>Ga0209648_10005905_pt1 | contig 10518 bp, 8 predicted proteins | sample GraSoi2013_115cm_FD_185830 | JGI IMG/M metagenome (GOLD analysis project Ga0209648, IMG submission 185830) | Grasslands soil microbial communities from the Angelo Coastal Reserve, California, USA - Sample 9_17_2013_115cm (SPAdes) (version 2) | ecosystem: Environmental > Terrestrial > Soil >...
CGCCGGCTTCGACGTGATGGCGACTACCGAGCATCATTTCCATTCCGAGGGCTACGAGACGTCGGTGGCGCCCTTGCTGCTCTATGCCGACCTCGCCGCGCGCACCAAGCGGATCAAGTTCTCGCCCTTGGGGCTGGTGCTGCCCTCGTGGGATCCCCTCCGCGCCGCCGAGGAGCTGGCGGTGCTCGACCATCTGACCAAGGGCCGCATCTATGCCGGCTTCGCCCGCGGCTATCAGGATCGCTGGGTCAACGTGCTGGGCCAGCAGTACCACGTGACCGGCGCGCCGATGGACGGCTCCTCGATCGATAACCACAACCGCAAGGTCTACGAGGAGACGCTCAAGGTCATCAAGAAGGCGTGGACCGAGGAGTCCTTCGACTACGACGGCGAGTATTACAAGGTGCCCTATCCCTACAAGGAGGGCATCACCCGCTGGCCGGTGCACGAATGGACGCGGACCTATGGCGCGCCCGGCGAGGTCGACGACAAGGGCGTCATCCGCAAGATCTGCGTCGTGCCCAAGCCCTACCAGCAGCCGCACCCGCCGCTGTTCCAGCCCTTCTCGGTGAGCGAGTCGACGATCCGCTACACCGCGCAATCGGCCATCGTGCCGTGGATCCTGGTGTCCAATCCGCCCGACTTCCAGCGTCTGTGCCGGACCTACCGCGAGGTGGCGGCCGGCGCCGGCCGCAAGCTCGGCTTGGGCGAGAGCGTCGGCGCCTTCCGCGCCGTCCATTTCGGCCGCACGGAAGCCGACGCGGTCGAGCTGTTGCGGACGACGAACTATGCCGGCTTCAACAACTATTTCGGTGGCTTCGGCTTCTGGGAGGCGTTCCGCACGCAAGAGGATGCCCTAAAGTATCCGATGGATCCCTACACGCCGCTGCCGCCCGCCGAATGGACGCTCGAGCGCATGCGCAACGTCAAGTATGCGCTGGCCGGCACGCCCGACCAGGTGAAGCGCGAGATCGAGGCGCTGCACAAGATCGGCGGCGAGGGCGAGCTCGAATGGTTCGGCTGGTTCTTCGACCAGGGCTTCATGTCGCTCGACGAGGAGATGCGACAGATGGAGACGTTCGCCAAGCACATCATTCCGGCGTTTCACTGATGGCGCGAGCAAGGGAGGTTTTGATGCCGGCCACAGCCATGGGCAAACCGGTTGCCGAAAAGCTCAATCCAGCCTGGGGAGCGGCGGTCAGGCGCATGCTGGGCGCCGCGCCGCGGCCGAAGGTTCCGGTCAGGACCAGAGCGAGGAAACGCCTCTCGAAGCAGAACGCGCGGCATGCGTAGTGCAATCCTGTGCCGCGCAACCAGGGAGGTTTACGATGGAAACGTGGCGACCTGACCCCTCGTTCTATCCTTCACCCAGGATGGCGGCCAAGGCGCCGGGCGAAGGCCTGGCCTATGTGGCGGCTTTCGATCCGGATCGCCGGAAACCGGACGCCATCGCCGTGGTCGACGTCGACCCGAGATCCTCGCGTTACGCGCAGATCATTGCCCAGGTCGACATGCCGAATGTCGGTGACGAGCTTCATCACTTCGGTTGGAACGCCTGTTCCTCATGCCTCTGCCCGAACGCGCCGCACCCGCATATGGAGCGGCGCTACCTCATCGTGCCGGGCCTGCGCTCGTCGCGCTTGCACGTCCTCGATACCAAGCCCGATCCGCGCCATCCGAAGATCGTGAAGGTGATCGAGCCCGAGGAGATCGCCGAGAAAACCGGCTATTCCCGGGTGCACACCATCCACTGCGGACCGGAAGGCATCTACGCCAATGCTTTCGGCAATTCAGAAGGCAAGGGACCCGGCGGGATTTTCCTGCTCGATCCCGAAAGCTTCGACGTCCTTGGCAAATGGGAGATCGATCGCGGTCCCCAGGAACTGGCCTATGATTTCTGGTGGCACCTCGGCCACGACACCATGGTGACCAGCGAATGGGGAACACCGGAGACGTTCGAAAACGGTCTGGTTCCCGAGATCCTGCTCGGCAGCAAGTACGGACGCCGGCTGCACTTCTGGGACCTGCACAAGCGCAAGCACCTGCAGGAAATCGATCTGGGCAAGGACCATCAGCTCGTCTTCGAGCTGCGTCCGGCCCACGATCCGACGAAGGCCTACGGCTTCGTCGGCTGCGTGATCAGCCTGAAGGACCTCAGCTCGTCGATCTGGACCTGGTATCGCGACGGCGGCCAATGGGCGGCGCGGAAGGTCATCGAGATCCCGGCCGAACCTGCCGATCCCGACGAGCTGCCGCCGCTGCTGAAGGGCTTCAAGGCGGTCCCGCCGCTCGTCACCGACATCGACCTGTCGATGGACGACCGTTTCCTCTACGTGTCGTGCTGGGGCACCGGCGACATGCTGCAATATGACGTGTCCGACCCGATGAGCCCCAGGCTCGCCGGCAAGGTTCGCATCGGCGGCATCGTGTCGAGGGCCCCCCATCCGAAGGCGTCGAACGGCGCGCTGAACGGCGGGCCGCAAATGGTCGAGATCAGCCGGGACGGCAAGCGGGTCTATTTCACCAACTCGCTTTATGGCGCGATCGACCCGCAGTTCTATCCCGACGGCATCGACGGCTGGATGGCGAAGCTCGATGTCGGTGAGAACGGCGGCATCAGCTTCGACGAGCGCTTCTTCATTGATTGGCCGAAAGGCCATCGCCCCCATCAGGTGCGGCTGGAAGGCGGCGACTGCTCGTCCGATTCCTACTGCTATCCGTAAGGCAATCGCAAATGCCTGATACGGGCCCCGCTGTCATCCCGAGCCGGAGGCGAGGGACCCTTGAGGGTCGAGCAAAGGCCCCTCGCTTCGCTCGAAGGCGCGGAGTCGGCGTTAGACGCCGACACCTCCCCGAATCAGGCTCCTCTCCCCCTAGCGGGTAGGGCTATCGCATATGACCCAAAACACCCGTCATCCCGACCGGAGCCGAGCGCAGCGAGGCGCAGCGGAGGGACCTGTTTTTGTTGTCCCGCCAACAAGAAGAGGTCCCTCGGCTACGCCGCCCGTTGGGCGGCTTCGCTCGGGATGACGGAATAAATGGTCATATGCGATAGCCCTGCCCTAGCGGGGGAGAGGAGCATGAAAGGGATTGGAGCATGAAAGGGACTGTGGTCTCGCCTAGGCGCGCCGCAGATCCAGGGTCAGCGGGTGTTCGGGGTTGTCGATCGACCGCGGCTCGGGGCTCTCGCCGGGCGAATGGCCGATCGGGAAGAAGCGGGCGCGGCGGCGGGCCTCGGCCTCGTTGGCGTTGACCGGCATGCGATCGTAGCTGCGGCCGCCGGGATGGGCGACGTGGTAGCTGCAGCCGCCCAGCGAACGGCCGCTCCAGCTGTCGTGGATGTCGAACACGAGCGGCGCGTGCACGCCGATGGTCGGATGCAGCGCATTGACCGGCGGCCAGGCGCGGTAGCGTACGCCGGCCACGTATTCGCCGGCCACGCCGGTGGCGCGCAGCGGCAGGCGCCAGCCGTTGCAGGCGATGATGTGGCGTTGGTCGTTCAGACCCGCCGCCTTGACCTGCAGGCGCTCGACCGACGAATCGACATAGCGCACCGTGCCGCCGCCGCCCGGCTCCTCGCCCAGCACGTGCCACGGCTCCAGCGCATGGCGCAGTTCGACCTCGATGCCGCGTTGCGCCACCGCGCCGATCCTGGGGAAGCGGAACTCGAAATGCGGTGCGAACCACTCGGGCTCGAAGCGATAGCCCGCTTCGCCCAGGTCGGCGAGCACGTCGCTGAAATCCTGCCAGGCGAAGTGTGGCAGCATGAAATCGTCGTGCAGGCGCGTGCCCCAGCGGCTGAGCGGTCGCTCGTAGGGCCGGTCCCAGAGTTTGGCGACCAGGCCGCGCAGCAGCGCCTGCTGGGCCACGCTCATGCGCCAATGCGGCGGCATCTCGAAGGCCCGCAACTCCAGGAGCCCGCGCCGTCCCGCCGCCGTATCGGGCGTGAACAGCTTGTCGATGCAGAACTCGGTGCGGTGCGTGTTGCCCGTCGGGTCGACCAGCAGGTTGCGGAAGATGCGGTCGACCAGCCACGGCGGCGTCTGCCGGCCGGGCGCGATCTGACGGAACGCGATCTCGAGCTCGTGCAGCGCATCGTTGCGCGCCTCGTCGACCCGCGGATGCTGGCTGGTCGGGCCGATGAACAGGCCGGAGAACAGATAGGAGAGCGATGGGTGGTTGAGCCAGTAGCCCAAAAGGCTTTTGAGCAGATCGGGCCGGCGCAACAGCGGAGAATCGGCGGCCGAGGGGCCGCCCAGGGTCACGTGGTTGCCGCCGCCGGTACCGGTGTGGCGGCCATCGATCATGAACTTCTGGGCGCCGAGCCGAGTGGTGCGCGCCTCCTCGTAGACGATCTCGGTCTTTTCCACGAGCTCCGGCCAGCTTGCCGAGGGATGGATGTTGACCTCGATCACGCCTGGATCGGGCGTCACGCTGAAATTGAGCAGGCGCGGGTCGCTGCCGGGCGGTGGGTAGCCTTCGATGAATACCGGCTGGCCGAGTTCTTCGGCGGTGTCCTCGACCGCGGTGACGAGATCGAGATAATCCTCGGTGCGTTCCGTCGGCGGCATGAAGACGAAGAGATGGCCGTCGCGCGGTTCGAAGGCCATGGCGCTGCGCACGATGCCGGTGGCCGATGTGCCGTTGCCCGGCTTGCCGGCAAGGTCGGGCGCCAGCGCGCGCCGCCACGCCTCGCGGCGCGCTTCGCCGTCGCCGTTGGTCTCAAGCGAAGGCCCGCGCTCCTGGCGGCGCAGCACTGGCGCGCGGCGGAAGGCGTCGAGCGGCGGCAGGTCGGGATGCGGCGCCATCGGATCGGGCTCGGCGATGAAGTCCGCGTCCGCCGGCGCGGTCCAGGGCAGCGAATCGAGCGGCAGGCGGTAGCCGATCGGCGAATCGCCCGGGATCAGATAGCACTTCTCCGAGCGCAGGAACCACGGCCCGCTGCGCCAGCGGCCGCCGTGTCCATTCTGGGCTTTGCCGTTGTGCTCGCGTCCATGGTCGCGCCCATGATCGCGGGAAACCGGCAGTACGAAGCCAACGGAGCTGTCGAGACCCTGCTCGAATACCCGCGCCAGGCGCTCGCGCTCCATCGGGTCCCGGACCTTGGCTGCGTCGATCGCGACATTGCTCGGCAGGCGCCGCTCACGCCACAGGTAGTACCAGGTGTCTTCGAAGGCCCCGAACAGATAGTTGGGATCGAGCTGCAACCGTTGCGCGAAGGCCAGCGCAAAGCGATGCGCCGTCTCGGGTGTGGCGCCCGTGGGCTTGGATTCCAGCGCGTAGAGATGGGGGTCGCGCCAGATCGCCTCGCCGTCCCGGCGCCAGTGGCAGCTGAGCGCCCAGCGCGGAAGCTGCTCGCCGGGATACCATTTGCCCTGGCCGAAATGCAGCAGCGGCCCCATGGCGAAACGATCGGCGAGCCGGCGGAACAGCACGCCGGCCAGCCGTCGTTTCTCCGGCCCCAGCGCCAGCGTGTTCCACTCGTCGCCGTCCATGTCGTCGATCGAGACGAAGGTCGGCTCGCCGCCCATGGTCAGCCGCACGTCGCCCTTGCCGATGTCGCGCTCGATCGCCTCGCCGACCGCGAGCAACGTCGCCCATTGCTCGTCGGTATAGGGCCGGGTGGTGCGCGGCGTCTCGCGCACCCGCGTCACCGTCATGTCGTAGGAGAATTTTACCTCGGCCTTCTCGACCTCGCCCTCGATCGGCGCGGCGCTCGACGGCTCGGGCGTACAGGCGAGCGGGATATGGCCTTCGCCGGTAAGCAGGCCCGATGTCGGATCGAGTCCGATCCAGCCCGCGCCCTGCAGATAGACCTCGCACCAGGCATGGAGGTCGGTGAAGTCGTGCGTCGGGCCCTCGGGTCCCTCGAGCGGTTTCTCGTCGGGCATGAGCTGGATCAGGTAGCCCGAGGCGAAGCGCGCGGCGAAACCCAGATGACGCATGATGGTGACCATGAGCCAGCCGGTGTCGCGGCATGAGCCCTTGGCGAGCGACAGCGTCTCCTCGAAGTCCTGCACGCCCGGCTCCAGACGCACGATGTAGCCGATCTCGTCCTGCAGTCGCGCATTGAGGCCGACGATGAAATCGATGGTGCGCTGCGGGCTGCGATCGACCTTGGCGAGCCAGGCCGAGAGCAGGGGGCCCGCCGGCTTCACCTTGCGAAAGGGCGCGATCTCCTCGGCCAGCGAGGCATCATAGGCGAAGGGCCATTGCTCGGCTGCGGGCTCGAGGAAGAAGTCGAACGGATTGATCACCGTCATGTCGGCGACCAGGTCGACCACGACCTCGAAAATGTCGGTCTTCTCGGGGAAGACGAGGCGTGCCAGGTGGTTGCCCTGCGGGTCCTGCTGCCAGTTGATGAAATGCTGCTTGGGCTCGACCGTGAGCGAGTAGGACAGGACGGAGGTGCGCGAATGCGGCGCCGGACGCAGCCGAACGACCTGTGGGCCGAGCGCCACGGGCTTGTCGTACCGGTAGGTCGTTCGATGATGCAGCGCGACCTGGATGCTCATGCCGACCTGCTCAATTCCGCTATCCAATACACTTAGCAAGTGACATGCCAGCGACGCTATGGGTTCATGGCATCTCTTCTTCCCTCATTCTCCTCTCCCCGCCAGGGGGAGAGGAACATGAGGGCGAGGGGAGAATGAGCCAATTGCTGAAAAATACACCTCGATGACCGACTACTTCGATCTCTCCGGCAAAGTGGCCCTGGTGACCGGCGGCAGCCGTGGCCTGGGCTATCAGATGGTCAAGGCGTTCGCTGCCCACGGTGCCGACGTTTTCATCACCAGCCGCAAGCTCGAGGCTTGCGAGAAGGCCGCTGCAGAAGTCCGGGTGATGGGCCGCAAGGCTCGGACCCATGCCTGCAACGTGGCGAACTGGCAGGAGCTCGACGGGCTGGTCGACGCGGCCTATGCCGCCTTCGGCAAGGTCGACATCCTGGTCAACAATGCCGGGTCCTCGCCGCTGGCGCCGTCTTCTCTCGAGACGCCCGAGCAGCTCTTCGATCGCATCGTGTCGCTGAACTTCAAAGGCCCGTTCCGCCTGATGTCGCTGGTCGGCAGCCGCATGGCGGCGGGCGAGGGCGGCTCGATCATCAATATCTCGAGCGCCGGCGCCCTCAGGCCGCGTCCGCAGATCGCGCCCTATGCCGGGGCCAAGGCCGCACTCAATGCCATCACCGAGGCCTTCGCGTTCGAGTACGGGCCGAAGGTGCGGGTGAACACCATTTCGCCCGGCCGCTTCCTCACCGACGTCTCCAAGGCGTGGAGCGAGGAGGCCAAGCTCAACCCCACGGCGGCGCTCCAGCGCAGCGGCCGGCCGGAGGAGATCGTGACGGCGGCGCTCTATCTTGCCTCGAGCAAATCGAGCTTCACCACGGGCTCGCTGGTCCGTGTCGACGGAGGAATTGCCTGATGAAGATGAAAGCCGGCGTTCTCACGGTCTGCGGCGCGCCGCGACCCTTCGCCAAGAGCAAGCCCATCCATGTCGTCGAGGTCGATCTCGATCCGCCCGGCGAGGGCGAAGTCCTCGTCAAGGTGGGCGGCGGCGGGCTCTGCCATTCCGACCTCTCGCTGATCAACGGCGATCGGCCGCGGCCGGTGCCGATCGTGCTGGGCCACGAGGGCTCGGGCGTGATCGTCGAGGTCGGTTCGGGCGTGCACGACGTGAAGAAGGGCGATCATGTCTGTTTCACCTTCAACGTGAGCTGCGGCCGCTGCCGGCGTTGTCTCGAGGGCCGGCCCTATATCTGCGAGCGCTCGATCTCGCCGCGCGCCGCCGGCCAGCTCCTGTCGGGTCACCATCGGCTCCATCTCGACGGCAAGCCGGTGAACCATCACTCCGGCGTTTCCTGCTACGCCGAATACGCCGTCGTCGACCGCGGCTCGATCGTGGTCATCGATCCCACCCTGCCGCTCGACGTCGCCGCCCTGTTCGGCTGCGCCGTCGTGACCGGGGTCGGCGCGGTCATCAACACCGCGAAGATCCAGCCCGGCAGCACGGTCGCCATCGTGGGCCTCGGTGGCGTCGGCCTGAGCGGCCTGATGGGCGCGGTGCTGGCAGGCGCCGGCCGTATCGTGGCGATCGACCTGTCCGACGACAAGCTCGGGCTCGCCCGCCAGCTCGGCGCCACCGACACGGTGAATGCCAAGGACGCCGACCACATCCAGCAGGTGCGCGATCTCACCAACGGCGGCGTCGACTACGCCTTCGACCTCGCCGGCACGATAAAGGCGATGGAGACGGCCTATCTGGTGACGCGCTGGGGTGGCACGACGGTGACGGCGGGCCTGTCGCCGATCGCCGCCGATTTCTCCTTCACGCAGAGCATGCTGGTGAGCGAAGAGAAGACCATCAAGGGCAGCTACATGGGAAGTTGCGTGCCGGTGCGCGATATCCCGCGCTTCATCGCGCTCTACCAGCAGGGCAAGCTGCCGGTCGACCGCATGATGAGCCAGCGCATCGGCTTCGATCAGCTGAACGAAGGCTTCGATCGCCTGCAGGACGTGGCAACGGTGCGGCAGGTGCTGGTGCCGCACGGTGCCTGACGATGGCGCTCTCCATCGCCATCGAAACGCCCCTGCAGGACGACGTCCGCGTCCTGGTGGCTGAGCTCAACGCCACCTTGCTTGAACTCACGCCCGCCGAGTTCGTCAACCACCTGACGATCGAGCAGATGGCGACCCCCGACACCACCGTCTTCATCGCTCGCGATGACGATGCGGCGATGGCCTGCGGCGCGCTCAAGCGCCATGACGGCGGCATCGGCGAGATCAAGCGCATGTACACGCGCCCCTCGCATCGCGGGCGCAAGATCGGCGCGATGATCGTCGAGCGCATCGAGGCGCTGGCGCGGATCGAGGGCCTGCGGCGGCTGGTGTTGGAAACCGGCGATCGCCATCCCGCCGCTTGGACCGTCTATGAACGGGCGGGCTTCATCCGCTGTGGACCGGTGCTCGACTATCCCGACGCCAAATGGTCGGTATTTTACGAGAAGAGACTGATCGATTGATTTGGGGCTGCACGAAAAACGGTGGGCATCGCTGCCCACCGCTTCACGCCGTCGTTTGTCTTACGGCCGGATGGTGATCGAGAAGCCCGGCGTGTTGTCGTAGACCACCGGCGGCGCGACGTAGCCGTAATTGTACGGCGTCGCATAGATCACCGGCGGCTCGCGATAGTGGTAGCCGTAGTAGTAGCTGTTGTTGTTGTTGTTGTGCCAGCGATTGTCCTCGTGCCAGCGGCCGTCACCCCACCAGGCAGCGCTGGCGGGCGCGGCGACGGCGGCAAGGGCCAGCGTGCCGAGCACGAGGCTGGCCGCCAGTCCGATACGCTTTCTGCTTGTCATGATGGACCTCCTAACCCTGTGTCGCGGGCTTCGTCGGGCCGTAGCTCTGGAACACCTGGTCGGCGTTCTTCTTCTGGTCGGCCGGCATGGAATCGTAGAGCGACTTGAAAGCCGAGGTCAGGTTCTTCAGCCCATCCAGGCGAGCCTGGGTGAACTCCTGATAGGTCTTGAGATCGTCGACCGCCGTCATGCTGGCCGGGGCAATGGCCCGCTTGCTGGCGACCAGCTTCTCCATCGAGGCGGCGTTATCGCGCATCGCCTGGGCGACCGCGTTCCACTTGCTCTCCTGATCGGGCGTGATCTTGAGCGCCGTCTTGAGCTGGCTGATGCGCTGTTCGACGGTTTCGGGCTTGCTGCTGGTGGCCGCTGCGGCCGCCGGCGGCTTGTTGCTGGGGGTCGTTTGCGCCGCTGCCGGGCCGAACGAGCCCGCGATCAGGGCGGCGCCTGTCAGGGACGCGATGGCGACCGAACGCGCCAAGGGGGTGAACAGGTTTGTCATGCGTTGCTTCCTCTTCCAAAGAAGCGGCTATGCTGCCCCGGGCTGTCGAGGCCGGCCGCTAACGGAGGAACGCCCCGGGCACAGAACCGGTTCCGGCAAAACTCCCGCCGGAGAGGCGGAAGACCATCCTTTGGTCACAGTTGAGGCGCGGCGATTTGCGCGCGCGATCAAGGGCTTGGGTAAGGCCCAGGAACTGCTTCAGCGGACCTCGAAGCCGAGCTTGGCCAACGCCGCGCGCATCCTTTCGCGGCCGTTCATCGACTTCAGCGGGCCCATGCGGTTCAGCACCCGCTGCGTCCAGGTGGCGGCCTGCAGCTCATGGCGGGCGGAGAATTTGCTCATTTCGGCGTCGTAGGCCGGGCGATCCCGGGTCTCGGGCGCCGGGTCGTAGCCGTCGTGGTGAAGCACGATGGATTGCGGCAGGCGCGGCTTCACCTCGTTCTTGGCCTTGGGATCGGCGGTGCCGACGCAGAGGCCGAACACCACGAAGGCGCGCGGCGGCAGGCCCAGCAGCCGGGCGACGCGGACCGGATCGTTGCGCATGGCGCCGATATAGACCGTGCGCAGGCCGAGCGACTGGGCGGCGACGACGGCGTTCTGCGCGGCAAGGGCTGCATCGATGCAGGCCACCATGAAGGTCTCGAGCCAGGGCATGCTCTCGAGG
>Ga0209648_10005909_pt1 | contig 10515 bp, 4 predicted proteins | sample GraSoi2013_115cm_FD_185830 | JGI IMG/M metagenome (GOLD analysis project Ga0209648, IMG submission 185830) | Grasslands soil microbial communities from the Angelo Coastal Reserve, California, USA - Sample 9_17_2013_115cm (SPAdes) (version 2) | ecosystem: Environmental > Terrestrial > Soil >...
ACACATGAGCTGATCCGCGACGTGGTCTACACCGAACTGGGCGAGGCACGGCGGCAGGTCTTGCACCAGCGCGCCCTGGCCCTGCTGCAAGCCGAAGGAGCTCCGGCCGCTGCGCTGGCCTATCATGCGCTGGCCTCCGGAGAAACTGGGGTGGCCGCTCGCTACAGCGTACAGGCCGGGGATGAGGCGCTGGCTGTCTTTGCCGTCGAAGATGCCATCAGGCGCTACGAACAAGCGCGCTCCTTGCTCCAGGAGCGCAAGCCTCGGATGCAGGGCGTGCTGCCGGGACCGGAGATCGAACATCTCTATGTCTGCCTGGGACAGGCTTATGCCTTCCAGCACGCCTGGCAGCAGGCCCAGCAGCCCTATGAAGAGCTGCTGGCCTATGCGCAGCAGCAGCAGTCGCCCGCGCTGGCCAGCATGACCCTCAACCGCCTGGCAATCCTGGCGGTCCAGCAGTCATTCGATAAGCCAGAGGTGCGTGCATTGCTGGAGCAAGCCTGGCAGGTAGCTGAGAGTAGTCACGATCAGCAGGCGCTGGCGGAGACAGCGTGGAACCAGGCACAGATCATAGGCGTCGTGTGGGATGACCCAACGCGTGCCTTGCCGCATGCACAGCAGGCGCTCTCCCTGGCACGCGGAATACAGGACAAGGAATTGGAAGCCAGAAGTCTCTGCTTGCTCGGATTAATCCATATTCGTGGAGGAGACTTTGAGGAGGCCATGCACTGTGTGGAGGCATCCCTGGCGCTGTATGCCGCCCTGGGCAGCGAGCCTGCCGCTGCGCGGGAGCTTTCGCTTCCCTTCTTTATCATTGGCGCTCCGCTCACCCAACCCTTGACGGATCGCGCGACAGAAGCCTTTTGCTGGGCGCTGCTGGCTTATGCGCAAGTGCAGGGTGGGCAGGTGCAGCACAGCCTGCGCAGTGGCCGCAGGGCGCTCGCGCTCTCGCAAGAAATCAAGAATGTCTGGGCGCAAGTCATCAGTATGACCGACCTCACGTATGGATTGCTGGACGCGGGGGCCTATGAAGAGGCGCTCGTGCTCATGCAAGACGCCGTCGCCCCGGCGCGGACTCTTCCTCCGGTGGTAAACTTCCAGATCTTTCTCACTGCCCTGGGGAGTACGTATCAAGCCATGCAGCAGTGGGAAGAGGCGCAGGCGGCCCTCGAAGAGGCAGAAGCCCTTGCGGAGAGGTTAGACCTCGGAGCATTGCGCGTGCCCGCCCTGACGCGGCTGTGCATGCACTATACCCTGTCAGGAGAGTGGGAAGCGGCCTACCGCTATGCCGTGAAGGCCATCGCCATACGCAAGCGCTCTGATGCGGCAGTGATTGCACTGGATTTCTATCGTCAGTATGAAACAGAGGCCTTGCTACGTGGAGGGGACGAGCGCCAGGCGCGAGAAGCAGTGCACCGGCTGGGGGAACGCTTAGGACCCAATCGACGCTTCCGCGTTCCCTACCTGCGCTCGTTGGCGACTCTCGCCGCGTGGGACGGGCAGAGCGAGCAGGCCATCGGCCACCTGCACGAGGCCGCCCAGCTAGCGGCAGACCTCGGCTTGCCGGGAGAACGCTGGCAGATCCAGGCGGCGTTGGGCAGGTTGTATGAGGCAATTGGGCAGCAAGAGCAAGCGCGCACCGCGTTTGGGGAGGCAGCGACGATCATCCAGGGGCTGGCGGAGGGTATCGGGGATGAGGCGAGGCGTTCGCGCTTTCTGGCGGGGCCGCAGATTCACCAGGTAATGCAGCACGCCCAAGGTGCGGCCTCCCATCCCCCTTAAATCCCGCCAGTAGTCGAGACGGCTCTGAGGCTCCTGGTACTGCTCGTTGTCCTCTTGCCATTTCCGCAGGCAACTTGAGTTCTTTCTACATCGAAGAATACGTCCTGTCAGTGCTTCTCCCCACATTGCCCTGACCTCCTATGACCTGCTTTGCAGGTGCCTCCCCTACTGATCTGAGCGAGAAAGTGTCTCATCAGCAAGCGAATCACATGAGGAATCCAGAGAGTAGAAGAAATCTCATCAGCAAAAAATTCACTCGACCAGCGTTAGTCTTATAGCGGCTGCTACAGGTCAGCTATTAAAAATGATATCATAGTTTAGTAGCTCTCCTTAATCCTATTTAGCCTATAAATCGCCGGATAGTCGACCTCCAATTTCGATGATTCTTGGGAAAAGGGGGAATACATGAATTCATCGCTTTCGTCTGGCCAGCATCCTCACTCGACTATGTCCGATATCGCCTCTGTTGTATCAATACTCGAACAAGGTTTGCTTTGCGCCCGCCGGGGATTCTTTGTCGAAGCTGCATCTTTTTTTGCGCTTGCTCATGAACAACTTTCCCCTTACCAGTCAAATCATGCTGCTGTAGTCGATGCATTCCTGCAGAGCCATAGCAGTTACTGGCAGGCGCAACAGGCTCTTCACCTGGCAAGCAAACAATTTGTTGAAGCCGAGGTAGAACAGCAAACACGGCTGCTCGCCATTGAGAAAATGCTGCCAGCGCTGAGGGAAGAGACGGGTAAAACATCTCTGGACCATTCCCCTACGCAACCTCAAAAAGCCTTACAGGAAAATCAATCGCTCCGACCGCCAGGCCTTTCACTCGTTGATAGCAAGTACCCACCGCAACCATTACAACCCTCCCCCGGTTCTGGCAATATGCTTCCCTCGCTCTTCATCACCTGTTTTGGACATTTTGAGGTCAGGCAATTTGGTCAGGTAGTAGCCCTTTGTCACAATCGCAGTGGACAAACTATTTTACGCTACCTGGTAGCTCAACCAGGATACTGTGCAAGCGTAGACTCGCTTATGGATGCGCTATGGCCAGAGGACTCGCCGCAAGTAGCTCGTCGGAAGCTACAGATAGCTGTTAGCGCCCTGCGTCGTTCTCTCAATGGTGACTATTCCTCTGATCCTGGTGGTGGCTACGTCCTGTGTAAAGACCAGTTCTACCTGCTCAATCCTGCGGCTGAGATTCGCACAGATGTGGATGAATTTCTATCCCTATGGCAGGCTGCAAAGCAAGCCGGCGGAAACGAAGTACTGCACCTGTATGCTAGAGCCTGTTGCCTGTATACTGACTCTTTCTTAATCGAGGATATGTACGCTGATTGGTCATTTGCTAAAAGGGAACAGTTAAGCCAGACCTATCTCACCATGTGCCGCGCGCTGCTGGCGTACTGCCTGGACGCTGGATGCTACGAGGATGCTGCGAAATGGGCCGGCGAAATTCTCAAAGAAGACCGCTGTGACGAAGATGCGCACAGGCAGCTTATTCGCATTTATGCTGCTCAGGGCCGGCGCAGCGAAGCATTGAGGCAGTACCAGCGTTGCAAGCGCGTACTCGCCGATGAATTAGGAGTAATGCCAATGCCCGAAACAGTGAATATAATAGAGGCTCTCCTGGCGAGTGAACATCCAGCGAGGCTGAAAATAGAGCGAGAATAGAGGTATCTATTCAGATGCCCTGCTGGCGCTAACTGGACTGGAAAATTCGTGGAATGCGAAGACGAAACCTGTTCACCCGGGTATGCGCTGCATTCTCTCGCTCTTGCCTCTCCCGCTCCCTCCGCGCTGCATCCTCTCGCTCTCGCCTCTCCCGCTCATCTTCTCGCTCTTTCTCCTTCCGCTTCTCTTCCTCTTCCCGCTCTTCTCTCTTCCGCTCATCTTCCCGCCCTTCCTCCTGTATATAGAACCAGCTTTCAAAGTCGCTTGCTGGTCTGCCTGCGCCGGAGGGGAACCACAAGTCAATGTGCCTTCCTGGTTGCTTCCCCGGCAGTGGCTTGTGGCCGGATAGCGTATCCTCGCTGCCGGGGATACCGAACGTCTGGCCATCCAGGTAAAGGCGGTGACCATTCACCGTTTGCCAGATGTAGTGCCCTTTCATCGTGACGCGGACGCGCATATAATGCTCTTCTTCGTCGAACCAATCGTGTAGCCACTTATCATACTTTGAGAAAAACCGGGCGAACAATCCCATTTTTTCTTCCTTATCCCAATGCCACTCGATGATGTTCCCCTCGATTTCAACAATGCCGTTGATGAGAAAGATACCAGACCCGCCGCCTGGCAGCGCCGTTTCCAGGCTCACGGTGATAGCGGCTTGCATCGCCCCCACGCATTCCTGGTCTGGCTCACCATCGAGGGTGAAACGTAAACCTGTCTGCAACTTGTTGCGCTCTTTCCTGGTATGTTCGTCCCGGATACGCGGTTCGAAGGCATCGTTTTTCCAATTGATATCGATGATATGCAGCGCCTTTGCTCCCAGAGGATAGATCTGCTGGCGGCAATCCTGTACCAATGGATGTAACTGTGTGTGGAGCAGGCACGCCAGGCGAGCGTAACGGTGCGGCGCGTTCACCGGCGGCTGTGGCGCGGTGTGCGGCCACTCAAGTTGGCCCGTCGCGGTGCGAGCCGGAATCAGCCAGTAGTCGCCGCTGCGATAGGTGCCGTTCCGCAAGAACCGCACCTCGATCCCGTTCTCAAGTGCGATCCAGCCATAGTTCGCATCGTCCGCATTTTGCCCACTATCAATCGAGCTGGAGCCGTTCCAGAGCCGCAGCTTCACCTGCTGCCCTTTTAAGGCGTCCGGCGGGTCTACTAGGGTGATCTGCCCGGTGATATCGTCCACCTGCTGGATACGCGACAGGTGGCCGGGCTGCTCTCGCAGTTGCATGTAGTCGTTGATCAGTTCTACGTATTGCCCCACCTTCAGACCAAGCAGGCTCCCTTGTCCATTCCCCAGAATGGTCAGCAGACCACTGTCATCAACCATCGCCATGACGAACAACGAGGCGTTGTCCCGCGCCCACTTGAACGTAGGCTTTGAATCGGCTGCCGTGCCCATATGTATTTCAACGTGGTAGAGCTGGTTCTCCAACCCGCTATACCCCTGTGAGCCTCCGGCTGCGTTGGGCGTCGTCCGCACGCTCAGCCTTCCAGTGGAGTCGGGCAAAGGACTGTTCCATGTGCTGATTGGGGGCGTGAAGGACAGGACTCTCAGCAGCCTGCTCAACTTTTGAATATGCGCGGGATGTCTTCCACCTTCTTTTTCTTTGCTCTCATCTTTAATCGCTTCCAGCAGGTCTTTGCCGGTGATCGGGATGGGCATAACTTTCACCTGCCACAGCGTCTGGCTGCGCTGCGCCGTATCCGCGCCGCCCAAAGCGACCTCGTGAATATCCGGGTCGTCAAGGGTGGTGATCTCTCGCTGCCACACGTCGAGGAAGACCAGGTAGATATTCTGATCACCCGGTACGTCCGGCCCCAGCAGGCCCGACATGCTCGGTTCTGGCGAGGGGTAGTTGGGCTGCGTCATGTATGTCACGACAGGGCGCACCAGGTAGGAGAGGCCGCCACTTGTATCGTCTGGAATCTTGAAGGTAGCTTGCTCAATCGAGAGCGTCACTATCTGCCGATCACGATCGAGGCTTACACCGGTTATTTTGAACAGGCCAATGCGTTGCCCGCTCGTGTTGAGCAACTCGGCCCAATGATCCTTCTGGAATGGCGGGTTATCGATATCGACATACAGAAAACTCAAGGTAATGGTATCAGTATCGACGGTGAGCGCTGGCACGGCTATCCCCTCGTCCAGCTCGCACAGGATGCCATCCACATAGAGAGAGCCGGGAGAGATGATCAGATCGTTCCAATCGGGGGTAAACTCAATGGCAAAGCCACTTTCTCCTATTGACGCACCGCTCGCCCCGATCACATCACCGTCCCTGGTCTCCAAATGATGCAGCAGGATATCTTGCTGCTCATTCCAATCGGCGTCTAGCTGCACGCGCCCCTGCTGCATGACGACCTTGCTATAGTGCTTGCGGGCGTCAAAGCTGCTGCGACTGATATCACTCTTCATAGGTTATCTCCTGTGTATGCTTATCACCATCGATCATGTCATAAAAATGATGCCTGTCTCGAAGCCGAAGCGCAGGTATTCCTGCAAACGCAATTGCAGGTTACTGGTGCGCTGTGGCTGGAAGAGATCGTGGAATGCCCCCATCTCGGCCTGGTCATCCGCGCCGGAACGTATGGTGTCGCTGGTACTCAGTCTCAGTTGGGCGTAGCCCGCGTCACCGTAGCGCCGCGAGGTGAAGCGTGGCACGATCACGTTAGTGTCGTCTCCTGGCTCCGGTCGGCAGTGGTAACGGCGCTGCGGCACTTGTGACCCGGGTGGGATGTAAGAGAACCGTGCACAGCCCTCTTGCCGCCGCTCGACCAGGAGCGGCGCGGCCCCATCCTTGCTCTGCCGGGCAGAAAAGATACTGTTCGATGCCAGGTTCAAGATCGTTGTATGGACGCGCCCGAAGATCGTACTGTTCTCGACTGTGAGCGTATCGAGCGCCGCGCCCTCAGTAGTGAAGCTGAGCGGCCCGGCATAGGCAAGGCGATCTTCGCTGCCCGCATCGACGATGCTGTTGCTGATTGATACCTTCGCGCTGCCTTTGACTTCCAACCGCCCCACAATCGCGTGATCCAGCTCAATGATCGCGTCATCAACTTCGCAGATCAGGCTGGGCGCCTGCTCGCGTTGTTCGTCCGCTTGCTCGAACTCGCGCCCTGGAACGAGCGTGCAGTGCCTGAGTGCGAGCCGGTGGAGTGAACCGGTCACATGAAGTGAGCCATTGCTGATGACGAGGCCGTTGATGGTGACCTCGGCCCCGTCCGCGCCGGTAATTTCCAGCATTGGCTGTCCCGTATCGCTTGTTAGCTCTAGCAATGGACGGCAATAGTCCGCCGCGCGGAGTTCGATGCGCTGGTTTGCTCTGGCGCTGAGTTTCAACACTCCCTCCATACGCCCGCTATCGGTGATCTCGACCACCCCATCTGCGTCTGCGTCTGATTGTGCCAGCGCGTCGAGCGCCGCCTGCACGTCCGCAAGTTGTGATGCTACCTGCTGAATGTTCGCCCCTAGAGCAAACGAATCGGCGCGGTGATATTCTCCGCCGCCCATGTCCGCGCTGAAGCCATACGAGAACGTCGCCCGCAGATTGTTGGGCGGGTTGATGAGCTTGCGCTGCCCTCTGCGTCGTCTAGGAAACGTCAGGCGGCCCAGCACCGGATCGATGGCAAGGGTATCTTCGGGTGAAGCCTTCCATCTGACGCGCCCTCTCCTGCTTACCTCGTCGCTCAAGTCAGCGACAATGAAGGGGTAGTATATCTTCCCTGGTTCCTGGATTGCTGGCAGGTTCCGTAATCCCTGCGCCACCGCCTGACTGCGTGTGATCAGCCCTGCAAGCGCCTGGAAATCTAATTGCTCGACAGCGCTCAGGGCGTTATAGAGAATCTCGCTGCTATTGATCAGTTCCGCGAGGAGATGATACGCGATGTTGTTCCGCAGGGCTGTCACACCCTTGTAGAGCGTCTCGCTCAGCGCGGCAAGTTTCGGGAAATCTAACCGTCCCGACGTCAGCGCGGCGTATAGTTCGTCGCTGACGCGAATCAGTACTTCCAACGGATCAGGTACAACATCCAGGTCGTTGTTCTTGTCATCAGAGACTGTAAGCCAGAAGCTTTTATCACGGCCGTAGTAATCAGAGAAAGCGCGTGCGAGCATTATGCGTGTGATGGGCGCGGCTACGGCGAGCGGCCCGGCCAGTTGGGTCACTTCCTGCTGCTGCTGTGGATGCGTGAACAATTGCATATCGCCGCCGAGCGGGTTGAAGTAGTAGAGGTAGCGGTAGGTATCGCTGACGGGCGCGTCCGTCACCGGTACGTTGCTCAAACGATAGTCACCGAGTCGCCATAAGAAAATACCGATGTTGGCAAGATTGTAGCGCCCACCGCTCGCCGCGTTGCGTACCTCCACACTGTGGGGGAGCGTCTCAAATGGCGACGGTGGATACACATCTGTAGGGGATGCGACCTGGCGCAGATCGATCAGGCGATTGTCTGGCCGGGGGCGCAGCACATGCTGCGTGGTGGCGAGCAGTTGGAAGTACTCGACAACATGCGTATCCCACTCTGTCACGTCGCGGACGAGCTGTTCCAGCAGTGTGACCGTGCCTTTGCGCTTGCGGTGGCGGATCGTGTTGGCAACGTCGCTCCGCAAGCTCGTCGCAGAGCTTGCGCGCGGCAGTTGATAGCCCACAAGGTCGCCGATGTAGGGGATGGCCCATTCCGCGCACGTCTCGATAAACTGATCGTCGTAGAGCTGTGCCAGGTTTTCCTCCAGCACTCCGACCTGTTCCGCAAGCACCTTCATCAGCGCGTAGAGCGGCATCTTGAATTTGTTGATATCGCCTGGGCTTACCTGACCGAGCAGCGAGGTGTCGCCGGTCAGCTGTTGCAAGTCGCGGATGCGATAGACGGCGGGCAGCAGATTGTACAGGGTATCGAGGTCAAAGCTCATGGCATCTCCTCCAGGATGTCGAAGGGCTGCGCCGGATCGATGAGCAGCAGTTCAGCAGGTGTGATGTTCCTACCGGTTTGCGGTTGGGGAGGCGCCGCCGTGAGAGACATATTTTCATCCAGGTAATTATCCGGGCCAGGATATGGGACTGGCGGCTGGTCGGCGCGATAGAAGGCGTAGACGTGAATCGTGACTACACCAGGAATCGGCTGCGTGACCGCGATTACCTCTTTCAAGTAGACCGGCTGGCTGAATGTGCGTGCGTTGAATGAGAAAGCAGAGCGGATCGCCTGCTCGACCGCCTGCAGCACACCCTGCGGGTCATGATCCGGCTGCACTTTGACTTGTGCCGCGAGACGGAAGAGGCGCGTGGTATAGGGCAGCAGGAAAAACGGGACAGTCGGGTCGCTAGCTCGCCGCATCCCGGAGTAGATTTTGTTGTAGATGCCGCTGCCCTGCTCGATGGGTGTGCCGGCCGTGTAATCAGGCGTTGCAGGCCCGGCGATGGTAATATAGACAGCCCTGGCCTGGTTGTTCCAGATTAACGTTGCCCTGGCTTTGGCGACGGCGGCGTACGAGTTGGCGAAGGATTCGTAATCGTCCACGGAAACGATGCGGCCCAACGTTTGCACAGTGTTGTCGGCGTTGCGGCGGGCATCGTCGATGGTGTCTGGATCAACCGCGCCGGCCGGCGCGAGCGGGTTCCTGACGCCTTTCACGCCCAGGGGGAGCGTTTTCAGCAGGCTGATCTGCCCCGGTTTCACAAGTCCCTGCGTTCCCGCGCCGGTGCGGTACGAGGCGACGACGTTGTCCTCGCCCGTTGGCAAACGCGCACCGGTGCTTCCGTCGCCGAACTGGATCGTCACCTTCTGGTCGTCGCCGATATGTGTCACGAAGATGCGCTCATAGGCGCCATGTCCATAGAATGTGTCCACCTCATGCCACTGGATGTTATCGACAGAGACAGAAAGCGTCGAGGCTCGCCCTTCCTGCGTGGGTGCTTGCACATACGTCAGGGGGAATTGGCGCAGTGTGAAGCTCTGGAACGTTTGCGTGGCATCTCCGCTGCCGAGAATTTCATTGTTGACGCTCTCGCCTTGCGTTGCTGGGACAACATTCGCGTTGATCGTCACCGTCGTAGGGTCATAGCTGTTGCTAAGCCCGTCACCTTCGAGATGTAGGATAGTGTAGTTCCCCGCGTTCGGTGGTTCGACATGATGCAGTGTCACGAACTCGCTCGTTGGCGCTTTCGTCTTGTCTATCGGCTGACCCGCCATGACCATGAGACGGCCCCCGCCGAGATCCTTGTAGACGCCGTTGACAATGATCTGGTTCCCCGTGATCGGCGCTGTCGCGGGTATATCCGCCAGCGTGAGTGGTTCGGCCTGTGCGTAGACCGTCACCTGCCGCAGGTCGCTCAGGTGCTGCGGCTGATTGATGGAGCGATCTAGCAGCAGGCGCGTCACTTTCAGGCTCAAGCCATAATTCGCGTCCGTCACCTCCTGCACCTGCGAGATGAGCGCGAACTGTGGCTCGCCTCCCGCCTGCTCAATGACCACCCAGGTATTCTTCAGTATCTGGCTATACACCCGGTCGAGATCGACAGTCTTGCTATCCTGCGCTGTAAACGGCCAATCCGTCCAGTCGCTTTGACCGTGGGGCAGTGTTTTCCCTTTTGTGTAGTTCCCTTGAACTACTGGCGGCATAAGGTTCCAGGCGGGCGCATTGTACCCGAACAGCGAGGCTTTTGTCCGCAGCACGAATAGCTGTGGGTTGGCGAAAGGTTGCCCGGCTAAAGCGGACTGGGAGCCCTCGAAAAACACGTGCGTCTGCTGCGCTTTGGCATCGACCTGCACGCTCTGCACCCGGTGCAGCGTCTGGTATTGCACTGTGTTGTCCACGATCAGGATGGCGTCGCCCGTTTTGAGATTGAGTGCTGTTCCCTGCAATAGTATATCCTGCGTCGAGGGATAGATGAGCTGCGTCTGCGTTAGCACAGGTCTGATCGCATTCCAGCGTGCGTAGGCGACGATGCTCCCGGCGGTCTCGAACGTCTGCGGCTTCTCGCCGGGATTGGGCAGGCTTTGTGCCTGCGTGCCGGTGTTGATGATGGCTTGCCCCGGAGAGCCAGGCGTCTCGTCCAGCGTGAAGACCAG
>Ga0209648_10005910_pt1 | contig 10514 bp, 7 predicted proteins | sample GraSoi2013_115cm_FD_185830 | JGI IMG/M metagenome (GOLD analysis project Ga0209648, IMG submission 185830) | Grasslands soil microbial communities from the Angelo Coastal Reserve, California, USA - Sample 9_17_2013_115cm (SPAdes) (version 2) | ecosystem: Environmental > Terrestrial > Soil >...
GGCGGTGCCGCTGCCGTGAGCGCCCACGCAGCGGCGAGCACGCGGGCGGCGAGCACGCGGGCCGCGGGCGCACGCACGGCCAGGCCAGCCCGCCTGCCCGCCAGCCCGCCAGGCCAGGTAATCCTCAAACGCCAGGAAACGAATCGGCGCCGGTCCGGGGTCCGGCTCAGACGCGGTGTTCACCCGGATCCGCTGCACGCCGTTCGGCGCCACACCGTCTTGTCCGCATAACGGAACGGCAGTTCCTCGATCAGGCCCTCGTACTGGCCCACGCCGGCCATTTATCCAGCGCCGCGATCGACCGCCGCCACGTGGACACCGACACCGCCTGCTCCGGATCGCCGTGCAGCCGTGCCCGCTTGAACGCTGCCAGATCCGCCGCATCGCACGCCCAGATGGTCTTGCCCCCGCGCGACTGATCAAGGAACCGGCAGAACACCGTGATGTCCCGGGCATACGCACCGAGAGCCACTCCGCCACGCCCAGCAGGCGCCACAACACGATCTCCCACGGGTTCCCCGATTGCTTATGGCTGCGCGGTATGCAACAAGCGCGTGCCAATCCGGTCGGCACGATGTCGAGCAGCGCTGTCCCGATCAAGGGCGTCGCCGCCAATCGGGATCCCCTGCGGGCAGCCGAATCTGTCCATGCGGGGTCGCTGTATGCTCGTTGCATCCGGATGCTCTGCCGACCCCGGGATGGGAGCGATGTGAGTGTGACAGCTCCGTGAGGCACGGTGACGATCTGCCGCGGCTCGCCGCGGCGCGGCCACTACTGGCCGTCTCGCCAATTGTGATGACGCGCCGCGCTGTGGTGCACAGCGGCGCCAGTTTCATGCCGACGGGGCCGTCGGCAGGCGTGCCGCCTCTGTTCTCCGTGATTCCCCTGTCCACGGGAGTGTCACTCCGCACAGCCGTTAAGGCAAATGATCCCGAGCGGCTGGCGCAAAGCTGTCACGCGGCCCTTCGGCGCCACGCTGCTGGGCGCACCGGCCTGAAGGAGACCCATGTCGCATTTAGCCCGCCGGATCGCCGTCCTTGCGGTGCCCGCTGCTCTCGCCATGATCCTCACCGCTTGTGGAAAGGCTCCTGGAGCCAGCGGCGCGGCAGGTACCTTATCGGGCAAGACGCTAAACATTGGTGCGATCCCGGACCAGAATCCACAGGAGCTGCAGCGGCGCTACGGTGCCCTAGCCGCCTATCTTGCGAAGACGCTCCACGTCAAGGTGCGCTACGTGCCGGTGACCGACTACACAGCCGCCGTGACCGCCTTCCGCCACGGCGACCTGGACCTCGCCTTTTTCGGTGGCCTTACAGGTGTCCAGGCCATGCAGCAGGTCCAAGGAGCGCGGCCCATCGCGCAACGCGACCTTGACGCAACGATGCGCAGCGTGTTCATCGCCAATACCACCAGCGGCCTTAAGCCCGTCAGCGACGTGGCCGGCCTGCGCGAACTGGCGGGCCATACCTTCACGTTCGGCAGCCAGTCATCGACTTCGGGACGTCTGATGCCGCAGTATTACCTCGCCAAGGTCGGCGTTAAGTTAAGCGACTTCGCTGGCCAGCCCGGCTTCTCGGGCTCCCACGACATAACGTTGAAGCTGGTGGAGGCGGGCACATATCAGGCGGGCGCGCTCAACATCGCTGTGTGGAAGGAGCGCCTAGGGCAGGGCGTGGTGGACACCAGGAGAGTCCGTGTCATTTTTGAGACACCGCCGTATCATGACTACTTCTGGCTGATCCGCCCCGACGTGGGCCATCAATTCGGTGCGTCGTTCACACAGCGGGTGAGGGGGGCGCTGCTTTCCATCAGCGGCAGGAACGGCCAGCAACGGCAGATACTCAGTCTGTTTCATTGCCGCGGGTTCATCCCTACTGATGCGGGCAACTACCGGGAGATCGCCGCAGTTGCCCGTAGCCTCGGCCTGTTGAGTTAGCTGCAGATGCCGGCAGCTCGCATCTTCGAGCTTCAAGACGCAGGGATCCAGTACGGCAAGGTCCGTGCCCTGTGCGGCATCGACTTCACCGTCGGGCGGGGCGAGCGGGTCGCGGTTATCGGCCCGAGCGGCGCAGGGAAAAGCAGCCTAATCGGGCTTTTGAACGGAACGCTTGTGCCCACCGAGGGCCGGGTCCACGTGCTCGGCCGTGACCTTGCGGCGTCGTCTCCCCGCGAGTTACGTGATGTGCAGCGCAAACTCGGCACGATCCATCAGCAGTTCGATCTCGTGAAAGAGCTGCGCGCGGTGCACAACGTGAACGCGGGACGCCTTGGTGGCTGGCCGTTCTGGAAGGCGGTGCTATCTCTACTGCTGCCTCGTGAGGTGACTAGCACGCGACTCGCCATGGAACGGGTTGGGATCGGCGGCAAAATCTACGCACGGACCGAAGACCTGTCGGGCGGCGAGCAGCAGCGAGTGGCAATCGCCCGTGTCCTCGTGCAACAGCCCGCCGCGATTCTCGCAGACGAACCCGTCGCCAGTCTTGACCCGGCACGTGGCAGAGAGATCGTGAACTTGCTGCACGACATCAGTGCCGAGACCGGCGCCACCCTGCTCGCCAGCCTGCACGACGTGCATCTCGCCCTGGATCGGTTCGAACGGGTGATTGGGCTACGTGACGGGCTCGTTGCCTTCGATGCCGCGCCTGCGCGGCTTGCACAGCAGGACATCGACACGCTCTACGCGCTGGAGCACAAGCGAGAGCTGGCATGACGCCTCCAGTAAGAACGCCCCCGGCCGACCGCCGGGGGCTGTCGGACCTGAGCCTGCGAGAGGTCGCCCACGCGAGGGCCAGCCCGGGCTATTCGCTGATGCGCCGGGCGTGCGCTGTGGTGGCCCTCCTGGGCACGCTCATCGCGCTGGCCACCGCCGCCCGCCACAACGTGGTCAGGGCAAGCGGCGCGCCCCTCCTCGGGGAGTTCTTTGACGCCGCTGTACACCCCCAGCTGGGCGGGCAGTTCCTCGCACTTACCGCGAAGGCGACCCTGACAACGCTCGCCTATGCGGTGCTCGGCACCGGGCTCAGCCTTGTGATCGGCTTAGTGGGTGGCGTGCTGACCTCTGAGACCTGGTGGCGGCGGGGGGCACGGCGGCGTCCGCGCATCGCGCTGGCCAGCTGGGCCGTCGCACGAGTTGTGCTGGCGATCCCCCGCGGCATCCACGAACTGGTGTGGGGACTGTTTCTCCTTAGCGTTCTCGGGATCCAGCCCATGGTTCCGGTGCTGGCGATCGGGATCGCCTACGGCGCCGTGACAGCGAAGGTTTTCTCGGAGCTTCTTGACGAAACCCCACGAGAGCCATACACGGCCCTTGTCGCTTCGGGAGCGGGCAGGCTTGCCGCGATTCTCTATGGCCTGCTGCCACCCGCGCTGCCGGATCTCCTGTCCTATGCCTTCTATCGCTTCGAGTGCGCAATCCGCAGCGCCACGGTCCTCGGGCTCGTGGGGGCCGGCGGCCTGGGATTCCAGCTGTCGCTCAGCTTCCAGGCGCTGCAGTACCACGAAATCTGGACCTTGCTCTACGCTTTGATCGCGCTCTGCGCTGCCGCAGACTTCTGGAGCGCTGCCGTGCGCAAGCGGCGGGCCGTGCCGCTTCGGGCGGCGGCACACGTCCGTCCTGGCCGCGATCGCGTCCTAACCGGCTCGATCTTGGCTGTGCTTGCGCTCATCCCCCTGTCGGCCTGGTGGGTTGGTCTGAGCCCGGCTGTGCTATGGGCCACACGAACCTGGGATCTCGTTGGTCAGCTGTTCATGCAGGCATGGCCGCCTAGCGCCGGCAACGAAGGCGTGCTCGGGCTGTTCAAACTCAGTGCTGTCACGCTGGCGATGTCCGTGCTCGCAATAGCGCTCGCCTTCCTGGGCGGAATACTTCTCGCGTTCCCCGCGTCAAACCTCACTCGCCAGGGCGGACGGACCCGGTTCGGCAGGGCGGCGCGAGCCAGGCGGATGCTCGTGTTCATTACTGCCCGTGCAGTGCTCATCGTGCTGCGGGCCATACCGCCGCCGGTGTGGGCATTGGTGTTCCTGCTGGTGCTGTTCCCGGGTATTTTTCCCGCCGCGCTGGCCCTAGGCGTCTACACGCTCGGTGTGCTCGGACGGCTCATGGCCGAGGCGGCGGAGAATCTCGACCAGCGCCCGCTGCGCGCCCTGCGCGCGCACGGAGCCTCCAGGCAGCAAGTGTTCTGTTATGGGGTGATCCCCGCTGCCGCGCCACGCTTCATCGCGTTCAGCCTCTACCGCTGGGAGGTGACGATCAGGGAGACCATAGTGGTCGGGGTGGTCGGTGCGGGTGGGCTGGGACTCCTGCTTAATCAACAGCTCGCCTCATTCGCCTACGGTGGCGCGGTCGGGACGCTGCTCGCCGTTATTGTCCTCACGCTTCTTGTCGACTTCACCAGCGCCGCGGCCCGACGGGCGCTTCATTAGCCGAATCCGCTTCCTCGCCGCGCCAGGGGCGCTTACGTGTAAGCGGCGTTAGCTCGAAGACCCATCGACGTGTGGATGGGCAGCCTCGGTCGGCTCGGTGATCGCTCCAGCCGACTCCGGCCGGGCCGCGGGGACCCCCATCCAGGTACCGTGTTTGCTGGGCCACCAGTTCCACCGCCCGAGGAGCAGCACGGTCGACGGGACAAGCAAGGTGCGCACGAGGAACGTGTCCATCAAGATCCCGAGAGCGAGACCGAAGCCGACGTCGCGGACCTCACTCCCCCCTGAACCGCTCCCGCCGACGACCGCGAAAACCGCGAAGGTTCCGGCCAGCACCAACCCGGCCGAGGTGACGGTGGTACCTGTCGTGCCCAGCGCCCGGATGACTGCCATCCGCAGCGGCAATGTGCCGGCTTCTTCACGGATCCGTGTCATCACAAGAATGTTGTAGTCCTCGCCGAGTGCCAGCAGGAACAAGAACATCAGGAATGGCAGCACGAAGACAAGCCCACCGGCGTTGCCGAGATCGATGAAGAGGATCACAGCCAGCCCGAGCGCGGCCAGGTACGAGAAGGCGACAGAGGCGACGAGGTAAAGGGGCGCCACAAGGCTGCGCATGACGAGGGCGAGCAGAACGCCGATGACAATGATCGCGACAGGGATCACCCTGATGAGGTCACTGCCGGAGATGTTACTGATGTCGTAGAAGATGGGTGCTTCCCCTGTGACGCCGTAGCGTACGGCGCCAATCACGCGCGCGGCCAGGTTTGCCCTGGCCCTTATCCCGGGGATGGCATCAATGGCCTCTGTACTCGACGGGTCCCCAGCGGACAGGCTAGTGACGAACTGCACGGTCCGGCCGTCGCGGCTTACGTACGAGGCGGTGGCCCGGTACGCTTGGTAGGCGGCAGGCAGTACAGGTGACCCTGGCCGGGGCGTCGGCGCCAGATCTTGGGCAGCGCCAAGCTCGGCATGCAACCGCAGCAGATCGGCCGTGCTCAGGGCAATGCCATTCGGGTTGAGAGGGCCGGTCATGTGCGTGAACTCGGGCGCGGTCCGCAGCTGCTGCCATGCCACCATCAAGGGCTCAGCGTCGGCCCATGCCGGCCGCCCGAGAACGTAGATGAGATAGGTCGGATTTGCGGTGCTCGTAGGAAAGTGCGCGGCGAGCAGGGCGGTTCCCGCGGCCGAGTCAGTCCCGGCCGGAGCGGCCTGGGGACCAGCGAACCCGGACGCCCGATAGCCAGAAGCTGCGAACGCAAGGCCACCGAAGACCAGCAGGCCGATCAAGAGGGTAACGGCAGGCCGGTGTACAACGCGGGCGCAGATCCGGGCCCACGTTCCTGGCCGGCGTTCACCACCGCGAGTCGCTGACGGCCAGAAGACGGCTCGGCCGAAGATCGCCAGCAATGCGGGCAACAGGCTGAGCCCGGCTACCAGCATCAGGCCGATTCCGATGGCGAGCGGGATGCCAAGATCGGAGTAGATCGCGAAGGATGCGAGCAACAGGGACAGCAGCGCAGCGATCACGGTGGCGCCAGAGAAACTAATCGACTCGCCTACCCGGGCGGTCGCCCTGATCACGGCCTCGTTGGGCGGCAGCCCGCCGCGTAGCTCCTCTCGGACACGGAAGACAAGGAAGAGGCCATAGTCGGTGCCTGCACCCAGCACGAGCACGATGAGCATCAGCTGTGCGAGGACCGAGACCTTCAGGCCTGCGTGGCCGGCCTCGGCTATCAGCTGCCCGGAGATGATCACCACAAGCAACGCTGGAACCAGAGTGACAAGCGGGGCGAGCGGGGCGCGAAAGATGAGCAGCAGCAGCGAAATGATGAAGATGACCGAGAAGAGTTGCACCTGGCTACCCGTGGAGCCAGCCTTGGCCGCGCTGTCCACCTGGGCTGCGGTGCTTCCAGCCAGATGGACCTGGAGGCCCGCAGGAACCGGCACCCTCGCGATCGCCTTGCGGATATTCGTGACCAATGGGGTCGCGTCGGCCACATCCGCGGCGAGTATCTCTACTTGCTCGGCACGGCCGTCCGGCGACCGCCCGAGATCTTGCACCTGAATGACGCCGGGTACCGCTGCCAGCGCTGACCGCAGCCGTGCGGCGGCCGTCTGATCGGCGGCTGAGAGCACGGCACCCGGGCGTGCCGCTACCGCGGGAATGGCGATGCCATTGGTAAGCCCGGCCTGACCAAACGCGGCTGCCAGGCGCGCCGCCTGCTCGCTCGGAGCACTGGCCGGTAAGAAGGCCGAGTTGCCCGACTGCGTGACGCTGGCGAGGGACGGGAGGAAATAGATCGCCGCGATCGTGCCAGCGACCCACACTGCCACGACGGCCCACCGGAACCGCACAGCAAACCGGCCGATCGCCGCGAACATCTCTGTCACCACTACCTCCCTGATCTCGTACTCCGCCCAGGTCATGCTGGCGCGGGACGCCGCATTTGATGCGGTGAACTCGGCCATGCCGCAGATGTCCCGCCGGCTATCACGGCGGGAATTGCGCCGCGCTGCCCGCGCAGGACGCGATGGGGCTCACCACGTGACGGGGAGTTCTGCAAAGCCGCCGGTGAGAAGGTCGGTGCGTAGCTGGAGCTGCTCGAGCGGGACCGCCAGGCGCAGCGTCGGAAAACGCTGGAACAGCAGGCTGAACACGGCCTGCAGCTCCAGCCTGGCCAGGCTCGCGCCGATGCAGAAGTAGTTGCCGTGACCAAAGCCGAGATGGGGGTTGGGCTCGCGGGTGATGTCGAAACGGCCCGGGTCGGAGAAGATTCGCTCGTCCCGGTTGGCGACGGTGGCGGCGAGGAACACCGCCTCCCCGGCCCGTATCGTCACTCCGCCGATGTGGATGTCGGCGCGGGCGTATCGAGGCAGCCCGCTGTCGCCGAGCGCAAACGTTCGCACGATCTCCTCGACGGCGCCTTCGATCAGAGCGGGATCGCCGCGAAGGGCGTTGAGTTGGTCAGGGTTGGCGAGCAGAAGCACTGTGCCGTGGTCGATGCGTGCCGCCGTACTCGCGTGTCCGGCCAAAAGCAGCGCGGCAGCCAAGATGGCGATGTCGTCGTTGCTCAGCTTTCCCTCGCCCTCGGCGGCAATGAGGGCCGAGATCATATCGTCGCTAGGTTCGCGGCGCTTATGCTCGATGTGCTGGTCCATGTAGGTGAAGAGTTCTTGGAACGCGGTTGCGGCCGCCACCGCGTTGCCCAATCCGACGGCAAGCTCAGACCATTCTTCGAATCGCTTATGGTCCGCGTATGGGACGCCGAGCAGCTCACAGATCACCATCACAGGCAGCGGGAGCGACAGCCGCTGGTGCAGGTCGGCGGGCGGCGTCTCGGCGGACAGGCGGTCTAACAGATCCTCGACAAGAGCGTTGACTCGCCCGCGCAACCCTTGCATCCGCCGTGCAGAGAAAGCGGGGGCGAGGAGCCGGCGCATCCGCGCAGCGCTCTCTGGTTCGGTTTCGTAATCGCCGAACGGCCCGCCCAGGAGCGCCGAGTCAGAGAACCGGGCCGCCCGCTCTGGCTCCGGGTGTGACCGTCCGAGCCGCCCGTCGGCAAACAGCGCCTTGATGTCGTCGTACCGTGTGATCATCCACGCGATGTCGCCGGTTGCGGTCCGGATGCGTGTGATAGGCAGCTCGGCCTGCAGCCTGTGGAACTCCGGTGCGATGTCAAGGGGACTGGGCTGGGCGAACGGCAGGCGGGGAAGGTCGTTGTCAAGGCTCGTGGTCATTTCTCTCCTCGTATCAGCTCAGACATGGCAGTCCCAGATCAGCTAACAGCGCGGCAAATGCGTCCTTCTCCTACCGCGGGTCTGCGGACTGTCCGGCGGCGGGGGGGTAACAAGCAAGATCACCGGGTCAGGTTCCGGCGAGTTCGACCACCGGGCGGATCGCCCGCGCCCGTCCGCCCGCGCGGTCGAAGCGAAGGCGTGAGAGGCTCGCGGTGCTCGCCACGGTCTCATCCTCTTCCGGTCGAAGGCGTTTCCATATTCAAGCTAATAATGGACGATCGCCGATGCGCAGGGAAGACGAGGCGCATCCGGGATGGCTCGCCCGCGCCAGCCGTTTAGACTCAAGTTACGTCGGCGTGTCGGCTGCAAATGACTGGTGACCTGCGAAGACTTCGCAGAATGGGCCAAAGGACGTAGCCAGAAAGACCAGGGGCAGGGTCGACCGTGGTAGCTCTTTGATCATCAGCGATCTCCTCCGGACGGCCCGTTCGCCGCTCCGGCCGAGGTCATGTAGCCAGAACGTTGTCTTGCCTCGGAGGACGTTTCGGCAGGTCGTGGCGCGAATTTCCATACTCAAGATCAAGTAACTTCGGTTTAGATGATAATCTCAACGGCTGCCGCTGCGGAGCACGGCCTGGCTCGTCCTAACTTGCGTGCGTGCGCGCGGGCCTCGTGGGACCCCACCAGCCATTCGGCCACCAGAACGGGCTTGCGCCCGGTGCGGTCCGAAAGCCGGCCCGCGCCCTCACCGCTGGCGGGCCTCACCGCTGGCGGGCACTGCCAGTTCCGCCAGCAGTGCGGCGAATGCGTTCTTCTCTCGCTGCGGATCCACCATCGGCCGCAAGGTGGCGCAGTGTTCCTGCAGTTGGCGATAGTAGCCATCGCGGTCCTGCTCGGCGGCGTCCAGCCGCTCGGCAAGCGCGTCCGCATCGCCCACAGGGAAGTAGCCGGGATAATCTTCGCCGAGCAGGCCAATGGACCCCGGTATCGCCGACGAAATGACAGGCACACCGGCGGCGAGCGCCTCGGAGACCACGTTGGCGCCACCCTCATGCCGCGACGTCAGCGCCATCAACTTACTGCGAGCCAGCACGCGCAGCGCCTCGTCGCGCGGACAAGGGCCATGCCACACATAGCGGGGGTTGCTGGCCGCTTCCGCTGCGAGCTCCGCGGCCAGGACGTCGTCGCGGGCCGCGCCGACATGCGTCACGCGGATCTTCGATGAGGCTGGAAGCCGCCGCAGCGCCGCGGCGAGTACCGCTGGATCCTTGACCGGCCGCACATGCGCAAGGAATGCGACCTCGAAGAAGCTTTCGCAGGCCGGTAGCCGTGGGATTGGCGGCACAGACTGGATCACCACCCGGGCGCGTTCGCGCAGCCACGGGTCAAGCTGGGCCAGGCCAAGCGGCTGCAGGACGATCAGGCGGGAGGCAATAGCGAGCACCGCGGGATCAACCCCCGCGGTGACAAGGTCCGGGTACAGGTCGGTCCCTGTCGTCGCGATCACGACGGGCGCTCGTGGGTGGTCGGCGCGGAACGACCGTACCGAATCGGCACTCTTGCGTGCGTGCAATGCGATCAGCGCGCTGTAGCGCCCGCCGCGGTAGGTTTCGGCGATGCGGACCTCATGACCGAGCTCGTTTAGGATGCGCCCCCAGCGCCGCGCCGTGACTCCGTTTCCGTGTGGGCTGTCCGGCGGCGCCGGGGTGACAAGCAAGATCATCGGATCAGCGCGCAGCCCGTGAGCGGCCTGTGCGCCACGGCACACAACCTGATCCCATGGCGCGCCTCCTAAGGGCTAAGCGTCCAGGGTTACCTGGCTGGCCCGCAACCCGACCCGCTCACCAGAAGCTACCTCGCTCGCGCATTTCAGCCAACGGCCCAGAGCCCGCGCGTAGGTGTGTGCTATCAGGTCGTCGCGACCCGGACAGACAATGTCGGCAGATCAAGGCCAGCCCCCGCTACCTCGGGCAAATCGCGAGGGGAGGAAGATCTCAGCATGTGAGCGACTCGCCTTGACAGCACGAGCGCTCCACTATTCCATTATTTTCCAGAACACTGAGGCAACGGCCAAATCGCGCGTCCACGATGCCGACATCCGGCTGGTACACCGTGAACCTTCGAAAAGTATCCTGGACCGCCAGGGCGGAGCTCGCACCCGCAGGGGCGTGGCCCAGCTACTCGAAGATGGCTGGAGTACGCGCGGGGACGCGGGTCAAGATCCCTACCCAGCCTCCGGCATTCAGCGTGAGTGGTGGATTAGGACTCTGCCGATTTCCGCATGGCGGTGAGCTGGGACTTTGCGGCACCACGCCTGGTGGCGGGTGTTGCTGCGGCGCACCTGATGGGTG
>Ga0209648_10005912_pt1 | contig 10513 bp, 10 predicted proteins | sample GraSoi2013_115cm_FD_185830 | JGI IMG/M metagenome (GOLD analysis project Ga0209648, IMG submission 185830) | Grasslands soil microbial communities from the Angelo Coastal Reserve, California, USA - Sample 9_17_2013_115cm (SPAdes) (version 2) | ecosystem: Environmental > Terrestrial > Soil >...
GAAGTCTTCGAAGCTCAGTTTCTGGGTTTCCAATCTCGCCTCCAATGCGAACGCACGTTGGGGGTTGCCGGGGCCTACTTTACCAGCCCAGCCTCAGGCAGGGATCGTGAGCTCCAGGCCGGCGGCCGGAGTTCCCACCGCCACCGCGTTCTTGCCCGGGGCGAGCTCTTTCATCATTCCGGTTAAAGCGCGCTTCGGCCCGACCTCGACGAAAGTGTCACAGCCAATTTCTACTAGAGAGCCCACACAGGTGGCCCACCTGACCGGTGAACGCAGCTGCATCTCCATCACGTGCGGGATGCGATCACCGCCCTGGTGCGGCCGTCCAGTGAGGTTGGCCATGACCGGGACTCGCGGCGACCGCCACTCGATTCGATCGAGCGCCGTCCTCAGCCGCGCGGCGGCTGGGGCCATCAGAGGCGTGTGAAACGCCGCGCTCACGTTCAGCGGGATGACGCGTTTGGCGCCCGCCTCCTGAAGCCGCCGTGCGGCCACCTCGAGACCGGCCGTGGTGCCGGCGATCACGGTCTGGCTGGGGGTGTTGTAGTTGGCCGGCCAGGCATCGTTCATCCCCGCCAGCGCCACCTCCACCGCCTGCGCGTCGAGGCCGAGCACCGCTGCCATGGAGCTGGTGCCCGCCGGGACAGCCTCGGCCATCGCGCGGCCGCGCTCGACCACCGCTTTGATCACCTGCGGCGCGCCCACGGCACCGCCGGCGGCGAGCGCGGCGTACTCGCCGATGGAGTGGCCGGCGGCGGCAGCGGGCTCGATGCCACGCCGCTTGAGGAGCAAGGTCAACGCCAAACCCACGAAGCAGAGCGCGGGCTGTGCGTTTTGGGTGAGCCTCAGCTCGTCGTCGTCAGCCCTGGCCAGGAGGTGTCGGAGGTCGACATCGGCACTCGTCGAGCATCGATCGCACAGCTCGGCGACCTCGGGATCGGTGAGGAGCTCGGCGCCCATGCCGGCGTGCTGCGAGCCCTGGCCTGGGAACAAAAATGCGACCTTTGCCAACCGTCCCTCCCCACCCGGCGCGCTACGCGCGCCGACCTCCCCACTGCGTGGGGAGGCAACCTACTCCTTCGCTTTGATCACCTCGCGGCCGGCGTAGTGGCCGCAGTTGGGGCAGATCGCGTGCGGTCGCATCAGCTTCTTGCAGTTCGGGCAGGGCTGGAGCTGGACGTGCACCAATGCGAGATGCGAACGCCGTCGACCCTTCTTCGACTTGGAGAGCTTGACCTTCGGCAGAGCCATGGCTGCCGAATTTTACCGGACTTGCGGTGTCGGCTACTTGGACGCCGCTTCGCCGCCCTCGTCCGACTCTGGCTGACTCGACTGCAGCGCCTCGACACCACGCCTCACCGTCGCCAGGGTGCGCCCGAGGTGCGCCTCGAGCTGCTTCAACTGCTCCAACGCATAAGCCTCCGCCTGGCGGATGATCTCGTCCGACTTCGCCTGCGCGTCCTTGACGACCTGCGCCCCATGACGTTCGGCACGCCGCAGGACCTCGTGATCGGACGACGTCTCCTCCGCGCGCTCGTTGGCGCGAGACATGATGCGAGCGGCCTCGGCGTGCGCCTCCGAGATGATGCGCTGCTGCTCGGACACGGTCCAGTTCGCCTGCTTGATCTCGTCAGGCAGGTTGAATCGAAGCTGGTCGATGAGCTCCATGATCTCGTCCTCATTGACCATCACCTGGGTCGACAGCGGAACGTGGCGTGCGTTCTGGATCAGGTACTCGAAGCGATCAAGCAGCTCGTCGACCTTTATCTGAACTTCTCCTTCAGCGCTTTGGCGACGCCCGGCGGCACCAGGTCCGACACGTTCCCGCCATAGCTCGCGATGTCCTTCAAGATACTTGACGAAACGTAGATGTGGGCGAAGCTCGACATGAGGAAGACGGTATGGATGTCGGGCGCGAGCTTGCGGTTCATGAGCGCCTGCTGCAGCTCGGCATCGAAGTCGGAGTAGGCACGCAGCCCCTTCACCAACGTATTCGCTCCCTGCGAGCGAGCATATTCGACGGTGAGGCCGGTGTAGCTGGAGACCTCTACTCGGTCGTGGCCTGAAAGCGCGCCTTTGATGAGGTGCACCCTCTCTTCAACAGTGAATAGAGGCTGGCGCTTTTCGGGATTCGCGGCCACCGCGACGATGAGGCGGTCGAAGATCCCAAGGGCGCGCTCGACGACATCGAGATGGCCGTTCGTAAAAGGATCGAAGCTGCCGGGGTAAACAGCGGTCTTATCGGTCATACGCGGAAAACCGTCACCATCGTGTCGCCGTAGCGCCGCTGCCGGTCGACCTGCAATCGGGACAGCGGCGGGAGTGCCTGCCGCCGCGAGTGTTCGGCCACGACAATCGCATCTGTCAGCGTGCGGTCGAGCGCCAACAGGGCACGATCGAGCACGACATCCTCGTAGGGCGGATCGAGGAACACGAGTCCGGCGCGCCCGACCTCGCCGGGCGAGCTCTCGAGCCAGCGCACGACATCGCCGCGGACGACGCGCGCTCTCTCCTTCAGCTCGAGGGCGTCCAAGTTCTGGCGCAGGATAGCAAGACCACGCGGTTCCTTGTCCACGAACGTGACCTCGGCGGCGCCACGCGAAAGCGCCTCGATGCCGATGGCGCCCGAACCGGCGAAGAGGTCAAGCACGTGCGCGCCCTCAATTCCCGCACCGACGATGTTGAAGATCGCCGCCTTCACCATGCCCTGTGTGGGCCGGATGCCTTTCGGTGCCTTCAGCCGGCGCCCGCGAGCCTCCCCGCCGCCGACCCGAAGTCTCGACAATTCAGTTGAGTCTGGGGCGGCGGCCGCTCCATGGCCGGGCCTGCTCGAGCTGCGCCGCCAGGCCGAGGATGAGCGCTTCGCCGCGTGGCGGCCCGACGAGCTGCACCCCGATCGGCATTCCCGCCGCATCGACGCCCAGGGGCAGCGAGATCGCGGGCTGGCCGGTGCAGTTGTAGGGGTAGGTGAAGCTGACGAAGTCCATGTACTCATCTCCGGCCGACTCCAGCGCGGCGCCAAGGGTGTTGAGCGGAGGCACTGTTCGCGGCACCGTCGGGGTCACGAGCACGTCGTGCGTATCCCAGAAGCTCACCACGATGCGGCTGTGCATTCGAATCGCATCGACCGAGCGAACGTAGTCGACGGCAGTCAGCTGCTTCGCGAACGCGAGGCCCAGGACGTTGAACGGTTCGAGCTTGCTTTCGTCGGCGATCGGCAGCGAGCCGAGCCCGGAAACCACGATGAGCTGCATGGGTGCGCGGAACGGCTCCGTGTCCGGGCCGCCTTCGGTGACGCGATGGCCGAGGCCCTCGAGCAGCCGGGCCACCTCTCGTACGCAGCCGGCCACCTCTTCCTCGACCTTCGCGCTGGACCGGACCGTGAAGCCGATGCGGAGCTTGCGGTCGGTTGGCGTTGCGGAGTCGGCGAACCTCCCGTCGATCTCAGCCCAGTAGGCATCGCCAGGCAGGTGACCGGCCATCGCGTCCAGGCCGGCCGCCGCATCGGCGACCGTGCGCGCGATCGCGCCATCGGTCGACAGACCCGCCCAGTGCTCACCCAGCAGGGGGCCTGGCGAGATGCGCCCACGCGACGGCTTCAGGCCGACCGCGCCGCAGCAGCTCGCCGGGATGCGGACCGAGCCACCTCCGTCGGAGCCGTGGGCGAAAGCGCACAGCCCTGCCGCTACCGCCGCGGCCGCGCCTCCACTCGACCCGCCCGCCGAGTGGCCGAGGTGCCACGGGTTGTGCGTGGCGCCGAACAGGCCGTACTCGGTGGTCGGTCGCGTACCGAACTCAGAGAGGTTGGTCTTGCCCAGGATCGGGCAGCCCTCTTCCTTGAGGCGAGCGACGGGAAAGAAGTCGATCGGCAGCGTGTAGTCCTCGAACGCCCTTGAACCGAACGTCAACGGATAACCGGCGAGAGATACGAGGTCTTTGACGGATGTCGGCACTCCTCGCAGCGGATAGCCGATGTTGGCGTCGTCCGCTGCTTTCGCCTGCTCGAGCGCGAGCTCGGGCGTGGTCAAGACGAACGCGTTGAGCTTGGGGTTGAAGCGTTCGATGCGCTCGATGTATGCCCGCGTGAGCTCGGTCGACGAAACCTCGCGGCGTCTGACCGCCGCGGCCTGATCAAGCGCGGACGCGAATGGATCCATGGCCGTTAATGGTGCCGATTCTGGCGGGCGGGTAGGGCGTCGAGGCCAGGGCACCCTCGAACGCGGCTGCATTTGCAGGTGGGATTGCGACCAGTAGCCCGCCACTGGTCTGCGCGTCGCACAGCATCATCTGGTCGAGCACTGCGGTGCTCCCCCAATCGACCTGGTCGCGATACGCATCGTAGTTGCGGCGGCTGCCGCTTGGAAAGAGGTCGCGTTCGGCGAGGTCGCGAACGCCGTCGAGAAATGGGACCGCGCGCAATTCGAGGTCGGCGCCTCCCGCGAGATTGGCGAGGTGCCCGATCAGCCCATAGCCCGTGACATCCGTGGCTGCGGTCGCGCCCGCGGCGACCATGGCTTCCGACGCCACGCGGTTGAGGTTCGACATGACCTCGACCATCTGCCGCTCGAGGGCCGGCGGGCAGAGCCCGCGCTTGATGGCCGTCGCCACCAGCCCGGAACCCAGGGGTTTGGTGAGGAAGAGGACGTCGCCGCGGTGCGCCCCCTCATGGCCGACGATGCGATCCGGATGCACCTCACCGATCACGGCGTAGCCGAACTTCGGCTCCGCATCGTCGATTGAGTGGCCGCCGACGACCGCAATCCCCGCCTCGGTCATCTTGGCGGCGCCGCCCGCGACGATCTTCTCCAGCAGGCCGGTGCTGAGCTTCTCGCGCGGGAAGGCGGTGATGCCTAGCGCGAACAGCGGTCGCGCGCCCACCGCGTAGACATCGCTGACGGCGTTGGCCGCCGCGATGGCGCCGAAATCGGCCGGGTCGTCGACGATGGGCGTGAAGAAATCCACGGTCGCGACCAGAGCGCGATCGTGCGCGATCCTGTAGACGGCCGCGTCATCCCGTGACGACGCCGCTGTCAGCACGTTGGGGTCGACGATCGGGGGCAGAGCCCCCAGTACCTGCCCTAGCTCCACCGGGCTGAGCTTGCAGGCTCAACCGGCCCCGTGGCTGTACTCCGTCAATCGCAGAGGTGCGTCCATTCCCGTAAGTATTAGCCGCGGTATCTCATCGCCGCCTCGTACACGCACTCCGCGCCGAACTCGAGCGCGCTGACAGGAACGCGCTCATCGGCCGCGTGGATCGTCGGCGATGAGTTGAAGTCCGGCGGAATGTTGAGCGGCAGGAAACCATACGTGCGAATCCCCAACCGCGCGAAATGACGCGCATCGGTGCCGCCGGTGACGAGGGACGGCACGGGCACGCAGCCCGAATCGGCCTCCTTGAGCACGGAAGCAAAGAGCTCGAACTGGGAGAGGTCGACCTCCGGCTGCGCGGGCCCCACGAGCAGGACCTCGATCTCCGGCTCAGATCCGACCGCCTCCCGCAGCTCTCGCACCATGTCCTCCGGCCCGAACCCCGGCAGCAGGCGGCCGTCAAGTTGCACCTGCACCTCGCTGGGGATGACATTGATCTTCAGGCCACCGCTCACGATCGTCGCGTTGACGGTGTTGTGCAGCGCGGCGTCGAATCCGCGGCTCAGCGCGCCGAGCTCCGCGAGCGCCGCGTCGGTGCGCGCCGGATCGAGAAGCGCGCCGATGCGGCCCCTCAAGGGCTCGTCCAGCGCGTCGCGCATCGCTTCCAGCTGGTGGCGGACCGGGGTCGTGATGTGGACCGGCAAGCGGCCGCCGTCGAGCCTGGTCAGCAGGTTGCCGAGCTTCGCCATCGCTCCGCCGCGCGCCGGCACCGATCCGTGGCCGCCGGGGCCACGGAGCGTGACCAGCATCTGGCAGCCGCGCTTCTCAGAGACCATGATCGGGTAGAAGCGACGGCCGCCGGCATGGAGTGCGACGCCGCCGGATTCGCCGATGGCATGACGGATGCCGGTGAAGAGCTCGGGGTGAGCATCGACCAGCCACCGGGCGCCGCAGATGCCTCCCGCCTCTTCGTCGGCCAGCACGGCCAGGACTAGATCGCCCGCCGCCCCGCCGCGAGCCTGGGCGCGAATCAGGGCGCCGACCATCATCGCCACGCCGCTCTTCATGTCGAGGGCGCCGCGACCCCACAGGTACCCGTCGATGATGTCGCCTCCGAACGGCCGGTGGCGCCAGTCCTGGTTGACCGTGGTCACGACGTCTACGTGGCCCTGAAGAAGGAGTGGAGCGGCCTCGCCGCGACCCTTCACCCGAGCGACGAGGTTGGGGCGTCCCGGCTCGCTCTCATATCGCGCGCAATCGATGTTCGCGTCGCGCAGCAGCCGTTCGACCAGCTCGACCGCTAGGTGCTCTTCGCCGGGCGGGTTCGTGGTGTCGAGCCGGATCAGGTCGCGCGTGAGCTCCACGACGAACGGCAGGGCGGGCACCTGCGCAGGCTAGCTGATCGACGTTTGCTCGAGACGGCGGATGATCGCGGCCTTCAGAAGCGGGTGGCCATCGAATCCAGGGTCGGTCTCACGCACCCTTTCCACCTCCGCCCGGATTTCGTCGATCAGCGCCGGTCGCTCCAGTGCCTGCATGGCCTCGTCCGACATCCCGTGCTGCCGCGCCCCGAGCAGCTCCCCCATCCCCCGTATGCGCATGTCCTCGAGGGCGAGCTCGAATCCGTCCCGAATCGTCCTCACGAGCTCGAGGCGCCTCACGCTTGCGTCCGAAGGGTCGTCAGCGAGCAGCAGGCAGTAGCTCTCGGCCGCGCCCCGCCCGACTCGGCCTCGGAACTGATGCAGCTGCGCCAGCCCGAAACGGTCCGCGCCCTCCACCATCATCACCGTGGCGTTGGGGACGTCCACTCCCACCTCGACGACGGCCGTCGCGACCAGGACCTGGATCTCGCCCGCGACGAAGCGCCGCATGACTTCGTCTTTTTCTTTGAGGCGCCCGTGGATGAGCGCCATCGTGAAGTCCGGGAACACGTCCTTCCTCAACCGCTCGAACTCGGCCGTCGCGGACCGCACCACGTCCCCCAATTTCGTCGAAGCCTCGATCAGCGGGCAGATGACGAAGGCCTGGCGGCCCAGGTGGACCTGGGTCTTGACCAGCTCGTAGGCGCGCGGACGTTGGTCCGGCGGCACCACCTCGGTCTCGACCGGCGTGCGTCCAGGCGGCAGCTCGTCGATCACCGACACCGACATCTCCCCGAATCGAGCGAGAGCGAGAGTGCGTGGAATGGGCGTGGCGGTCATGGCCAGGAAATGGGGCCGGCCTTTGCCCTTGGCTCGCAGCAGCTCGCGCTGGCGGGTGCCAAAGCGGTGCTGCTCATCGACCACAGCGAGCCCGAGGTCCGCGAACTCGACGTCCTCTTCGATCAACGCGTGTGTGCCCACGACGAGGGCGCAATGGCCGCTCGCGGCGGCCGTCCGGACGCGCCGGCGCTCCGCCGCGCTCTGGCTGCTGACCAGGAGCTCGACAGTGAGCCCTGGGAAGCTCCGCTCCAGGTACTCCCGGAACCTGTGCAGGTGCTGCCGAGCCAGGATCTCGGTCGGCGCCATCACCACGGACTGCAGGCCGGCGGCGTGCGCCATGGCGGCGCCCGCGGCCGCCACCGCCGTCTTTCCCGACCCGACGTCGCCGTTCAGGAGGCGGTTCATCGGCGTGGTCCTTTCCATGTCCTGGAACGTTTCCCACATCGACCGGCGCTGCGCCGTGGTCAGCTCGAAGCCGAGCCCCCGCTTGAAGGCATCGATCACTTCCTGGCGGTAAGGGATCGGCGCAGCCGGCTCGGCCGCGATGCTGGCGCGCATCAGGGCGAACACCGCCTGCAGCTCGAACAGCTCGGCAAAGCCCATGCGGCGTCGCGCGTCCAACCACTCGCGTTCGGTCGCCGGTTTGTGGCCGAGCCGCACCGCCTCCGACAGTGGCAGCAGGCGATGGCGGTCGCGCACGTCTTGGGGCAGCTCGTCGTCCAGCCGGTCGGCCAGGGGCAGGGCGGCATCGACCCAGCCAGAGAGCTTCTTGGAGGTGAGCCCTTTGACCAGGTGGTATTTCGGCATGAGGCCGCCGATGTATTTCGGGCCGGCGCCATCGCTTCCGTGGAGCAGCTCGTGGTGCGGATTGCGCATCTCGAAATGACCGAACCGGGTGGCCCTGACCGTGCCGGCGACGGCCACGCGATCTCCCCTGTGCAGCTGGCCGGCGATCCAGGGCATGTTGAACCAGACCAGGTTCAGCTCATCGTCGGCGTCGTCGGCCAGCGCGCCCTGGGTGAGCTTGAGCTTCTTGTACCTGCTGATCTTGGGCGCGATCCGGACGATGGTGCCGACGACAGTGGCCAGCGTCCCGTCCTGCAGGTCCGCCACCGCTTTCGGGTCGCCGAACTGCTCCCAGCCGAAAGGCAGGTGCAGGAGCAGGTCGCGGACGGTGAAGATGCCCAGAGCGGCGAGCCGCTTCTGATCGAGAGGCTTGACCTTGGGCAGCTCCTTCACCGGGGAGTCCAGGGCCAGCCGGGGATTCAGGACGACCATCCAGCCAAAATAGGACCAATACGGGTTACAGTGCAGCATCGTGAACGAAGGACCGACCGGCACATCACCTGAAGAAACCCCAGCGGCGCCCGAGCCCACGCCCGCCGCCCAACCGGCGGCCTGGGAAGCACCCGCCCACACGCCCCCCGCCGCCGCGGCGGAGCCTGCGCCCTATGTACCGCCTCCCGACTACACCGCGCCCCCTGGCTACGGGGCGCCCGTCGCCGCGCCTCCCCGTCGCAGCTCGGGTCCGATCATCGTCGCGGTCGTCGTCCTGGTCGTCCTGGTGCTTGCCGCCATCGGTTACGCCGTGGCCGGTTTTACGTTCGCCACGAGCAGGATCGACAGCGCGACCAAGGCGCTCAACACGGTTATCACCAACGAGAACGCGATCACGGCCCAGTTCAACTCCACCAAGGACGTGTCCGCGCTGGACACCAAGGCCACTGGGACCGAACTGCAATCGGACAAGACGGCCGTGGCCAAGGTGGTGACCCAGTCGCAAGCCGCTCAGGCGACCATCACGACCGATCAGGCCTCCCTCGTCTCTACCCAGGACAGCCTCAGCGAGAACTCCTGGCTGACCACGCTCAGTCGCTCGCGCCTGGACAACATGTCAGGCAAGATCGGGCACTGGCGCAACGCGCTTGTGAGCGCGAAGGCGATCACTGGCGACCTGGTTCAACTCGGGACCTTCCTCCAGGCATACGACGACGCACTCATCGATAGCGACAAAGTGACCACCACGATCAACGCCAGCGACTTCACGGGCCTGGCGTCCGCGTTGGTATCGCTCAAGGGCGACGTCGCCAAGGCCATTTCACTTGCTGATGCCCCTGGGCTTCCGCCGGATATGAAGGCGTTCCTGATTGATCTGCAAACAATGGGGGCCGACACCACAAAGTTGCTGAACGACGCGATCAATGGCGCCGACAACAACACGTTGACGGCGGAAGCAAACCAGGTCGATGCCGACGGCGTCAAGGTGGACGCTCATGACATCGTCAAGATCAACATTGCGATCCTCGCGTTCTACACGCCCCTGATCGACGCTTACAACGCTGAGGTTGCCAAAGCCAACGCCATGTAGGTGCGCTGGAGGCGCATTCGTCGCGTGAGCATGGATTTCACTGACGTGACCGAGCCGCCGGCTGATGCGGCGCCTCCGCCTGATGTGGCGCCGACGGGTCGTCCCGCGCCCGTTTCTCGCAACACTCGCATCATCGCCGCGATCGTCATCGTGGTCCTGGTCGCAGTCTTCGGCTACGCCGCCGCCGGTTTCGCTTTCGCCACGAGTCGACTCGATGGCGCGAGGAACACCTACAACGCCGTGGTCGCTCACCAGAACGCCATCACCGATACGGTGAACCTGTTCAACGTCAAGTTCACGACCACGACCACGACCGCGACCGCGAGCGCGAGCGACCTCAAGGCCGATCGGGCGCTGCTGGACGAGGTCGTGAGCAAGTCGAAGGCAGCCGAGACCACAAGCGCAGCCGACGACGCCTTGCTGGCGTCTGCTCAGGCCAGCCTGACCGACAGTTCGTGGCTGACTGTGTTCAACCGCTCGAATCTCGATCACTACTCGAGCAAGATGGGTCATGAACGCAAGGCGCTTGGCGATAGCAAGACTCTCACCGGCGACTACGTGCTGCTGGCGACGTTCTATCAGTCATTCTTCGACGCGCTCATAGACTTCGACACGGTCGGCAACAAGATCCAGGCGTCAGATTTCCAGGGTGCGCTCGCAGGCGTCTCAACGCTGCAGACCGACCTGGGCAAGGCGCTGCTGGCGTCAAACGCACCGGGGCTGCCCCCCGAGGTCCACCAGTTCATCGTCGACTTTCAGACTTTCGCCACAGACGAAGGCAAGCTTCTCACCGCGGTCAACGCGAGCGATGTGAGCGCGGGGCAGTCTCTGTCGCCCAAAGTCACGGCTGACGTCA
>Ga0209648_10005913_pt1 | contig 10512 bp, 6 predicted proteins | sample GraSoi2013_115cm_FD_185830 | JGI IMG/M metagenome (GOLD analysis project Ga0209648, IMG submission 185830) | Grasslands soil microbial communities from the Angelo Coastal Reserve, California, USA - Sample 9_17_2013_115cm (SPAdes) (version 2) | ecosystem: Environmental > Terrestrial > Soil >...
AATTCACTTTGCGAGTCACGGCGATGCGCGCCTGTCCCAGCACATGCGCGACCTGCGTCTCTCGCAGTCGGGAAGCGTCGTACTCGAACGACAACCGGTTCGTCGCTTCGTCGACACGGAAGCTGCGTAGTCCATAAGTGTTCGCGAATTGGCCGAGATGGCGCAATTGCTCTTCCGTCAGCGGTGACTGCAATTCATAAGTAATTTCCACGAGTGTCATGGCGCCATTATAGCAGCCCGCGGCAACCTCGGCCGCAATCACTTCCGCGGCCACTTGACAAAATATAGGGGATAGGGGTATAAATAGGGGTGGAGGGTATCATGCCCGCAACGGCGAAAAAGACCGCTCGGAGCGAGAGGAAAGAGAACCGGCGCGCTTCAGCTGCAAATTGCGCCTGCGAGACCGGTCCCGGAGGACGCAAGGCCATAGGCGTAGACCCTGACCTGAAGGAGGCAAATCAGAATCGCCTCCGCCGCATCGAAGGGCAGATCCGTGGCTTGCAAAAAATGGTCGAGGAAGACCGCTATTGCGCGGACATCATCACCCAAGTCGCTTCCGTTCAGGAAGCGTTGCGCGGCGTAGCGCGCAACTTGATGAAAAATCATCTGCGCCATTGCGCCGCCAAGGCCCTGCGGAGCGGAAAAAAGGCAGAGACGGAAGCCATGTACGACGAGCTTCTCGAATTGATCTACGCGCATCTACGATAGCGGCGGCGGAACAAGGGGAGATCACGCAATGAGTTCGCAAGACGCCAGCGGAAGGTCACTTCCAATTTTGCAGCAACAGCCCAAGCATAAAGATCCCGTGTGCGGAATGATGGTTGTTCCGGAAAGAGCCGCCGCCAAACTCGAGCACGCGGGTAAAACGTATTACTTTTGTTCGAATGGCTGTACCGGACGTTTTTCCCGCGAGCCGGAAAAGTTTCTCGCTGCTCCCGGAACTGCCGGAATGGGCCACAGTTCTGCGCTACCAGGAAATTCAGCGATGGAGCACGGGGGAGCAACCGCATCGCTCGCGGCGGCAGACGAAAAAAAGATTCGTTACACCTGCCCGATGCATCCCGAGATCATCCGATTTGGTCCGGGGAGTTGTCCCATCTGCGGCATGGCTCTCGAATCGATGGACGTCTTCGCGGAGGTGGAAGCCGATCCAGAGTACGACTCGATGCGCCTGCGCTTTTGGGTGAGTGCGACGCTGTCGCTTCCCGTCCTTCTGCTTTCCATGCTTGGTGAATCGCTCGGCCTGCACCTTACGCCAACCGTACGAAACGGCATTGAATTTCTTCTCGCCACGCCCGTGGTCCTCTGGGGAGGCTGGCCCTTTTTCGAGCGCTTCTGGTCTTCACTCATCAATCGCAGCCCGAATATGTTCACGCTGATTGGCCTGGGAACGGGCGCCGCGTATCTCGATAGCGTTGTGGCCACTTTTTTCCCGCAAGTCTTTGCAGCTTCCTTTCGTGGAATGGATGGCGCCGCACCCGTTTATTTCGAAGCGGCGGCGGTGATTACCACGCTCGTCTTGCTGGGGCAGGTTTTGGAATTGCGAGCCAGGCAGCGAACCAGCGGAGCGATTCGCGCGCTATTGAATTTGGCGCCGCAACAGGCGCACGTGCTGGATTCCGGGGGGACTGAAAGTGATATTGCGCTCGATCAAGTGAAGCGCGGTGAGCGGCTCCGCGTGCGTCCAGGTGAGCGCGTTCCTGTCGACGGCGTGATCCGTGAAGGAGCGAGCGCAGTTGATGAATCGATGGTGACCGGCGAGCCCATGCCAGTAGAAAAATCCCCTGGCGACAAAGTCACCGGCGGAACGCTGAACACCAGCGGCAGTTTCATCATGGAAGCGGAGCGCGTCGGCGGTGAAACCACGCTTTCGCAAATTGTGAAACTTGTCAGCGAAGCTCAGCGCAGCCGAGCGCCGCTCCAGCGTCTGGCCGATCGCGTCGCTTCATATTTTGTGCCAGCCGTAATTGTCATTGCGATCGCAGCCTTCTTCGGCTGGATTTTCTTCGGCCCCGAGCCGCGCTTCGCGCACGCGCTGGTCGCGGCCGTATCGGTACTCATTATCGCGTGCCCCTGCGCGTTGGGCCTGGCAACACCAATGTCGATCATGGTGGCTGTTGGGCGCGGCGCGCACGCCGGCGTCCTCATTCGCAATGCCGAAGCACTCGAAATGCTCGCCAAAGTGGACACCCTCGTCGTCGACAAAACGGGCACCCTCACGTTCGGTAAGCCGCTTGTTATGGATGTGGCGGTTTTTGAAGCGGGAGCTTTTTCCAAGGACGATCTGTTGCGGCTTGCTGCCAGCGTGGAACGCCCGAGCGAGCATCCTCTTGCACGGGCCATTGTTGCCGCAGCCGAAGAAAAAGGAGTATCGCTTGCAGAGGTGAGCGGTTTTCGTGCGACCGCTGGTGGTGGCGTTGAAGGTCAAGTGCTAGGTGATCGTGTTCTCGTCGGCACGCCAAAGTTTCTTCAAGAACGTGGAGTCGTTTCCGCAACGGTTTTGGGACAACAGAATTTGTATGGGGGCGTAGGGGTCGACGGAGCAGCTTCGATAAGCCTCGTGTGCGTCGCGGTCAATGAAAAACTGGCAGGCGTGCTGGTTTTGACGGACATGATGAAGGAGTCGACGCCCGAGGCCGTCGAGGCGCTGCGTAACGAAGGTTTGCGGATCGTAATCCTTACAGGTGACCGGAAGGAATCGGCTTCGATGATCGCTACGCAGTTGAAAATAAGCGAGGTAGAGTCCGAAGTATCTCCGGCGCGAAAGGGCGAGATCGTCAAGAAGCTGCACGGCGAAGGACGTGTGGTGGCGATGGCGGGCGATGGAATTAATGATGCGCCGGCGCTGGCTGCGGCGGATGTTGGTATAGCCATGGGCACGGGAACAGATGTGGCGATTGAAAACGCGGGCATCACGCTTCTCAAGGGTGACTTGCGGGGAATCGTGCGCGCGCGCAAATTGAGCCGCGCCACAGTTCGCAATATCAAACAGAATCTTGCGTTTGCGTTTCTTTACAACGTGATTGGAATCCCGATTGCCGCAGGCGTTTTCTATCATTTCTTCGGCTGGCTGCTGAGCCCGATGCTTGCCAGCGCGGCGATGAGCTTCAGCTCCGTGTCGGTGATTGCCAACGCTCTGCGCCTGCGAAAGGCGGCGCTCTAACAATATCGAGGGCTGCCCACGGCCCGGGAATTTTGCACAACTGTCCACAGATTTGCACAAGCGTTCGATCAGAATTAGATTGACGGCGAAAAGGGAAAGATTTATTTTGCATTCCAGATTGAACCGGGAAGCTTAAGAACTTTACGGATCAATTTAGAGGGCGCATCAAGCTCAACAGCAAGTTGCGCCGCGAGATTGAATCGCGAAGCTCGAAGCCTTAACGGTTTCGTTTGGAGGGCGCGACTTGCTTAACAGCGGTCACGCCGCCAGGTTGATTCGGAAAGGTTAGGAACTTAACGGTTCCGTTGAAGGGGCGCGGCAAGTGTAAAAGCGAGTTGCGCCGCGAGACGAAACCGCAAAGCGAGAAGCCTGAACGGATCGGGTTGGAGAGCGCAATAGCCTCACGGCGGTTGCGCCGCCAGAAGGAATCGAGAAGGTTAGAAACTTTACGGCTCAGTTAGAGGGCGCAAGCGGCTAAACACCGGTTGCGCCCTCAAATTTTTTGGGCTGGTCCTTCGGCGACCACAGTTCGCGTCCACCCTTCGGAAAATCAATGCTCCATCGGACTGCTTGTCGGCGAAATACGCGGCCGCGTCGGGTGAGAGCAGCACGAGATTCGTTCCTGCCTGATAGGACGACGTATATTTACCGCGGACCCGCCATTCAATTTAAAGAGGTCTTGACGGCGTTCTCGTTTCTCAGTTTTCTTCCCATCTCATAATGTCTTCGTTCGTGCTGCGTCGTCTTGCGGGCGCTAAGTATCCTGTTGTTCTCATGGGGGTCCGCATGGGTGTTCTTCCTCATTATTTCCACATGTGCCTGCTGCGATGTTCTTGCGCCGATCAGGACAACCGCGCATATTGGCGTCGCCTGGTCCACGTTAGATGTTCGGAGGGAATTCCATGATTTTCGCGATAGTTTCTCGCGGCAAGAATTCAGGCATCCGTTTGCTCCCGCACCGGTATAAAGATAACCGATACCATGTCAGTTTAGGAGACGAGGGCCCATTCATCCCCATTTCGGATGACCGAGACATCCCGAGCTACCTTGCGAATGGTTATTCACTGCGCATGAGCAACAATGCCGCGAGTCAAAACCCGAGTTTAATAAGTCCTGAGTCCATCCAAGGGTGGAAATCGTTTGGCTCCTATTTCGGCCAGTCCTGCGCCCTGAAAGCGGAGGATTGGGGCGAATAGCGGGATTCACTTCTTTTCGGCGGGCTCGAGGAGCCAGATTTCATCGGAGAGATGCTGGTAGTTGGTGGTGACGAGCTTTTTGCCATCGCGGGAAACGTCGAAGGGATGGTTGGTGCCTACGAAGTGGACATTCGGCAGTGCGCGCGTCTCACCTGTTTTCAAGCGGAACACTTTGATTGATTCGTTCCCGTCCGGCCCAATGACTTGGAAACCGAGTTGATCCCCATTAGGCCACCACTCAGCCCAGCCACCATTCTCCGAAATGCGTCTTAAACCGCCACCGTCCGGATGCACAATGAAAACGCCACTGGAAACCGTGCGATTGGGGCTGAAACTAATCCAATTACCATCGGGGGACCAGCGAGGGACCGTGCCAGTGATGTTCCCGAGAGGCCGCGCCTGGCCAGTTCCATCTGTGGACGCAATGAAAAGATGCGAAGTCTTATTCTCCGTTCGAACGAACGCCACCGACAGCCCGTCAGGAGAGACGTCAGCGTAGGCGTCACTCCCAGAACTTGGACTCAACGCCTGCCTCTGCGGGCCCCCATTGCGTGGTACGCGCCCAAGACTCAGAGGTTCCGCTCCCCATGTATTGAAGAAAATCGCATTGCCGTCCGGCGTGAAGCGTGGATAAATCTCCGGAACGTTCCCTGATGTGAGCTGCCGCGCCCCACCCCCGCTTGCCGGAACGAGCCACAGATGCCACAGGCCGTTGGGCTCGTCGCGTGAATAGGCGATGTCCGTGCCGTCCGGTGAAAATACAGGAGCCCACAAGCGGGAGGAGTCCGTCAGCAACGTAGTGCTCGCACCATTTGCAAGTGAAAGAAGTATCAAGGTGTTACGCCATCGCGAGTTCAGAAACGCGATCTTGCCATTGCGCGCGACACTTGGGGAAGAATCGGGGCCGGTGCCGGTTGTTAATTGCACGGGAGGTTTCCCGCCGAGCGGTTGCCACCAGAGATTGGAAGCTCCACCACGAGTGGAAGAGTGGATCACTCCGCGGCCATTTGGTTCGAAGACCGGCGCATCGCTGACGACTCCGGGAACGTCTTTCGTTAGACGAGTGGGGTCACCTCCCTGGGCAGGTACAATCCAAATATCACGATTGATCCCGCCACGGCTTCGCTGTACCGTCAAGAGGCGGCCGTCGGGCGACCACGATGGGCCGGCAAGAAAGGGATAGAGATCATCGCCCTTCAAAACCACGCGAATATCAGAGCCATCGACAGCAGAGGTGACTAGAGCCTCTGGCTCCGGCTGTTTCCTCAGAATGAATGCCAGCCTGCTCCCGTCATGTGACCACGTCGGGTCTTGGGCCCCTGAAGCTATCGGCACAACACTGCCGCCCAACGCGGGGATAAGGCAAAGTTCCGATTGGGACGCATTGGCGAGCTGTCTTACGAAGACAATCTTTTCGCCGTCCGGTGAAAACTCAGGGGAGTCTTTTCGAGAGTCGTCGTTGGTCAGCCGCACGTGCTCACCGCCCGCAAGCCGGCTGACATAGAGATCCTGCCTGCCATCCGTGTTTTGAACATAGGCAAGCATCTTGCCGTCCGGCGAAAGCGCGGGCCCGCTTAAATTTCCTTCCGTGGAGAGGAAGAGCCGCAGCTTGCCGCCGGTCTGCATCCCGCTGCTCGGCTTATTGATGCGGCCGTAAACGAACAGAACGAGGGCCACCGCGGCCAGAACGCTGGCCGCAGCCAACACGTACCAAGACGTGGATTTTCTCTCTGGCTCCAGTGCCACTCGGGGCGCGACGCCAGTGTCCGATTGCAGGGCTTCCAGTGCGGCGCGGATTTCGCTCGCGTGCTGATAGCGTTTCTCTGGTTCTTTTGACAGACAGCGTATGATCACCGCGCGCAGTCCGGGCGACACATGTGTCGGCAGTGCCGCTGGCGCTTCCCGCAGAATCGCCGTCGTGAGTTCGAATCCGGTGCGCCCCTGAAAGGGAAGCACACCGGCGGCGAGTTCATAAAGCAGCACTCCCAGCGACCAAATATCGGTGCGCACATCCGGGGCCTTCCCTTGAAGCAACTCCGGCGCCAGGTATGCCAGCGTTCCGGCAACGCCCCCCGAATCGAAGGTGGTCGAACGCGTGATACCTTCGAACGATGCGTCCTTAATGTTCATCGCCAGGCCGAAGTCCAGCACCTTCAGTTGGCCCGACGAAGTCATGCGAACGTTTGCCGATTTTAAATCACGATGGAGAATTCCCTGCGTATGGGCGTGATCCATGGCGTCGGCAATCTGCGCACCAAGATCAAGGACCAATTCCGTGGGCAGTCCATTGGGCGGAATGCGCCGGCTCAGCGTTTCGCCGGCGAGGTACTCCATGGCGATGTATGGCTGGCCGTCGACTTCGCCAACTTCATAAACGGTGCAGATATGCGGATGATTCAGGGCCGACGCGGCACGCGCCTCTCGCAGGACGCGCTCGCGGGACTCCGCGTCGGTGAGATTGTTGGTCGAGGGCAGCTTGAGTGCTACGTCGCGGTGCAGGGTCTCGTCGCGCGCACGAAAGACGACACCCATGCCACCAGCGCCAGCTTTTTCTAGGACAGCGTAGTGGGCGAATGTCTTGCCAACCATCGGGAAGGACCTGTGCGCGGAATCATAGGTGGTCCCGCGAATCCCGTCAAACGTCGTGAGCACGGGTTGTGGAACCTGACTAAAGGCATTGCCCATCGTCTAAACAAGCAGGACGAGGGAACTTTTCGGCAACGGCTGCGTATTTACATATAGCAGCGAGTCGAGGAGAGCGGGGGTCGGGTATGTCCAGCAACGGCAATGGTTTAGGAAACGGCAAAAACGGGAAAAACGGCAAGAAGAGGCGCCGAATCATCTGGGGCGCGATCGCAGTGGTTGTGCTCGGGGGCGGCGGATATGGCGTCAAGGCGGCGCTCAGCCCTAGCCGCACGATTGACCCTTCAAAGATTGCTTCTGCGGAGCGCGGCGACCTGGCGCGCGTGGTTGTGGCGACCGGCAAGATTCAGCCGCTCTCCAAAATCGAGATCAAGTCCAAAGCCAGTGGCATCGTGAAAAAGCTCTACGTGGACTACGGTGAACGCGTGAAGCAGGGCCAGTTGCTTGCGGAACTCGATAAGGTGCAGCTCGAAGCCGCTGAACGCGCGTACCGTGCAAACTTGCAAGCCGCGGAAGCCGCGCTGGATTCCTCCAAAGCCACACTGGAACGCAACAAGGTCGACGCCGAAGGCCCTGATGTGCCGTTCCTGAAGCTCAATATGGAACGCGCCGAACAGATGTTCAAAGACGGCGTGATGTCCAAGAGCCTCGTCGAGGACGCGGAGAAAAATTATCAGCTGGCGCTGAACAAGCAGGTCAGCGCGCAGCGCACTCTCGCCGTTTCCAAGGCGGAAATTGCGAAGTCCGAAGCGCAGGTGGCGCAAGCGAGGGCTTCGCTCGAAAACGCTCAAGAGGATTTGCGCAATTCCACAATCGTCAGTCCAATTGACGGACTGGTCCTCTCACGCGACGTGAATATCGGCGACGCGGTCAGCTCCATCCTGGTGCTGGGCTCGCAGGCCACGTTGGTCATGACGCTTGGGGACGTCAGCGAAGTTTACGTGCAGGGCAAGGTCGATGAAGCGGACATCGGCAAGGTCTTTCTCAACCAGCCTGCGCGCATCGTGGTGGAATCATTCAAGGACAAGAAGTTCACCGGCAAGGTCACCAAGATTTCTCCGCTCGGCAAAGAGAAGGACAACGTGACCACGTTTGAAGTGCGCGTCTCGATTTCCAATCCTGGCGGTGAGCTCAAAGCCAACATGAGCGCGAATGCCGAGATCATGCTCGAAGAAAAGAAAAACGTGCTGATGATTCCGGAGGCGGCGCTGATTTACGACAAAGAGCGCAAGGCCTCCGTCGAGATTCCCGACGCCAAGGCCGACAACGGCAAGAAAAAACTTACCGTGAAGCTCGGCATTTCCAACGGTGTGAAGACGGAAATTCTCGAAGGCCTTAACGAAAAGCAGCAAGTCATTCTGCAATAGTTGAATTGCGCGGCGGACGCCATGTCATTCCAGGACTTACTGCGCGACACGCTGGCCACGCTGTGGGCCCATAAGCGCCGAACCATGTTGACGATGTTCGGCATCGCCTGGGGAATCATTTCAATCACCGTGATGGTCGCGGCGGGCGAGGGGCTCGGCGTCGGCATCCAGAAAAACCAGGAAACGTTTGGCAAAGATGTGATGATCGTCTTCGCCGGCCGCACCAGCATGCAAGCGGGCGGGACGCGCTCCGGGCGAAGAGTCCGCTGGAGCGAAGACGACTATGTGCAGGTCGCGAAAGAAGCTCCTGCTTGCAAATACGTCATGCCGGAGCTTGGCAATGACGTCCAGGTGCACAGCCTCTTCAACAGCGGCACTATTCCGACCGTGGGTTCGCTTCCGCCCTTCACGGAAATTCGCAGCATCACTGTTGCACAGGGCCGCTTCTACAACGACGAAGACAACGCCGAAGCCCGCAACGTGGCTTTTCTCGGTAGTGATGCGAAGAAACAGCTCTTTGCCGAACGCGAGGCTATTGGCCAGACCATTTCGATGAACGGAATTCCTTATACCGTTATCGGCGTGATGAAATCGAAGGAACAAAATTCCAGCTACGACGGGGCGGATGTTCGCAAAGTGTTCGTTCCGTTTAATTCCATGCGGCGCGATTTTCCCAATAAACCTCCCGCGGTGGAACACACCGTGGACAGGCTGCTTGTTGCTCCTTGGTCGTTGGAGACGCACCCGGATTGCGTTAGGCAGATTCGCCGCTCGCTGGGACGCCTGCATAACTTTGACCCGCGCGACAAGGAAGCCGCCGGAATCTGGGACACGGTAAAAAACGCCGAAGCCAACCGCATGATTATCGTGGGCATGGAAGTATTCATGGGCGCGGTCGGCGTGGCCACGCTTTTCCTCGGCGGACTTGGCGTGATGAACGTAATGCTCGTTTCCGTCCGCGAACGGACACGCGAAATCGGCGTGCGTAAAGCGCTCGGCGCCACGCGCGAATCTATCCTTCGGCAATTCTTTCTAGAGACGGTCATCGTTGTTGCTCTGAGCGGTGGCACGGGCCTGCTGCTCTCCTACGGTTTTTGCGCGCTGGTCAATCTACTTCCAATGCCGCCGTTTTTTGCGGGCTTGCTCGCCAGTTGGAAGCTTGGCGCTCTATCGATTTCTCTGCTCGGCGTGATTGCCGTTCTGTCCGCGCTTTATCCCGCGAATCGCGCCGCCTCCGTCGATCCCATAGAGGCGCTGCGGTTTGAGGCGGGAGGCTAATGCTCACTGAGATCTTCAAAGAAGCGTGGGCGGCGCTGGGACGAAATCCCGTCCGCAGCTTGCTCACCATGACCGGCATCGCTTGGGGCATTGTTGCGGTAACGCTTTTGCTCAGCTACGGCTCAGGCTTTCGCGGCGTGCTGATGTACACGTTTGAAGTGTTTGGCAAAGGCGCTGTCGTTTGCTGGCCGGGGACGACGAGTGAACAGGCTGGCGGAGAGCGCGCGGGCAAGGCGGTGCGATTCGAACAAGAGGACGCGGACTGGGTGAAAGCGCAGTCCCCGCTGGTCAAGCGCGTGACGCGCGAGACGGTGCGCTGGAAGGGAATTACGCACGACGAGCGGCTCTCAGACACCGCCATCCGCGGTGTCTATCCCGAATACGGCGAAATGCGCAATGAAATTCCCATGGAAGGCCGGTGGATCTCTCCCGAAGATATCGCCGAGCGCCGCCGCGTCGCTTTCCTCGGCGCCATCCTGCGCAGGAAACTTTTCAGCGGCACTCCGGCCATTGGCGAGACCGTGCGCATCGACGGCGTGAAATTCACCGTCGTCGGCTCCATGGACTCGAAGTTTTCAGACAGCAATTATTTCACGAGCGACGATGAGTCTGTTTTTATTCCCTATACGGCGGCGGGCGACTTGTGGGACGCGCGCTACGCTAGCGTGATGCTCTTCGAACCCGTCGCGCCAAATTTTGAAGCCGACGCCATGCAGCAGTTCCGCGCGGCCATCGCCAATCGCCAGCACTTCTCACCGAACGATAAGCGCGCCATCACCATGTTCGGTCGCGAAGAGTTCAAGCCCATCTACGAAGGCATCACGCTTGGTATTGAGGCATTGCTTTTTTTTGTGGGCGCACTCAC
>Ga0209648_10005914_pt1 | contig 10512 bp, 12 predicted proteins | sample GraSoi2013_115cm_FD_185830 | JGI IMG/M metagenome (GOLD analysis project Ga0209648, IMG submission 185830) | Grasslands soil microbial communities from the Angelo Coastal Reserve, California, USA - Sample 9_17_2013_115cm (SPAdes) (version 2) | ecosystem: Environmental > Terrestrial > Soil >...
TCCGGACGCGTTGCCCAGGATCACGGAAGATCTGGACCGACGCCTGCGAGAGTAACAGTCTACAGCTACCTGTTGTCATTCTCACCAGATCTGGATGAGTTCATTCACAAGATTGACGGTAGGCCTAGAGTCCGCTAAACTTAACAACTGTACCTTTAATATCTGGCTTATTCAGCTCGCCAGCTTCTATCAGGAGAATCTCTTAGCATGTCAGAACGACAACGGCACATATTCACATCCGAATCCGTTACCGAAGGACACCCCGACAAGATCGCCGACCAGATTTCCGATGCAGTGCTCGATGCGGTGCTCGAGCAGGATCCGTACGGCCGTGTGGCCTGCGAAACTCTGGTGACAACCGGGATCTGCATGGTGGCGGGGGAGATCACGACCAAATGCTACGTCGATGTGCCGAGAATCGCACGTCAGACAATCGAGCACGTGGGCTACACGGACGCGAATTACGGGTTCGATTCGAAGACCTGCGGCGTGCTCAACCTGATCCAGGGCCAATCGCCGGATATCGCCATGGGTGTGGATCCGGGCGGCGCGGGGGACCAGGGCATGATGTTCGGGTACGCCTGCGATGAGACGCCGGAGCTGATGCCGCTGCCGATCATGATGGCGCATAAGCTGGTGAAGCAGCTGAGCGATGTCCGGCGGGCGCGAACGCTCGATTTTCTGCGGCCTGACGGCAAGAGCCAGGTCAGCGTGGAGTACGTCAATAACAAACCGGTGCGCATCGACGCGGTGGTGATTTCGACGCAGCATTCGGATACTGTTTCAATCGAGACGCTGCGGGCGGAAGTGCGCAAGCACATCATCGATCCGGTGCTTCCGGCCGACATGGTCGATTCCGGAACCAAGTATCACATCAATCCGACGGGCCGCTTCGTGGTGGGCGGGCCGCACGGCGATACGGGGCTGACCGGGCGCAAGATTATCGTGGATACGTACGGCGGCATGGGGCGTCATGGCGGCGGCGCGTTTTCAGGAAAAGATCCGACGAAAGTAGACCGCTCGGCGTGCTACATGGCGCGGTATATCGCCAAGAATATCGTGGCGGCGGGGCTTGCGACGCGTTGCGAAGTGCAGCTTGCTTACGCGATCGGAGTGGCCGAGCCGGTTTCGGTGCTGGTCAACGCATTCGGCACCGGAACGATCGAGGAGAGCCGGATCACGGAGCTGGTGCGAGCCACTTTCCAATTGACGCCTGGAGCGATTATCAAGCATCTGAATCTTCGCCGTCCGATTTATCGCCAGACAGCGGCCTTCGGGCACTTCGGGCGGAGCGGGGCTGGCTTTACATGGGAGGCCACCGACAAGGCGGCCGAATTGCGCGCGGGAGCGCCGGTGGCCGAAGCGGTCGCCCAATAGGAGGAAATGATGGCAACGGAAACACAGACGCAAATCGCGTGCGACGTGAAAGACCTCGCACTGGCGGATCAGGGCAAGCGGCGCATGGAGTGGGCGTTCCAATCTATGCCGGTGCTGCAGACGATCCGGAAACAATTCATCAAGACGCAGCCGCTGGCCGGGATCCGCATCTCCGCCTGCCTGCATGTGACCACCGAGACGGCGAACCTGATGGTGACGCTGCGGGATGGAGGCGCGAATGCGGTGCTGTGCGCGTCCAATCCGCTTTCCACGCAAGATGACGTGGCGGCGGCGCTGGTACGCGACTACGGCATTCCGGTATACGCCATCAAGGGCGAGAACAACGATCAATACTATTCGCACCTCTCGGCGACGGCCGATCACAAGCCGCAGATCACCATGGACGACGGAGCCGACCTGGTGCATTTGCTGCACACGAAGCGGAAGGACCTGCTCGAGGGGATCGTGGGGGGCACCGAAGAGACCACGACTGGCGTGATCCGGCTGCGGGCGATGGCTAAGGAAGGCGTGCTGCGCTATCCGATCATCGCGGTCAATGACGCGTTGACCAAGCATCTGTTCGACAATCGCTACGGCACGGGGCAGAGCACGCTCGACGGTGTGATTCGCGCAACCAATATGCTACTGGCGGGGATGACCATCGTGGTGGCGGGCTACGGATGGTGCGGGCGCGGTGTGGCCAGCCGGGCGCGGGGTATGGGCGCGAACGTGATTGTCACCGAGATCGATCCGACTAAGGCGATCGAAGCGGTTATGGACGGCTTCCGGGTGATGACCATGAACGAGGCTGCAACGCTCGGCGACCTGTTCATCACGCTCACGGGCAATAAGCATGTGATCGCCAAAGACCATTTCGAAAAGATGAAGAACGGGGCCATTCTTTGCAACTCCGGGCACTTCAATATCGAGATCGATCTGGAAGCGCTGGCGAAGGTCGCGTCATCCCGGCGTCCTACGCGCGAGTTCGTGGAAGAGTTCGCTCTGCGCGACGGGCGGCGCATCTATGTTCTGGGCGAAGGGCGGCTGATCAACCTGGCTGCCGCCGAGGGGCATCCGGCGTCGGTGATGGATATGAGCTTCGCCAACCAGGCGCTCTCGGCCGAGTACATGGTGAAGAACCACAGCACCCTGCAGAAGACGGTCTATTCGGTGCCGGAAAACCTGGATAAGCAGGTGGCGAAGTTGAAGCTGGAGTCGATGAAGGTTTCGATCGATCGGCTGACGATGGAGCAGGAGCATTATCTGGCAAGCTGGTCCGAAGGGACATAAGCTCGGCGGTTGGACTCTCCTCGCCGATCAGACCTCGCCGGAGAGGTAGAATTAAAGGCATGTCAAGGGAATACATCGAGCAGCGGGATGGCAACTACTACATTGCCGGCACGCGGATCTCGCTGGATTCGATTGTCCATGCGTTCCGCCGAGGCGAGTCTCCCGAGACAATTTGCCAGAACTTCGACCTGCTTCGTTTGGAAGAAGTCTACGGCGCAATAACGTATTATCTTTCCAATCGAGCTGACGTCGATGAGTACCTCATTCGCCAGAATGAGAAGTGGGCCGAGGGAAAACGCAACGCCGAACCGCTGCCGGATAATTTGCGCGAGAAGCTCATGCGCGCCCGGGAATCGCTGCACACAACTCGCCTGTCGTGAAGGTTCGATTTCTGGCGGATGCCGACCTGAACAGAGCTATTGTAAGCGGGAGCTTGCGCCGGGAGCCGTCGCTCGACTTCCTGACGGCTCAGGCGGCCAGATTACGGAGCATGAACGATACGGAAGTTTTGGCATTGGCAGCGGAACGCCAACGCGTGCTCGTGTCACATGATGTTGGCTCGATGCCAAAGCACTTCCGAGCGTTTTGCAACGGAGGAAGGCGCAGTTCCGGTGTATTTCTCATCCCGCAAAGCCTGGATGTCGGGACCGCAATCGATGAGATTCTGCTCATCTGGCTGGCATCGGACTCGGCGGAATGGGAAGATCGATTAGAGTGGCTGCCATTGTGAGTTGCTATAACGGCGTATGGGGGATTCCCGTGGTGTGGCTGTGGATTTTCGTTGCCAAAGGTGCGCACCAGCTTTAGATTGGCGTAAATAATAGCGAATATCGGCTCTGACTCGCCCTTTATGCAGCAGGCGCCCAGGGCTAAAATTCTGACGCAGGGAAGATTGTCATCTCATCCGGCAGCCATACGATGCACTGTTCCGGGTTGGCGGCTACTCCCTTTCCGGCGATGTCCAGTAGCTGCGGGGATATCCAACTGACCAAGACCGCGCTCGTTTCATCGGGACTCCACGAACGCCATTTCGGTATATCACGATGGATAACGGTTGTGTAGCAGACCCAAGTGTCCCATGCTGGGACGTTGTCGCAGTCAAAGAAGCCCTCAGAACACACGCACGCTGCGCCATCGCAGAGGTTGTCCCTGGGACAGTACAGTACCAGACGGCCGTTGCCTAGAGAGTCGGCGAAATGAGATGAGTCGATTCTTTCTGCCCTCAGTTGCTTTAGCCGCTTTTCCCGTAGCTCGTCGACCAAGGTCGTCCACGGAGGTTCAGAGGGAATTTGATCAATCTGATTTGACCAACTCCACCCCCAGCGCCGCCATTCAGAAATCGACCGGTCTGGCTCTCCCTCGCTTCTATCAAACTGTGACACGTCTGGTAACGGCTTAGCATAAGCCTCTGCCGTTACCACGTTAGGCCGCAACGCAGGCGAACGAAGACTGTAGGCGGGATCGCTGGCGACCGGGCGGCGACTGCACCACGCAATCGCTTCGCTGAGTCTCTGGTGAAACTCGTCGGACCTAACCAATGACGTCATCTTTGGCACAATCCGCCGTCAAGGCGCGCGGCAGCATTATCTGGCAAGCTGGTCCGAGGGGCGTAATTCAATCCTCACCCTTTCGAGACATAAGTATTCACCAGTTCCGTGTCCGCTCCTTGGTCATGCCGCAAGATTTAATGGCCTTCTTGCCGACATCCGGAAGCGCTTCAGGCGGCATCATAAAGCACTGTTCCATATTTGTAGGCGGGATAGGCGATCCCGCCGAAAATATTCTTTGTCTCCTCGAATCGCTCCGTAGAGATTACCATCACATCGACTGGGAAGCCAAGGTTGCCTAATGCGCGTCTGATCCTGACGCTCTCTTCATGGTGGTCGGCGGGATCTGGCTCGACGATGAGTATGTCGATGTCGCTGTCACGCGTCATTCCGCCGGTCGCTGCAGAGCCGAACAGAATGACGCGATCCGGTCTGGCGACCACGAGTATGCGGCGGACGATCTCGTCTGCTAGCGATTCGTCGATGTCCATCCCTCACACCATACGCAAGAGACGTCATCTCTGGCTCAATCCACCGTCGACTGCTAGCAACTGACCCGTCACAAAATTCGACGACTTCAGAAAGTAGATTACGGCGTCCGCAATATCGTCCGCTGTTCCGGCGCGCTGCGCAGGTGTCTCGCGGATCATGGACTCGATTCGCGCGTCGGTTTCTCCAAATGGGATTACGCCTGGGGCTACCGAGTTCACCGTGATCTCCGGCGCGAAGGCTTTGGCGAGCGCGCGAGTCAGCATGATGACTCCGGCCTTGGAGGCGCAGTAGTGCGCGTGCTCCGCCCATGGCCGGATTCCGCCTAGCGAGCTGATGTTGACGATGCGGCCGTCGCCGGACTTCCGCATCAGGCGGGCGGCTTGCTGGCAACAGAAGAATACGGCCTTCAGATTTACGGAGTGAATGAAATCCCAGTCGGCTTCGGTGATGTCCATGGGGTCGAAGCGGGTGAAGCGGGCGGCGTTGTTGACAAGGCCGTCGAGGCGGCCTTCCTGGCGCTCGATCTGGCGGAACATCTCCGCGATCTCGGAAACCTTTTCGAGGTTCGCCTGATACACCGGAAGCCCGAGTTCGCGGGCAGCTTGCTCCGATTCGCCGTAGTGAACCAGGACTCGAGCGCCTTCGGCTGCCAAGCGCAGCGCGATTCCGCGGCCAATGCGCTTGGCCGCGCCAGTCACCAGGATTACTTTTCCGGATAGCTCAGACGGTTTGCTCGCCATGCACCTCTACCTCGTCCGGGTCCACTCCTTCGAGTCTAGGCTCGGGCAGCCGGCCCGTGTAATGCGCCCAGGCCCAGAATATCGCGGTGGTGGACGTAATCGCTCCGGCGCAGGCCCCGATCACGCGCGGGCTGTAGTATTGCGACGTGATGCCGGCGATCATCATGGAGATCATCATGGTCGACCACACCGAGGACTCGATGGTTGAAAAGATGCGGCCGCGATATTCGTCGGAAACGCGGCGCAGGAGCTGCGAGAAATTCAAGACTGATGTCACAGCCACAGCGGCTCGCGAAAGGCCGATGAAAAACAGGGCCGCGCCAAAGCTGCGCATCTGGCTGAATACGATGTAAGCGCCGCCGTGCACTATGTAGCAAATGATCACCGAGCGCTTATATCCGTTGAAGCTGATGGTGCGGCCCAGCCAGTGGCCGAGCGCACCGCCGATTACCAGGCCGATACCCGCGCATCCCCAGATGTAGCCGATGCCCTCGGCGCCGCGCTTGAACACCAATTCTCCGAACAGGCTGAAAAGAATCTGAGCGGCGCCGCCGCCGGTGGCCCAACCGATGCCGAGCAGCGCAATGCCGAAGATCAGAGGCGACGAGCGCATATAGCGCAGGCCTTCCACGTACTCATGCCAGGGGCGGACGACGTCGTTTTCGGTGAGAGCTTTTCTTGCGGGACGAAAGCTTCCCTCTTCCACGTGCAGGCGCGAAATGGATATGGCGGAGAATATGAACGAGAGCGCATTGAATAGAAACGCAGGCTTGAAGCCCAGCTTCGAAACGATGGCTCCGGCGGCAAAGGCGCCGATGGCCAGTGTGGCCCAGCCCGTTGTTTGGGTGATGGAGTTTGCCGTGTGCAGCTCATCGCCGGTGGCGACGGTCGGCAGGATAGCGGACCGGCCGCTTGTGAAAAACGGGGAGGCGAACATAAGGATCGCGCTCAGCGCGTAGAGCAGCCATAGAGAGGCTTTGGAATTCACGTCCACCGTTAAAATGAAACCGAGCGCGACCACAGCGCGAATCAGGTCGCTCGCAATCATCACTTTTTTGCGATCCAGGCGGTCGAGCAGCACTCCGGCGATGGGGCCTGCGAGCACCGCGGGCACAGCGCGCGAGAGCATCACGCCGCTGACCGCGAGGCCTGAGGGGACATTGGCGAGCACCAGGCTGAAGACAGCGATGTTATTGAAGTGGTCTCCGATCTCGCTCACCACCTGGCCCATCCACATATACCGGTAATTGCGATTATTGCGGAGGACCTGAAGAACGGAGGCCATCAGCCTCGCTCCGTGAGATACACGCCGGAGAAAATTACGGCGCCGCCGGCGACTAGCGGCAGTGTGACCCGCTCGCCCAACGTCAGTGCGGCCAGCAGGGTGGCAACTACGGGCTGCAAGTAAGAAAACGCGGAGACGCGCGAAGCGGAGATGTGGCTCAGGGCGTAGTAATAGATCAGGTAGCAGATCACCGAGGGGAAGAGTGCCATATACAGCACGCTGCTCCAGGCGGTCACGCTCACCTCGCCGAAGGAGAAATTTCGCCCCCGCCAGATCACTACTGGCGCGAGCGCAATTGCGCCGGCGACGTACGCGAACGTGTTCACGGTGATGGAGCTGTGCCGCAGGCTGACCTTCTTACTGAGGACCGTGAACATCGCGAAGGTCACGGCGGCGAGCACACTGAACAGATCTCCGGCGATGGTAGCATTCGCGCCGGTGGAAGGCGGCAGCGCGTTCAGGATTCCGACGCCAATCACCGCAATCAACATGCCGGCGGCCTTGCGGACGGTGATTTCCTCCTGTTTGATGATTGCGGCGATGAGGAGCACGAAGATCGGGGTCATGGCGATGATCAGGACCGAATGCACGACGCTGGTCCTGCTGAGACCGATGATGAAGAAGAGTTGATTTGCCGTGACTCCGCACACGCCGAGAAAGAGGAGCATGGGAAGGTCCTGCCTCTTCCAGGATGCGGGGCGGCTTTGCATGGCGTACAGCGGCAGCATAAACAGGCCTGCGAGACAGATGCGCAAGCCGCACAAGAGCAGCGGAGGAAATTCGCGCAGGGCGATTTTTCCGACGATGTAGTTGGCCGACCAGAAAAAGACCATCGCGGCGATCAGGATGTAGAGTACGGTGTGGCGGGGTCCCGCACTGACGCCGGGCGCTGTGCCGGTGGTCAAGCGATTGTCTCCTCGCGGACGGTGATCTGGCGGATGTAGTCGTGATCGAGTTCGTAGTCACGCAGCAGGATCGTTCCGCGGGCCGTGACTTCGACCGGCGGCTTGATGATGTCGCGCGCCCAGTAGCGGCTGCTGGCGGAGACGTCGCCGGGGAGGACGAAATTGGGCAGCGTGGATAGCGCGATATTGTGGACGCGGCCGACGCCTGCTTCGAGCATGCCGCCGCACCAGACGGGGATGCCCGCTGCCTGCGCCACGTCATGCACGCGCCGGGCCTCCGAGAATCCGCCGACGCGGCCGAGCTTGATATTAATGATGCCGCAGGCGCGCAAGCGGATTGCCTGCTCGGCATGATGGGCTGAGCGAATGCACTCGTCAAGGCAGATCGGGGTGTCGAGCTGGGCTTGCAACGCGGCGTGGTCGATGATATCGTCATGCGCGAGCGGCTGCTCGATCATCATGAGGTAGAAGCGGTCGAGCTCCTTGAGGCGCGCGGCGTCGGCGAGGGTGTAGGCGGAATTGGCGTCGGCCATCAGCTTGATTTTGGGGAATCGCTCACGAACCTTGGCGATCACGTCGACATCCCAACCGGGCTTGATTTTCATTTTGATGCGCTGATAGCCCGCGGCCAGCTCGAGCTCAATTTTTTCGAGGAGCTGCGCGACGGAATTCTGGATACCGATGGATACGCCGCACGGGATTTCCGTGCGCGCGCCGGCGCCGATGTGCTTCCATAGAGGCTGTCCGGCCAGGCGAGCTTCGAGGTCCCAAACTGCCGTCTCGAGGCCGCCGCGAGCCATTAGGTGGCCGCGGATACGGGACGTCAGGCCTCCAACTTCGTCGGCGCTCTTTACGTCGCGGCCCAGGACAAGCGGGCCGGCGTAGTCGCGCAGGATGAGCCAGGCAGCGGCGGTCCACTCTTCGTTGTAAAAGGGATTTTCGCCGGCGGTCACCTCGCCCCAACCGGAGTCGCCTTCGCCGACAGCTTCCACTAAGACAATGTCGCGCTCGGTGGTCCGGCCGAAGCTGGTTTCAAAGAAATGCACCAGCGGCATTCGGATCTGGCGCAGAATAATCTTGTCGAGTCTCATTTCCAAAATCCGAGCAGATAGGATCCTGCGGCCTCGGACCGGTCGAAGCCGATGACGGCGAGTCCCATATCGAATAGCTTCTGGAAGCGCTCGCCGACGGCTCTTTGAATCTCGCGCGCTAGCCTGGGGTCGTGCTGGCGAAGTTCGGATATGGCGGTGGGGACTTCGATGGTCGCCTCAATGGCGGGCCTGTTCACGGGGCGTCCATTGACGGCGGCGTGGACCCGTTCGCTATCGATCCACCATTCCGCGGTGCAGCGGTCGGTGGGCAGGCCGCCGTGCAGAAAGCTGGTGGTTGTGCCGTATTGATTGGGGACATAGCGGCGCACAATCGCTCCGAGTTTCTCCACATTGAAATAGGCGTTCTTGAGCTCGAGCGGATCGAACGTCCACTCGATCAAGTCGATGCGGCGCTCGAGCGCGTCGGCTCTTTGGGCCATCTTCAGCGCGCGGCCCAGACCCCGGTCGCTGTACTCGGGGAGCACACCGAGCATGTGGCTGTGCAGATAACCCTTGGCGCCGGGCTTCATGCCAGGGATCGCCAGACAGAAGCCAACCATGCGGTCGCCGTCGAATGCGCCAAATGAATGGCCTCCGATTTTGTTGGCGACGATGAAGAGGCGCACGGGCAGCAGCTCGATCTCGACGAAGCCCCAGATTTTTTGTTGGAGTCCTACGGCCTGCTGGAATTCTTCTTGCTTAGTGAGCGCGGCAATCTCGATCACGGATTGTGCTCCAGCGATTTGGCCTGCTGCCAGAGAGATTCCATCTCCGCGATGGTGGAGTCGGCGGGCGTGGCGCCGCGCTCGGCAAGCCTCTGCTCCACGTGCGCGAAGCGGCGGCGGAACTTGGCGTTGGTTCGGCGCAGCGCCTGCTCAGGATCGACTTTCACGAAACGGGCAAGGTTCACCAGCACAAAGAGCAGGTCGCCTAATTCGTCTTCGAGCTGCTCGCGAGATTCGGAACGCCAGTTCTTCGCGCAGCTTTTCGAGGACCTCGCCGGCGTCAGTCCAATCGAAGCCGACGCCCGCGGCGCGGGAGGTGATCTGCTGCGCTTCCACTAAAGCGGGGAGGGCGCGGGGAACGGCTGCCAGGAGAGATTTCGGATGTCGGATTTCGGATTTCGGTTTGTCCCGGCTCTCCTGGGCTTTCACTTCGGCCCAGATTCTGCGGACATCGTCTCCGGTGCTGGCTGTCTCCGATCCAAAGACGTGAGGATGGCGGCGGACCAGCTTCTGATTGATGGCATCGAGTGCATCGTCGATGCGGAACAGATTCTCCTCGGCGGCCATTTGCGAGAAGAAGACGGCTTGCAGCATCAGGTCTCCTAGCTCACCGGGCAGCTCGGCCCAGTCGCGCGCATCGATGGCGTCCAGCACTTCGTAGGTTTCTTCGAGCAGGTACGGCTTGATCGTGTCGAAGGTTTGCTCGCGGTCCCAAGGGCAGCCGCCGGGGGCGCGAAGGCGGGCGAGCAGGTCCACCAGCATCTGAAATTTTTCGCCCGCACTGGTGGTGGAAGAAGATGTCATTTGGTTGGATAGGACGAAGGACTCTCCCAATGTATCAGGAGTCAGGCGGGTCCCGCTATGATCATCTCAAGGGTTCGTTTTGGCCCGTTCGTGCTATGATCGCGAAGATGGCTTCTAGCGTGATGGCCCGCACTGGCTATACGCACAAACCCGGCCGATACAGCAGCCACACGTTACTGGTGAACTCCTTAGAACCACGGGGGAACGGAAAACGGGTGTTGGATGTTGGTTGTGCCAGCGGGTATCTGGCGGGAAT
>Ga0209648_10005915_pt1 | contig 10511 bp, 9 predicted proteins | sample GraSoi2013_115cm_FD_185830 | JGI IMG/M metagenome (GOLD analysis project Ga0209648, IMG submission 185830) | Grasslands soil microbial communities from the Angelo Coastal Reserve, California, USA - Sample 9_17_2013_115cm (SPAdes) (version 2) | ecosystem: Environmental > Terrestrial > Soil >...
GCGCCCGCGGCAATGAAAAGAATGTGATCGGTTCTAATCATTCCGTAACGCGTATTGACGGTCGTGCCCTCGATAATGGGAAGAATGTCGCGCTGTACTCCTTCGCGCGAAACATCGGGCCCGTGGCCGGATTCGCGCCCCGCCACCTTGTCGATCTCATCGATGAAAATGATTCCCATCTGCTCCGCGCGCTCCACGGCCACGCGCGTGACCTGGTCCATATCCAGCAGCTTGTTTTCTTCTTCCTGGATCAGGTATTCAAAAGCGTCGGCCACGCTCATTTTGCGTTTCTTCTTCTGCTGCCCGAACATCCCGGAGAGCATGTCCTTGATATTGACATCCATTTCCTCGACGCCTTGATTCGAAATGATTTCGAACGGGGGCATGGCGCGCTCGCGCACTTCGAGATCGACGATGCGCTGGTCGAGCTTCCCTTCGCGAAGCTGGATGCGCAGCTTTTCGCGTGTGCGCTGCGTCTGCTCGCGCTGCGCGGCAACTTCGGATTCCGGTGTGCCGGGCACGGGTGGAGGAGCAGGCGGAAGCAGCAGATCGAGCACGCGCTCTTCCGCGGCCTGCTCGGCGCGGTCGGCGACTTCGTCGAGTTTTTCCTCGCGGATCATGTCGATTGAAGTCTCGACGAGATCGCGGACCATCGATTCCACGTCGCGCCCGACGTAGCCGACTTCCGTGTATTTTGAAGCTTCGACCTTGATGAACGGGCAGCCCGCGAGCCGCGCCAGGCGGCGCGCGATTTCCGTTTTTCCGACGCCGGTCGGGCCAATCATCAGAATGTTTTTCGGCAGAACGTCTTCCGCGATTTCCGGCGGCAGCTTCTGCCGGCGGACGCGGTTGCGCAAAGCCACGGCGACGGCGCGCTTCGCGGCATTCTGCCCGACGATGTACTTGTCGAGCTCCGCCACGATTTCGCGCGGCGTCATGTCATCGAGAGCGGGAAGAAGTTCCTGCCCCTCGACAGGTTCGGCGCCATTGCCTCCAGGTGCGATGACTAATTCTTTTTCGGACTTCATCGTCATGACTTGCTCAGTTCCTTTGATGCGCGAAAACAGCCTTGCGTGTTCTTGTTCCCGTTCCCGAGCAGGCTGTAGGATAAACCACAAATGTCATTCTGAGGGCATCCGACGAGGATGCCCGAAGAATCTCAACTTCAATTGCTTCCATCACTTCAAGTTTGGATGCCATTCACGGGCCATCGTAAACCGCTTTTCCTAGCCAATTCTTCAGAACACAGTTAGAGCTCTTCGACCGTAAAGTTGGCGTTGGTGAAAATGCAAATCTCGCTGGCGATGCGCATGGCCTCCAGCGCCAGCTCCTTGGCATTGAGTTTCGAATGCTTCACGAGAGCGCGCGCGGCAGAGAGCGCGAAACTTCCGCCAGAACCGATGGCCACCAGACCGTCGTCCGGCTCGATGACGTCGCCATTGCCGGAAAGAATGAAAGTGCCCTTGGTGTCGGCCACGATCAACAGAGCTTCCAGATGGCGAAGCGCGCGGTCTTTGCGCCATTCCTTGGCCAGCTCGACCGCGGCTTTCTGGAGATTGCCGGAAAACTCCTGCAGCTTGCCTTCGAATCGTTCAAAAAGTGTAATCGCGTCGGCCGTCGAGCCGGCGAAACCCGCAACGACCTTGTCATTGTAAAGGCGGCGCGTCTTGCGCGCGGTGTGCTTCATCACGTGATCGCCCATGGTCACCTGGCCATCGGCGACGAGCACCACCTTGTTGTCCTTGCGCACGCACAGAACCGTGGTGCCGTGCATCTGTGGGCTTTCCCGGCGATTACGCATCCGCTCATTATAGCGCCCCGCGACGCGCAGCACCAAAATGGAGAGTTCCCGTGAGCCGCGCTGGCCGAACGGTGACGCGGGCACTACAAATTGAATTCCGTTACGAATGCTTTCAAATGAGAAGACTCTTATTGCGAGATTTCGTGGAAGGAGAGAACCGCGTAGCCTGATTTGGGCTGGGCCTTCTGGACCCAGCAAGAGCTGTATTGAATGCCGTATCCCGTCATGATGTCTTGAAAAGCTACTGAAGCTCCTCCAATTCTTCCGGTCAGCAGATTTCCACTCGTGTCCCTCGTTTTGGCCACAAACATGGCCCCGTTGATTACATTCGAAAAGCCATTGTCTGATCCGTTTACGATGCCTTGCCCGATCACGAGAATAATTCCATCCCAAGTCGTATCCGGGTCGTAAGTAAATGTGCCGGTCACCAGCAGCAATCCATATCCCTGGCCTCCCCAGCCGGTGATATCGAGATTCCCGTTTGCAATTACCGTCATGTTGTTGGTTGGAGATATTGCCAACGACGTCAGATAGGCTGTCTGGGTTGAGCTGCTGCCCGCAGGAACGAAGGCGGCATCAGCATTTTTTATGATGTTCTGCGCGATGGCATCGACTTGAGCCGGCGACATCAGGCTTGCTGGATATGAGGTGAGGTATTCGACGTCCGGCAGGTGCGGAGTCAGTGATGAATTCGCGGGCGTATAATTCAGCTGGGGGTTAACAGGCGGAGGTCCACCTACGGAAGTTGGAATCCCGTTAACAATACCATTAAGGTCAGAATTGTAGCTGCTGCCATTGTAATCGCCGAAAAGACCGACAGCTACAACAGGATTCGCCGCAGAATTGCCGGAGCAGTCTTGGTTATCACCCTTTACAGCGTATGCAGCATTACTGAATGGGGCGTGAAAGGTGGGGCTATTGCTGGGACTACCGGAGAGAGTCAGCGCTGCCAGCGGAGCAGAATTAAGAAAGGTAGGCAGCGTCAGTGGCCCAGGTGCGACAAGGTACTGAAGAAGTTTCTGGCTGTTCTGCCCGCTGGGGTTGGGCAGGACGGCAAGGGCAGTGATCTCGAACACCTGCCTTCCAGAGTTGATGTCGTTCAGGTACGTACCATCGTAATAGAGAGGAGTGGGATCCTGCGTTCCGTCGAGAAACGGATAAGTGTCGGCCAACTTTAGGGATATCTCGGAGACAGCGTTGATGCGCACCCATTTATAGAGGGGACCTGGGAAGGCCAAATTAGTTGTCAGCGGAGTTCTGTTCCAGACAGAAAGCGTTGTCTTGACAGTCGCGGCGGCGAGTGCGCCGCCGCCAAACTCGGCGTCATATTCTGTATCGGGATAAGCCGTACGCGGGTCAGGCGGATCTGTCGGCCCCGGATTCAGGACGTAGCCGACCGTTCCGATGGGAAGGGTGCTGCCGGGCGCAGGGTAGAAGCTAGTCCAAGTGGTCTTGAAAGAGTTCGCGTCCTGAGCCGCGAGCCGCCCGCGCGCTTCTTCGATTCCGGAGAGGGCCGCGTAGTAGACACCGGTCGAAGACCGGTAGTTGCCTGCCAAAGATGTCTCTGTACCGGAGGAAACGATCAGCGCGATGGCCACCACACTGATAAGCAGCAAAACGAAAATCGAAATGAGCAGGGCAATTCCCGCCTCGGTCCGTGCCAATCGGATTGTCCCGGCCCTTTTCATTTGTTCGATGCGCCTCACCTCACTGGTTCGGATTCAAGCGGTGGCCGCGCGCGGTCAATTGCACAAGACGCGGTTTGCCGGTAGTGGCATCGGGCAACGGGGACGCAACTATCAGGGTGATGGCCACGTCACGGATATTTTTCGGGGAATTGTCCGCCAATGCGGCCGAGCAAAGAGTAGGCGCGGGCAGATTTGTAATTGGGGTATCACAAAAGTACGTGAAAATTGGCACCGGGTTTCCACTCGGAAATACGTTCGGATATGCAGCGGATAGTTGAAACTGGCCAATCTGAAGCGTAGGCGAATTATTGACGACGTTTTGTACGAAGGGCACAAAAAAGGTGGCAGTATCCACTGCAGGATCGTCGCCCGACACTTTGAGCGCGGCCCCCCGCATCAGCGTGGTCCCCTGTAGTTTGTAGCGAATCCATTCCACTTGGCTGCCCGCATCTTGAGGGTTGGGGTTGGTCTCAATGATGATGTCAAAGTCGCCGGGAGTGATGCACCCGATGTCCACGGTGCAGGGAGTGGCAGGGTAGTTTGGGCTCCAAGCGAAAGGCGCCTTAGTGAACTTCGTCACGTCGGTTCCGACAAAAGTAGGGGGCGGATAGCCGGCGTCATTGATGTCCCGCACCATCTGGTCCACACCTAGGCGCGCCTCCTGGAAGGAGGTGAGGATTTGAGAGTCGGTCTGGTAGCGCTTTTGGGAGGAGCCTAGCAGCGTGAAGGCCGCGCCGGTGATCACCAGGAAGATACCGAGGGCGACGAGCAATTCGATCAAGGAAAATCCCAGCTCGCCTTGTCTCCTGACCAGGCGCTTCATTTCGTCACCATGGTATCGAGGGTGATCGGCTTAAAGTAACCATTACCACCCGCCTGGCGAACGCCCAGGATGAAGCGCTTGGAAGAGGCGGTTGAACCATTTCCGGTTGTGATCACCGCCCAGCGAACATCGTAAGTGATGCCGCTGGGATCGCTCCCGTCCTGGTAGGTGAAATTGTAGTTCGCGACCGTCGAATTGAAATCGATAATGGGAACATTGCCTAAGCCCAGAAGCACATTCGTGCCCACACGATGGTTCGGATTCGTCGGATCGCCAAGATAGCAAAGATGTCCTTCCGCATCGGTAAACGAGGGAGGACTAGAAGGGGGGTTGAGGGGCTGGGCAAGCATTTGATCGAGTTCCCGCTGGGCAAAAACCAGCGCGGACGAGTCCGTGCGATTTCGGAAATTCAAAAGGATCGAAGCCGGCACGAGTTGCGCGACGGCAACCAGGCCCACGAGCAATATGACTGTGGCGAGCAGCATCTCCAGGATGCTGAATCCTGCCTGGTGGGCTCGAGAACTTATGATTGAGCGCTGCATCATTCTTACTGGTCTTGTGCCTCAGCTGATTTGCTGCCAGGCTCCTCCGTTCGGAGCCGTCCAGACTTGTGTGCTGCCGGAAGGAAGCTGAATCACGGCGCGGTAGCCAAACTCCGGATTCGTCGCGCTTCCGATGTAAAACACGAAAACGCTGGAGGAAACACTCCCGCCGACGCGAATCGCGCCACGCGCGTCAAACGTGACCTTGCCGGCGCTGCCCGAGAGAGTGTTCGCGTTCAGGTTGCTTACGCTAACGCCTAGGGCCGTTGCGATGGCCGCCGGACTCGGCGGACCAGGCGAACCGCCCGCGGGCAGGAGTGTCACAATTCCGGTGATAAGGAGTTGCTTCTCCGTGACAAGAGGGCTTGTGTTGCTACCGGATGAAGTCGTCCAAACGACCCAACCGGTGCCGCTTGGGTTGTTGATCTTAAAATACTCCAGACTATTTCGGCGCACCGCTTCGAATCGCGTAAATTTCAGCATGTCGGACAAGCGCGCGGCCGCGTCGTTCAGCTGGTACGTTCGAAACGAGCGCATGAGCGAAGGAATCGCGATCGCCGTCAGAATCATCAGCACGGTCAGGGAAACGGCCATTTCGACCATGCTGAAGCCGGCAATGCGGCTGCGCCGAGTGCGGGGATGTAGGGCACCCTTTAACAAGCTTATTTCCTCGTTCAAAGGCTGGACCGGCGATCCAGCCCGTGGGGACGGTTAAGAGACATAAATGATGCAGTTGCGATGCCAGGGACAGCCGGGCGCAACTATCGCCAAACATAGTACTTTCTTGGACTAGACTTTTACATTTTAATATAAGCTGCGAGGAATGGGTAGAAATGTAACAAAATGAAACACGGTGGATGCGCGTTGGTCAGATTGGGTTATTTTTGGTAACCCTGTCCGGCAGGAGCAGGATGGCCATGAAGAGAAAGTGTTTTCCATGAGTCGTCTGAGTGTCTAGTTTTTGCTCTTTTTGGTGATGGCTTGGGCACCCTGCTTGGAGAGCGACGTCTTGCTGAAGAGATCATCGGAAAAGCCGGGATTGTACTTGCAAGTGTCGTAGAAGATCTGAATGGCGCGACGGCCATTGTGTTCGCGGGAGACTTGCAGCGGCGTCCACACGCTATCTTTCAACTGGTAGTTTGAATAGATGGAGACGTCTTCGTTGTACTGCTGCGTTTCTTCGTCCTTTGTAGTGACCGAACTGCGAATCAGGAGGTGAGTGGAACGATCGACGGCAAGGCGAAACTTGCGCTCCTCGCTGTCGGTGATCTCGACCCAATCCACTTGTTTGAGGTCAACCGTGTCGTTGCCGCCGAAGCGGATAGCCATGCCCGGTTCCTTGAGGCGCAAACGCAGGAGATTGTCGACGTTGCGCTTGACTTGCTGTTCCTGGAAATCGCTGATGGAGGTGGCCGGCAACTCATTGACGCCGCTGCGATCGAAAGTCCAGCCATGATCGCCGTTATAGAGGGTGATGATGATGCCGCCGTGTGACCAATCCAAGCCGTCGACACCGACCAGAAAGGGGAGGATGGTGTTGTGGCCCTTGCCGATATATTCCGTGCGGTCTTTGTCCGGAAAGCGGCGGTAGTCGGCAAAACCGATATTGCCGGTTACCTCGCCATTGTGACCAAACAGGACGCGGCGCCCCTCGCACTGGCTTTCGCGGACTTCGGTATAACCCGGCCCGCCCAGCGCGTTGATCAAATCGGCAAGAAGCTGCTTGCCCTTGGCAACGCTTTGCTCCGGCATCATGGTGTCTGGATTCTGAGCCGAAGCGAACGGCGCCAAAATCACGCAAGCCAAGAAAATAAAAACGCCAAACTGGAGAAACTTTAACCGCACAGGACCGAACCTCCATTTACATTGATGACTTCGCCGGTCATGAAGTTGGCCAGGTCGGAAGCGACAAAGAGAATCGGGCCAGCGATTTCTTCGGGGGTGGCAGCGCGGCCGAGGGGGATGACGGTGGAGGCCATCTTCTGGCCTGCTTTCGTTTGGAGCACCGGAATGGACATGTCCGTGTTGACCCAGCCGGGGGCGACGGAATTCACGAGGATATTGTGGCGGGCAAGTTCGGTGGCGAGGCCCTTGGTGAGGCTGATGATACCGCCTTTGGAAGCACCGTAGTGAGTGTGGAAGGATTCGCCGCGCTGGCCTGCAGTGGAGCTGATCGGAATGATTTTGCCGGACTTCTGCTTGATCATGTGGGGCACGGTGAAGTGGATGATGGAGTAGACGCTCTTGAGGTTGATGCGGATCATGTCGTCCCACTCCTTTTCGGTCATTTTTTCGATGGGGAGATCATCGAAGTTCCAAACGCCGGCGTTGGCGACGAGAATGTCCAGGCGGCCGAGGCGGGCGATGGTGTGCTCGACAAGTTTTTGATTGTCGGCGTGCTTGCCGACGTCGGCTTTGAACGCTTCCACGCGCGTGCCGTGCTTGCCAGCTTCCTGCTGGACCTGGAGCGCGGCGTCTTTGGCTTTGACGTAATTGAAAACCACGTCGGCGCCAGCCTGCGCAAAGAGTTTGACGGCGGCCGCGCCGATGCCGCGTGAACCGCCAGTGATGAGTGCCGCCTTGCCTGCAAGAGAAATCATGAACCCCCCGAGAACAGAAACAAGAAAACCGAAACTAGAAACTAGAACAACGACTGCCCTACGTCTTGTGAGCGACGACCTCACGGGCGCGCGCGGCCGCGACGAGTTCTTCGAAGAGCCTCTTCGAAAAAGTATCCTCAGGCGGCATCCGTTCCGGATGCCACTGGACGCCCACAATCCAGGTCGAGTCGCCTGTCCACTCCACTGCTTCGATGACTTCGTCAGGAGCCAGCCCCGTTACACGCAGATTTTCACCGAGTCTGCCAATCGCTTGATGATGGCGGCTGTTGATATGTACCACTGGCGATCCGGCGAGCTTCGCGAGCATACTCCCAGCGGTCAGAACGGCGTCGTGGTCCTGATCGCCACCTTTGGCTCCTGCGGCGATATCGGTAGTTCCATGTGGGACAGCATGAGGCCGGTTGGGTAACGCTTCAGGGATGTCCTGAATTAGGCTGCCACCCTGATAGACGTTCAGCATTTGCAAGCCATAGCAGATCGCCAGAACTGGCTTCTTTTCCGCAAGGGCAAACTTCAAAATGGCTTGGTCGGCATGTTCGCGGTTCTTGTCAGCTTCCGCGGATTTTCCTGCGTTCTTGCCATGATATTCGAGCGGATCTATGTCTGCCGAGCTTCCGGGTAGAACAAAGGCATCAAGAGTAGGAATTAGCCGATCTCGCTCTTCCTGGTCTTTCAGCGGGAGAAATACGGCTTCGCCCCCAGCTCTTTCGACGGCTATCCGATAGTCCTCGGTCCTGCCGGACTTCCAGTTCGGACCTGCAGTCCTTGCTTTATCTTCCTCATCACTGGTGCGCCAAGGGATGCCCACACGGGGGCGGGAAGCGGTGCTCAGTTGGGGGTTAGCGGGGGTCATGGAGCACCAAATCGTAGCATTCGGAAGGGAGGGGGGCAACCCGTCGGGAGGTGACTCACGATTCTTGATTCGTGGCCCGACATGGTCGGGACACAGGTCAATCTTCGTTCCTGATGGTTGCTCAAGACAGTGATTCTTATTGGATTCCTGGTTAACCATAACGGGGACCCCCTACCCCCGTGTTTTTTGTAAGTGTTGCATCTAAACGACTTAGCGATACCGTAAGTCCTTTGTTTGCAACACTTGCGGGGAGTTCCATAAGTGTTGCAGCTAAAGGGCTTAAAGCAATAGGAAGTAAGTACAGAGTGTAAAGGAGTTGCGGTGACAGGGTTTTCGTCACGGTGACTGAATTGGAGGGCCTGGCGGGGATGGGATCGGCATTTCACAAGACAGGGTAACATGGAAAAGTTAGTTTGTCAAATACTATTACGATGTAGTACTAGATTCGAATGAATTGTGTAGTACTTTCGAACGGACGAGGTGGCAAAGGGAAGAAAAGAAGGGTTTAACGCAGAGGTACAGAGAGGCACAGAGAAAAATCGAAAGCGAATCTAGAGAACCCACTCGCAAAACCGGCGAGTAGGCCACCCGGCATGGTGATCAGCTTGACACACGAGCGGTGCGGGTATAGGTTCGTCGCAAGCTTGCCGGAACTCCGGCGCAGGTCCCTCCCTTTTTAGGTGCGCAAAACTCGAAGATTCAACCTGGGGCAGTCCTCTGTGATTTTCGCGTTTTGCGCAGCGCAGTTCGTTTCACTAGCGCCGTACGTCGGAAGATTTTCCGGCTGCTCGAGGAGGAAAAATGTCGAAACGCAGCATCAGTCTATGTGTGGTTGGCCTATTTGTGGTGGTTTTGCTCGCCTTCAGCGTGCCGGTAGCTCTGCCTCAAATGGAGCAGGCACATCCTGTTTATATCTACGTGAGCCAGTTCCAGGTCCCGCGCGCCAACTGGGCGCAGTTTGCCGAGGACACCGAGAAAACTGTCAATCCGATTCTCGAACGCCTGATGGCCGATGGCACCATCAGCGGCTGGTCAAACGTCGAGACCATTGTGCACACGCCGGATGGCATGACGCACAGCACCGCCTGGTCGTCTACAAGTCTTGCCGGCATCATGCGGGTGCTCGATGAGATTCGCAAAGGCGGCCCCCGGCCCAGCCAGATTGCGGCGACCAAGCATGAAGATTTGCTGCTCCGGTCGGTCTATTCCCACACCACTGCCGTCTCCGGTGGAGGAACCGGCTACCTGCGGGTGAACTGCACCTTGACCCAGCCCGGCAAGGCCGACGACTTTGTCGCCACCATCAAGAAATATCTGGGCCCGACGTTTGAAGATCAGTTCAAGAAAGGCGTCGCCACCTCCTACGGGATGGACGAACAGTTTGTCCTTAATGGGCCGGGGTCGATGCGCTGCGGCGTCTTTACTTTCGCCAACGCTGAGAACATGAACAAGTGGGCCGACGCGATTGCTGCCACGTTCGACAAAATGAGCGCGGATGATCGCAAGGGCTTTCAGGAAGCTATCGCAAGCTCCACCGTGCCAAACAGCCGTCGTGATTTGTTGGCGCGCATCACCCATTCTGCGCATAAGTAACGACCGACGAAGGGCTGCCATCCTCAACGCGCGCAGCGAGCCGAAGGAAAAGAGCGACCCGAGCCGAGGGCTCTCTCTTAAGGCGCTCTTGATCAGGTGACGCGCCTACGGTGCTCGCGATCCTCATTGCCACCTTTCCCAGCCCTTACGGGCTGGGCTAACGTCTGGCGCGCATACGGGCGCTTGTACAGCAAAAGCAGGTCGCGCTGAAGCGCGCCCCTACATAAGCCGCGACAAAAGCCCCGACAAAAGCCGCGGCGTGAGTCCCGACATCAGTGCACGTGTAGCTCTATTTCCTTCGGGGGATCAGGCGCGGAGGGAGGCGGAGGGGGCGAGGGCGGCGTCGAGGCAGAAGTCGGGGCGGTGGAAGAAGGTGGGGAGTTCGGAGAGGCGGAGGGCGAGGCGTTCGGGGGAGGCGGCGCGGAGGGTGAGGTGGCCGAGTTTGCGGCCGGGGCGGGGGGATTTGCCGTAGAGGTGGAGGTGGGCGTCGGGGACGGCGAGGACCTCGGCGGAATCGGGGAGGTCGCCGATGAGGTTGAGCATGGCGCAGTGACCAGCGGCCGCCGCGGAGCCGAGCGGGAGGCCGAGGA
>Ga0209648_10005916_pt1 | contig 10509 bp, 10 predicted proteins | sample GraSoi2013_115cm_FD_185830 | JGI IMG/M metagenome (GOLD analysis project Ga0209648, IMG submission 185830) | Grasslands soil microbial communities from the Angelo Coastal Reserve, California, USA - Sample 9_17_2013_115cm (SPAdes) (version 2) | ecosystem: Environmental > Terrestrial > Soil >...
GAAAGTACTTGTCCGAAAGCTCACCGAGTCTCTGAGAAGAGACTTGCCCACGGATTGCGCAACAAGTGAAGGGCGGCCAAAAGCTACGTAACTGATGAGATAAAACTCGTTGCGCATCCCGTGGGAAACGAGTAATGTTCTCCCAAACGTATCGTAGGAGCATTACTCGGATGAACCTTAACACATTGCAAAACTTTCGTCACGCCATCTACGACTGTTTTCAGCGAGCAGCCGATGCGCTGTTCAACACGGCCGATGCGCTCTTGACGGAGCCGGGTGCCCACAGCTTTCCCGAACTGTCGCTCTCGCCCTGCTTTGAGCGGCAGTGGCCCAGCTTGTACGAAGCCTTTGAAGATGGGCGCATTGACCAGCAGGCTTTGCGGCAGACCTTTGTCAGGTAGATGCCGCTGCCTGCTGCTGGCCGGCGCGTCTGGCTGGGGGTTGATGCCAGCAGTATCCCGCGGCCTGAGGCCGACACCTGCCCTGATCGCAGCGTCGTCTATGTGCCCAACCGGGCGGGCAGTTCCCGCCCGATCAGTTATGGGTGGCAGTTTTCGACGGTGGTTCTCTTGCCCGAGCAGCCAAGTTCCTGGACCTATGTGCTCGATCAGCAGCGCATTGCGAGTTCGCAGAAGAGTACCCAGGTGGCGGCAGAACAATTGCACCAGCTTGTCCCCTTGTTGAACCAGCAGGGGATCCGTCCCATCATTACCTCTGATCGCTGGTACGGCTGTGCCCCTTTTCTGGAGGCAACGGCAGACCTGCAAGCCGACAAGCTCTTGCGGGTCAAATGCAACCGCGTCTTCTACCGGCCGGCTCCCCCGCCCACGGGCAAGCCAGGAGCTCCACGTAAAGATGGCGAGCGCTTTCAGTGTAAGGATCCGGCCACTCATGGGCAACCCGATGAGCAGTGGCAAGGCGAGGATGAGCAAGGACGTCTGGTGGAGGTGGCCTGCTGGAAGGGGTTGCACCTGCGACAGGCTCGCCAGATCCCACTCGTCGTCATCCGCGTGATCCGGCATGGGGCCAGCGATCGACCGCGTGATCCACGTGAGAGTTGGTTTGTCTGGACCGGAGAGGACCTGCTGCCACTGGGGGAGGTCCCCACCGGCTACAAGCGTCGCTACTCGCACGAACACGGCTATCGCTTCGAGAAACAAGCTTTGCTCTGGAGTACGCCGCGCTTGCGCACCCCGGAGCAGTTTGAACGCTGGACCGCGGTGGTGGCCTGTGTGCAGAACCAATTGGTCTTGGCGCGCCCTTTGGGCCAGGCACTCTACCGTCCTTGGGAGAACCGAACCAACGTCGTGACGCCCCAACAGGTGCGCCGTACCATGCCACGAATTGTGGCTCAGTTGGCTACGCCTGCCAAGCCACCACAACCACGCGGAAAAGCGCTGGGACGCGCCAAGGGAGCACACATTCGACCTGCGCCGCGCTATGAGGTCGTGCGTAAGTCGAAAAAGAAGCCCAAACAGCCACCATTGTCTGCTTAACCGGACCTCTGGTCTCATTCGGATCTCTTTCTGCCGAACCTTTTTGGCCTCCGCGCTCAGGGTTCGGATAGGTCTTCATAGTCTAAACACCAAAAGGCTACAAGTGTCTACATAACCGCATAGGAGACGTTATCGTAGTAGGGAGGATCGGTAATAACTGCATCGAGCATCTCACTTTCCAGTGGAAGCTGGCTGGCAGAGGTACGATACACATATGCGGGTTGACTGCTATTTACCAGATGTTGTAGTACTCCAAGAATCCACTCCAACGCTCCTGTAATATTACCCGCTGCTCCTCCAAAAGGATTTAATTCGGCAAAATGCCACATCATTGGAAGTGCTTGACGTGCATATGTATGACCAATCTTCTCGCCTGTAGTATGCCAGTGACAGATGGTGCTGTTGTAGTCAGCAAGCCTGTCAAGCATCAGCCCTAAATATGTCGTAATGGCTGCTGCCTGACCAGGTTCTAACCCTTCCTCGAGCATGGTGGCGTAAGCGCGATGTACTTCGGCAGTGAAGGTGAGTAGGGCAAGGAGCTGGCGTGGTGTAAATAGGTCAACAAAGCGATCTAAACCATATTCTACGGTCCAAAAATTCTTGCTGTCCTCTTTCGGCAGATCTTCTTCGGGCAGTGTTAAATGCTCTTGTTGGCAAAGTTCTAAGACATGTTTTTGTATATACTCTTCTGAAGGTATCCAAGATTGAAGATCGTTTATATCTATGTATGTTTTTCCCTTGCTCTCTTGCTTGGTTGCCACTACCGCTATTAGTTGTTGTTTCATACGACCCGCACGACCCTCTTGCTTTACATAGTCAGAATTGACAGTAGCACCACAATGGAGACAAACTGTATTACCTCTACGGCTACCGGCTTCTGGATCAAATCCTAACCCCTGGAGTGTAGGAGATTGTACTCGCTCAAAGCGAACTTTCTTGGTATCATGGTCAGGAATCACGCGTAGCGCAATATAGTTGCCTTCCTTCTTACGCAACCACGTCTGAGTAGCCAATGGGACTGTTGCCCCACAAGTGGGGTTTGGACAGGGAACGGTGCGCGTCCAGAGATAGGCAACGGGAGTGAGTGTATCGTTGGATTGGGTAAAGCTTTGTTCACCTGTAAAGGATGATTGTACGATTTCATCATTGGTTTGTTGCTCGCTTTGTGGTGAGGGATAGAATTCAGCTAATTGTGCTTTGGCGCGTTCGATGACCCATTCGCCCCACTTCTTCACGCCTGCCGCGAGGGAAGAGCCATATTTCTGCGGGTAAACCAGGGTGCAGAGTTCAATGATGTGCGCGACGGGGTTGAGTTCGACTGCATAGGATTCGCAGCCGAGACGCAGGGCTTCGAGGGGGATCGAGCCACCACCGGCGAACATATCGAGAACAAGTGGAGGTTGACCGCCGCTGGCTTCGAGGATATCTTTACGCGCTTGTTCAAGTACACTGGTAGGCGTATCCCATGAGCACAGTTTCCGCATGCGTTCCATGTAGACAGCACGCTCTTTACTGTCTGTTGGAGCGGGGACAAGTGCACCGTAGACTGCGGCACGAGAGGCAGTTATTGGCTTACGTGACCACCAGATGTGTAGGGTAGAGATGTTGCCGTGGCGCAGGCTTTTTTCACGCGAGGCTTCGGCGCTGATCTCGCGGATGGGGATCAGGTCTTCGATGAGCCGGCGGTCGTTGTTGGGCATGGGTGGTGCGTCCTTTGCTAGAGTTACGAGGGCATTTCCTAATTTGATAGAGTAGGATAAGCTGATCCAATCTTGCGGTGGGCGGTCCAGCTCTATCACATCCGCAGCGCGTTCTCGCTCATACTTGGGAGGGTTTTGAATTATGAAATGCTCTCTGATCGAAACTCATTAAAACTCCAACGTGATACAGAGCTTATCTTGCGCTCTTTCCAGAGCATCTAACCACCAATCCTCGTCAAGCCGATTCAGTGCCTGTGAAGCCTCATCTGGATCATGATTTGCAGCAATAAATACTACTAGCTGTTCTTCGTCTATTGCTTCTGGGTCAGCAACGGCCTCAAGAATAAGCTTCGAAGATGGGAAGTATTTCCTAATGAGAGTAAAAGCCTCTTTGAGTAATGGGATGAGGAAAGGATTCACTTCAAGAAAGCGAGAGACTTCTGTCGGCTTCCGATATTTTTTACCCACTAATTTAACACTCCTCTAAGATACCGGGGACCAGCTTGGACATAGATGAGCTACTAGAGATGGGATTATACCATAGATTCCGGCTGTAGAATACTGAAGCTAACTCTCAATCATAAGATACACGAATTACCCAAGTATGTCCATCCTCAAACACGTAATCAGGGTTCCGCGGGAATGATGTCATGTGCATGAGAAATGCAACAAAGCGATACTTTATTACTGAGACCAGCATGGGGAACTAAACATCTGAGCCACATACATTTCTCTTGACAAATGGGACCACTCGCTACTATCATGCGACAGTTGCTGCGTGGGAGAACGTTTTACCGAGAATGAAACAACCAGTAGAAAGGTCAGAGAAACAAGGGACGGGTATTTATGAAGCCGAGAATTACCGTGATTACATTAGGCGTCAGCGATTTAGAAAAATCACTCCTTTTTTACCGCGACGGGCTTGGTTTGCCGACGCGAGGCATTGTTGGCAGAGAATTTGAGCACGGCGCTCTTGCTCTTTTCGACTTACAACATGGCTTGAAACTGGCAATTTTCCCACGCAGTGATCTTGCTCTTGATGCACAAGTCCCCTTGAGTGCACCAAGCGCTACAGAATGCACCATTGGTCATTATTTGAAAAGCAAAGCAGAGGTTGATACGGTTATGGAGCAAGCAAAGCAAGCGGGAGCCACCATAACCGATGAAGCACATGATCGCCCTTGGGGGATTTATTCTGGCTATTTCCAAGATCTAGACGGTCACGTGTGGGAAGTGGTCTGGGACCCAAGATTTGAAACGGAAATTATTGACTGAGGTTCAAGTTGAAGAAAAGTACTTGACCGTTGGAACAAGTCACCCCGTGTCACCCCTTCGCTTCGCTCAAGGGCAGGCTCTGAGCCCCTGAGCGAAGCGCAGGGGAAACTCCGCGAAGCGCAGGGTCTGTCGCGAGCGGCAGCGAGATCCTGAGCGAAGCGAAGGATGACAGGGCTGGACCTTGCTGGTGATGAGGAACTGTCAAGTGCATTTGAACCTTGCCTTAACAGTTCATCCCATTTGCTAACGCGTCAGCTTGACTCTTTATTTTTGCAGCTTGACTATCAAAACTGCTGCCTTGGGACTGCGCTGAATGTATTGCCGCTTGTGCTGAACTTATAGCGTTATTTGCTGCACTGAAATCAGGAATAGCTATATTGAGATCTTTCGACTCACTTGTGATCGTCTGCTCGAGCGATTGCATAGTCGATATATCACCATTGGCTGTATCTATATCAGTATTGAGCACAACGTCACTCTCACCTATGACAACCTGTTCCTCGCCGACTACGACAGCATCCTCTCTCACTATAACGCCATGGCCGTTTGCACATCCGTTCTTTGCGTCAGCTTGTTCCTTTTGCCAGTCACTTTGCATTTTGTTTATTTCATTGGTATAGGCACTGAGTACGGTGCTAAAGTTCGCAGCGTTTGCAATCCTTTGTGCATCACTATTTAAAGTGGAAATGTTGGATGCAAGAGTAGCCTGCTCACTCGCTATAGCTTGTGCTGTTGCTTGCGCTGCCTGTTCTGCTGCTTGTTGAGTGGCCTGACTCTGCTGTTCTGCCTGTTGAGTTGCCTGTTGCTGACTGATGCCTGTCTCAAAAGTATTCACCGCCTGATTATAGTCGTCAACGGTGGCGGTACGAAAAACGACGCTGTTAAGTTGTCCACTACTATCTGGAATGTTTAAGGTAAGTGTAGAGCCGTCAAAAGTTCCGGTGAGCGTTTCCGTAAATCCGAAAATTGACGTTGACAGGCTAATTTGTCCATTGTTCAGGATGCCGGTGAGCGCATCGTTGTATTGCTGTGTTACGCCGTTTGGAGCATCTACTCCTTGCAATTGACCTGAAATTTGATTATTGTTCTCTACCATCTGTATAAAAACAACACCGCTTGCATTGGCTTCAAGATAGCCTTGTTGCGTTGCGCCCACATCACCACAAGCAACTATGCTGACCGCTAACAATGCCGCTAATAAAATTGTTGCTAGTTTATTTCTCATAATGACTCTCCCTATAGTATTTGTCCTCGCACGATATTAAACACGTGGTACTGCCAGGATAGGGAGTGAGCCTTTTGCTCATTGACGCAATAGAAGCGAAGTACTTCTGATAATACAACGAATATCCCAGCGATCCTCTACAGAGATCGGGGAGATGCTGCAGATCATGAACTTTAATGTTCCCAGACCATTTGTTGATTAGAAAACCTTGTCCCTGTGCTAAGACCTGCTGAAGTTCAGCTTCGCTTCGTATGCGGTACATGGCAGTATCTCCCCTCTTTTAATGTATGATAGCTGTGCTACTCTTACCTCTGCTTTTTGCCTTACTTGCCTTGTAGTCCTCAATTTCTTTGTTTGCCCAGGTTACAATGTATTTGACCGACTGAGGCCAATAAGTATCTACTGGTTTAAGCCCTAACTCCGCTCTGCATTTGTTCGCAATCTCTAAGAACTGTTCTTCACCTATTTCGCGAATAAGCAGGGGGACAAGGAGCTTACAATCACCAAGATATGCATCCACATATTTAGAATGACACCTTTGCTCATGAAGTGATGCTCTGACAGGGAGTTTGCCTTTTCCAGCATTGCATATCTAGAGTGAGACTCAGCCTGTATTGGCCAGCGGCGCCGCGTGGAGACAGGTACGAAGCCGCTTCCCCACTGCCACCACCAACCGTCTACCATCTGGCAAGAGGACTGCGCCATCGTTGACTTTGCGACACACCTCCTCTAAGTCGCGTACCAGCGCCCGGTTGTTAAAGGCACAGAATTCGAGCTGCACCTCGCTTGCTGTGGTGGTGACCCACCCACCCAGCTTGAAGAAGGGCAACAAGCGTTGCCACCCACAGTGCTGATAGCTCTCGCCAAAATACTGATCCCGCACCCACATCCCAACGTTGGCCAATCCCACCTTGAAGAGCGTCATGAGCTGGTCCTTCGCCTGATCGAGTTCGTACATGTCCCGCGCTTGCGCTTCGAGATCTTCTTGTTGCCTGAGTACCTGCCGCAGTTCCCGACAATACCCTTCACATTTGTTCAAGATGCGAAGGCGACGCGTTGCATTTTTTTCCAGCCTGGTTTTCCGCTGGCGTACCTCCCAGTCTGCCGCCAGTTGCCGGGCTTTGAGGGGAAAGTAGTCCCGCTCCTCGGTTTGACCTGCCACTTCGAAGGGGATGAGCCTTTCCGAAAGCTCCATCCATTGCTGTTCATAGGTATGAGCTTGCGCTTCGAGTTGGTGATCTTGGTCTCGCAGGTTTGCCAAACGAGCTCGACTGAGCTGCGCCAGGTGTTCCAGACGATGTTCACGCCCTTCCAACACTCCTTGACGTTTGGCCAGTTCCGAGTTGACGACCTGCTTCTTCGCGTACCCATGATTCGTGTCCAGATTGAGCGGGATCAACCAGTCTCGAATGCTGTTTTCCTGGCAGTTCCAGCGGTGGAAGTAGGTCTGGGCCAGTTCCATCGCTCCCATGCCTTGCCCGGTCGTCATCACCGGGATGAGTTTCGGGGTAGTGGGAGCAGGCGGCGCAGGCAATGCGTGCCATCCTTCCTCCCAGAAGCGTAGAGGCTTTGAGGTGAGATCCGCCTGCCAGTCTTGGATATCGACCCCCTCAGTGGCTCCTTCCACCACAAGCAACTTGCGCCAGTCTCGGATGAGGGCTACCTCGACCTCTAAAGGAGGATCGGATTTATCTGGTCGCCGGAGGCGCAAAGCGGGCCGAGGCCACTTCACAGATCAGCTGACCCTGCCGATTGTAGCGCCAGGGCTGCCATTCCCCCACCTGCTCAAAGGAATCCTCGCCTTCGTATTGATCGCCGTCTCCGCAACGTGACGACTTGCCGTCCTTCTTGTTGGAGTTGCGCCAGAAATTCAGCGGCCATCTGATCCCGGTCCACCACCACCCGCTGCATCAATGCCTGGCCTGTCGCTTGCTCGTAGCGATGCAGCATGCACGGCAGTCCAAGCGTCAAATGTTGATCACCCCGATGGGTCGTCGAGAGGTGTGGATGGCCTCGGGCATCGTGTAATACGACCAGTTCGCGGCAGCCCAAGATTTTCCCACCAAGCTTGCCCACCGGTCCTCTGGGAACGAGTACATCACTGTAGACGGCGAGGCTCAGCCCGTCAACGTAGAACACAGCAGAGGGAGCAGCCTGCTCTGCGCATGGTTGATCCTCCTGCCACAATGACCCGGTCCACCTGGCTATCACCTCTGTCAGGCATTCCGCCGCTCCAGCATGAGCCAGGCGTGCGAGAAACCGCTCGGTGTAGCGCTGGCTGTAGGCCCGTTCGCGGCCTGTCACCACGGCCAACATCGTCCCCGTATAGCTGCGCAAATCCCAGGTGCGGGCCAGGCCAGCCACAGGCAGGAACAGCAAGGTGAGGACCAGACGAGCTACGACGGCTGGATTGGGCGGACTCAACCCCGGAATCGTCGGGTCGGCCACTCCCATGATGGCTGCGACGAGAGCGTTTAGGAGTCCCGTAGGCTGAACTGCTGCCAGCAGTAGTAAGCTGCCAATTCCCTCTTGCCAGACGGGTTGCGGCTCAGTCAGTTTTTTTTAACTGGTGTCTGAGCTTGACCACGCCTTTGCTTGGTCACTCCCTGTTGTGCCCGTACGTGGTTGATGTGACCGACACTGACTGCGATGCCAAAGCTGGTCTTCAACTCTGCCTGGATCCGGCTGGAAGGAATCTGCGGGTCTCTGGTGCATACCTCGACGAGCCATACTTGCGACTTTATCGGTCAACTTGTACGGATGGCCGTGGCGATCATCCAGGAATGCCTCGGCGGCTCTCTCCTCATCGCGCGCAAGCTGGAGGAGGCGGTAAGCCGTTGAACGAGAGATCTTCAACTGACTCTGGGCTGCTGCGGTCTGCCACGACTGGCCTGCAAACATCGACTTGATGAGGTGCAAGCGCGCGGCACGATCAGGGCGGTCTTTCATCCCATGTATCCCTCCTTTTCAGGGTACTCCTGTACCCGTCTGCGCCGCATTGTACCATCCTGGCCTGTCCCAGTCTAGATATATAATGCTGAAAAAGGCAAACTCCCTGATGTGGACTCTGTACACGCTCAGTCCTCCTGATCTAGATGTGCAGGTTGATCGACTTCTGCGAGGCTCTGAATGGTGCCTTCATCTTGTCACAATTGGTTTTCATCTGCCCTGGATTGTGGAGTTCGCCTGCACTCGTGTACAGGGATGAATACTAGGCACGGCTCTGCTGCTTGACAGAGAAGTCGGAATCGCTGAAAATCAGTGTGAAGCCTCCTTTCGTTTTATACTGCCAAATGAAAATCTGAAGCGCTTCCTATCCTGATTGGAGGAGTAAGAGATGCATGCACCCTCATCCGATGAAGCTTCTGCCAGTGTTCGTCCCTGGTGGGTATCCCCCTGTCGCCTACTTTGGAAGGTATTCGTGGCACTCGGAATGGTTGTCCTCGCTCCCCTTGGCGTCAATGTCCTCTCGACTTGGCTGACCAGTTCCAAAGGGATCATTCCCACCGATTCTCCCTTCGCAGAAATTGTCGCCCACTGGCAGCTTACATTGACAGTCAGCGGTTGGTTATTTTTGCTTGCTCTCCTGACGTTCGCTCTCAGCCGCTGGCCAGCGATTCCCGCTGCTCCTCCTTCTTCCTTACAGACACAGCAGAATCGGACTTATATGCTCCAACGACTGCGGTATAGCTACGATGAACTGATGGCACAATCCCTACAGGGATTCGCCTGGTTGGAACTGGGCCTTGCCCATAGGCCCGACGCGGTGCAGAATGCTGCCACTCTCCTACTTCGCCAATCAAACCAGCCCGAACGGGTTCTTCCTTCCGGAACGTCCATTGTACAGGTTTACGAGGAAGCCAAACAGGAATTGCTTATTCTGGGTGAGCCTGGAACGGGCAAATCCACCCTCTTGCTCCAACTGGCCCAGCACCTGGTCGGGCAAGCCGACCAGGATGTAACGAAACCTTTGCCGGTCATCATCCCACTCTCGTCTTGGGCCGTAAAACGCCCACCGATGGAAGACTGGCTAAGCGAGCAGCTCTCCCTTGTCTATGATGTACCACGGCAGGTGAGTCGGCAATGGGTCCGCGAGGAGCAGGTGTTGCCATTGTTGGATGGTCTGGATGAAATGGAGGAATCAGCGCGTGCTGCTTGTATTGGCGTGCTCAATACCTATCACGGCGAACACTTGCGACCCCTGGTGGTGTGTTCCCGCACGGTAGAATATACCAGTGCTGCTAGCTCTGAGCGGTTTGCCTTGCACAGCGCCGTAGTCATGCAGCCCCTCACGCCGGTACAGGTGGATGCCTACCTCGTCCAAGCGGGCAAACCACTGGCAGCACTGCGTGCAGCCCTGAAGAAGAATCTTCTGTTACAGACATTGGCAACTACCCCCCTGCTGTTGCAGGTGCTTATGCTCACCTATCAGGGCATGTCGGTACGGGAGCTGCCTAACAGAGAAGCCCAGTTGCGCCAACAGATCTGGGCTGACTACATCCAGCGCATGGTTGAACGCAAAGGAGACGCAAGGCGCTATCCACTCCATACCACCGGAGCATGGCTCAGCTGGTTGGCGCGAGAGATGCAGAAGCACAACCAGACCATCTTTTTCTTGGAGCAGATCCAACCGGATTGGCTTCCCACAAGGCGAAGAAACCAATATCGATGGAGTGTCAGACTACTCTTCGGGCTGGGCTTCGGGCTGCTCTTCGGGCTGCTCTTCGGGCTGTTCGGCGGGCTGGTCTTCGGGCTGGTCTTCGGGCTGGTCTTCGGGCTGGTCTTCGGGCTGGGCAGCAGGAGGGACACCGAG
>Ga0209648_10005917_pt1 | contig 10509 bp, 8 predicted proteins | sample GraSoi2013_115cm_FD_185830 | JGI IMG/M metagenome (GOLD analysis project Ga0209648, IMG submission 185830) | Grasslands soil microbial communities from the Angelo Coastal Reserve, California, USA - Sample 9_17_2013_115cm (SPAdes) (version 2) | ecosystem: Environmental > Terrestrial > Soil >...
CGCTGTCGCCCGCCTTCCGATGGCCTACACCGCCGCCAAGGTCCGCGTTCATCTTCATGAGGTAATTCGCGCCAACAAAGTCGCGGAAGGCTGCGCGCGCATCTATCTCGTTTACAATACCGTGGGCTTCTGGCAGAGCGACGAGAAACACCCGCAGGTCGACCTGATTATTTACACCGCGCCGCTCCCGGAGCACCGTGAAATCGTCCGCCTCGCGCTCCGCCACGACGGCCGCCATGCGGCTTCTCCTCTCGCGGGCGTGAAAAGCATCTCTTGGCTCAATAATGTCTGGGCTGTCGCGGAAGCGAACAAAGAAGGTTTCGACGAAGTCGTCATGCTCAACGAACGCGGCGAAGTTGCCGAATGTACTTCCGCGAACATTTTCGCGGTCAAGAACGGCAAGATCCTCACGCCCCCGCTCAGCTCCGGTTGCCTCGAAGGCGTCACCCGCGGCATCCTGATGGAAATCGCGCCCGAAGCCGGCGTATCCGTCCTCGAACAGTCGCTCCGCCCCGAAGACCTTTACTCCGCGGACGAGGTTTTCATTTCCTCCACGAATCGCAATCTCATCAGCGCCGGTGAGATTGCCGGCCACAAAATTCCCGCCCTCGGCCCGGTCTGCCGCCGTTTGAACGAACTCTTCGACGCCTACGTCGAGGACTACGTCACCCGCCGCCTCGCATCCGCAGCGAGATGATTTCGATGAGGATTCCGGGAATGCTGACGTAGATGTCGACCGATGCCAATTTGACTGCGTTGCAAGCCGACGCTCGCACAGACACTACGGACAAGACCGTTTTCAAGATTCTTCTGGCCATCAGCTTTTGCCACCTCTTGAACGATACAGTTCAGTCGCTGATCCCCGCCATTTATCCGTTACTCAAGAACGCTTTCCATCTAGATTTAGGGCAAGTGGGTCTCATCGCCCTCACGTCGCAGGTCACTGCGTCTCTTTTGCAGCCCTTGGTGGGGCTTTACACCGACCGACGCCCCCAGCCGTACTCCCTGGCCGTCGGCATGGGAATCACCCTGATCGGAGTGCTAGCCTTCGCCATGGCTCCGACTTTCGGCACCATTCTCGCGGCTGCGGCACTCGTTGGCATCGGTTCCGCGGTGTTTCACCCGGAGTCATCGCGTGTTGCCCGAATGGCCTCCGGTGGACAGCACGGACTGGCGCAATCGCTTTTTCAGGTCGGCGGCAACGCTGGCTCTGCCTTGGGCCCGTTGCTTGCGGCGTTCTTCCTCACCAAAGGGCAATCCAGCATCGCCCGGTTTTCGTTCCTGGCTCTGCTCGGCATCGTCTTGCTCGTCAACATTGGATCGTGGGCCAGGCAGCACAAGTCGTATCAACCGAAATCGATTTCCGTTGAGGAAGCCCGCTTCGCGCCCGTGGCGGCTTCGGTGCGGCATCCGGTTTTACCCGCCAAAAAAATCGCCTTATGTCTCGCGGTCTTGGTTGCTCTGATGTTTTCGAAGTTCTTCTACATGGCCAGCATGATGAGCTACTACACGTTTTATTTGATGAACAAATTTCACGTTTCCGTGCAAAGCGCCCAGCTCCACCTTTTCGTGTTTCTCGGCGCCGTTGCCGCGGGAACCATTATTGGCGGCCCGGTGGGCGACAAGATCGGCCGCAAGTACGTGATTTGGTGCTCCATTCTCGGCGTTCTCCCGTTCACTTTGCTCTTGCCCTACTCCAACTTGTTTTGGACCAGCATTCTCAGCGTTGTGATCGGGCTCATCCTCGCTTCGGCTTTTTCCGCGATTGTCGTTTATGCCCAGGAACTCGTTCCCGGACGCGTGGGCGCAGTCTCCGGTCTTTACTTCGGGCTTGCCTTTGGACTCGGTGGCGTAGGCGCGGCTCTCTTGGGAAAGCTCGCCGATCTAACGGATATCAACATCGTCTACCACGTCTGCTCGTTTCTCCCGGCGATTGGGATCCTGACCGCGCTCTTACCCGATTTGGCTCCGTCCAAAACGCCTGGTCAGCAGAATCACGCAGGCTAAATTAGTCCCTGCTTTTCGTGCTCCTTCATCGCTAGAACTCTCAGTACGCCAACATTCCCTGCACACTGAACTTCTTACCTCGCCACGATCACCCGACAGCTACTATCCCCTGTTTTTCTAATAACTTAGGCTGGCATCCTCTGGAATACTGCCTGCGTCCTTTCTCAGGTAGGAGGTGCACATGCATCTACCCAAACGCAGTTATCTGATGGTGGCTGGGACCGTGCTGTTGGCGGTTGCGCTGGGCTTCAGCGCCACTGTTTACGCCGGTCACCCCGACCCCATCACTATTCCGGAACGCACGCGGATCCACGTCACCCTGGATCAGTCGCTGGCCAGCAACAAGAACAAGGCCGGCGATCACTTCCAGGCGACGGTCAACGAGCCGGTCGTCGTGGACGGCAGGACCGCCATCCCTCAAGGCACGCATGTCGAGGGGCGTGTCGTGGACGCGCGCAAATCCGGACACCTGAAGGGCAGGGCGGATCTCCGTTTGGCCCTCGATGCAGTACAGATGAACGGCCAAACCTATGACCTGCGCACCACCTCGGCGGGTCGTGCCGCTGTCAGCCACAAGAAGCGGAACTGGGCGTGGATTGGTGGCGGTGCGGGCGGCGGCGCTCTAATCGGCGCCCTCGCGGCCGGTGGCGAAGGCGCGCTCATCGGCGGGCCCATTGGAGCTGGCGCGGGCGTAACCGTCGCCTACTTCACCGGGAAAAAGGACGTGAAGTATCCCGCCGAAACCCACCTAACCTTCCGCTTAGCACAGCCCGCTACCCTCAACAACAAGGGCTAATCGGCATACCATCTCTTCCCTGGAAGGGATGGAAGGCGGTCGGGCCGCTGCAGGTCTTGAGCTAACCATTTCAGCTCACCGGCGGCCCTCCCCGCCCACGTTCATCCCGGCTCCAGGCGGGGTGCAACTGAATTGGCGCCTAGTGCCTTAATCGTTTTACCTTCCTCGGCTACGGATCTCCCCGTTGCATTCCGCGTGCTACAATGGCGTTCTTGGGACTCCCCCGTGCCCGACACCGTTCCTGTAGCGGGTGAAGTGGTTCTCGAAGTCGTCTCTCCGGACGGCGCGCGCCGCTATGTCCGCATGACGCAAACTCCATTCTTGATCGGACGCGGCGCCGAAACCGGGAACCATTTGCAGCTCTCTGATCGCCGGATTTCCCGCAACTGCGCCGCGGTGGTCATCGAAGCCAACCGCTTCTATCTTGAAGATCGCGGCCAGCGCCGCGGTCTCTTCGTCAACGGCGAAAAAGTGGAGAGCCGCGAGCTCCAGGATCGGGACGCCATCACCTTCGGCCTCGACGATTCTTACGAGATCATCTTTCGCTCCGCAAGCAGTTCAGACGACGAATCGCTTCCGCAACTTCTCACGCGTATCGAGCACATCACCAGTTCCGAGCCCACCGGCGGCGGCCTGCGCAAACTGAACCTTCTGCTGGAAGCCACCTCGCTCCTTCATTCGCAGCTTCCGATCGATTCTGTTCTTGGCACGATGCTGGATCACGCCGTCTCCGTCACCGACGCCGACCGCGGCTTGCTCCTCGAAGTCGATCCCGCCGGTGCGCTGAAAGTAAGACTCGCGCGCCGCAGCGGCGGCCTCCGCCTTCCGCCGGAAAGCCTCACGCCCAGCCAGACCGCCATTCAGTTGGCGCTCAAACAGCAGTCTCCGGTGATCACCGAAGACCTGGCGCAAGCCGAGTTCGATTTGCAAGCGGCGCAGAGCATTGTCGCGCAGCGCCTCCGCGCGGTTGTGGTGATTCCTCTTCGCGCCATGTCCCGCGCGAACACGCATGAGTCCATGATCAACATCAAGCGCGGCGAACTCCTCGGCGTTCTCTATCTGGATTCGCGGCGCCCCGCGGCCTTCTCTAAGTTGGACCGGCAGATCCTGGACGCCCTCGCGGGAGACGCCGCCAGCATTCTCGACAATGCCCGCCTCGTCGAGCGCGAACGCGAACGCCAGCGCCTTGAAGAGCAAATTAACATTGCCCGGAACATCCAGCAGGCGCTGCTCCCGCGCAATTTCCCCGATCACCCGCACTTTGCCGTGACCGGTATCAATTCCCCGTGCTTGTCGGTGGGAGGCGACTATTTCGACGTCTTTCCACTCAGCGATAGGCGCACCGCCTTTCTCATCGCCGACGTTTCTGGCAAAGGACTTGGCGCCGCTCTTCTTACCACCATGCTTCAGGGCGCGCTCTCCGGCATGACTCTGGGCACGGATCCCGCGCGCGTCTTCAACCATGTGAATCGTTTTCTTTGCGATCACTCGGAGGTCGGGCGCTACGCCACGATGTTCTTCGGCATCCTCGATCACGACGGCCATCTGGAATTCATCAACGCCGGCCACCCTTCGCCTTTCCTGATCCGCCGCGGCGTCGCCGAAGAAGCCTTCACCGAAGGTTCCTTTCCCGTCGGCTTGGTTCCCGAAGCCGAATACTGCGCCGCCTGCCTCAAGCTGGAGCCCGGCGACACGCTCGTCCTTTTCAGCGATGGTGTGACCGAGGCCATGGATCCCGATGACCAGCTCTTCGGCGTCCCTCGCCTCAAGCAACTTCTGACCGGCCAGACGGAGTGTCCGCTCGAGCAGCTCCAGAAGTGCATTCTTGAATCCGTGGAGAATTTCACGCGCGGCGCTCACCAGGCCGACGACCTCACCCTGCTCATCGTGCGTTACCGCGCCACCGCTGCCGCGGCCACTACGGACACTGACCTTTCGGAGTCCGCTTCGTCGCCATCCTCCCTCTCCGCAGCTGCCACCCCCGCTTCTGCATCCGCGACGGGCTCTCCTGCTTCTGCCGCTGCTTCCGAATCGGCTTCGGCGCCCGCGTCAGTACACGCATCCGCCTCGTCCGACTCCGCTTCAGGATGATGGCTGGGCGTTTGTTTCAAGATCGTTGCGATCGTTATGCCCTTCGAAAGAGAACGGGCGAAGGCCGTGGTCATCGGCCTTCGCCCCGTTTCGACTTCGAGGAAATTTTTCTGTAACTTGAGCCTTACACGCCTAGTTCCTTGAGATCGTCCTTGGCTTGCTGCTCGGCGTTCTTCGCTTCTCCCTTTGCCTTGGCGTCCGGTTTCAGCGCATGAATTGCCTTGGTCAGGCTCAAGGCTTTCTCGCCTGCGCCTGTGCATCCAGACAGGTCAGCGCCGGTCAGCACGCCCGTCACATCGGCGCGCAGGCAATTGAAATCCAACCCAAGGTTATGGCTTGCGTGCAGCGCGGCCACACATTCATTCAATGCCGTAAACGGGGCGCATGCATCCGTGGCATTGGCGTTGGCCGCCAACAGTCCCCGCGCCTGCAATTTGGGAGTCAGCTTCTTCTCGATTTCGCTTCTGCTGGCGTTCGCATCGGTGGAACTCTTGTCTTTCTTGACCCACTTGATGGGATTAAGCGAGTGCGAACTATGCGAGGATTGCGTCGTTGCGCCTGCCGCGCCAGCGCCTGCGGGACCTTGCGCGGCGGCGCGATCCGCACCTACGGACAGAAACAGCGAGAGACCCAATGCCAAAAATACAACCAGGAACCATTGCTTTTTCATTTTCTACCCCTCTGTAGAGCGCTTTGCGATGAGACGTGAGGCGGCCGGACGCGGCCTCTTTCCCAGTAAGCCACAGGATTTGCGTGGAGAAGAAGACTCGAAAGGAGGGTACTACCCCAATCGGTCACGCTGGCCGTTCGAACAGGTGCCCTCGTTCGAGCACCGGTTCCTGTCAAGTGTTCCAAGGAGGCTGTGTTATTCGAACAAGGATGCGGCGCGAATGAACATATTGCAGTTTTTTCAGCAATTTCGTAATGCTGGCCGAAACCGTTCAAGACCTAAAGCGCAGAAAAAGGCCGTAGAGCGTCAGCCCCAGGCCGCCCAGGAATAGCAACGGCGAAAGATAGTTAGTGACAAAAGGGACCACCTGCACGGGTGGTTTCAGCGGCGCAGCATACCCGGCTGCGAAATAATAAATCACCGCCGCAAGAAGCATGTAGAGGAGTCCGCGGCGAATCTGCTGGCGCCCGTTGGAGCCCGAACGGCGAGACGCGCGCCTCTCGGGAACCATCTCGCGACAATACGGGCATTGCGTCAGATGCACGGCGATAGCCTTACCGCAGTAGACGCACCTTCGCTTGTCACCGGGTTGATTTGCAGTAGCGGCCATCCCAGCTCCGAACACCATTCTATGCCAGGCTGGGCTGAGACGGCGGGATCGTCAAGAGCGTTGGTGACGAAGAGTAAATCGCCAATTGGTAATGACCGGTAAATGGGTGGCTATATCCCGCGCGCCGTGGTGGGAACGAGGTTCCTGCAGGTCTGCGATGCGAATTCCTAAGACTACAGTTCGCGGAGGGCGGATGCCACGGGACGCTGCGCGGCGCGAATGGCCGGGGGCATGCCGCCGAGGACACCCATGACCAGAGCGAAGAGCACGCCCATCCAAAGAAGATCAAAGGTGATCTTGAAGGCGAAGGCCAGGTTGGAAAAAGTCTGAAAATTCATGGTGCTGGTGGTCAGGCCGTTGAGGGGCAGAACGGCGAGGCAGCCTATGACTCCGCCGGTGAAGGAAATCAGCAGTGCCTCGACGAGAAAAGAAAAGACAACCGAAGGGCCCCCGAAGCCAAGCGCGCGCATGGTGGCAATTTCGCGGCCGCGTTCGGCGACTGCGGAGTACATGGTGTTGAGAGCGCCGAAGACCGCGCCGATGGCCATGATCAACGCAACGAACCCGCCCAGTGTGGTGATGAGCTGGGTCATGCGCGTGGACTGCTTAGCGTAGTAGTCGATTTCGCGGGTTACGTCTACATTCAAACGCGGATCGGCGGTGAGAGTGTCCTTCAATTGTTGAAGGGCGGCACGCGACGCGAGGTGCACGGTAACAGACTGAGAAAAAGTGTCGGGACGCTTATAGGCGCCGTTAAGGAGGTGGGCGTCACCCCAAACTTCGGAGTCGAAGGCGCTCCCGCCAGCGTCAAAGATGCCCACGACTTGCCAACGTGTGCTGCCGAGCCAAATGGCGCTTCCCAGAGTCAAGCCCGAATAGGTCGCCTTGGCGTTTTTGCCGACGACGATTTCGGACAGACCCGGCCGGAACATGCGGCCTTCGATGATTTTGACGTTGCTGCGAATGGTAAGGACGTTAGGCGCGACGCCACGAAGCTCAACGTTGGCATCCGTGCCGGTGGAACGCAACGGAATCGGCGCCATCAGGACCGCTTCCGGTGTCAGCAACGGGCCGTCGGCCCCACGAGCAATGCCCGGAGCATCCTGGATAATCTTGACGGAATCGAGAGAGACTCCACTGGTCATCTCGGAGGTGGCCCCCGCGCGTGTAATGAGCGCGTTGTCCGCGGAGCCGGAAGAAACCAGGGTGGCCCGGAATCCGCGCGCGAGCGACAACATGGCAACGAAGACACCCACGGTTCCGGCAATCCCCACCACCGCAACGATTGTGGAGGTCCAGCGAGCCTTGACGCTGCGAACGTTGTAAACGAGTGGAATCGCCATTTCAGGCTTTCCTCAACGCGTTAACGACACGCATACGCATGGCGCCAATCCCCGGCAGTAGGCCACTGGCAGCGCCAACAAAAAGGGCGAAAACAAGGCCAAGTGTCAGAAGCGACCTGGAAAGGATGAGCGGGGGCAGAAGGCCGGTGAGAGCCACGCCGATAACAGGGATGGCCAAGTAGGCGAGCGCCAAGCCCAGGAAGCCGCCGACGAGGGCGATGGCGACGGACTCCGCCAGAACGAAGAAAAGGACAGCCCGTCCGGAAAAGCCGATGGCTTTCAGGACGGCCAGTTCGGAGGTGCGCTCCCGCACGGAGATCGCCATGGTGTTGCCGGTGACCAAGAGTAGCGTAAAGAAAACGACGCTTCCGATGGTGAGGATTAAGAGTTCGATGTTTCCGAACTGCTTGACGAAATATGCGGCGAAGGCGGATTCCGTCTCGGTCTTGGTCTCAAACGACGAGTTGGCAAACTTTTCGTCAATGGCCTTGGCCACGCGGACGGCGTCATCGGGGCTATCGAGCTTGACCACGTACCATCCGGCCGTGCTCTTGATGGCATCGGGTGCGTTCTCATCAAAGTATTTCCACTGTAGCCAAAACTGGCCCTCGTCGCCACCGGGACGCTCGCTGTGATAAATGCCGTCGAGATTGAACTCCCAAGAGCTGCCGCCATAGAGAGTAGTTTTGATGGGGATGCGATCGCCGATTTTCCAATGGAAGCGTTCGGCCGTGCGGGCGCCGGCAATTGCGCCCTGGCGGTCTTTCAGAAAATTGTTCCACTGGTCGTCAGGGACCACAAGCTCAGTCATCACCTGGCGTTGATTCTCGGGGTCGATGACAAACTGCGGAAAGAAATTCTTTTCGTCCTGATAGACGCCGCCGAACCAGTGATTGTGCGTGACGGCTTTGACGCCGGGAATGGCAAGGATTTTGTCGCGGTAGGAGATGGGCATTAGTTGCATTAGCCCGATGCGGCTGACGACGATCAGACGGTCCGCGCCCGCGATTTCCGTGCCGCGGCTGAAGGCGCTCTTCACGACGGCAAGAAACGTGAAGAGAACCAGGGCGATGGCGAACGAGCCCACCGTCAGGATCAGGCGGACTTTCTTGCGAAACAGATTGGCGAGGATCAAGCGGCTGAACTTCATGCGACACCTCCGGCCATCACGGATTGGGGAAGCTTGGAGCCTTCGACAAGGACGCCCTTCTCAAGATGCAGAGTCGTGTGAGCTCGCGCCGCGACGACCGGATCGTGCGTAACCATTAGGACGGTCTTGCTGTACTTGCCGACAAGCTCGTCAATGAGGGCCATGATTTCGTCCGCGCTCTTGCGGTCCAGGTCGCCGGTGGGCTCGTCGCAAAGAAGGAAGGTCGGATCGGAGACGATGGCGCGGGCGATGGTGACGCGCTGCTCCTGCCCCCCGGAGAGCTGGCGGGGGTAGTGGTGCATGCGGTCGGCCAGATTGACGATAGAGAGAGCGGTTTCCACATGCTTGCGGCGGTCGGATTTGGAGAGATTGGTCAAAAGAAGCGGAAGCTCGACGTTTTGATAGGCGGTGAGAACCGGAATCAAGTTGTACATCTGGAAGATGAAGCCGACGTGGCGGGCGCGCCAGTGGGTGAGCTTGCTGCCGGACATGTGCGTGATTTCGTCACCCGCGACCGTGATGCTGCCGGCCGAGGGCACGTCGAGGCCGCCGAGAAGATTGAGCAAGGTGGTCTTGCCGGAGCCGCTAGGGCCCATGAAGGCCACGAAATCGCCCTTATCCACGTCGAGATTCAGGCCTTGGAGCACCTGGATTTTTTCGCCGCCGCGGCTGTAAGTTTTGTTCAAACCGCGAACTTTGATTAGGCTGGAAGAACCGCCATTTCCATCCACTCGAATCATGTTCAGCTCCCCTTAACGGATTTCGACTTTGTCACCGTCGTGCAAATTCTCTGGGCCCTTGACGACCAGGGAGTCGCCGGGCGAAATGCCGGATAAGACTGCAACGTCAGTACCGCGATCGGTGCCCAGGCTAACCGCGCGGCGCTCGATTTTTCCGTCGTGAACCAAGAACACCACGGAAACGCCTGAATCGGAGCGCACGGCGCTCTTGGGGATGTAGGCCACGGCCTGAGGCGTCTTATCTTTGTCTTTATTCTTATCCTTCGCAGGCGGTTTCGGCTCTTCGAGGAAGGCGACCTTCACACCCATGTCGGGCAGAATGAAATTGTATTTATCCAAGTCCGGAATGGCGATGCGCACTTTGACGGTGGCCTTCTGGCGGTCGGCGGTGGGAATGACGGTGCGCACCTTGGCCGGAAAGGGCTTGTCCGGATAGGCGTCAAGCGTGGCGGTGACCTTCTGCCCTGGTTGAACGCGGGCGATGTAGGATTCGTTGACGTCAACTTCGATTTCGTTGGACTTCATGTCCACGATGGTGGCAATGCCGGTGCGTGTGAAGCCGCCTCCGGCAGAATTCGGTGACACCATTTCCCCAACCTGGGCGTCCTTGGAGACGACGATGCCGGCGAAGGGTGCGCGAATGGTGCAATTGTCAACGGCCTGCTGGGCTACCCCGATGCGGGATTCGGAGACAGCTACCTGTTGCCTAGCGAGCGCAATTTTCGCTTTGAGGCTGTCAACGGCGGTGCGCGCGTTGTCTAATGCTTCCTGCGTCTGCACTCCGGCGGACTGCAAGTCCTGGGCGCGCTTGAGTTGGATGTTGGCGTTGCGAAGCTGGACTTCGTAGTCAGCGATGGCGGCCTGCGCGGCTTCCCGATCGGCTTTCGCGGCATCCAGGGCGCGCTTGACATCCAAATCGTCCAGCGTGGCGAGGAGCTGTTCCTGGGCAACGCGGGTGCCTTCATCGAAGAAAACGCCGGTGACGCGGCCGGTGATCTTTGCCGCGATGGTGGCGCGGCGGCGGGGAGGGATGTAGCCGCTGGCGTTGAGAAGCGTTTGCGGTCCGCCGGCATCGGGTTTCGCGGCGCTGGCCACTTCGACC
>Ga0209648_10005918_pt1 | contig 10508 bp, 7 predicted proteins | sample GraSoi2013_115cm_FD_185830 | JGI IMG/M metagenome (GOLD analysis project Ga0209648, IMG submission 185830) | Grasslands soil microbial communities from the Angelo Coastal Reserve, California, USA - Sample 9_17_2013_115cm (SPAdes) (version 2) | ecosystem: Environmental > Terrestrial > Soil >...
GTCAGGCGAAACCACGTTTGAGGCAGCGCGAGACAAGTCAGTTAACTCTTCCTTTCTAAGTACGTGGGACAGTCATGAGTGGATTGCCCTGATCGAGCTTCTCAAACATCATGCAGCGCAAATCATGCAGCGCAAATCATGGTACCAGACATACGAATGCTTCGAGCGTATTCGAACTACACAACTTCTCCGCATGGCGCGTGAATTTGTGTCATATACGAAACAACCTTCTTATCGGATTGCGGCAAGCGCGAAAAATCCTTAAACGATGAATGCCTCGTGAAAATGCCGTACTCACAAATCCAAGTTCAGAGTTGCCGCGTACTAGGTTCGTAGACGGGTCCAATCGTAACCGCTGAGGCGCGGCGCCGCGCGGCAGCGGCAGTATCGCGATGGCAACGTCCACCAAACTTACATCCCGAGAGGAAATTTCAATGAAGCGACTGAAAGCAATCGCGGCCCTCGCCATGGCGCTGATGGTGCTGGTTCCTGCCAGCCTGTTTGCGTCCAGCCATCGCGAGGCCCCAATCTCCGCACTCGACCACAGCGCGGACGTGACTGACTGGTACGCCTTTGTCAGTTACGATCACCCCGACCGCGTCACCATGATCCTCAACGTCGATGGGTTCCTCGAGCCCTCCAACGGACCCAACTACTTTCCCTTCGATCCCAACGTTCGCTATGTAATGAACGTCGACAACAACCAGGATGCAAAAACCGACATCAGTTTTCAATTCCGCTTCAATACGGAGATCCGCCAACCAGGAGTATTCACCGGCTTCGTGGGCGGAATCGGAGGTTTTCCGCAAATTACCGCGTTGGATGGGCCCGGTTCGGAAGGCCTGAGCTTGCGACAGACCTATACCGTAACGATGATCAAGAACGGCGTTGCTACCGACCTGACCAACGGCCGAACGCTTTTTGCAGTGCCTACGAACGTTGGACCGCTCACTATGCCCGAATATCCCCACCTTTTCAACCAGGGTGTCTATGACCTCGGCAATGGTGTCCGGGTATTTGCGGGAACAGTCGATGATCCTTTCTATATCGACCTCGGCGCTGCTTTTGATTCCTTCAACTTCCGCATGGGCGTGGGAGGAATCCTGACCCCTGCCGTGGACGCGGACGACACGCACAACTACGCGCCAGACGCGGTGGCCGGCTTCAACGTCAACTCTATCGTGCTGGAAGTTCCGATCGCCATGCTGACGGTTGATGGCAAGTTGCATGGCGCTGGCGAAAAGCAGGCAGTGATCGGCACGTACGGAGAAACCGACCGTCAGCGGATCACGATTCACCGCCTCGATGGGCAAGTGAACGGCTCAGGCGCATGGCGTCAAGTGAACCGCGAAGGGAACTCCTTGATCAACGAACTGATCATTGGAACCGGCTCGAAGGACCTGTTCAGCGTTTCCGATCCGCAAAACGACGGCCAGTTCGCCAACTTCTTCCTTGACCCGTTGCTGGCGCACCTCTACTCTTCGATTCTCAATATTCCCATTCCGCCGGCGCCGCGTACGGACCTGCTTCCACTGGTCCAGTACATGGCACCGATCTGTCCAGGGTGCGGTCCGAACGACGCGGGTCCGGTCGCTGACCTGCTACGGCTAAATACCGGTATCCCTCCGACTCCAGTAGGCAGCCAAAAGCGTCTCGGCTTCCTGGCAGGCGACCTCGCTGGATTCCCGCAAGGGCGGCGTCCTATCGATGATGTAGTCGATATCGCCTCACGCGCCGTTGCCGGCATCCTCGTCGATCCGGTGAAGTACGGTGCCCGCATTGGTGATGGTGTTAACACCAACGAAGTCGGCTATGGAACAAGGTTCCCCTACGTGCTTCCTGCCCATAGCGGTCGCGACAGTCATCACACAGGCCCCGGACAGAAGGGCTGCAGTGGTCAACCCAATGGGATCTGTCCTGTGAAGTAAGCCTCAACCGTGGCCGCTGCCCGGCGAGGCGACGGCCACGAATTCTTATCCTGACAAGTGAGGAATGATATGAAGAAACCAGCTGTTCTCCTGCTGATGCTCATGGCCGCCCTGGCGGCGGTCGCACAAACCACAACTTTCTCTACGGGTGCGACCCCTTCTCCTGCCGAGCGCAGCATGGCTCAAGCCAATCGGCTCATCGAGAAGAATCCAAAGAACTTCGAAGCCTACAACGCTCTCGCCCTGGCGCTCTCGCGCCGTGCCAGAGAAACCTCCGATGTCATCTTTTACGCGCAGGCCGAAGAGACTTTGCAAAAGTCCTTCGAAATCTCGCCCGGCAACTTCGATGGAGAAAGAATCCATGTTTGGCTGCTGCTGGGAAAACACGAATTCGCAGCCGCTCGCGAAGAGGCGCGCAAGCTCAACAAGAAAATGCCCGATGACGTGATGGTTTACGGATTTCTCACCGACGCCAACATCGAACTGGGGAACTACAAGGAAGCGGAAGATTCGGCCCAGTTAATGCTCGATCTGCGTCCCGGGAACCTTCCGGGGCTCACACGTGCCGCTTATCTCCGCGAACTTTTTGGCGACCTTGATGGATCGGTCGAACTGATGAACATGGCCTATCAGTCCACGCCACCAAGCGAAGCCGAAGACCGGGCTTGGATTCTCAGCCAGATCGGTCATTTGCAGCTCATGTCTGGGAAGATCACCGACGCGGATAACACATTGCAGCAAGCGCTGGCACTCTTCCCCGGATATCACTACGCGCTGGGCAATCTCGCCAAAGTCCGCATCGAGCAGAAGAGATATGAAGATGCGGTCAACGTTCTGCAGCAGCGTTATGACGCGGCCCAACACGCGGAGAATCTCTACGGCTTGGCTGAAGCTTTGGAACTCGCTGGCCACCGAGACCAATCCAAGAAAGCCTTTGCAGAATTTGAGACTAAGTCACGCCTCGAAAGTGTCCGCGCCGACAATTCCAACCGCGAACTGATTTTTTACTACTCCGACCATGCTCACCAGCCGGCCAAGGCCCTGCAGGTTGCGCAAGCGGAATACGCCCGGAGGCACGACGTGTTCACGCTCGACGCCTATGCCTGGGCTCTTCACGTCAACGGACGCGACACCGAAGCTCGCACGCAAATCGCAGCGGCATTAGCTGTAGGTATTCGCGATGCAAAAATGCTTCGCCACGCCGGAGAGATTGCCTTGAGTACCGGAGACCGTGTCGCCGCGGAACGGTATTTGCTCGATTCTACGAAACTGAATGCTCCCGGCTCGAGCCAGGCGCGGGACCTGCTGGCCAGCCTTTCCGCGCCCAAGAAGAACTGACCATGCGAAACGCGCTCTTCATCGCGATGGCCGTGAGCGTCCTTACCGGCTGCTTGCTTGCGGAAGATGCTGTGGCCGGAGCGAATCCTGTCACAGCACCTCAACCGGGCGTGGCCACCGACGCTCGCGCTGAAAGATTCCTCTTGAGTGGCCATGTGGTCGCCACAGACGGAGAGCCCATCCCTAAGGCTGAAATTCAACTGGGGACCGCGACGGCGAGAACGGATCCGCAAGGCAGCTTTCAGTTGCTAGCCCGTTCAGGAGTGCGCGAGATCTCGATTTCAGCGAGCGGTTACACACCCTTTGCCGTTCCGGTTTCAATCTCGGCTGATACCGATTTGAAATTCGAGATGCAGCTTTCCGCCACGACAACGGTCAGCGCGCAAGTGGACAGTCCAATTTCCGCTGATTTAACGCAAATCTATGAGTCTGACGACCTACTGCAAGCGCGGCCCGGTCAGCCCGGGGTCCCCGTAGCTCTGCCGGGTTATCCCTCAGAAACCGCATCCGGTGGAGTGAAAGCGCCGCAGTATTTTGCGCCTGGTGTGGCTGGAGATCACGGCGAACCGATTGCCCAATACATTCGGGTTGGTGACTTCCTGTTTCCCAACAATCTGCCAGCCAACGCGCACGGCAATGGCTATGCCGATCCCAATCTGCTGATCCCAAATGCGATCGGTTTTGTGGAATCAGATGCAGGAGCATTCGATGTGCGTCACGGTAATAACGCGGTTGATCTTGCCGTCACTTACGGTTTGGTCCCGCGGCTGGAACCCTTTGTTCAGATTTCCGCTGACCCGCGCGATTACGATGTTGTTTCCGGATGGAGTCCTGGTAATCCGCAAGCGGGCTCGTGGCTGGGGATGGAAATCGCCGGCGGCGACGGATTTCTCGCGCTACCCGAGCACCGCCATCAGTACAAAGTCAATGCCGAGCGCTATTACACCTTCGGCCATCACCTGTTGACGCTGTTCGGAGCAGGTTACTACGGAGAGTCCCGCATCCCCGGGCTCGTGCCCATTGCTATGCGAGTCCCGCAAGACACAATCGATCCTCGCCAGTCCGACCGCACGCATACGGCTTTGTTCGTAGCTTCCGATACGTGGCAGATCACGGATCGGCAACAGCTCCAGTTCTCGGAATATTTCCGCACCTACCGCTTGGACCTCAAGTCGGATTTCGGCGATGGTTTGATTCGGCAATCCGAGTTTCGCACGGTCACGGGTGGCAACACTTCTTACAATCGGCGAGTGAACTCGGCGATTTCATTTTCGGCGGGCCTGGATTTCCGTCGCGATTCTCCGCGGAACGCCGAGCTTGCTCATGCCGATGCGAGTGGCGTCTTTCAGCCAGTCACGCGCAATGACTTCACGATCAGCGATCTTGCTCCGTATGCCTCCGTGGAGGGAGCGATTTCGCGATTCGTCATCTACAGCGCCGGCGTCCGCCACGATGCACTTTCATTCAGCAACACGGACCGGCTCACTCCGGCAGATTCGTACGAAACTGGCGCGGGACTAACTTCGCCCCGCGGCACACTGTCGTTTCGAGTTCCGAACAGGTCTCACCTTCCGGTCTTAACCTTCAGCTCGGGCAACGCGTTTCACACAAATGACCCCCGCATCGGCTTGGGAACGAGCCACGGCACCCCCATTGCAACCTCGCATGCGAACCAATTCGTGGCATCGGAATCGGTCTTGGGCGCACGGTTTCGATTGTCGCTGGTCCGCGTGAGCAACGCGCAGGAATTGGCAAAGATTGATCCGGATACCGGCCTGCAGCGGATTGTCGGGCCGTCCATGGTGCGAGCTCTAACTGTGTCCGCTCAGCGGCATTTTTCTTTTGGCTCACTCCAAGCCACGTTTGCCCGCGCCCAAGCCAAGAGCCGACTCACGGGTCAGGACATCCCAGAGGCGCCCCGGCTGATCTGGAATATTTCCGCCACGACCCTCCGCTTGCCAGGCCGATTGCGGGCTTCGGGCGAATTCGAGTACGTCGGGCGCAAGCCGCTGGGGAACGGATTCACCGCCGTGCCCGTACGCGAAATTCGTGGCTCTCTGACCCGCAGCTTCCGCAGCGAATTGTTCGAAGCGGGAGTCCATTTCCTGTTCGCCAACGGCTACACCGGGCAGACTCTAGAGACCCTCCAGGTGCCGAACGAAACAATACCAACGGAGCGGGTCGTGGGCGTGCGAAATCAATCCTATGCCGGAGTCAGCTTCATCTACCACTTGAAACCGGCCCGCCATTAGAGATTGCTCTCAGCAGCGTTCGCCTGTTCATGGAGTCCAGAACCTGCTGAATTTCGGGCACCCTGGTCCGGTTATAAGGTTGGGAAACCCCTTTTTGTAAACCCTACCGCTTTCACAGCCCGCAACCCTGCAAGTTAGGTCCGTAACTCCTTAATTTAGGATGTGAGCGAGAAATAGGATGTGAGCGAGATTTCACGAAATCCGACTCCCGTGTGCTTGCCCAGGGGTTCGTCCAGTTTTTCCATAGCGCGCAAGTTACTGATTTAGAATAATATGGCCGGGGAGAGAGGATTTGAACCTCCGACCCCCTGGTCCCGAACTTGGGGGGACAGAGCTGATTTCGTTGCTACTCAATCATTTGAGTGGTGCTTCAACCGTCTCATTCTTGCTCAATCACGCCATTCTGGGATGAATGTAAGTCCTCGAATGGCAGTCCCACTCGTCCCGTTCAACGGCAACTGATTAACATTCAACGGCACTGGCAGCAGCTTTAGCGTTGCAAGGAACTCTCAGGAACTCTTATGGACCCTAAATTGGACCCAGATTTCAATTCCTGTCAAGCTATGCTCGGCTGAAGAACTTGCTACTCGACTCCGGCGATGGCCTGACTGATTGTTCGTCCGGTGATCTCTGCGACCTCTTCGTCGGTCAGCCCCTCCATATCGCGCAGCACCAAAACAATGCGGTATTGTGGCGGCAGGTGCTGAATGGCGTCTCGCAGCCGTCCGGCTTCCTGACTCCGAAAGGCGAATAATTCGGGGTTGATGCCGCCATCGGTCCCCAGTTGCTCAAGTTCCTTCCGATCCGGCATGAGTTCCTCCAGAGACAGGTCTGGATTGGGAGCAAACTTGCTCCGGCGCCGACTCATCAGGCAGCGATTCTTCGCCACTTTATAGAGCCACACCACGAGCGCTTTGGGACTGTCGAATTTGGGCAGGTGCGGAACCGACTTGAGCAGTACCTCTTGCATGGTATCTTCTGCGTCCTCGCGCTGGCCGCAGACGCGCATACTGAAGGAGAACACGGTATTTTGGAGCAGAGCCAGAGCCTGCTCCAGCGCCGCATCGTCACCCCGCTGCGGAAATAGTAGAACAACGCTTCCGAACGAGAATGTCGCCCCATCATGATTAGCACGCCTCCGAGAATGGTGATCCAGCAGAGCATGGAAAGGATTTCTTCCTTTTACCACGCTTCTGCCACCGCTCCGCGTACTAATCACGGTGACTTTTTCAACACCTACGCCTGTTCTCGACAGTTAGAGCGTTCTCGAACCAGCACGGCGGGGCGATGTTCAGTAAGCGCCGGGTCTGACTGCGCCGTCCTCGTCTGGGACGTAACTGGAAATTAGATCGGGATCGTGTTTGAGCCAAGGTGGATAAAGGCCCACAGCGACGGCATTGCCTCGTGAATCCTCAAGCGCCTCGCGCAACTCAGCGTGTGTCTCTCCAGCCACGTCGTGGATCCAGGACGCTCGGCCATACGTCCGCTGCGCTGTCTCCACCACAAGGAACTCTGAACCTTCCGGTATATTGCGCACGCAATTCTCAATGAACCCATCATCGACAATGCCCCGGAGAGGAAGTTGAGGCTTGTGCGCTCGTATCTGCCGCTCGCCCGTATGGTAATCCCGTCAAACTGCAGCACTACGGGCCCATCCCAACCGCTCTCGCCCCCGAGGACTGAGAGACCACAGGTACTTGGCACGCGCATCTTGGAAGGGCCCCTCTGTGGCCAGCCATCGGTAAAGCAAACCCCAACGATATAGCCGTCTCAATCGCGTTGCTAGATCAGCGTGAAACGAGCGACGACACCATCCGCGTCTGCGGGTTAATTCCGCGAACGCGCACACGAAATTGGGCAGGACTGCTCGGCCGGTTTCAACTCGAGGCCGCGATTCAGTCGGTACACGCTGAGCGGGCGTGCAGCGGCCGGACCGCGATCATGCTGTTCTACGAACAGCTAGTCCGTATATCTCCGACGCTCTGCACGCGAACTGGATATGCCGCAGCGCTTGGCGAAGCGAACGGACCTGAAGCCGGACTGGCGGTACTGGATGGGATCGACCAGGACGCGGTCTCCGCTTATCAGCCCTACTGGGCCGTCCGCGCTCACCTCTTGCAGCGGCTAGGGAAAACATTAGGAGGCCGTGGGTGCTTTCGACCGGGCGATCGGCCTGGCCGAGGACCCAGTTTTCAAACATGCCAAGAGGGACACAGACCGGGTGCCGGGGCGAAACCGAAGCCCAAGATCGTACCCTATACCCTCACCAAGGGCCTTGCTGCCAAGTTTTTAGCCGATCAATTGACCGAGCGGCGGTGGCAAGAACTCCGCGATGCGGCTGACCAGCGCTTGCGGTTCGATGTTGAAAAATACATCTGGGACCGCGCTGCGGGCCGCCCGGTCCAGCAGATGCGCGTGCCCAGCCCCGAGGGCGAGAAGTTCCAGGTTGAAGTCGATGTCACCAGCGCACGCAACAAGCTCCTCGCCGCGCTCGGCTGCTGAGGCGGCGGTTCAAACTCCGTCCCTGGCCACTGGCCACCCAAAAATCAGACTTGCACCCGCTGCTTGCTCAGCTTGGGGCATCATCGAAAAATATGGCTCTCGTCCCTCGTCAGGGCGACGCCCGGCAAGCCTTCGACTTTGGCCCGAATTTGGCCCGAACCTCCGGATAGCGGACGGGCAGCCCATCAAAAGAAAGCGCTTAAGAGTTGGAAGGGAAAGGTCTGCAAAACCTTTATACGTCGGTTCGATTCCGACCCGCGCCTCGAGTTTTTTCCTGTTCTGCACCCGGATAGGCAATCGACGAGTTTGAAAGAAGGTGCAGTCAATTCTTCCACGCCATCTTCAGGCCGCCTTCCGAATCGAACCAAGAACGGCGTCTCGTTCACCCCAGAGAGAGAAGAGCAAGATTTTGATCGTAGTATCTTGACGGCTTGCCATAAAGACCCTTTTCAGAATCGACATTAGCGCCGGGTTCATCCCTGGAGTTTGCGATAACGTTTTTCTAGTGGAACCCGACAGCCGTCATTGCGGCCACGGCTTCAGGGTTCTTCATGAATGTGTTCCAGACGAAGCCGGTGCGCTGGTTCTCCGCCATCAGCATCGTGATGCCCAAATCAATTCCGATCACATCCGCGTCGTACCAGCCAGAAAGCGGATTGAACGCGTCCACGAAGCTGTACCTCTGCCAGGCCTGGGGGAACTTGCTCCGAATGTTGCGCAGCACCGCAATGCAATCGGAGGACCGAAACGGAATGGAGCCGCCGGTGGCACAGGGGACGATGGAGCCGTCAATTGCCCCCATCGGCGGGGGCCCGCCCCATGCCACATAGCCGTTCACCGAGTCCGACGCCGTGATTCCCCACAGGTTGTTCGAATAATCGGAAAACCGACTGGCGAGCGACGAGCAGAATAGCTGGTGGGCTTGGGTAGCAGTTATGGAGTTGTTGAAGTAGTTGGCGTAGGCGTCCTGCTTGTTGCAAAAGTCGAACCAGGCGTGGGAGTACTGGTGGATGAAAAGCGGCGCGCCAGTGTTCGTAATGTAAGTCAACCCCTGGTAAGTCAGCGACGGACGCGTAAATGCTTGCCACGCGCTCGCGGGGATCGGGTTCACCGTGGCGCCGATCGCCAGCAGATACAGCATCATAAGCTCGGAGTAAGTGTCCCAGCGCGCAGTTATAAATCCGTTTTCCGGCGTCCAGCCCATGGAGAACGTACTTCCGCCGTTGAGCATCCACGGCCAGTTGACACGCTGATAGAGCTGCGTCGCCAGGTCGATGATCTGCTGATCTTGAAAGTGTTGCCGGCAGGTGAGTACGCCGCAGAGCAAAAGTGCGGTATCAATTGACGAAACTTCGGAGTTGATTGCCCTCTGCCCGGTATTCATATCCACGAAGTGGTAGAAGAAACCGTTTTGGTGCGGCATCTGGCTGAGAAGGAAAGTCAGTGTAGCCCGAACACGCGCGATGACGTTGGCCCTGGCCATGTAGCCGTGTTGGTCCGCGATGCACAGAGCGGTTAGTCCAAAGCCCGTCGCCGCGATGCTTGAGACCGTGCGAGTGTCATTGCCACGGGCGAGGGCACGGTCCTTGACTTGTCCCGCAGTCGAACTGGCCTGCTCCCAGAAGTAGAGGAAGATGGCGCGCTCGATTTCATCCAGAAATTGGTCATCGGATGGTGGAGGCGGCCCGGAGTTATTGCTCTTAGATCCGCCGCAGGACATACTGATCATCGCCATGTTCAGCCAGGCCATGTTCAGCAGGGGAGATACGAGCATCGTCTTACCCAACCGCGCAAGCCATTCCCGGCGGCTCAGACGGGTAGTTGGGGCAGGGTAACTCATGAACATGACTCCCGAAGCATCAGGGTATGGTCGCGATTATACCTTAACGGTCCGGCTAACACGTTCTGCGGGAGACTGCATTACTTCACTTCAATGACGGCCAGACCATCTGGAGCGAGGTCGAGAGTCAATTCGCCTCCCGTCATCAACTCGCGGATTTCAGCCGGAGCCAATTGCGCGGCCTGCTGTAACGCCTTGAGCTGTTCCTGGGTTGGGTAGCGGGGGTGTCCCATTTTTTCGTATGCGGGATGCACGTCCCCATGGTCGCGGTCAACGCGTGAAATATAAGCCCGGCGACTTCCAGCCACATGTTCGAAGCGCAGATGAATTGTTTTTTTCTGGCCAGTCTGAGACAGGCCAGCCTGATCCGGAGGAATGAGGTTCCACGCCGCGATTACCAGCGAACCGTCTTTCCGGCGCGTCACCAGCACGGAGCCGGAGTCCACCGAAATTCGTTCGCCGCCGAGTTGGTGCAGCAACTTGAAGGCGTTGTAAGACGGTTTGGGAATACCTCCGGCCGCGATCAGGCCAAAGCCGCCATAGAACGGCTGTTTCACCACGCCCTGCTCTTCGAACACATCTGAAAACGTCCAGTAGGACATCATATCCACCAAGCCGTCGCACTGGCGGATGGTGTTCGCCATCCAC
>Ga0209648_10005919_pt1 | contig 10506 bp, 15 predicted proteins | sample GraSoi2013_115cm_FD_185830 | JGI IMG/M metagenome (GOLD analysis project Ga0209648, IMG submission 185830) | Grasslands soil microbial communities from the Angelo Coastal Reserve, California, USA - Sample 9_17_2013_115cm (SPAdes) (version 2) | ecosystem: Environmental > Terrestrial > Soil >...
GGGTGTTGCTGAGGGGGGGCCGGAGGAAACTCGTTTGTGTCTAGTGCACCTGGTGTACTGCCAGCATGCAAATCCGTCGCAGCTCTTCGTAAGTGAAATACGTCTCTTCCTGTTCGCCTGCGACTTCGTTATGTCCGAACCCCGATTCGCTCGAGATGCGGATCAATTCCATTTCCGACAGACCCAGCAGCACCGCCGCGCGGCGCCGGGTTACGTACTTGAGCTCTTGTGCTTTCATGGCGTTATCCCTCACGCTGGAAGCAGAACCATTGAGTCTTCTTCAACAGCCACGATCATGGCCTTATAAATGTCTATGTCCCAGCCGTCGCCGATCCGCATCCGTATGGTTTCACCGCCGTCTTTCAGAAGCTTCCCGCGCAGCGGCACCTTGATGTCTCCCAACGCCACTTGCAGAACCACCGGTTGACCGATCCAAGCTTTGAACGCGCCGTCCATTCTTGGCCCCCTCAGTGATTCAGCCTGACGCAGGAGAGAATCGCGCAGCGCACTCCGGATCACAATGGTACAGAGAGGGTATCGGACTAGTAAGAAGGTACTGTCAAGGATTCGCTTATCGATTTTTCCCCCGTTTCCATCGCAGTACAGAAGTACTGTTTCTTCAGGACCCCCGCACCATAGGAAAAGGATGCCCTCCCGGTGATCCTGCTCGCATGACGAGGCACGGGCACACTCCGCACAAAGCGCTGAACGAAAGTCCAGTTGCCATGTCCAATCGAACAGGCTTCGGCCTCGCCCTTGGCGGTGGTTTCGCGCGCGGCTTCGCGCATCTCGGCGTTCTGCAGGTCTTCGAGCAGAACCACATCCCCATCTCTCACATCGCCGGAACGAGCGTGGGCAGTATCCTCGGCGCCGCCCACGCGAGTGGCGCGCCTCTTGCGCGCATCGTTGAAACCTGCCGTACCCTCCGCGTTCGAGACATCGCCTGTTGGCGCGTCTCCCGGCTCGGGGCTGAAGATAAAGGTCACCTACGGCTCGCGGAGGCGCTCCGATGACTCGCATCAGCATCTGGCTTGCAGTTCTTACCGTCCCACTCCTTCTCTGGCATGAATGTGGAGAGGATGTTGGCGTTTTCTGCTACCGTATAGGTCTGGGTGCTTTTACGGGCTTGCGCTCACGCGCGCTCGTTCCCGTGCCCGTAAGAGATTCAATTCATCCATTCGCCGCGAGGAACAACACCGAGTGCTCGACGCCATCCTTCACTTCTTCCACGCACTTTTTAACCCTGACGGACTCAGAGAGTTAATCCACGCCGGCGGGTCCCCGCTCATCTGCGCCATTGTTTTTATCGAAACCGGCTTCTTTGTCGGCTTCTTTCTTCCAGGAGATTCTCTGCTTGTCACCGCGGGCATTCTTTCTGCCGGAGGCTTCATTCCTCTCAGAGGGCTCCTTTTGCCTGTGATGCTTTGCGCCATCGTGGGCGATCAGATCGGCTACTGGATTGGCCGCTCGGCAGGTGCAGCTCTCTACCGCCGCGAAGACTCTTTCTTCTTCCGGCGCAGCCATCTTCAACGCGCCCACGACTTCTACGAAAAATATGGCGGCCGTGCCGTCATTCTCGCGCGCTTCATTCCCATCGTTCGAACCTTCTGCCCGCCCGTCGCCGGTGCGGCAAAGATGCCTTACCCCAGCTACTTGGCCTTCGACATTTTTGGAGGGATTTTTTGGGTCGGCGCCATGATTCTCGGCGGCTACTCTCTGGGCCGCTCGGTTCCTAATATCGGCGCTCGCATCCATTACGTCATCGCCGTTGTTATCGTGCTTTCCGTGCTGCCCGCGGTCATCAGCATCCTTCGCGCGCGTCAAAAGTTTAGTGACCGGGGCACCGCCGCTTCTCCCCGCGCAGAGCGCGAATAGGCCGTGGCAACCTCGAAGTTCCGCGCCATCATCTTCGATATCGGACGCGTCCTGATACGCGTGGACATCTCCCGCATCAAGGACGGCCTGGCTGTCGGCCTACCGCTTACGCCTGAAGAAGTGTGGTCCGCGATCGAGAAGGACCCTCGCTGGCTCGATTGGCAGGAGGGGCGTATCTCTCCACGTGACTGGCACCTTCATCTAACCAAGCGTCTTGGCGTTTCGCTTCCCTTCGAACAGTTCTCCGAAGTCTGGAACCGCGCCCTTGACCCCAATCCCATCCATTCGGAATCCTTTCTGGAGAATCTCTCTAGGAACTACCGCCTCGCTTTACTTTCGAACACCGATCCCATCCATATGTCCCATGACGAGGCCCGCTTCCCCTTCTTCCGCTTCTTTCCCACGCGTATTTATTCCTACCGCGTCGGCGCCAGCAAGCCCGACCCGCTCATCTACCGCGAAGCCCTCAAAGCCTGCAAGGTCCGAGCCGAGGAAGCCGTTTATATTGACGATATAGCCGCCTACGCGACTGCCGCTCAGCGCCTCGGGATGACCGGGATCGTCTTCCAGTCGCCCGAACAGCTCCAATCCGACCTCCGCAATCTTGGGATCCGATTCGACTGATCCCTCGCCACGCAAAAAATCCGCTATTCGCTCTCTCTTCGCGTAAACTTTGCTAGGACTAGTACCACATCGCCATTTCGCGTCCCTTTCAACCAGCTCTTTTTTCATCCACTTACAGGTAACTCCTCACGGGTTACTTTGGTGCAGCGCATGCACATCGTTTGTCAAGGGTTCGTTACTCAAAGGGTTGCCCCACTTGGGGTGAGGAGAAATATTGACTATGTCGGACGAAAGAATTATCGAAACGCGTACAGAATCACCAGCTTGGACGCTGCCAGCGATCATCGTTCTCGGCTTGATCGCCATCGGTGGTCTCGCATTTGGCTGGAATGCTTCTTCGAAGCTCGATGCCACTCAGCAGTCGGTCGCCACGCAGTTGAAAACTACGCAACAGGCTGTACAGCAAGACATGTCGTCCCTAAAGGACCGCCTTGCTCAGGACGAAAAGGCCAACACCGATCTCCAGGGAGATCTGAAGGTTGTCACAGGTAAACTGAAGATCACACAAGGCCAGCTCAAAAAGGCCCGCGACGAAGCGGCCAAACTCAACGATGCTACTACCCAGAAGCTGACCGCGCTGGATACTTCGGTACACTCGGAACTCGCTACCAAGGCCACCAGCGATGACGTCAAGGTCGTGGACACCAAGGTTGTGGGTGTCAAGACCGATCTCGATGCCACTCGCGAAGACTTGAAAATGGCTCGCAGCGAGATGGGCACGCTCATCGCGCGCAACCATGACGAAATCGACCAGCTCCGCCGCCTCGGCGAGCGCGACTACGTTGAATTCACCATCACCGGCAAGAACAAGCCGGCGAAGGTGAGCAACGTCACCGTCGAGCTCAAAGGCGTCAACGAAAAGCGCAATCAAGTCAGCATAGCCATGACTGTGGAAGACAAGCGCTTCGAAAAGAAGAACCGGGCCTTGAACGAGCCGATCTTCTTCTACCTCTCGGGCACGCACATTCCCGAAGAGATTGTCATCAACAAGGTGGGTAAGAACACCATCAGCGGGTACGTCAGCATTCCCAAGGCGAATTCGCAGTCGACTACCTCCGCCGCCTCAAAGTCGGGCAACTAACTCCAGATCGATGTGTCCGGCTGACTCTGCCGGGCACACCAAAAGGCGGGCAGTTTCATCTGCCCGCCTTTTTCTTTTGCCCCGAGCGCGGCACCCGCGGAATTCCGATAGAATGGGCTTCGCCATTCCGGAGCGTTGCTTGCGCCAAACGTCGAGTGTCCTCTACATCGCGGTTGATACACTGATTCCCCTTCGGGGACGCAGCCTCCCTGGCCTCGATGAATTCACCGCGGCCCTCGACCACGCAGGCATTCCCGCCGTCTGGCTGACCAGCCGCTCGCGTCTCCAGGTCGACGATCCTCGTCGTAAACACGCCCACACCCATCCCTTCATCGCGGAAGACGGCTGCGCCGTTTACCTGCCGGAAGACTATTTCCACCTGCGCCCCGCATCCGATGCCTCTCGAACGAAGAAGGCCATCACTTTGCGCCTCGGCCGGTTTACGTGCATTCCCGTCGCGGAAGCCCTTCCGGCGGCCGCTGAAACCCTGCAAACACTCTCCCAGGATACCGGTGTGCCGGTCGTGACCCTGCTCTCACTCTCTCCCCGCGAGCTCGTCCAGAACACGGGCCTGCCACAAAGAGAAGCCGAACTTGCCCGCCAGCGCGACTTCGACGACATCTTTTTTTTCGCCGGCGCCTCCGACGAAGAGATCGGGAGGTTCCTGACAGAAGGACGCAATCGCAACCAGCAGTTTCGCCAGCACAGCGTCCTCTGGTCCACTGCCATCGGTGCCAGCGTCCAGCGTTGCATCCGTGAGCTTACCAACCTTTACGACCGGGCACTCCGTTACCATGCCCATACTCTCGGGATCGCCACACCCGATTTAGCTGCCGGTCTCTTCCCATTCTGTGAACGCACCATCCTTCTTACCGACCGCAACTCCGAAGAAGCTTCCCAGGATCGCCCTGACACTCCTCTTGCGCGACGTCTGCCACTCCATGCACCCGACGTTTGGGAGCGCCTGCTGGCGGCTATCGCTCCAAAAAGCTAGACACTGGGGAAAAATGTTGGACAGATGTGCGGCGAATTGCACACCACCAATCCGAATCGAAGAGTGAGTTGCCACCGCGGGTTCCACAAACCATCTATTTTCCGTGGGATAAGAGGTTTGGCCGTCCGTGAAATCTTGGCCCCTCGATTGCCCTACGATTGTTAGGCAAACGCTCCTTCCTGGGCGCTGCCGACTCGGATTCGCGCGAACAAACCGCACCGAGTACTAGGAGACTCGTTACCATGGCTTGGCTTCGCCGCGTTTTCCACCTTCCTGCTCACGAGTCCAATGTCGGCCTCGTTCTCGTCTTTTGCGTTATTTCCATGAGCCTTTTGTCCATTGCTCTTGTCTGGCAGGCGCAGATCATTGCTAACCAGCGCGAAGCTATCCAGTGGCTCGAGCAACTCAAGTTTGGCGGTTAGTCGCGTTCTGCCAAAAAACTCACAAAATCTTCGCGAGCCTTGGCAACAAAAGAAGAAAAACCCTGTGGAGACGGCTGGCCCGCACCAGCTAAACTTAGATAAGATCTCGCGGCCCGTTCCCCGAGACTTTCTCTGCAACCTGTGATTCAATGTTCTCGTAGGGGATTTCGAGTGGGAGAATTGCCGTGAAACGGTTCGTTCAATTCCTTCTGCTGGCATCAACGCCGGCGTTTTTTGTATCAGCGCAACAGGCTTCAGCGATGAAGTCCGCTCCGCAAAATAGTGCGAGCCCAACGCAGCCGCAGGCGGCCAATCAAGCCTCCTCGCATGATCGCCACCATCGCAGGAACAGCAATGGCAGGCGTCACCATCGTCATCATCACAAAGCTTCGACGCAGCACTAATTCGAATGCATTAACGCGGATAGCGAAAGGGGAGCCTGGCGGCTCCCCTTTCGCTATTTTATAGTGTCGTCTCGGAAGCGCGCTAAAAGCACGTATGTTTCGCGAGCGACGCGCACCGCAAAAGCGGTGTGATCAGCTTTAGTGCAGCTCTAAGCCCGGTGGAGTCATGGTCCCTCCGGAGCTCCTTGAGCTCACACTTTGCTTGTACTCCTCTGATTCGTCGAATGCAAGCGAAGAGAGGGTGAACGCGACATCCACAGCGCTCGCGTGGATTCGAAACTTCTGGCGATTACTTGATGAAGAGGGTTTCGCGCAGTTGGTCGCGGCCGACAAACGATTTCATTGTTCGATACCGGGCAAAGAGGTCCTGTATCTCCCGGTTCTGATACACCTTTTGCGCCGGGCAGATGACCGCGGATGAGATCACTTGCAAGGTATTCGAATCTGCCACACGATAGCGCTGAAAGCCCTCCGGCTTTTTGCTGTGAAACATCGCTAGTATCACCCCGCCTGGCCGTAGCAGTTCCGTCAGGTTCGCTACCATCTGCTTCACGAGCGTCGGCTCAAGGTAGTCCAGCAAGTCCCACAAGAGCACGGCATCGAACGATGACCGCGGGTATTGCAGGTTCTCCGCCAGGAAACGCGTCGCACGGCCACTCGACGTCATGTCCAGCGTTTCGCGGGCACCAGCGTCATCGTGCAGCCGCGTCTCTTCCTCGGTCAGAAACGCTTTCCATCCACGAAGGATGTCTTCCGACGAGACGCGGAATCCTCGCTCAATGAAGAAACTCAATGTCGTCTGCCATGCAGGCCCAAGATCCAGCAGCGTACCTCGCCCAAGCCCGTCGAGATTCCACAAGAACTCCTTCAGCCCGTTTGAGACGCGCGTCGATTCAGGCGGTTCCGGCGGTCGTGTGGTACCCACGGCGGAGATGGGTACACCGGGGGTTCGCGACCGTGAGTTCGAATGCAGAGGCAAGGAAACATCGCGGGTCGTCCCGTTTCCCATTATTCCAAGGCCCAGTTTATGCAGGAAGCTCATTGTCAGTCCGCCGCCGTTCCTGATTTCAAGGATGTTGTGTCGGCAGTCTTGCCTGTTGCTGTTGCCGTTGAAACCCTAATCTCTGTAGTCTTGTTCGTCTGCCTTCCCGCTTCGACTTTGCCACTCAACAACGCCCCGTCCTCGATGGCTAGGCGATCCGTTTGCACTTCTCCTGTGATCTGCCCGGTGCTCCACAGCTGAACCTTGTCCCGCCCCGTGACTTTTCCGTCGATTTTGCCCCGCACGATAACCTCGCGCGCGTGCACGTCTGCCTTCACATGTCCGTTCGGGCCAATCGTCAAACTCCCGTTCGCCAAGTTGAGCTTTCCGTCTACAATCCCGTCGACAAAAAGATCTTCACTGCCCGTCACTTCACCTTTGATCTTGATTCCCTGGCTGATACACGCGGCCCCGCGCGACGAAATCGGAAGCGCACCGGATAATGAAGGCGTACTTCCAGGAGCATTGCTGGGCGAAGTCGCAGAAACTGCAGGAGGTGCGGGGTTGCCGGAAACTCCTTCAGGCTTCGAATCTTCTTTTTTCCACATCAGGCACCTCGACATCGAAAACTGGATTTTCGAAGCCGCTTATCGCAGGGCTGGTTGGAACTGCGACTCGGAAGGTGACCATAGTACACGACTTACTGGCTGTAAACAAGGAATGCCGGGCAATAGATCTGGGGTGCTTCCTGAAGAGCTACACCACTAATTGTGGAATTAGTTCTCCCAATTCCACCACCGATTGCGTTGTCTCACTTATCTCACTTCTGCCCCGCAGCTCCCACAAGGTCACCACCATGCCTGCGAATTCCCGTGTTAACTCTTTGATGGACTTACGCTTTTCCCACCAATGCTCGGGATCAAAGTCGCCGTCGCGCGCGCTGGCGGCGCGCACCTCCATGCCCTGTGGAAAAATTCGTTGGAAAATATAGCGCGCGCGACGGGTGTGAAAATTCGATGTCACCACGATTACGCTGTGCCATTTTCTCTCTTTTGCGAGTTTCGCAAGGGCCTGCGCGTCTTCCAGCGTGCTGTCCGCGTCGTGTGCAAACCGCACGATCTTATCCCTCGGCACTCCGCGCTCGACCAGATCGTGTTCCATCAACTCCGCGATCCCCGCATTGGGCCGCAAGCGTCTTCCACTCGCCACAATCACCGGCGCCTTCCCTTCTCTGAATAATTGCGCTCCCCGCGTTGCCCGATCGGCATAAAAATTATCGTCGCCTAAAACAATGAGCGCGTCTGCTTTGTCGAGAGGATCCTCGATGATCCACGATTCGGCCGCAAAGCGAAGAATCGGCCGCCGCGCCAGGTACAAAACGGCGCAAAAAATCACGAAAAACAGTAGAATGATCATGTTCACGAAGATTCCGCCCAGCTCGCCTGCATTCGCATAGCCTTGCTTCATGAATTGGCGTCCAGCGCTCGCAAATTCGCGGCCGCCTGCTCCGGCAGCTCGGCGTTGAAATACACTTCTTTGATGCTGTAAGACTTGCTGGTCTTCTCCACAATGGGCAGGATCTCGATGTGCCAATGGTAATCGTCTGCCAGCGTCTTCCAGTAGCCGGCCAATTCACCCTTCTTGTTCTTCGTATTGGGCGATGTGTGCACGACCAGGTGAAATGCCGGAGCCACCTTCTCCAGCCGGCGCAACACGCGTCCCAGTAGCGCGGCCAGCTGCCTGCGGTTCGATCCCGGCCGTGGCTGTTCGAATACATGATTGTGCCGCCGGTGCATCAGCCAAACTTCGTACGGCACGCGCGACGCATACGGGCACAGCGCGTAGTATTCTCCCTGTACGTCCACGATGCGTTTACCCTGCTTCTCTTCCTGACGCACGGTGTCGCAGAAAATGCACCGCTCTTTATCTTTGAACCATTCGTGCGCGGAGTTGAGTTCGTATTTGATTCGCCGCGGCACGAAGATCGTCGCCGTCACCTGCGAATGCGCATGCGGCCATTCTTCTCCCGCCAGCGCGCCCTGATTCTTGAATACGCTGATGTATTTGAACCGCGCGTCTTTCTTCAAATCGGCGATGCGCGACGCCCACACCCATAACACCCGCTCGATCTCTTCGTCGCTGAACTGGGACATTCGTTTATCGTGCAGCGGCGTCTCCACCACGACCTCGTGGGCGCCAAGCGCCCCCATCTTGTCGTACATTCCTTCGGCCAAACGTCCGGGCTCGCCCTCAACGTGGTACAGCGGATGCGGGTGCGGCAGCACGCGCACCTGCCATGCCCCTTCCGCCGGCCACGTTAGAATGGATCGCAGCTTCTCGATCTTGGCTGGCTCCAGCGGACATTCCTCCGCTGCAGCGCCAAGTGCTTCTCTCTGTCCTAGGATGACCCAGCTTTGTGTGATGGGATCTTTACGCAGTTCCATTCGATGTCTTTAGCGGGTGTAGCGTGCAGGCGTCGGCCCCTGTTCGAGGCGGTGACGATCCCAGATCGCGCCTTCGCGCGTGAAGTACGCCATTTCGAAATCCTGCGTCAGTTCCAGCGCATCCACCGGGCAAGCATCTTCGCAGAGTCCGCAAAACATGCATCGCGAAGTATCATAGGTGAAGGTTGTCAGCACTTTCCTTCGCGTGGCGTCGTCACGTTCCCAGCCCACCACAATCAGGTTCTCCGGGCAGGCCAACGCACACAAATTGCAGCCAATACACAGCGTCTCGCCTGTCTCGGGGTTATTGTTGAGCCGTGGCGCGCCGCGATACCGCTCCGCAACCATCGGCCGCTCCAGCGGATACTGCTCCGTGACAATGTTCTTGGGATGCTGCGTTCGAAACGTGACCGCGAGGCCCTTCAAAAAGTCGACTTGAAACAGTCGTTCGAGGAGTTCCCGCATGCGCCTAGTTTGTTTCTCCCCTCCCCAATTGTCAAGCAAACTCCAGCGTGTGGGCTCTAGATGAATTGTTGGGCCTGTTGGAGCATAATGCGGCGGAGGAAATGGCAGGAGCATGTCACATCAAGACTGGATGGTTTTCGCCAAAGTCGTGGTTTTCTTAGCAGCGATGTTTCTTGCCACATTGTATTTCCTTGAGTACAACGGCTCGTTGAGGAGAGCGCATAGCGCCATCTGGAAAAGACCAAAACGGTGGCAGTTAATTACGCTTTGTGTTCTGTGGGGTTTCATAATCGCGGTCGTGATTTTGCTCGTTCGTATTCACGGCTCAACTTGCCCCCTACCGGAACTCTGCACTCTGTGTCTCGGCGTTTGAATTCTTTTCTACTCCTCCCGCATGTTATTCTCTCGACCGAGATGGAAGCTGATATCCAGTTCATGCAGGACGCCTTGGCCGAAGCTCGTTCCGCGGCCGCAGCCGGCGAAGTGCCCATCGGCGCGGTGCTCGTCCACGAAGGCAAAACCCTCGCCCGTTCTGGTAACCGCACCATCCGCGATTGCGACCCCACCGCCCACGCCGAAGTCGTCGCTCTGCGCGAAGCCGCCCGCCGTCTGGGCAACTATCGCCTTGCTGATACCACCCTCTACGTCACCATCGAGCCCTGCAGCATGTGCGCGGGCGCCATCATCCAGGCCCGTGTCCCGCGCCTCGTCTACGGCGCCGACGATCCCAAAGGCGGCGCCGTCCGCTCCTGTTTCGAAATCCTTTCCCATCCGCGCCTCAACCATCAGGTAGAAGTCACGTCCGGCGTCCTCGCCGCCGACTGCGCCGCCATCATCCAGTCCTTCTTCGCTGCACGCCGCGAGTAGTGCATCCCTTAACCCGTGCAGTAGGCGATTTTCGCGGCGACGCCACCGCTCAATAAGCATTTCACGAACCCACGTCCGTGCTACCGAATGCATTGGCAAAATGTCCGCTCCCAGATTGCCGAAAAACGCAACGCTCTGCTACGATTAAACCTGCCACGACCGCGGAGAGGTGACTGAGCGGTTGAAAGTACTCGCCTCGAAAGCGAGCGTACGGGAAACCGTACCGTGGGTTCGAATCCCACCCTCTCCGCCACTCCCTTTATTTTCTTGTATTTACAAGCCTTGGTGTCTATCATGGTGTCTGCTTTGCACTGGTTTCCGGCCAACTATCGCCGGAAAAGAGGCTTG
>Ga0209648_10005920_pt1 | contig 10505 bp, 8 predicted proteins | sample GraSoi2013_115cm_FD_185830 | JGI IMG/M metagenome (GOLD analysis project Ga0209648, IMG submission 185830) | Grasslands soil microbial communities from the Angelo Coastal Reserve, California, USA - Sample 9_17_2013_115cm (SPAdes) (version 2) | ecosystem: Environmental > Terrestrial > Soil >...
CTCGATGGCGTGCAGCACGGAATCCTGCGGCGCAACGGAGAAGACCTCGGTCCCTTTTACCCTAAGCAATTGACCCACAATTTGCATAGTTCCCCCCTAATAGCTTCGGTCAGGGCGCTGCAGCGGCTACGCATCTGACTATACTCCCGCCCAATCGGAGGACAAGTAGCCCCCAAATGCCATGACTGAACCCGAATTCCAGCCCCCTGTCGCCGCGGCGCGACCTCACATTGTTGCTTCGCCGCACGGCGACAGAACGGACCCCTATTACTGGCTGCGGGACGACGAGCGGACGAATCCGGAGGTGCTGGCCTACCTCGCGGCCGAGAATGCGTATTGGGAACGGTGCACGGCCGCCGGCAAACCGTTCGAGAACGCGCTCTACGAGGAAATCATCTCCCGGGTCAAACAAGACGATTCCAGTGTGCCGTACCGCATGCACGGCTACTGGTACCACACACGCTTCGCCCCCGGGCAGGAACACCCCATCTTTGGGCGGCGCAAGGGTTCGCTCGAAGCGCCCGAGGATGTCATGCTCGACGCCAATCTGCTTGCCGTGGGGCACGACTACTATCGGATCGGCGCCATGGCGTTTTGCGAGGACACGGTGGGCAGACGCCAATACACTCTGCGCTTCAAGAATTTGCGCACCGGCGAGATTCTTGAAACCGCGATTCCCGATGTCGAGTCCGACCTCGCATGGGCCAACGACAACCGGACCATCCTGTACGTCGCAAAGGATCCCGAGACCTTGCTCGGCCTATACGTCAAAAAGCACGTGCTGGGCCAAGACCCGCGCCACGACACCCTGGCATTCGAGCAAACGGACAAGAGTTTCTACACGGGCGTGTCCAAATCGAAATCCGAGCGCTTCATCTTCATCCACATGGAAAGCACGGTGTCCTCGGAGTGGCAGTACGCGCACGCCGACGATCCCGCGCTCGAGTTCAGGACCTTCCTGCCGCACGAACGCGATCACGAATATCAATTGGAACATCTCGGCGGCGTCTTCATCGTCAGAACCAATTGGCAGGCCAAGAATTTTCGGCTGATGCAGGTGCCGATCGGCCAGAACGGCGACCGCGCCGGCTGGCGGGACGTCGTCCCCCATCGCGACGATACCTTCATCGAGGACTTCGACGTATTCAACGGATTCCTCGCCGTGTCGGTCCGCAGCGGCGGCCTCGCCAAAATCTCCATCGCACCCTGGACGCCCGGCGGCGCGGTGCAGGGCGGCGCAGTGCAGGGCGGCGCGGAATTCTTCATCGCGAGCGACGAGGCTGCCTATGCCACGTCGCTATCGGTCAATGCCGAGCTCGACACGGAAATCGTGCGCTACGCGTATTCCTCGCTCACCACGCCGACCACCATCTACGATTACAACGTGCGTACCGGAGAGAAGATTCTGCTGAAACGCGATCCGGTCGTCGGCAGCTTCGACCCAGCGAATTATCGAACCGAATTCCTGTTCGCTATGGCGCGCGACGGCACGCGAATTCCCGTATCGCTGGTGTACCGCAACGGCCTGGCCCGGGACGGTTCCGCGCCGCTGCTGCAATACGCTTACGGAGCGTACGGTCTGTCCACCGACCCGAGCTTTTCATCGGCGCGCCTCAGCCTGATCGACCGCGGTTTCATCTATGCCATCGCCCATGTGCGCGGTGGCCAGGAAATGGGCCGCGCATGGTACGACAATGGCCGCAAGCTCCACAAGATGAATTCGTTCGCCGATTTCATCGACGTCACGCGCCATCTGGTCGCAGAGCGCTACGCCGCCAAGGACAAGGTATTCGCCATGGGCGGCAGCGCCGGCGGCTTGTTGATGGGGGCGATTGCCAACCTGAGTCCCGACGATTACCGCGGCATCGTGGCGCAGGTGCCCTTCGTCGATGTGGTCACCACCATGCTGGACGATAGTATCCCGCTCACCACCAATGAGTACGACGAGTGGGGTAATCCCAACGAGCGCGAAGACTATGGCTACATGCTGTCGTATTCCCCCTACGACAACGTCCGGGCTCAGGGCTACCCTGCGATGTTCGTCACTACGGGCCTATGGGACAGCCAGGTGCAGTATTACGAACCGGCGAAATGGATCGCCAAGCTGCGCGCCTTGAAGACCGACCCAACCCCGGTTTTTCTGCACGTCGACATGGAAGCCGGTCACGGCGGCAAATCCGGCCGCTTCCAACGGTATCGCGAGATCGCGATGGAATATGCCTTCGTGCTGGGCCAAGCAGGAATTCACGGGTAAAAAAAAAGCGCCGCGAGCGGGGGAAGCTAGATCGCGGCGCCAAGATCGACTTCGGCGGGGAGAGAAAACTCGTCTCTATGCCGGCGGTAGCTCCGTCACTTCGTAGCCGACCACCGCAGAGGTAGCCGGGTCAACGATCGGAGACCCTTGGCGAAACCAGGTCGCGGCCACCCGCGTAGCGGATGCGACGCGCGCGTCGATTCCTTCGAGCGCGAACTGGCCGTCGCCGCGGCGCACCAGCAAGGTCGCCTTGCGGCACCCTTGCGGGACTAGCAATGCAATGATTTGCGAACCCACCCTTGAGGTGAAGCAAGCCGCGTGCCAGAGGACAAATGCAATCAATTCAGATGGTTAGACGAGCAGTGGGGTGACGGCGGCTGACAAGAATTGTCACTGGTGACGCGCACCGCCCGATACCGCCTCACGGGGCCGGCCCCTCGACCCGGCTACTACTGAGTGGGAAGAATCAGCACACAAGCCTGCGATTTCGCCTGCAAGGATTTGCAGATCGCGCGCGCATGTTTCTCCGTGAGCCCCGCGACCTGCAGGCGGTACAGGGTGCCGGCCGCGCTCTTCTTCGGCGCCACGGTCGGCGAGAGTCCGGCCAGAAGCTGAGGGTAGGCCTCGTCCAAGTGCTCCCATCGTTTGTTGGCGGCATCGGCGCTCGACTTGAATGCCCCGAGCTGTATGCCATAGCGCCCCTCCGGTGCGGAAGGTTTCGCGGCCTTGGCCGGTGACGCGGTTTGCGCCGGTGCCGGCGGCGGCGCTGCGGCCGGCGGCTTCGCCGGGGCGGCAGCAGTAGCATCGCCCGCCGGCGGATTACCGGGAGTATTCGCAGTTTCTGCTCCGGCAGGTGTGGCGTTCGACGGTGGCTGGGCCAACGTGAAGTTTTCCACGCGGATGCGGGCTTCCTCAGTCCATTTGCCCTCCGGGTACTGCTTCAGAAAAGCTTGGTAGGCCTCTTGCGTATCGGTGTCGCGCGCCTTTTGCCAATCGCGTTCCTCGTAGAGTTCCTTGACGCGCGCCTGTGCCTGCGCGGTGAATTCGCCGCTCGGATATTTCCTGATGAATTGCTCATAGGAATCGGTGGTGTTCGCCGCCCGGGTTTTCTCCCAGTCGCTTTGCTGGCGGCTGCAGCCGCAGATGCCGAGCAGCAGCGCAAAACCGAGGCCGATGACCGCTTTGTTCATGACTATTTTTGTACTCAATAGGGGTTTTCGATGAAGGTGCATTCTACTTCGATTCGCGATGTCGCGGCGACGCCAAGCTCGTCACATCACGGCCGGCCCCGGATAGGATAATAAGCCCCATGAGCGAGCAAAAACGGCGATTTTTCGAAGGCAACTCGGCGACTCCGACTTTTATCGGCGCCGAATCGGTGTTCGTCGGCAATATCCGCGGCGCGGGGCATTTCGTGGTGTCCGGCGAAGTGCACGGCGACGGCGATCTGCAGGGCGGACTCAATCTGTCCGCCACGGGAAGCTGGTACGGCTTCATCCAGGCGCAGCAGGCCATCGTCGCCGGCAAGATCACCGGGGGTCTCAACGTCAAGGACAAACTGGAAATAGGCTATACCGCGGTAATACGCGGCAAGGTCAGCGCTCGCACGATTGCCATCGCCAGGGGCGCCATCGTCGACGGCGAGATCGAAGTCACCTCGGGCGCACCCGTGCTGCAATTCGAAGAAAAGCGCGAAGGTTAGCCCAGGTATCGCTTCGCGCCGAATCTACGGAATGTCTGTCGCCATTCGCGGACAGCGATTAGTCAAGGCTCGGTTTGACTATAAGGGACGGGGTCGCATCGACCCCGTCGGCAGTTGCGCGAAGCGCATGAAAAGAGCGAAGCGCCTGAAACAGTGGTGTGTTGCGGTGGATTCACGCATCCTAGCGCGATTTCGCGCAAATCAAGGGCAATGAAACAATACGATGTAGTCGTCGTCGGCGGCGGCATTCACGGTGCCGGAGTATTGCAGGCCGCCGCGGCCGCGGGCCACAGCACGCTGCTCATCGAACGGCTCGGCCTCGCAAGCGGCACGTCCAGTCGATCGAGCAAGCTGATTCACGGAGGATTGCGCTATCTCGAATCCGGCCAGTTCGCGCTGGTGCGCGAGAGTCTGCGCGAACGCGCCATTCACTTGCGAATCGCCGCGGAGCTCGTCGAGCTCAAGCCGTTCTTCATTCCCGTTTACCGCGACACACGGAGGCGGCCCTGGCAGCTGAAGCTGGGGCTATGGATGTATGCGCTGCTCGGGGGGTTCGATGCGAGTACTCGCTTCGGCGCCGTGCCGAAACGCGAATGGCCGTCGCTCGACGGCCTTAAGACCCAGGGACTCGAGGCCGTCATTCGCTATCACGATGCGCAGACGGATGACGCCCTGTTGACCCGCGCGGTGGTGCAATCGGCGCTGTCCTTGGGGGCGGAGCTCGCGATGCCCGCGAGTTTCACGCGCGCCACGCTCACCGAAGACGCGGTCGCCGTCGTCTACGACCAAAACGGATCCTCGATGGAGTGCACGGCCCGGGTGCTGGTCAACGCGGCGGGCCCCTGGGCTCCACACGTCGGCAGCGCCATTCAACCCGCCATCCCGATTCCGGACGTGGATCTGGTGCAGGGCGCGCACATCGTTCTGCCCTTCCCGGTGACTGCCGGGATCTACTATGTTGAAAGCCCCACGGACGGCCGCGCCGTTTTCGTGATGCCGTGGCACGGCGCAACCCTGATCGGCACCACCGAAACTCCCTACCGCGGCGAACCGGACAAGGTGCACCCGCTGCCCGAAGAAGAGGAATACCTGCTCGCCGTCGCGCGCCACTATTTTCCGGGCTTCGGACACCTCACGCGCGAGCACATCACGCAGCGATTCGCCGGGCTGCGGGTTCTCCCTGCCGCGACCCAGGCGGCCTTCGACCGGTCGCGGGAAACCATATTCACCGCCGACCGCGAGCCCAAGCCGCGTGTGCTCGGCATCTACGGCGGCAAGCTCACCGGCTGGCGCGCAGCCGCCGCGCACGTCTTGGAACGAATCAGCGTGTCCCTGCCGGCGCGCCCAAGGCGGGCCGCAACGGATCAATTGATTTTGAGGAGACCTTTATGATCAAGAATGGCATGGCGGTGCTGATCCTGGCGCTGATCGCGACCCTCGCACACGCTGACGATTACCTGAGCCCCACCAACGAACGCGTCCGCCTATCGCTGGGCTTCATGTACCTGTCATCGACGACCAACATTCGATTGGACAGCAATGGTGGTTTGCCCGGCACATTGATCAACGCGGAGAACGTGCTGGGCCTGGAGAAATCCGACTTCGAACCCAAATTTCAGGCCATGGTGCGGGCCGGCGAGCGGCACCGGCTGCGCTTCGACTATTTTACCTTGGATCGAACCGGCAACGCGACGCTCTCGGCTCCCATCGTATTTCGCGACGTGGTCCTGCAAATCGGCGATCCGGTGCAGACCAACTTGAGCATGCGCACGCTCGGCATCACCTACGAATACTCGTTCATCCACCGGGAAAAGTTCGAACTCGCCGCAACTTTCGGCATCAACGACACGGACATCTCGGCGCGCGCACGCGTGTCCACCCAGGCGCGGCATGTGAATCAGACGGAAGATCAGGCGGGACCATTCCCGACCTTCGGCCTCGACTCGACCTACGTGCTGAGCAAACGATTTTATCTCGACGGCCGGGCGCAATACTTCAAATTGAACGTCGACCACCTCAGCGGCTCGCTGGGTTTTTATGAGCTCGCCGCACTCTACCGGCTGCGCCCCAACATCTCATTCGCGCTGGGCTACACCGACATCAAAGCGACCTTGACCTCGAGGCAACCGAGGACGTCCGGACAATTTGATTTCAGCTCCAAGGGCCCGGAGTTTTTCGTTCGAGTCGCCTTCTGATCCGGTGGAAACCTGATCGTTCACAAGGCCGAGTTCAGCGGTCCGAACTGCTTTCCGCCGCGAACTCGACGCGATTGTTGGCGGCGGCCGCGCGGTTCCACTCGCCCGCCGTCAGCGACTCGACGCGCGCCGGATAAGGCATGCTCGGACGCGCACTCCCCGCATTTTCGATGGCGACGGTGATCGCACCCGCGGTGCGCTGGCGCACGCCGGCGATCAAATTCGCGAAGGCCAGGGATTGCCGCTGCTGACCCGACAAGGACTCTTCGAACGGATTACCGACCAAATCGCACTTGCTGGCCGGGACGCCCGCGCCGGCCGGTGTGAATCCGTCCGCCGTGTTGCCGCTGAGACAGAAAATACCCGACAGGCTCGTGATCTTCACGACCCCGTGAAATCCCTGCACTTGGAGTTTCGCCAACAGCTCGCGCAGTACCTCGAGCCGGCCGCGATCGAAGGGTAGCTCGCCGTAAGGAACGGGTTCTGCCCGCAGTGCAGAGGCCCCCCCGCCGGCGCCGACGGCCGCGCCGGGCGCTGTGCCGGTGTTCGCGGACGTGGCCGCCAACGCGGCGGTGAGATCCTTGACCGATGCCGAAAGGTCGAGGCGTGCGCGCTGCAATTCCGCGTTTGCCGACGTGAGGCCTGCGACCTCGGCTCGTGATTTCGCCAGATCTTCGCGCGCAATGAGCCAGCATGCCGCGAACGAAATTGCGATCAGGCACGCCGCGGCGACCCCGGCGGCCCAGGGCCAAGCCGGCCGCGACGCGCGCGCCGCCGGCGGCGGGACCTCCAACGGCGGAGCAGCCAAGGAGTCGCGCACATCGCTCACGATGCGCGAGGCGAAGCTGTCGAGGCTTGCGACGATGAAGCGGCGCACGTCGGCCGCCTGATCCCTCACCGCCGATTCGACGCGGCGTCCCCAATCGACGGCTGCACCGGCCGCGGGCGGCGGTCTCACGACCGGCGTTCCGCCTTCCAACTCCACCGGCGCTAGTGCCGCTTCGGTCATGTCGCGCCGGTCCGGCAACAAGTGCAATTCGTACAGTACTTTCGAAACATCGACCGGACGCACCTGTTTCGGCAGTACGCCCATCGCGCCGAGGGCCCGCGCTTGGCCGACGTACAGTTCGCCCTCCTGCGAGGTGTACATCATGATCGGGATCATGGCCGTCTGCGGATTGCCCTTGATCGCCTGCACCGCCTGCAAACCATCCATGCCGGGCATGAGATGGTCCATGAAAATCGCATCCGGACGATTGCCCTTCAAATATTCAATGGCTTGCTCGGCTGATTCCGCCATGTCGACTTCAATGTCGTACTTCTCGAGCATGCGGCTCAAGATGACGCGGGCCGACTTCGAGTCGTCGACCACCAGTGCGCGTTTACGGGCCATACCGATAGTGTATCGCAGTCCTTTCGATGCGGCAGGCGCCGGCTCCGGACAATGTCGCCCGCCGCGGACACATTCGCGGCAGCGCATTCAATACGCCGCTGCGAATCCTCGGCCGAGCGCCGCTGGTGTGCGGAACCACCGCGTTCGTCCGGCTGAAACTTATGAGGCGGCCTCAGGGCTCGGCGATTCTTTGTTCTGCGCAATCCACGTCAACGCGGATTCAACGTCGGCGAGTTCGCTGGCGGTAAACCCCTCGATCCTGACGCCGGTCGCCTCCGCCTTTTTCTTGGCGAGTTCGGCGGCTGCGACCGTGTGTACCCACACCAGACCGCGGCGTACTTTGGCCGTGAACTTTTGCTGCTTTTCTTCGGTCATACTTCCTCTCCTTAAAAATGTCTGGACTTGGACCCGGCACGATACACGACTAAGGTGGCCGTGCGGAACCTCCCGTCGGGCGGCTAGGGAGCTAAAATCGCGCGATCCAGTCGCGCACTGTAGGCGTTGAGCGCACGCGAGACCACCCCTATATAGCGATCGGCTTCGTCCCATCGCCGCTCTTCGATCGCCTCGCGAATACCCGGCAGCGTTTTCACGCCGTATCCGGTATGGAAACCAGGCGCATAGACCATGTGCTGATACCATTCGCGGCCGGGCAATCCACGCGAATCGGTCAAGGATTGCTCGAGCTCCGTCAGTGTCGCATTCACGCGCTCCCGTGCCGCATTCGCGCCCGGATCGTCGACGGCCTCAAGACGCGCGTACGCCTTGTCGAATGCCTTCGCGCTCTGCTCGAGCTTCGCGACAGCGTTGTCGATCTCGGCGAAATTCAAGTAGGGAACCTCGGCTGCCCGCAGCGGCGGTGCGCGCGGCCTCTTGGGATCCGCAGCCAGGCTGTACGCGGCGTCGTCCAGCAATTTCGACAATTCGCGCGTCTTCGCCCGCATGCCGTCGGCGAGCTTGTGCAGCTCGTCGTCGTATCCCGCAATCGAGGCGGCGAAATCGCTTTCGCGCGCCGGCAACAATTGCGCCTGCGATGCTCTCAGCATCAGACGGCCCGCGACCTTGGCGAGCGCCACGCCGTACTCGAACGTGGGATCGACGAAGCGCCGAAAATGATCGAAGGAATCATACGCGGAATGGTAGACACCGTAGTCTGCTTCACCCTCGAAACCGACATCCAGGGAATTCACACCCAGGTGCTGTAGGAACGGCGTGAAGTCTGAGCCGGAGCCGAGCGCACCGAGATCTAGATCACCGCTCGGGTTGCCGCGGCCGCCGGATTCATAATTGGCGACGCGCGCCTTCGCCACGGCGCGCGCCAGTACGGTCGCACCGGTTTCAGGATCCCTCACGTCGCGCGCCGCCTCGCTGGCGAAGTGCTGCAAACCATGGCTGCCGCTCACGCCGAGATAACCGCGGCCGTTGGTGTCGGAATTGATATAGAGGGCCGCCTTGGACCTGAGTTCCGCCGCGTGCAATTCGGCCCATTCGGTGGAACCCAATAGACCCGGCTCTTCACCGTCCCAGCTTGCGTAGACCAGGGTGCGGCGCGGACGCCAGCCCTCCCTCACCAATTTGCCGATCGCCTTGGCTTCGGCCATGAGAGCGACTTGACCGGCCAGCGGATCGGTCGCGCCGAACACCCAGGCATCGTGATGATTGCCGCGGACGATCCATCGATCGGGCTCTTGGGCGCCGCGGATCTTGGCAACGACGTCGTACAGCGTCTTTTGGTTCCAGTCGGAGAGGACTTTGAGATGCACTTTCGCCGGACCCGGACCCAGGTGATACGTCAGCGGCAATCCGCCGCGCCAGGCGGCGGGCGCCGCGCGGCCGCCGAGCGCGGCGAACAATGGTTCGGCCGCCGCATAGGAGATCGGCAACACCGTTATTTTCAAGATGGTCTTGGCATCTTTGATCGCGAGTCTTTTCGCGTCGGCCGTGGCGCCCACGCCGGGAGTCAATGGATCGCCGGAGTACAGCACCAAATCCGCCACCGAGCCGCGTTGCACGCCGTCGCTCGGCCGATACCCGCCTTTGGGATAGGTATCGCCGGCTCCGTACCCGTCGTCGCGCGGATCGGAATAGATCAAACAACCCACGGCGCCGTGTTCATAGGCGAGTTTCGGCTTGAGTCCGCGCCAGCCGCCGCCGTATCGAGTCAACACGATGCGGCCCTTGACGCTCACTCCCTGCCGCTCGAGTTCCAGGTAGTCGTCCGGCATTCCCTGGTTGACATAGACCAGTTCCGCGGTCACGTCCCCGTCGGCTCCGTAGACGTTGTAGGCCGGCAGTTCATCCTTGGTTTTCGAGGAGGTTCTGTCGCCTACGACCGGCGGCTCGGTCAGGCGAGCTGCGAAATGGGCCGGAGCGACGAGCTCGAGCGATATTTCGCGTGGGCTGGGATACAGCACGGAAAAAGTCTCGATGGATGCATCCCAACCCCATTCGCGGAATTTCTTCAGTTGGAATTCCGCGTTCGCCTTGTCGTGAATTGAACCGACATGATTGGGCTCGGAGGACATCTGCTCCATCCACGAGCGCAAATCCGCCGCCGACAAATCCGAGTCGAAGCGCTGCTCCAGCTGCGCCTCGGCGGCCGCGCCGCCGCTGGAGAAACCCTGGATCTCGGCCGCGCCCACCGGCGATGCCCCCGCCGGCGATTCGGCTCGGGCGGCGCATGTGAGCGCACACATCGCCAGGCACGGTGTCAGCGACGCGCGGGCGCCCGCAATCCACGAGCCGCGACGGCCTCCTGACGCGGCTGATGTTTTTGTCGCGGCCAACATATTCCTATCCCTCGCCAAGGAGCCTGTCTGACTAATGATGCGCCTACTAGTCGCGGATGCCCGTGCCGCGGTTCAACAGCGCGACGGCGAGCGCGAACATTCCCGCCGCCGCCGACACCATGATCGCGTAAGCCAGCCGTAGATCGACATCCGTCGTGCCGAGAAAGCCGTA
>Ga0209648_10005921_pt1 | contig 10504 bp, 6 predicted proteins | sample GraSoi2013_115cm_FD_185830 | JGI IMG/M metagenome (GOLD analysis project Ga0209648, IMG submission 185830) | Grasslands soil microbial communities from the Angelo Coastal Reserve, California, USA - Sample 9_17_2013_115cm (SPAdes) (version 2) | ecosystem: Environmental > Terrestrial > Soil >...
CCAGCAACTCAATTCTCCCGTTCTCTACGTAGCCAGCCGCGACGAGCGACTCCGTGCTTACGACCGCCAGGGTGTTCCCACCGGCGTTCATCCTTCGCGCGCCACCCTCTACCGCCTCGCCGAGCAGATGGATGTCGACTACGCCGTGCTCGGCTCCTACAAGTATGACGGCGCGCGCCTCACTGCAATCGCCCAGCTGCTCGACATGCGCGCTGAGAAACTCTTGCCCGCTGTCACCGAGTCCGGACCATTGGCCGATCTAGGCGCCCTGCAATCCGCGCTCGCCTGGGATTTACTTCGCCTCATCCGCACCGACTTCTCCGTCCCCAAGGACAAGTACATTGCCAGCGTTGCTCCCGTGCGCCTCGACGCCCTGGAAAATTACGTGCGCGGCATCCTGGCCGCCGCCGCCGAGGAAAAACTGAAGCATTATCGCGAAGCGGTCCGCCTCAATCCGGCGTACGCGCAAGCCTGGCTGGAACTGGGTAAGACCTACTACTCCCAGCGCGCTTACGAACCGGCGATCGCTGCCCTCAGCCAAGTGCAGCAGTCTTCTTCAAGTTTAGGTTTAATGTCAGGCGCAGTCGCTCGCGAGGCAAACTTCTATCTCGGTCTCGCCGCCTACGCTCACGGAGACTTCGCGAAATCGGAAGCCGCCTTTGAGTTCGTCGCCGCCCGCCTGCCTCTGGCCGAGGTATATAACAACCTCGGAGTCGTCGCCGCCCGCCGCGGCCAGAAAAAAGCAGCCGATTATTTCCAGCGAGCGATTCAGAACGATCCCAGCGACCCTGACTACCACTTCAATATGGGAGTGACTCTTTCCCTGGCTGGCGATCGCGCCGGCGCGGCACGCGAACTGCACACGGCGCTCGATCGTCGTCCGAATGACGCCGAAGCGAAAATGTTGCTCGACTCCCTCACGCCTTCCGCTGCCAGCGGCGGTATCGTTCCGAGCAGCGCCGCGTCGAAGGCCCCTTTCGAGCGCATCAAGCGCAACTACGAGGAAGACGCCTTCCGCCAGATGACCACGCAAATGGGAAGCTGGGCTGAGGAGCGCTTCGCCCGCTCCGATCCCCGCACTCATGCGCGCTTTCACCTCGAACTCGGCAAAGAACTCCTGGCCCACGGATTCACCACCGAAGCCGCGGCTGAATTCCAGCACTCCGCTATCGTCGATTCCTCGAGCACCGCGCCCCTCAACGCCCTTGCCGAGGATTACGACGCTAGCGGCGACGCAGGCCGAGCCCGCGCCCAAGCCGAGGCCTCGCTCCGCCTTCACGAGTCCGCTGAGGCCTACCTGATTCTTGCGCGGCTCGATTTGAGAGAAAATAAAATGGAAGCAGCCACCCAGAACATCAATCGGGCGCTGCAACTGGAACCCGGCAATCCTGCAGTCCAGGATTTGAAGCGCACCCTAGCAGCCAAGCTCGCGGAGAAAGCGCAGCCGCTGCCACAACCATGAAACCAACGCTATGTTTTGAAGGGGCGCGGCTTCAGCCGCGCCGTGACTGCCACAAAATCAGTGGCGGCTTTAGCCGCCGAGGGCAGACTGCGGTTTTCTGTATTGCAGCCGTCTTTCTCTTCCTCTTCGCCGCCGTCTCCTCCGCCGACGTCTTGAAGATCTCAATAAACGACGCCATCCAACCCGTCACCGCCGAATACATTGGCCGTGCCCTCGCGGTCGCAGCCGCCAATCACGACCAAGCTGTCCTAATCGAGATCAACACTCCCGGCGGCCTAGTCGAATCAACGCGCGAAATCATCGACAAAATCGTGGCTTCACCTGTGCCCGTTATCGTCTATGTGACTCCGGCCGGCAGCCGCGCCGCCTCCGCCGGAATCTTCATCCTCGAAGCCGCCGACGTCGCAGCCATGGCGCCGGGAACCAATGCCGGTGCCGCGCATCCCGTGACTCTTATCGGCAAGCCCGACGAGACCATGATGAAGAAAATCGAGAACGACGTGGCAGCTCTAATGCGCTCCGTAGCGGCAAAGCGCGGCCGCAACGTCGAACTGGCCGAGAGTGCCGTGCGCGAATCGAAGTCCTTCACCGAACAGGAAGCACTGGACAAGAAGCTGATCGACTACGTTGCCGCCAACCAGCAGGATTTGTTTCGCCAGATGAGCGGCAAGAGTTTCAAACGATTCGACGGCGCAACCGCAACGCTCAACCTAACGGGCCAGCCTTTGCACAACTACGAGATGACCCTGAAAGAGCGGATCCTTTCCTACATCATGGATCCCAACATCACATTGATCATTCTGATGATTGGTGCGTTATGTCTGTACGTAGAATTCAACCACCCTGGCGCGGTTGTGCCCGGCACAATTGGGGTGATTTTCATCGTGTTGGCCGCCTTTGCCATGCACCTGCTGCCAATCCGCTTCGCCGCGCTCGCGATGATTTTGGTTGCCTTCCTTTTATTTGCCGCCGAAGCCAAGTTCCCCAGTCATGGAGTACTAACCACAGGCGGAATCGTCCTTCTGACTCTCGGCGGATTACTACTGGTCGACGGCCCCATCCCCGAAATGCGTGTCCACTTCCTGACCGCGCTAGCCGTTAGCATCCCGCTAGGAATCATTACCGCCTTCCTGATGAGCATCGCCGTGCGCGCCCGCCGCAACAAGATTGTCACCGGCGAACAAGGCCTAATCGGCGAAATCGGGATCGCGCAAACCACGCTCGCGCCTGCCGGAAAAGTTTTCGTACACGGCGAACTGTGGGACGCCGTCTCCACCGTCCCGGTTCCCGCCGGAGAACGCATTGTCGTGCGCCAGGTCGATGGACTCACGCTCCGAGTCGATCCCGTATTAGCGACAAAACCGGTCATGGCGTAAATGCTCGCCCTTAGCCTGGGGTGGCCCGCTCCTTGCGTCCTTTTGCAAGGGGCGGGTGCCGACAGCGCTCAGCCACCTGCTCCGCGTTTTCCAGTTCTCATCGATGTTTGGTGACTGGTACCCCCACCCCTTTTTTCGGTATATTAGAATCATATGGTTAGCGGGAAGTGTCCGCAAAGTCTTCAAGAATAAGGACTTATATGGAAAGTCTTCAGGAATAATGACTTAGGTCGCCTTTTCCGCCTTTTTGGGGATTTCGGCAGCGGGCTGACGCCCCGCTCAGTGCCTCGATGTTGTCAAAGAGCGACCGACAAATGGGACTGGGACAGCCTCGGAGGGCCGTCTTTGGGACGGGCACACCTCTGGCCCTGCCACAGGACGTCACCATTGTCGCCGACGTCCGTTTAGAACTCTGTGATGGTGATCACAGGTGTTTGTAATGAAAAAGGGTAGAAGTCAGATTGCGGCGGTCAGCGAAAAATCCCAAGTGGTGGGCGGACGTGGAATCCCGCCCTTCAAAAAACGTAGGGTGGGGAGGCCGGCAGAAAATCCCCGCCCAAGCTGAGTGAGCAGGACAGTCTCTGGAGGAAAAGATGCGGGTAGGCTCGCCAGCCACTCGGGCCACGCGCAGGTCCACTGCTTTGGTAAAAGCTATTGACTTCCAGTCGAAAACAGTATATGTATTTGCTCTTCCGACCCGAGCTTTCGAACTTCCCCAAAGTTAGATCGGAATTGGCTGCACTATTGGTTGAATATGGGAATGCACCAGGCATTGCCATATCCTTCGCAGTGGGAGTGCGGCCATCAACGGACATTCCACCCAGGAGCATCTTTCATGCCGATCAATAGGACTCAGCAGTTCTCCAGTCCCTCTGTCGAACCGGCTGTAATCGCAGCACGGCTCTCCAGTATTAAGCGCCCCCTAAGAACCGTTCATAAGAAGGCCACTGGTTCCCGTGAGATCGGCAACTATGGTGATCCGCGCGCCTTTGCGCAAAGAACCGAGGGCTTGCCGGAGGCAGCTTGGAAGCAGCTCCTCGACAGAATAGAAGATCATATGTGTACAGTGTTTGTAGGGGCTGGAGCAAATGACGGAATTCTGCCTGTTGGAGCTCAGATAGCAAACGATTGGGCAACGTCCTTTGGATATCCCTTCACAACCCGGGAATTGCACAAAGTCGCGCAATTCGTAGCGATCGAATCCGGCTGGCGCTATTTTCCCCATGACCAGATAATGAGGCGTTTCAAGGAACAGATCGTCGGTATCCACCTTGATACTAAGATTAAACGTAGCCCCTTGGCCCTGCTGGCTCAGCTGCCCGTCACGTGCTATCTGACGACCAACTATGACGGTTTCATGTACCGAGCGCTGGAGTTGGCAGGAAAGCACCCTACCCGTCGAATTTGCAGGTGGTACAAGGATGATAATGATCCAACGGAACAAAACGGGACACATAATAGCGCTCTAGGGAACATTACACCAAGCATAGACCGTCCAGTGGTTTTTCATCTACACGGACATGAGAGCAATCTGAAATCCATGGTTCTGACAGAGGACGATTATTACGATTTCTTGATTAATTGGGTCCAGGACCAGTCTATGATTCCTCCGTTTTTGCAGAAAGCTCTTGCCCGAACATCGTTGTTGTTTGTGGGATATCGAATGGCAGATATGAGCTTTCGCGTTCTGTTTCGAAGCGTGTTTCGCGCGATGGATACACACGACCGGGTTGCCAATGTTGCGGTTCAGTTGCCTCCTGAAGACGCGCCGGAAGGGGCTCGGGAGTATCTAAGTAAATACTTCAGGGAAGATAAGATTGAGGTTTTTTGGGGCAATGCCCGGAGCTTTGTTGAGGAATTTCGCCCACGATTGCTAAGGTCAGGAATCGTGAAATGAATACAAGAGCCTCAGTCAGCCCATATCCGGGACCGAGACCGTTCACTTCGGAAGAACAGCGCTTCTTTTTTGGACGGAATGGTGAGGCAAGCGAATTATCAGCACTCATATCTGCTCATCGCGAGGTGGTCGTTTATGCACAGTCGGGTACGGGCAAGAGCTCGTTGCTAAACGCTGCTCTAATTCCCAGGCTGTCATATGAAGATCTTGATGTCCTTCCTACAGCTCGTGTCGGTGGAAGTATTCCTGAAAAAATCGAGCCTCGCAGTATCGATAACGTCTACGCGTTCGCAACCCTCATCTCATGGGGTAGTAATCCCCGGCGTTCGAAGAAATCGTCGATAGTAGAGTTTTTGTCGCATAGGAAGCGTCAACGCAACAAATGGGGGGACTTCCCTCCTTTGGTACTTCTTTTCGACCAATTTGAAGAGATTTTTAGCGTGCACCCAGAGCGATGGAGAGAACGCGAGCAGTTTTTTGTTCAATTACGACATGCTCTGCTTGCTGATCCGCAGATACGACTCGTGCTTGTAATGCGTGAAGAATACATCGCGCAACTTGATCCATTCATTCGTCTGTTTCCCGAAAGACTCCGAACACGCTTTCGGCTAGAACGTTTGGAAAAGGAGGCGGGACTACAGGCAGTGGTGGCGCCGATGGAACTGGCGGGACGCTCGTTCGCGCCTGGGGTAGCGGAAGCTCTGGTTTCTAGCCTTCTGAAGACGCCCGTGCAGTACGGGGAGAAAGCGGTAGAGATCGAGGGTCAGTTCTTAGAGCCCGTCCAGTTGCAGTTTGTTTGCCAACGTTTGTGGAACCTGGGTGCGCAGCGCATTACGTTTGGGCACTTGCAGAGGATCGGAAATGTCGACAAGGCGCTGTCAGAGTTCTACGACGGGGCCGTTCGCTCTGCTGCGGATAAGGCACGTATCCAGGAACCTGAGCTGCGGGATTGGGTTCATCACGACCTGATTACTTCATTAGGAACTCGAGGGTTCGTTTACAAGGGGCAATGGAAAAGTAGCCATATCCCTGACGTCGCGATAGACGAACTGGTGAAGCAACATTTGATTCGGGCAGAGCACAGAGCGGGCACATTTTGGTATGAATTGACTCATGACCGACTCATTGGACCCATTCGTGCATCGAATAACGAATACCTTTGGGAGTCGAAAAGACAGGCGGAGGAGGTCAGAGAAACGGCAGAGCAAGTTGATCGCGCGCTTCGTAAGTCCCCCGTGTCACACGGCTGGCAGATTCGTCGGAACGCAGCGAAGTCCGAAGACGTCTTGAAGGCGGTTGTGTCTGAAATAAGAAAGCAAATTCCTTTCGATGCTTGTACGGCTTCGATCTACAGCCGCAGCATGAGAGATGCGAGAATCATTTTTTCAGATCCGGAGAATATCTTTGTACGGACGAAACGGTGGTTTCGCCTGCCTAAGTTTTTGGCACATTGGGCAGCTCAGAAAGAAATTACTGTCGTGGAGGACTTTCCTTCGTTTCTTTCGACATGGCCGGTTAACAACGACAAGCAGGCGGCAGAGACATTCTTGAAACAGGGATATGTCTCCTTCGTTCGCTACCCGGTTGTAAGGGGCGACTCGGTGGTTGCGTCTCTCACGCTCATCAGCAAGACAAGTCGGTACACGGACAAGCACAAGAGACTTCTTGGAAGTCTTCCTGGAATTGAGAATGCATTGCTTACGGCTGTCTATTACGAAGAGACGGAGGAGTTGACGTTTAGATTTGAGTTGATGAAAAGCGTTTTTGCCGCGGAAAGCAATCAACAGATAGCGGACGTTCTTACGGAACAACTATCGAAGCACTACAAATGGGAAACTGTTTGCATGTACCGCGCCGATTTACGCAATGGCAGATTCACTCTTCAGAGTCAAAGCTCGCAGTCCACCGATCGGAGAAAAGGAAGGCGGTTACGTGTCCCACCAAACGACACACAGCCAATAAACGTTGGCGTTTTAGGTAAGGTTTACAGCGAAAATCGGGACATCAGGAGCGACGACGTACACACGGATCCAGAAATTAGGGGTGCGTACAGACAATCGCGAGAGGGTGCGACTTCGGAACTCTGTATGCGTATTCTCGTGGGCCGAGAAGTTCTGTGGCTTCTTAATATCGAAGATTCGCGCGAAAATGCTTTTTCAGAGGACGAGCAATGCGCACTACGAGACCTGCTGAACCAGGTTGGTGGACTTCTTGAGCGGATAAAGACTGTAAATCTAATCTCAGCCAGCTTCGAATCCACATTAACTGCTGTTTTCGTCTTAGATAGCCAGGGAGTGATTAGGAAAACCAATCCTTCGGGGTTACATTTACTAGAATGTGCCGAGCGACGTGCCGTCGGGAGGAACATATCGATGTTCCTCGCCGATTCTGAACTATGCCAATCTATTTTGGCGAAAAGGAAAACATCTCCAATTTTCGCCCAGCTCAGTTCCAGACGTGGACGCATTATCGACGTGCTGCTCTGGGCCAGCCACCTTCAAGACGACGCTGGTGCAATCGTGCTTAGCCTTCAGGAAGTTGCGTCAGCAAAGCGTCAGATGCGCATTTTACATTCTATTTCCGAGCAGGTCCATGCGGTAGCACGTTGAGCACCTCGACATTCGCCTGGCAGTCATTTTGCCGGCTGCCACATTCTTTTCGCGCACTTTGCGAAAAGGGTGGGTGATGGGATCATCGGTGCACTCTATGAACGAGGGCGCTGCAGGAGCAGCGTGAAATCCCACGCGGGAGACGACTGTGGAATCCCACCCTTCAAAACACGAAGGGCACCCGGCCGTTATTCTGAAACAAAGCATCTTTTTCCTTGACCCCACTACAGCTTTGGGCGGAGAATGCAGCGCAAATCGGGCCCGTACCTGCAACAAACGTCTAGACATTAGGCTTTGAAGGAGGCGCACCGTGTTTGAAGGTGCTGCAAGTGGACTCCCTCCACTGGACTTGCCCAAGATCGTTTTGGCCATCGGCGCTCTCGGCGGGTGGCCCGTCCTATCGCGAAGCGAAGGGCGGGGATGTTCAGCCGGCGCTCTTAGTCTTGCTAAGGGTGGTATGCTCATGTTCGCCTACGCTTGGAATTCTTCGCTAACTCCCTCACCTCAGCGCAACCACAGCGGCGATCTGTAAGCAGCCGATGCTCCACTTCCCGATCCTGCCTTCCACCCTTCTTCATCACAAACACCTGTGCCACGCATCACAGACACAGAACCCGCCCGTCGGCGACAATGGTGATCGACCTGTGGCAGGACAGAGGTGTGCCCGTCAACCAAGACGGCCCTCGGAGCTGCCCCAGCCCCACTAGTCGGCGCTCTTTGAAAACACAATTTGGGACAATCAGTCGACGTCATCCCGCAGCCGAAAACTCCCGATGAAGCGAAAAATGAGCTAAGTCATTGGTTCTGGAATACTTTACTCTAAGTCGTTTAGATTCAAAGACCGAAGCCAAAATTTCTTCCTAACCCTATGATTCCAGGAGACCAGGGGGAGGGGGGTACCAGTACCAACTGGTAAACAGGGCCGTGGAATCCCACCCTTCGCGAAAGGCACGCGAAGGATGGGCCACCCCCCGAACAATGGAAACTATGCCACCGCAGTCGTCACCTTGCGCACCGCCAACGACAGCATCACGCGCGTAACACCGCTGATGATCATGCTCACGCCCACCAGGATGCCGATCGCCCAAGCGGAACTCAACGGCCATTGCATGTAGATCATCAGCCCCAACAACAGAGTAATGATCCCGTCAACCAGCACCCAGCTCGTTCCTCCCGCCGGGCGCATCTTGAAAAACAGAATGATGTTCAGGACGCCCTCAATCAGAAAGAGCGATGCCAGAACTAACGTAAGCGATGCGACTCCCAGCACCGGATGCAAGATCAGATACCCACCGAAGAAAACATATGCGAGACCAACCAGAAGCTTCCAGATCATGCTGCTCGCTCCATGAGCGCGAAAGGCGAGCATGAGGTGGACCACGCCTGCTAAGACGATGAGCCAGGCAATGACCACGTTGACCGCCACGGCGGCAAGAAATGGCGAACCAATCGCCACCATGCCGAAGACGATCAGCAAAACGCCCCACAGGATGGATAACGTCGAAGCCTGACGTACGATGTCGACCGGAGTTGTCTGTGCCATAGAGGCCTCCTTGAAAAGGCGGACTAATCCTACTCTCAAATTGGTTGAAGGCTACGAAGCAAATTTTCCTGGTTTTCGGAAGCCTGGTTCTCGGAGGCCTGATCGCGCACTTGCGATGGGCTGGTTCCGCTCGCCCGAATCTTTCTCAGCAACTGCGCGGGCAAGTCCTCACCGCCGATAACCGCTCGCTTGCGCTACAATCCGCTCATACACTGAACTCTCACTGAACTTTGTGAATACTGAATTTTGTGAATAACGAATAGCAAGTTGCCTGGAGGCATATATGGAGCTCGGGTTTCCCGTGTTCGCCGTTGGTGGTGTCATCGTCGTCATCTACATCCTGAGTTCCATCAAGATCCTGGCCGAATATGAGCGCGGCGTCATCTTCCGCCTCGGCCGCCTGTTGGGTACGGCGAAGGGACCGGGCGTGATTCTGGTCTTCAGCCCGATCGACCGCATGGTGCGCATTTCGCTTCGGCAGGAAGCGCTCGAAGTTCCGCCGCAGGACATCATCACCCGCGACAACGTCACGTTGAAAGTGAATGCGGTCATTTTTCTGCGCGTGATCGATCCCAACAAGGCCGTGGTCGAAGTCTCGAATTACGCCTACCAGACCTCGCAGTTCGCGCAGACTACTTTGCGCTCGGTGCTTGGCGAACAGGAACTCGACGAATTGCTGGCTCATCGCGACAAGATTAACCTGCGCCTGCAGAGCATCCTCGACACGCACACCGCGCCTTGGGGCGTGAAGGTCGCGAACGTCGAGGTCAAGCAGGTGGATATGCCCGAGTCCATGTTGCGCGCCATGGCCAAGCAGGCCGAAGCGGAACGCGAAAAGCGCTCGAAGATCATCCACGCCGAGGGCGAGTTCTCGGCCGCCCAGCGACTGGTGGACGCTGCGCACCTGTTGTCCAGCGAACCGGCCAGCATCCAGTTGCGGTATCTGCAGACGCTCACCGAAATCGGGGTCGAGAAAAACACGACTGTCGTGTTCCCGGTGCCGATCGATTTCTTCTCCGGCATGCAGAAGTTGCTTGGGGGCACGCCTAAACCCGGCGGCCCGGCAGGAAGCTAGCGGGTTGAGGCAAAGTCGATATTCGACATTCGATGCCGAGCCCCTAAAAGGGTGTCTGACTTGGAAGAATTTGCGGTATCGCTAAAGCGATACCCTGATACAAAAAGCGATATCCTGATACAAAACTAGAGTTTTTCAGCAGACTGCTAGAGGTCAACAACACTTTCCATGCCCACGGCGCCGCAGGATACGGAGATCACTCTCGGCACGGGCCGCATGCTGGCCATTTTCTTTGCGTTTGTCCTGGTGTGCGCTTTCTTCTTCGCGATCGGCTTTTCGCTCGGCAGAAGAACCACGATCGCGGGCGCGGTGAACGCGGTGAGTGGCGCCACGGGAACTCCGGCGAGCATCGTTCGGCCTTCGGCCGCAAAGAACGGCGCCCAGCCAACGCCACAGTCGGGCGATTTTAGCTTTTACAAGGCCGTAGGCGCGAAGAATGCCGACGCCGCGCTCACGCCTCCGGATTCGAAGGCGCCCTCAACCGGGGAGGCGCCGCCAAGGACCGCCACCGACGCCGGAACCACCGCGGCATCGAGCGGCGG
>Ga0209648_10005922_pt1 | contig 10503 bp, 8 predicted proteins | sample GraSoi2013_115cm_FD_185830 | JGI IMG/M metagenome (GOLD analysis project Ga0209648, IMG submission 185830) | Grasslands soil microbial communities from the Angelo Coastal Reserve, California, USA - Sample 9_17_2013_115cm (SPAdes) (version 2) | ecosystem: Environmental > Terrestrial > Soil >...
AAGATGGACCATACGCCGATGAGGTCATCTGAAGTCTTTAGCGAAGACGTGCCGACGTTGGTGAAGATCGAACACCTGGGACAGCGGTCCAGCGCAAGCGTTTTAATTCCCATCGCCTCAATGTCATGGAACATCTGGACGAGTTCTAGAGGACTAGAATAAAGGTAGCGCACCGCAGGGCCCCTGGCCAGGAGGGTTTGCACGTAGTCGAATGCGCGCAAAGGCGTGCTAAACACTGGAAGACACCGGCCGCCATCATCGGGCAGGGTCAGGGTCACCACACCGCTTCCCTTCGCTTCCAGGAGCTCCATGAAGAGCGGCTCGTCGTCCAGAGGACGCCGAGGAGGCTTGCGAAGCTCACATTGCAAGTTTTCTTGACTGGTCGCGAAAGACTCGCTGTCTTCGGCCTCCTTAAGGTCGGGTGGAACTCCCCTCGTAGGGGTCAAACGCAGGGCGGAATACTCCGGAAGCTCCTTGCGGTTTCTCTTGCCTGTCAGCCAATCCAGCATCGCTAGAACCCTCCATCCTGCCGGCCGTCCCAACTACTGGCGTGGCGCTAGTTGGTATGGTTGACTAAACACAAGGGGCGGCCCGGTAAGTAGGCGAGCACGAAGCCGTTAAAGAGTGCAGCATAAGTGACCGCACGGGCAAAGACAAACATGTCTACCTCTGTCGTTCTCTTCGGCTTCCGTTGGAATCTGTTTTCGCGCTTCTTGCCTCTACTCCCCGGCAGCCTGCTTCCACCTAATGCGTACGAGCCCATATATCGCATAATGAAAGCGTGGATGCAGCACAAATTTCTACGCCTCCCCAAATCCGGCGCCGCATTTTCTGGATTCAAGCGTTCACCGTCGTTTGGATGACTGCGGAGGCCGGAGTTGCTCTCGCTTCGGCCTGGAGAGCTCGCAGCCCGGCGCTCCTGGGATTCGGCGGCGACAGTTTGATCGAGTTGTTGTCGGCGGCGGTCGTCTTTTGGCGTTTCCGCGACGCGCGCGTCGACAAACGCACCGAGGAGCGGACTGCGCAAATCGCGGGAATCCTGCTATTCGCTCTCGCGGTCTTCGTAGTGATCGCCTCTGCCGCCGCATTGCTCGGGTACAGCGAGGTGCGAGCAAGCCCAATCGGGATCGTGCTCCTCCTGCTTGCCGCCATCGTCATGCCCTGGCTGGCCACGGAAAAGCGTCATTTGGCGGTGAAGACCGGGAGCGCAGCGCTAAGGGCGGACGCCGTGGAATCCGCCCTGTGCGGCTACATGGCCTGGATTGCCTTGGCGGGGCTGGTAATCAATGCGCTCTGGAAGAATCACTGGACGGATCCGCTAGCGGCCCTGTGCCTGACGCCCATCATCGTGCGCGAAGGCTGGCATACCATGCACGGTAAGGCTTGCCGAAGCTGCTAGCAGCGCCGCCTGGCCGCCGTAACCCCTTCACACTCTTGCACTTAAGTTTACTATTGACAAACATACGCAACCTACAGTACCGTTTCGCGTGTTATCTCGATCAAACCTCGCACACCGCTCCCATCAATGGAGCCTTAACCCTCGTCCTGTCAAGCTCTTGCAGCCTCTTGTGCCGCTCCAAAAAAGTCAACTCCTTTGGAATCAAACAAATCCAGCCTCTTTTTGCAAAACATCCGGGGTGGGGGTACCCCTTCGGCAACTCGTCCGTTGCACCGAAGCGCAAAAATGCCTCTTTGTAAGTCCTTTGCTTGCCACTCTTACGCACTCCGTGTCGCGTAAGTCCTTTCCTTGCCACTCTTACGCAAACACCCGGGATGGGGGTGTCACCGTCGCTCCATTTCTCCCCCTCGCTGCCTCTGTGCCTCTCCTTCAGGCCTCAAGCATCGAGCCTCCAGCCTCCAGAACTGCTACCATGAACTTCATGAACACGAAAGCACTTGGGCTTGCACTTCTTTGCTTGCTGCCAACCGCGGCAGCGGCGCAGACCGCCGACGAAATCCTTGCCAAAGTCATGGCCGCGCGCGGCGGCCTGGACAAGCTTCGCTCCATCCATTCCGAGCGCGTCTCCGGTCACATCGCTTTTGGCGAAGTCGCCGGCCCCTTCGTCGTGGAGCTGCAGCGGCCGCTCAAGATGCACATGGAGCTCATCATCCAGAACATGACCATGGTGCGCGTGTACGACGGCCGGTCCGCGGGTTGGGCCAACAATCCCTTCGCCGGAAAAATGAATCCCGATCCCATGAGCGAAGATGAGCTGAAAAGCATCACCGAAGAATCCGACTTCGATGGCCCGCTGGTGGACTACAAGGAAAAAGGCAATCAAGTCGAGCTGGTGGGCAAAGACAAGGTCAACGACAAAGACGCCTGGCGCGTGAAGCTCACCACCAAAAACGGCGATGCGCGCTACTACCTTTTCGACGCCGATTCCTTTCTGCTCTTGAAATGGGAAGGCAAGCGCAAATACGAAGGCCAGGAACTCCCGGTCGAATCGTATTTCAGCGACTATCGCGAAGTCGGCGGACTCAAGTTCGCCTTTGAAATCGATTCCGGCAGCTCCGCGAACGAGATCACGCAGAAACTCAGCATCGAAAAGATCGAGCTGAACCCGCAATTGAATGAAGCCGAATTCAGCAAACCCGCAACACCGGTCGCACCCGCATCGCCGAATGCGCCCGCGTCGCGGAGCACGCCAGCATCGCCGCCGCTCTAACGCCCGTGTACGATGACAACGGAGGAGAATTCACGAGCGGGCAGAGTTCACGAGCGAACCGCGGCGGAATCTTTTTTCGGGTGCATCTGAGTCCGCGTGGTGGTCACAATGTGCAGAAAGCGCCGCGCCAGTTCGCGAATGCGTTCCGGCTGGCGCAGTTCGATCGCGGCGCGCGGAATCAGCTCCGAGCCGATGCCCAGCGCGCTGGCGCCCGCGAGGATAAAGCCGCTGGCGGTCTGCTGATTCACGCCGCCCGCCGCAATCAGCGGAATCTGCGGAAAGGGTCCGCGCAACGATTTGATGTAGCGATCGCCGCCAATCGGCGCGCACGGAAATACCTTGACGAAATCGGAGCCGGCCTTCCACGCGGTGAACACTTCCGTGGGGGTCATGGCGCCCGCCATCATCAGCGCGCCGTGTTTGGCGGCGAGTTCGATGATTTTCACGTCCAGGCCGGGACTGGTGAGAAAGTGCACTCCGGCGCGCAAACAGGATTGCGCGACTTCGAGATCGAGCACGGTTCCCGCGCCCACTAAAATTTCCGGCGCGTTTTGCACCAGATCGGAAATCACTTCCATCGCTCCCGGAACGGTCATGGTGATTTCAACAATGGGGATGCCGCCCTTCGCCACCGCGTGCGCGGCAAAACGCGCTTCTTCCGCGGAAGAAGTGCGAACCGCGGGGACGATGCCGATTTCCAGGAGTTTGGCGGCGACTTCTTGTTTGTTCATCGCAAACGAATTCTCCCGTTTGGCACCGCGCCCTGAAATCGCAGCGGTGGCGAGCTTCAGGACTTCGGGGCTGGCACCAAAATACAGGAAATCGGCAGTCAGAAGTTACGTTATTAACATAAGTTGTAAACTGGATGGTGATTCAGTTGAGAATGACTCAACACAAGCGCATGGGCTTGCGGCGAGGGGAGTGATATCCTGATTTATGACTTTCTTATGCCCGGCGGGGTAGAGTGAGCTTGCGGTGAGCTAGCTTGCCGGTGCAAGGGCCTGGGAACTATTCCGCGCGCTAAGAGACGTGTTAAAGAAACGCGCGAAAGAAACGGCATCGATGATCGCCATTCGAAAACACGGCTGGATTTCGCAACCTTTGCGGGTTGCGATCCTTCTGTCTTGCGCGCTGATCGCGGTGACCGCGAGAGCCGCAACGGCGGAACCGCAAGAAAATTCTTCCCCGCTGGCGACGGAGTGGAATTCACATTTCGCGATTGGGGATTTTGACGGCGATAGCCAGCCGGATTTGGCGACGGTGCAGAGCGGCCTGGACCGCTCCGAGACGCGCTACTGGATTCGCTTGGAGTTCAGCACCGGTTTGCGCGACGCCATCGGCGTCAATGCGCCGAGCGGCGGCTTGCACATCGCTTCGCGCGATGTGAACGGCGATCACTTTCTCGATCTGGTGGTCACCACGGCGTGGCAGCACCGCCCGGTGGCGGTGTTGTTGAACGACGGGCACGGAAAATTCACGTTGCGCGACCCGGCGCTATTTCCGAGCGCGGTTCTGGACTTTGATCTCTCTTGGGCGCCCGCGTGCCGCGACGTCAAAGATGTTTTCGCGGCAATTCTCACGCGGAACTTTTCGGCAAGCTGTGACTCGCACCGCCGCATCACGTCTGAACAAGTTGCGCGCGAATTTCTCGGTTCTGAAGATTCTCCTGATTCAAACTGTTCGGCCAATGTTTCTGTTTTCGGCCGGGCCCCACCAAGCTGTATTCTTCCCGTTTAAACACATCGTTCATCGCGGCGTAAAACAGGTTTTTGCGTGCGCTCGATAAGTTTTGCCGATCTAAAGATCGGCCACTACCGGCATATAGTGCCGGGGAACGCAATCGTTTTCAGGTGAAGGATCGCGTGTCGTGCGCGCGATGATCCAAGCTGCCAAAGGGCGCGTGAGGAGGATTCATGAGGTGGTCGTGGAGCCGTTTGTGCTTGGCGTTTTCTGTGAGCACAATGCTGGCAGGAAGCACATTCGCGCAGAAGGCGCTTACGTGGGAGGAGGTTCGCGCCAAATTCGAAGCCGCGAATCCGACGTTGCGCGCGGGACAAATCGGCATTGATGAGTCGAAGGCGCAAGAGATCACGGCGTATTTGCGTCCGAATCCGGGGCTTACGCTGTCAACGGATGGGACGCAAATCTCCCGTTACAAAGGAGTCTGGCAGCCGTTCACGGGCACGCAGTTTTCAAGCAACTTTAACTATCTGCACGAACGGCAGCACAAGCGGGAATTGCGGCTGGAGAGCGCGCAAAAAGGCACCGGCATCTCCGTATCAGCGCAAGCCGATCTGGAGCGCACCCTTGTTTTTGGCTTGCGGATGGCGTTCGTGCAGGCGCTGCAGGAAAAGGCGATTTTGGAATTGGCGAGGGAAAACCTGGTGTATTACGACCATATACTTTACGTGAATCGCGAGCGTTTCAAAGCTGGCGCGATTTCCCGGGTGGATCTGGACCGGCTGGAGCTTCAACGAGTGCAGTATGAATCCGACCTGCAAATCGCGGAAGAGAGTTTAGAAACTGCAAAAATCCAGCTTCTCATGCTGCTAAACGACCGGACACCGGTGGAGCAATTCGACGTCACTGGGCCCTTCGATTTTTCGACGCAGATCGCGCCCCTTGACGATGTGCGCCGTGAAGCCCTCGATGCCCGGCCGGATTTGCGGGCCGCGCTGCAATCCATCGATAAGGCCAAGACGGAGCACCGGCTGGCAGTGGCCAATGGATCGACGGATCCGACCTTCAGCGCGTGGTATACGTACAACCCCTCGTTCAACAACCCGTTTGACCACCAAACGCTCGGCGCCAGTGTCAGCATTCCCCTGCGCATCTTCGACCGCAATCAGGGTGAAAAGCTGCGCACGCAGTTGGACATCGACCGGAGCGCAAAACTGGCAGAAGCGACCAAGGCACAAGTGTTCAGCGACGTGGATTCCGCGTACGCCACGGTGACCAGCACGGTGACGCTCCTGCAGCCCTATAAGGACCGGTATTTGCAGCAGGCTTCGCGAGTGCGGGACACGATCGCGTTTTCCTACGAACACGGAGCGGCATCGCTGCTCGATTTTCTCAGCGCGCAAGCGCAATACCGGAGCGTACAAGTCAACTACTTAAATCTGGTTGCTTCTTATCTGAACGCGGCAAATCAACTGAATCTGGCAGCTGGACGCGAGGTCATCCCATGAGGGGCGCGCGTTCTGGAACGATAGGCCTTTGTTTGATGCTGGCCACCATGGCACCAGGCTGTGGGAATAGCAAAGGCGATCCGAAGGCGGAGGCGCCGCCGGCGGCCAAGGTTGAACGCGAAGAGGATCTCAACGTGATTCAAGTGGAGCATCCCGAGCAGTTTCCGCTGGCCACGGCCATCGCGCATGAGTCCACATCCCAATTGAATGCAACGGGGACCGTCAGTCCGGACATTTCGCGCAGCGTGCCGGTCATTTCAATTGCGGCTGGGCGGGTGGTGGAGGTGGACGCGCGCCTTGGGGACACGGTGAAAAAAGGCCAAATCCTGCTGCGGGTGCAGAGCGCGGATATGTCGGCTGCGTTTTCGGATTATCGCAAGGCGGTGGCGGACGAAAAACTCGCAAGAATACAATTCGAGCGCGCCACACTGCTTTACGACAAGGGAGCAATCTCCCTGAACGATTTCCAAACTGCGGAAGACGTCGAGAACAAGGCCCAGGTGGACGTGGAGAACACGACGGAGCGGCTGCGCGTTCTGGGAGGCAGCGTCGAGCATCCCGCGGCGATCGTGGAGATCCGCGCTCCGATTTCCGGCGTTATCACCGACCAGCAAGTCACCAATGCCGCGGGGGTGGCCGGGCTGGGCTCGCCCAACCCGTTCACGATTTCGGATTTGTCGAACGTATGGATTCTTTGCGACGTCTACGAAAACGATCTGGCCAGCGTGCACATAGGCGAAACGGCGGAAATCCGGCTGAACGCGTATCCGGACAAGGTATTTACGGGGCGCATCAGCAATGTAGGGCCGGTGCTCGATCCGGTGATTCGCACAGCAAAGGTGCGCATCGAGGTACACAATCCCGGGTTGATGCGCGTGGGGATGTTTGTGACCGCCACGTTCCACGGACAGAAAAAGGAGACGCGTGCGGCGGTGCCGGCGTCCGCCATTCTGCACTTGCACGACCGCGATTGGATCTATGTACCTGAGGGAGATAAGAGGTTTCGCCGCGTGGAAATAGTCGCCGGCCTTACATTGCCGGACAAGCGGCAGGAAATCATTTCGGGCATAAAGCCCGGCCAGCAAGTGGTTTCCAACGCCCTGGTGCTGGAGAACACGGCGGAGCAGTAATGATTCGCAAACTTGTCGATTTTTCGCTGGATAACCGCTTTCTGATCCTTGCCGCGGCCCTTCTGCTGCTGGGCTGGGGAGCAATTTCGTTTCATCAGCTTCCGGTGGAAGCGTATCCGGACGTTGCCAACAACTATGTAGACATCATCACGCAGTGGCCGGGAATTTCCGCGGAGCAAATCGAGCAGCAGGTGACGATTCCGCTGGAAGTGGTGATGAACGGCATCCCGCATGTGGTGCATTTGCGCTCGTTTTCCCTGTTCGGGCTCTCGGACCTGAAGCTGATTTTCGACGACGAGGAGGAGAACGCCTGGAACCGGGAGAGGGTGCTGGAGCGGCTTTCGCAGGTCACGCTGCCGACGGGCGTGGTGCCACAGTTGGGCACGGACTGGAGTCCGGTCGGGCAAATCTACTTTTTCACGCTGAAGAGCACAAACCCGAACTACGACGTGATGGAGTTGAAATCGATTGAGGATTGGGTGGTCGAGAAGAACTTCAAGTCCGTCCCCGATATTGTCGATGTAGCCAGCTTCGGCGGCCCGACACGCGAATATCAGGTTCGCGTCGATCCCAACAAACTGATCGCGTACGGTCTCAGCCTGGCCCAGGTGGAACTGCAGCTCACCAACAATAACGCTAATGCGGGCGGCAGCTTTATCGAAGCGGGTTTGCAGCAGATCGATATTCGGGAGGTGGGGTTAGTCAGGGACGTGCACGACATCGAAAGCACGGTCATCATGACCAAGAGCGGAACTCCGCTGCGGGTGAGGGACATTGCCGCAGTCTCGCAAGGACCCAAAATTCGCCTTGGCCAATTCGCCCGCGCGATTCATCGCGAGGACGGAAAGATTGTCGATAACGATGATGTGGTGTCCGGCATCCTGCTGCTGCGCAAGGGCGCAAATGCGGACGAAGCACTCGCGGGAATTCACGCGAAGGTAAAAGAGCTAAACGAACGCATTTTACCTCCCGGAGTGAAGGTAGTTCCCTTCATTGACCGCAGCGACTTGGTCCGCTACACGACCCATACGGTGCTGCACAATCTGACGGAAGGCATCATCCTGGTGGTGATCGTTCTGTTTTTGTTTCTCGGGAATGCTCGAGGAGCGCTGATCGTCGCGCTGACGGTCCCGTTTGCGCTGCTGTTTGCCGCGACGTGCCTCAAATTAAAAGGTATTCCCGCAAACTTGCTGTCTCTTGGCGCATTGGATTTCGGAATGGTCGTGGATGGCGCGGTGGTTATGGTGGAGAACATTGTTCGCCATATGAGTCACGCGGAGGACACACACAAGACACCCTTTGAGCGCATTCGCGAAGCGGCCCACGAAGTACAGCGACCCGTCTTTTACGCCATCGCCATCATTATTACCGCCTATTTGCCGATTTTCACGCTACAGCGCGTGGAGGGACGCTTGTTCCATCCGATGGCCTGGACGGTGGCCTTTGCGCTGCTGGGCGCGCTCTTGTTTTCCATGCTCGTCGCACCCGTGCTGTCCGGCGCGCTGTTCAGCAAGGGCGTGAGCGAATGGCACAACCCAGTGATGGAATTTCTGAAGAGGTGGTATCGCGACGCGGTCCGCTGGGCGATTGAACACCGGCTGGTGACGGTGGGGGTGGCGGCGCTTGGTTTTGTCCTCGCCATCTATCTCACGGTGGGCGGCGTTATCGGATCCGAGTTCCTTCCCCACTTGGACGAGGGCGCTCTGTGGGTCCGCGGCACCCTTGCGCCGAGCACGGGACCTACTGAGGGCACGCGGCTAGCAAACCAGGCGCGCGTCCTACTTTGCTCTTTTCCTGAGGTGACTCAATGTACCAGCCAAGTGGGGCGTCCGGATGACGGGACGGACACGACGGGCTTTTTCAATACAGAGTACTTCGTCGATTTGAAGCCGAAAGAACAGTGGCGGCCCGTATTCCACGAGGACAAGGAAAGAGTGATCGCCGCAATGCAGCGCGAACTGGACAAAATTCCCGGCGTCCTTTGGAATTTTTCGCAACCTATTTCGGACAACATGGAGGAAGCGGTCAGCGGAGTAAAAGGGGAGCTGGCCGTGAAGCTTTATGGGGATGATCTCCAGCTTCTGGAGGCCAAGGCCGACCAGATCGCCGGAATTATGCGCAACGTCCAGGGAATCGAGGATCTTGGAGTCTTGCGGGTGCTGGGGCAGCCAAATATCGAGTTCCAAGTGGACCGGCAGCAAGCGGCGCGGCACCAAATCAACGTTGCGGATGTCCAAGATGCGGTCCAGACGGCCGTTGGAGGAACGGCTTTCACGCAGGTGCTGAAAGGGGAGCAGCGCTACGATTTGGTGATGCGCTACCTTCCGCAATACCGGGATACGAAGGAGGCTATCGAGAATATTCGGTTGCTATCCCCGTCCGGCGAACGAGTCGCTCTCAGCCAGCTCTGCAAAATCGCAGAACGGGACGGCGCCTCGGAAATTTATCGCGAAGGAAACCAGCGGTATGTGGCGATCAAATACAGCGTGCGCGGCCGGGACCTGGGCGGCGCGGTTGAGGAAGCGATTCAAAAGGTAAACGCTCAGCTGCAATTGCCGCGCGGGTACAAAATCGACTGGGCCGGGGAATACGAAAGCGAGAAGCGCGCCGAGGCGCGGCTTTTCGTGATCGTGCCGCTAACCATCCTGCTCATCTTCGGCATTCTTTACATGATGTTCCGTTCCTTCAAGTGGGCGCTGCTGATTCTCGCCAACGTGGCCATGGCGCCTATTGGCGGGCTGCTGGCCTTGTTGGTGACGGGAACGCACTTCAGCGTCTCCTCGGGCGTCGGTTTCCTGGCGCTATTCGGCGTTTCGGTGCAAACCGGGGTGATTATGCTGGAATACATCAATCAACTGCGCGCGCGCGGCCACACGATCGAGCAATCCGCGATCGAAGGGGCGGTGCTGCGGCTGCGCCCGATCATGATGACCATGCTGGTGGCCACGCTGGGATTGCTGCCGGCGGCGCTGTCGCGCGGAATCGGATCGGATTCGCAGCGGCCGTTTGCCATCGTGATTGTCGGCGGGCTGGTTGGTGCTCTGCTGCTGAGCATATTTTTGCTACCTACTTTGTATGTATGGGTAGCGCGAGACGGCGACAAGCTGCCGGCACCGGAAATGGAGTTCGACGAAAGTGGGGCGTGAGCTCGGAGGCTCGGAGCTCGCTCTACGGAGCGAATCGGCGTGGATGGGGCGCAGCGGTGCTGCGCCCCTACGCGGAGGGCATTGCATCAACGTGGGTGCGTTATGCTGGCGGCATGGCATCGCAGACGAATGCCGGCGAAGTGAGAACGGCGGCGGGATTGTGCGCGGATTGCGTGCATGCGCGGCGCGTTGAGTCGGAGCGGGGATCGGTGTTTGTGATGTGCCAGCTTTCCGCAACGGATGCGAACTTTCCGAAGTATCCACGCTTGCCGGTGCTTTCCTGCGCGGGCTATTTGCGCAAAGATGAGCCGCGGGGCAGCGAAGACCGCTGATGGCCCTGCAGAATCCATACACAATAAGATAAGTAGAT
>Ga0209648_10005923_pt1 | contig 10502 bp, 3 predicted proteins | sample GraSoi2013_115cm_FD_185830 | JGI IMG/M metagenome (GOLD analysis project Ga0209648, IMG submission 185830) | Grasslands soil microbial communities from the Angelo Coastal Reserve, California, USA - Sample 9_17_2013_115cm (SPAdes) (version 2) | ecosystem: Environmental > Terrestrial > Soil >...
GAAGAACTAAGTTCCCCGGGAGGTCTTGCCGCCTCGCCAATTGGACGCCTCCGAGGGGTGGGGCGGCAAGCCCGATCCGGTTTTGGCAGTAAGAGCCATCGCACTCAGTAATTCTGTGCTGAACAAGCGGCGGCGAACACGGCGGGGGATGGGATGTTGCTGCTTTTCCCTCGCCCCACCGCAAACAAAATTGCACTTTGCGTGAGCCAGTTTGGCCGCTTTTTACGAATTATAGGGTAGCAAGTAGTTCGCTGAGGGCGTTTCGCCAAGGGCGGCGAGACGCCGGAATAGAACGGATTGCGCATATTTGCGCAAATGCAAAAAAAGCGTCGTCGTGTGCCGACCGCGGCGCTGCGCTCTTTGCACGAGCGCGGTTTCCGGAACTAGACCAAAAGAAAAGGAGAGAACCATGAGCAAGCACGAATGGAAGAGGTCAATCAGCGTTGTAGGGAGAATGCTGCTGGCGTACGCGCTCATTTTGTCGCAATGCGCGTGGGCCGGGCAGAACCCGAAAACCACAGGCAAGGCGAATTTGCCGCAGCAAACTTCGGCGCGGGCGGGAGAGAAACAGCCTTCTGCCGCACCGGCTGCGAAGGCGCAGAGCGAAGAAGCAAGGGGTGAAGCTTCCGAGAGTGCTGTGGCAGAGGAAAAGCCTTCGCGTGACGGCTCGCGCGAAGCCATCAAGGTCCACGGCCATTGGACCATCGAAGTGCGCAACGCAGATGGCACAGTGGCCACCCACCGCGAGTTTGAGAACTCACTGTTTCCAAAACAAGGGTCCGGGCTACTGATCACAATCCTTGCTGGTCAGAACATCGTCGGTGCGTGGTCGCTTGATCTTTCGAGCACCACGGTGCAGCCGTGTGCCACCAGCGCGGGGGGGACGTCTTGTCAAATTTTTGAAACTGGGGATCAGATAAGCGGCGGTAACAACCTCTTTCTGACGTTAAGCGTCAGCGCGAGTGGCACGGGATCTCTCGTCCTTTCAGGAACTGCGGTGGCAGGGCAGACTGGGAATATAGATACGGTCACAAGCAGAAATGATGTTTGCACCATACCCAGCGTCACGCCTGCGACTTGCGCTTCGGGTACCATCGGCCTCAGCCAAAGGTATATTTTCACGACGGCCAATATCAACCCCCCCGTCAATATCTCGTTTGGTCAAACCGTTGCGGTCACCGTGACATTCACCTTCTCGTGAGAAACATTCACTGACCAGGAGCAGCCATTTTCACAATGGCATAGCACTCGAGGTGGAGGTCTTACGTGAAACGCGCGATTGCTCTCGGTGCGACGTTAGCTCTGCTGCTTGCGCCCTTGCTCGTCCGTTTGCTCGTGGCGCAAACGCCGACAGCGCCTCCGCCACCTCCGAACTATACGATCACGGACCTAGGCGCAGGGATCATGCCAGGCGGAATAAACAATTCCGGCCAGGTGGTTGGCTGCTGTACGCCCTCCAACCACGCGTTTCTTTGGTCCAACGGAACAATGACGGACCTGGGAACGCTTGGCGGCCTGACCAGCGAAGCTCTGGCTATAAACAACGCCGGACAAGTCGTAGGCGATTCCACATATAATCCGGGCTCCCTCACTCCTGTGCACGCTTTCCTTTGGCAGAACGGCGCCATGACCGACCTCGGAACGCTCGGCAATGACTCCTGCAGCAGGGCCAATGCGATAAGCAGTTTAGGAGCCGTCGCAGGGATAGGCATTTGCTCTGGAAATGGCGCGTTCTTATGGAGTGGGTCTGGCATGTCGACAGTACCGCCCACTAATCCTGATGGCTCATCTGCCGGCCAATCGCGGGCGTTCGGAATCAACGCGCAAAATCAGATCGTCGGGCAAACAATCACGTCTGTGGCGAATTCCTCTGTCTACTATTGGCAGGCAGCCGTTTGGAACGGACTCAGCGGGCCCAGCGTTATTGGACCTCCCAACTTCGGTTCAACGGCAGCCGCGATTAACGATGCGGGGCAGATCGTTGGATTTACATCTTACGACCCGAACCCAAGCAATCAGTGCCTGGCCGATTTCGCCAACTATGGCGTCGGGCTTAATAATTCAAACCCTTCGTTCTGCGAGGCAGTGCTTTGGCAAAACGGCACGATGCAGAATCTGGGGACACTCCCGGGCGGGGGAGGCGCCGTAGCGCTAAGCATCAACAAAAAAGGGGATGTCGTCGGCATCAGCCTGGTAAATAACGTTTTCCAACTACACGCGTTCCTCTACCAGAACGGCGCGATGATTGACTTGAATAACCAAATTCCCGCCAATTCGGGTTGGATTCTTCAGCAAGCCGTCGGAATAAATGACAACGGGCAAATCATAGTCCAAGCACAACCAGTGAATGGCGGAGCCACGCACGCGCTTCTGCTTACGCCGGTAATTACGCCGACAACAACGGCCCTCGCAGTTTCCATAAGTCCCTCCGTATTCGGGCAGCAAATCAGCTTCGTGGCAACCGTAAGCCCAACTGCATCCTCTTCGGTCACGCCTACTGGAAATGTTACTTTCAGCGATAGCTCAAACGTTCTCGGAACGGCGCCATTGAGTTCGGGAACAGCCGTCTTCAACACTTCCATTCTCGGTGTGGGCAGTCACAGCATCAGCGTTTCTTACGCCGGTGACAACAATTTTAGTTCGAGCACGTCCGCCACGCTCAGTGAGCCGGTGAATCAAGCAACGTCGATGACGGCTCTGGCTGCGTCTCCAAATCCTGCAACCTTCGGCCAAGCCGTTACATTCACCGCTACAGTCACTGTAGTCGCGCCCGGAGCAGGTACACCCACCGCCCCTGATGTGGTGACCTTCCTTGACGGAGCAACCACTCTGGGGACCGCCACTCTAAACGGCGCTGCAACTGCCACATTTAGCACTTCGGCGTTAGCATCCGGGAGCCACAGCCTGACGGCTGTGTATGCCGGGGACACAAATTTCACCGGCAGCACCAGCTCTACCGCCGTCACGCTTACGGTGCATGCGCCGCCTCCTCCCGTAGTCCAAATCACAGACAACGAGACGATCTCGGTGACAGACACAGCGTCATTCCCCGATGTATTTGACCCGGAAGCAATTCATGTGACTGATGCCGTCTTCGTTACTCCGCTCATTAAGGTTGGCGCTCCGGTGGCGGAGTTCTCCGCAGGCAGCCTCGGTTTCGGCGGGCAGAGCGGAAGCCAAACCATCACCGTGTCTGATATTGGTCTGGCGTCTTTGACTCTCACTTCTACAACGATTTCCGGGAGCTCGCAGTTTGCCGTTACGCAGATCTCATGCACTAACAGCGGCACATCTCTCTCTACGATACTTCCATCCGGCGGCGTCTGCGCGGTCACGATTGGCTACACCGCTTTAGCGACGCCAGCGAACGACAATGGCCTGCTCACCTTCACCGACAACGCGGCCTTGAGCAATCTTCCGACCGTCGCCTCGGGTTCGAATTACACCCAGTCCATCCCGCTGAATGGTTCGGGAATCAGCACAGCGCCGCCACCCCCGCCTCCGGCAGTGGTTCCGGTGATGGATAATGAGACAATCTCAGTTACAGACACCGTGTCGTTCCCCGACGCCTTCGACGTGGAAGCGGTTCACGTTGCCGATGCCGTCTTCGTTACTCCTCTCATTAACGTTGCGGCTCCAGTCGTCGACTATTCCGCCGGCAGCCTGGGTTTTGGCAACGTCGCCGCGGGACAAACGGGCACGCAGTCGCTCACTCTTTCAGATATCGGCCAGGCGCCGCTCGTGGTTTCATCTGCTGTAACTTCCCCGGGTTCGGCTTTCGCGATTTCCCAAATCGCCTGTTCGAACGGAGCCACGTCTTTGCCCACGACGCTGCCCGTGGGTGGCGTTTGCACTTTCATGGTTTCGTACTTGGCGCCGGCCGGGGCCGCAGTGAACGACACACTCACGTTTACAGACAACGCCGCGCTGAGCAACGTGGCCAGCGCGCAAGCGGGTTCCAACTATACGCAATCGATTTCGTTGAATGGTTCAGGAACCAGCACGCCGCCACCACCCCCGCCGCCAGCAATCGTCACGGTGATGGACAGCGAAACCATCAACGTGATGGACTCGGTGTCGTTCCCGGATGTGTTTGATGCCGAAGCGATCAAAGTAATCGACGCGGTCACCGTCACCCCGCTCATCAATGTTGGCGCTCCGGTCGCCGACTATTCCGCTGGCAGCCTGGGTTTTGGCAACGTCGCCGCGGGACAAACGGGCACGCAAGCGCTCACGCTGTCCGACATCGGCCAAGCTCCGCTGGCGGTTTCGTCCGCTGTAGTTTCCCAGGGTTCGGCTTTTACGATTTCTCAAATCGCCTGTTCGAATGGGGCCGCCTCGTTGCCCACCACGCTGCCCGTGGGTGGTGCTTGCACGTTCCTGATCTCCTATGCGGCGCCGGCCGGGGCCACAGTGAACGACACGCTGACGTTCACGGACAACGCCGCGCTCAGCAATGTCCCAAGCACGCAGGCGGGTTCGAGTTATGTGCAATCGATCGCGCTGAATGGTTCAGGAACCAGCACGCCGCCACCACCTCCACCGCCAGCGGTCATTCCCGTCGTCGACAACGAAACGATACACGTGACGGATGCTTCTTCGTTCCCGGACGTCTTCGACTCCGAGACAATTACGGTATCCGACCAAGTAACAGTAAAAATCATTTCTAGCCCGACCACAACTTCTATCAGCGCGCTTGGCGTCCCCTATGGAACCGCTGCGACCGCGACGGTTTCGGTTAGCTCTTCTGGTGGAACCGTGGCAGGCACCGTGACACTTAGGATAGACGGCGGGGCAACGTCCAGCATGGCCCTCACTGGCGGTTCAGCGATCTTCAACCTCGGCGTGCTGAGCGCGGGAGGTCATAATTTGGCCGCCAGCTTTGCCTCTCAAGGTGCCTTCGATGCCTCAGGCGCAAGCGGCACAATCACGATCAGCCAAACGACTCCGACGATTACCTGGGCGAACCCGGTTCCCATCACCTATGGAACGCCTCTGAGTGCTTTGCAGCTCGATGCCACCGCCAATGTAGCGGGGACATTTCTGTACACGCCTGCGAGCGGAACGGTGCTCGGTGCTGGAAGCCACATGCTTTCCGCGAGCTTCAGTCCCACGGACTCGACTGATTACACGACCGCAACAGCCTCAGTCACGTTACAAGTCAACACAGCAACTCCGGCGATTACCTGGGCGAACCCGGCTCCCATCACGTACGGGACAACGCTGAGCGGCACGCAGCTAAATGCAACCGCTTCGGTGCCGGGCACGTTTGTTTACAATCCGCCTGCAGGAACGCTGCTAAGCGCGGGGAGTCAAACACTCTCGTTGAGCTTCAGCCCCACAGACTTAACCGATTACACGACGGCAACAGCGCAGGTCTCTCTGATTGTGAACCAGACGACCGCGACGGTAAGCGTGACTGGCGGGACATTCACTTATGACGGAAGTCCGCATGCCGGGAGCGGATTTGTTTACGGCGTGGGCGGAGTGAGCGATGTGCAGACTCCGGCGGTGTCATTGAGTTACGTTGGGACTGGGACGACGACGTACGGGCCGAGTGCGACAGGACCGACCAATGCAGGAACTTACCGGGTGACGGCGAGCTTCGCTGGGAACGCGAACTACAGTTCAGCGTCAAACTTGGCGCCAATCACGATCATCAAGGCGAATCAGACGATCACACTTACGGGTGTGCCTTCTACCGCCAATTTCGGACAAGGGCCGTACAGCCTCAGTGCCAGCGCGACCTCGGGTCTTACCGTAGCCTTAAGCGCCACAGGTAACTGTTCCCTCTCCGCAAATTCGCTTAGTCTTACCGGAGTAGGCAGCTGCACAGTGACGGCCACGCAGGGCGGCAACAGTAACTACAATGCCGCTCCAACTCTGAGCCCCACTTTCGCCATCGGCCCGACTCCGACTATGACGAATGCCAATGTGTCGCCCGCAACGGTGAAATATAGCGACTACACTACGCTGACCGCTACGGTCACTCCGATGTCGGCCGGCGGCCAGTCCCTTGCTGGGAGTGTACAGTTCTACTTAAATGGCGCGGCCGCGGGCTCGCCAGTGGCAATCAACTCTTCGGGCGTCGCTACTCTCTCGCAGGTGCAGGTGAATCTGGCGGCTGGAAGCCACCCTGTGCAGGCCGTGTTCGCCAGTACGAACGCGAACTTCGCAGGAAGTAACGGCACGACTTCACAGATTGTCACGCAAGAGAACGCCTTCATTCTGTACAGTGGTGACACCATCGCACAGGTCGGAACGTATTTGAATCTACGCGCAACGGTGTGGGACAGCGCGGCCGCGGGGTACCCCGGTGTGAATCCCGAATCTGGACCTACCGCCACCATCGGCGACATCACTAAGATGTGGATTGCGTTTGATATCTACCCGGCCGGATCTTGTGATAGTGGAACGCCGTCTACCTTGTACGCACAAGTGGCCTTGACAGGAATGCCTGGGATCGGCGCGGCAACGACCACGCTAAGCTCGTCGTCGGAGGTCAGCTACTGTGTGGTTTCTCGTTTGGTTGCTGGCAACGCAGGCGGAACGAACCTGTTCTACATTGCTCCAAATGCACAGGCTGCAGGCCTAGACTTCTACCTGAATAGCGGTCAGTTCGCCAATGGCGGCGGCTGGGTCAATGATCCAACAGGCAGTCACGGCAACTTTGGTTTCAACGCCCGCTACAACTCAACCGGGTCACCCAAGGGCCAGATGGTTTACGTATACCGAGCCCTTTACAATGGTGTATTGGCGGACTTCATCATCAAGAGTAACGCTCTAACCGCCCTGCAATTCACGGGCACAACGTATCCGATCTCGTCCACGTTGCAAGGCAAGTCGAACGTCCAAGTGAACCGTGCGAGCGATGGCCTCTCGCTCTTCTCTGCGGGCAATTACACGTTCTCCGCAACGGTAACGGATAGCGGCCAGAATGGCGTCACAGGCAAGCAATTCTCGCTAAGTATTTACGACAGCAATGGTGTTCCATTCCACCAAGTGGCGCCTAACGCTACGCTCCAAGGTGGAAACGTGGTCGTCCATTCACATTAAGTGGCCGGCTTGAAGACTCAGCTACGAACCGGAACTCCTCGGTTGGAGTCAGCAACTAGAGAGATTTATCGTTTTCAAGAATTGCTTGAGCGTTTGCATTCACGCGTCGGCTTGCCAGCCGTGCCGCTGAATTTGTAATTTTCAGCCGACGTGTAAGTTGTCCTGAGTGTGGGCGAATTTCCTACCATCCCAGACTTCAAACAACTTTCGAGAAACGAGGGAACAATCAGGGAACATTAGCAATTCCTCAGTGCTCTTTATGCTGCCTTTTTGCTCCACGGCATTCCTCGTAGGTGCTTGAAATTCCGTCTGGGATTACATTCGACTCAAACTTCCCATAGCCCCGTTTCTGGCCGCCGGATTAACCAAGGCGACCGATTGGGAGGCCCGATGCCAAGTACGTCCTTTCAACGAACGTGGGCTATCACCAAGACCCTGGGATTCATGATTGGCTATCTCCCGTATGCGCCGATCCGTCACGGTCTTACAGGGAACCACTGGCGCCAACTGACGCTCTCACAGCTTAGGCCTCCTACGAGCCTTGAACAGCCTCCTCAGGAAAATGGTGAAATGAGAGTGGACCAATCGAGTCTGCTTCTTGCGGCGTTGCTGTGGGCAGGGCGGTTTCCCGCGTCATTCCCGCGACGGATTGGTTGTTTGCCGCATGCCAACACACCTCAGCGATTGGCCCTCGGATGTCCGTATCTTTAAACTATTTCACGTGCGACGACCGATTTGACCACACTCGCGCATCAGATGTTGAATCCGTGCAAATGCTCTCCTGCCTCATCACTGAGATGGCTCAAGGATGGCAAAACACTGCAACGATGGTACCTGTACCAGCATGCCCGGGGTTTGGCGCGTAACCCGGGTCCGTCTTTACAACTACGATGCTCTTGGCATCGCCCGAGATCTTCGAGCCGGACTTCGTCACCTTGCTTGATACCAGGATGCCCATGTATGCAGGCACGACAGCTGGAGGTTTGGAGCTGTTTCCAGGCCCCGTTGTCCAGGTGATGCCGCACTTCGGTGGTTCTGCCGAAAGATTGGCGGCGAAGCCCTTAAAGCTCGCGGGGGCCGATCCGCCGCTCAGGTGGTTGAGCGCAGACCACTGTGCGCTCCAAAAAGTAACTTTAGCTCCCATTTGAGCACTTTGGTCACCGACGACGAAAGCCCCGCTGGCAAGAAATGCAAATAGGACAGTTTTTGCATTCGCGGAGGCCGGCCGGTAACAGGTGTCACCGGCAAAAGCATCGGCCACGACGCCCGGTCCCAGCGGCTGCGTTACCGGACTGATTATGCAGACTGCGATGCCGCTGGCGTCGGTGACGCCGTTACACGTTTGCGCGGTACCGCCGGTCCCGAGGGTAAAAGTCACGCTCCGACCCGCAATGGGAGTGGCGTTGTCCTCCAACAAGACGCCTGACAGCGTAGCCGTGCCGCCATTAGCAATCGCGGTGTCGCCCGTGTAGGTGAGTGTGGTCTCCTCGGGAGTTACGGTGAAGGGTTTTGAATCGGTTGACGGCTTATAAAGTGTGGACCCGGCGAAGTCCGCCTTCACGGTATAACTGCCGCCACACTGATCAAGCACCAAGGTGCAGCTTGCCACACCCGATGCGTTGGTTGTCGCCGTGCAGGTTTGGGATCCTAGCGTGAACTGCACGGTAGCATTGGGTATCGGCTGCCCGTTGGTTTGATCCTTGAGGATGGCAGCGAGGTTGACAGGATCGTGGTAATCGGCCGAGGTGTCGCCCTGGTAGACGAGCGAGGTTGGTGAGCGTTCATCGCTGTGGAAGAAAAAGGGATCGATCGAGTCATTCACAGCGATGGTATGAACCGCGTCCGCATACAGCTTGTGCAGATTGAAGTCGGCGTAGCGGAGGTACACAACTCCGTTCGGGAAGTTGGCGTTGTCCGCCGTGTCGAAAGCTGAGAATACGCCGTAGAAATCTGCGCCGAGTGCAATGACATTGTCGTAGTCCCCGATCGGGTTTGATCCTCCATAGCTGCCCGTCTGGTCCGGAACATCCGCCAGGATCAAGTCTTGCACCTGCGTGAAGCCGTTAGTGGTCCGCTCCAAGTGTGTCCGCCAGCGGTTACCTGATCCCGGGTTCACGAGCGCCTGGTAGAGGAACGCTACTTTTCCCTGGCTGTTGATTGCGAGCCCGGGATTTGTGGCGTTTTGAATGGTGCGTGAGTCACTGCTCCAGGTCTGACCGCTATCGAGAGAACGGCGAACATGCAGGGTATAGGGAGAGCCATCTCCCCAGGCTACATAAACGGTTTGTTTGTTGTTGGGGTCGACGGCAATCGCCAGTTGGGAGCCAATGCGCTGATTACCGAGGCTTCCGCTGCCAAGGGTGATACCCGTCGCAGCCCGCTGTCCAATTGTGTGAGTGACCGAGTCCTGGAGCACCTGAAAAGGATTCGGTGCGGTGCCCCAGTTGTCGTCGCGCACCACGATGATGTCTGCTTTGGAACAGGTTCCCGTCCAGCGGTAGAAAGCGACATAGATCGTGCCGGCCTGGTGCACCGCCGGTCGAACCGACGGACTGTCCTGGCTGCACGTGTTGGTCGTGTCCACGACGTAGGCATTGAAGCCCGACGGCGGCGGTGGAACCGAATTCAACGACAGGTCCATGGTGGCGGTGTTTTTTGTAACTCGAAGGTCGTTGTAGTCAACATAAACGTGATCATTGGCCTGAAAAGTCGTGGCCTGTACCCAGGGTTGATCTGCAAAACCCGAACTGGTTCCCGCGCTGGTTTGCAGTGATGTAAACGTGCGCATGTTCGAAGCAATATTCGCGACCGCTCCGATACTCAGATCTGTCATGCTGCTGCTGTTGACAGAGAGAAAGCCCGTGTAGAGCGTGTGGGACGTACCCCCAAATCGCAGCGTGATGTCGCAGTAGGTCGTAAAGCAACCCAACTGGGCTGACGCCGGAACGAAAGCATTGGTGAGGTACCAAGTCTGTCCGCCGTCAGCGGAATAATAGAGGACACCCTGGAGGGTGCCATTGGGGTCAGGAGTAAAAGCTGATCCAGCAAGAAGCAGGGGATTGGCGGGGTCAATCGCGAGGTTTGGCTCGGCATCACGATTGGTTTCTCCGCTGGTCGATGCGGGCACCATATTCACGACTTTCACTTGAGCCATGGCGACGCCGGACCAAGCCAGCATCGTTCCGACCAGTGGAATTACCACGCGATTGAGAAATTGTCTTTTTATCCTCATCGTCGCCTCAACCTTCAGTGCAAGAGTTTCTGAATCCTTGGCTGTTCCGTCAGAGGGCGATAGTCCGAGGGATCCAAGGCAGTGAGCCCCGGCCCTGGCAATCCGAGCCTGCTCTCCCGGTGGAATATCCAAATTCCTTGCTGGCCCGGGCGGAACTTGGGTGACAGCAGCCAGCGCTCATCGGTGCTTCGCGGGAAGAACACGGTCACTTTCG
>Ga0209648_10005925_pt1 | contig 10501 bp, 11 predicted proteins | sample GraSoi2013_115cm_FD_185830 | JGI IMG/M metagenome (GOLD analysis project Ga0209648, IMG submission 185830) | Grasslands soil microbial communities from the Angelo Coastal Reserve, California, USA - Sample 9_17_2013_115cm (SPAdes) (version 2) | ecosystem: Environmental > Terrestrial > Soil >...
GGTCTTCCCGCCAAACTGCTGGGTTTTCACTGGTCGAAGTCGTTCTCGCCTTAGGGGTGGCGGCATTCGCCTTGATTGCGATACTGGGAGTGCTGCCCGCTGGACTAAAGACTCAACAGGCGAGTGTCGAACAGACCAAGGCAAACGCTATCATTTCGTACATCGTCGATGAGCTACGCGCGGACGTCCGACTTCCTCCAGGGAAAGCTTCACAGGTGCAGGGTAATTGGTCTAGTTTGCACGGCCACTGGGCGGTAATAGCGCAGCCCGACACGTTGTTCTTCACAAACGACGGGCAGTTGATTTCTGTCGTTCAGGGCAGTGCTCCGCCTGCCCCCACAGGCGCCGTCTTTCGTGCAGCGCTCACCTATATGAAGCAGCCGAGCGTAACAACGTCGCTAGCACAGATAACTGTTAGCTGGCCTGCCGCGCAGAGTGATTCAACCAAGGTTGCGGGGTCGATTGATATGCTCGCTGCCGTCAATCGATAATGAAGGCGCAACTCCCAGCTACCGGTGCGCAGACAACCTGCCGTGCCTTCACACTTCTGGAATTGCTCGTTTCGCTTGCAGTGCTCGGGTTCATTATTCTGGTTGTGGCGCAGATGCTGGGCCCAGCCACTGCTATCACCCGGACTGGCAACAAGCACATCGATACCGATACGCAGGCGAGGGTCATACTCGACCGGATGGCGGTGGATTTCGCACAAATGTTGAAACGTACTGACGTCGACTACTACTTAAAAGCGCCGACCGGCTACAAGAACCCTAATGCTCACGGAAAGAACATCAAGTTGCAAGGCGGCGCACAGAAGGGGAACGATCAGATCGCCTTCTTCAGCCAAACGCTGGGCTACAACGACACGAGCTCGTCGTGGCAAAGCCCCATTTCGGTGGTCGCTTATCGATTGAATGGTAACCCCAACTCGCCGTCCTACCTTATGCTTGAACGCATGGGCAAAGGACTGCTTTGGAATGGCGTGTCGAACTCGACAAACCCCAACGCCATATATCCAATTGTTTTTTTGCCGGGCCAAATTGCCCCTGTGGGTGGGGGTGCGACGACCGGGCCTTGGGCCGGGCCTTGGTATGCCGCAGTCAACAACGACAACAGCGGCAAGAGCAGCGATCCTGATTATCAAACAATCGGCCCGGGGGTGTTTCGTCTCGAGTACTACTACCTGCGTAAGGACGGGAGCATCAAAGATGTTCCTGCCATAACTTGGGATGCGACACAGACTGTAAGTGCGAACCTCAATGCTTTCAGCGACGTAGAAGCCATCGTGGTCGCCATCGCCGTGATCGATCCCGCCACTCGCTCAATGATTTCGCCAGCTACCCTTGTTAATATGATGTCCGATATGGCCGACTTTAAGAATGCAAACGGCAATGGCATCGGTGCGCAGAAAATTGGTGATCTTGAGAATAACTGGAACCTGGCGGTTCAGAACGCTGCTAGCACGGGCACGACCTCTGACGGCTCGCCCTTTCCACCGGCTGCGGCCTCAGCGATTCGGATCTACAATCGCTACTTCGATTTGAGGACCCCCGCTCAGTATTAGGATGGACCCGGTGCCTCGTCTCCTCGCCTCTCGCGAGCGCGGTGCTGCGCTCATTATCGTGCTTATGCTTGTCGTGTTGTTGACTGTCTTGGCCGTCGCTTACTTGTCGCGAATAACCGGCGACCGTAAGGTCTCACAGAGTAGTTTCCATCAATCGAAGGTTGACCAGGTATTGGCGAGCGCGATGGACCTTGTAATCGGTAGCCTAAGCAAATATGCTTCCTGTTAGCTTTGGCAACCCAGACCCGGCCGGTATACCGAATCTCATTCGACGTAGTGTACAAGGCGATGCGTCAACTATACCTTCTCCCGCTGTGGCGAGCCTGGCCTCGGCCGTGAACTCGACGACACCTTCCGCAAATGGGCGGTTCATCACGTTGGCCCGTTGGAATAAACACTATCTCGTGCCGAAATTGAATACCGGCGATAACAAGACTGACCCTGTGGCCTCATTTGTTGCACCGGACTGGGTTATTCTTACTCAAGGCGACTCGAACAATCCTACTACCACGCCCGGGGGGCCGGTTGCTTTTTCGGCGTGGGATTCTACCCTGGCCGACCCGACTAACGCCCACTATGCTGTCGGGCGTTGTGCCTATGCGATTTACGACGAAGGCAGCCTCCTGGATGCGAACGTTGTTGGTTACCCCAGTGGCAGTACGCCGGATCAAGTCGGCCGCAAAGGGTCCGTTGCGTTTGCCGATCTAACGCAGCTACCTTATCCCATCACGAATTCAAGTTCGCCTTACCAAGTAAACGCGCTTGTCGGCTGGCGTAACTACGGAGTCACTGGGCCGAACAGCAACTTTCCCAACAGTAATTTCGCAACGAACCTCCAGACATCTGGTTCGAGTACCACATCACCTGCATATCTATACTGGCAATCCATCCTAAACCGCACGGCCGGCTTCACGACTACCAGCGGTGCTGTCACAAACGGACGCACCGATCAACAGTTCCTAAGCAGACAGCAGCTAATCGCGTACTGGGCCACACCCAATGCAGACAATGGGGGGAATCCCATCGCTAACACAACCCAATTTAATGTGAACGCCCTCCAGTACCTCGGCACTTTCCTCCGCGAACTAAACGCGCCAAGCTGGAAGCCTTCGAAACCGAGCGGAAGCTCGATCGATTATGCGGCTCTGGCCGGCAATGCAACTGCGATAAATCGCGATCTTCTCACCATGTACGTGCCCGGCTCCCCGACGACTGCCGCGTTCACTCGCCCTGATGGCACCACTGCTTTCGGGGGTGACCTGCTAATAAAACGGCGGTTTCCGCTTAGCCGAATTAATGGCCTTGGGCCGACGGGCCCCATAACCACGGATTCAAATGGCAATCCCATATACTCAACGATTAATAATGGCTTTCTGGTACAGGCGACCGCTCCGAACAATGGCGCGGGGGGGACGATTCAGCGAGATTTTGGCTTGCAATGGGATGGTCCCGGGGGAACCGGCTCGACGAACTATCGCTGGAATTACGTGGGATACACCGGCACCACGGTCCTGTCCACGATAGACACGCTGCAGACAGTAGCTAATGAAAATCGAGAGCCGAACTTCTTTGAGTTGCTCAAGGCCGGCATTTTAAGCGGCTCGGTAGGCATGGGATCCGGAAGTGGTGGGAGCACCTTCGTTGCTCCAGAGCAAAAATATTATATCAGTGGGACTGCCGCGTTCGATGGGACCACTTCCTCAAATATGCTGAGCACCGACTATCAAATCTTCCAGATCGGAGCCAATATCATTAATCAATGGAATTCGGGTAACATTCCAATATTTTGTAATTTCGGCGGCAATGAGTTAGCAGGTATGAAAAATCTCCCGTACTTAAACAAACTCGTTTTCAAGCCCGCTTGGATAAAGGTCTCACCGGGCAACAAGGATCAGTTTGCTGCCTGGTTGCTTCCATCATTATGGAATCCACACCAAAACGCCCTTGGAGCAGGAAACGTTCGAATAGCCATGACGGCAGGCACGATGACAGCTATCCTAACAGATACTGGCAGTCCCTCTTCTCTAACGACGACCACACCTGTAGTCGGATCTTCGAGCCAGTACATGACTGTCGACGTTAGCAAGTTCGCAACCCCTACGTCCCCATCTGCTCCGCCTGCCGGATCTGTGAGCAGTCCTCCGGGCAATATCACCCAAAGTCCCGATGGCTACTGGGGGTTCCATTTTCCTTTTGCAACTACTGCAGGCGTGACGCCGGGAAATTCTTCCACAGCATATCCTGACTTTGGCTCAGCAGAATGTGATTTCGAATTACAGGTTCTGGTGGGCGCAACTTGGAAAACCTACCAAAGATGGAAGATCCCGGGCAGCGTCCCAAACCATCCACTTATCTTCCAGCCGCCCGCATCTAGTTGGACACTAAGCACGCTTCAGGACCCGGAGTTTGTCACTCTTGATCCGCGAACACTCCGCTTCGGCGTATGGGGAAACGCTGCCAATCAGTCCGGCGCCGCAGCCGACTATACTACCGGTGTTCTTACCACTTTGGAAACTCCAGCTGGAGTCTACGAAACTATTCCAACGGCCATCACCGCGTTGCGTCCAAATGGAAGTAAGTTTGCCTCTGCGACGTCGGCAAACCTCTACCTTTACGCAAATAACGTTGATTCAACTGTCCACTACACAGACTTGGACACACTCCAGCGTCGAGGGGATATCATCTCAGGTACTACAACCGCCATGCTGCCAACGGACGTCGCCGATCGGCCACAAATATTGAACCGCCCATTTCAAAGCGTGGCAGAGCTTGGTCAGGTGTTCCGTGATCAGCCTTGGAAGACGCTCGATTTCACGACGGCAAGCTCGCCCGACGTTGGTCTCCTTGACGTATTCACATTGCACGAATCTGGCAGCGATGCGGGTAAAACCTCGCTCAATACCAGATATAAGTCCGTCTTAAAAGCTATCTTATCGAATGCGACAACCCGATTAACCGACCCGACTGGAGCCACTTTAATTAATTCGGCGCCAGGTGACCCTCTCGACGCTATTGTCAACGCTCTCTATAATATTACCTCTGCTAACCCAATGATTCGCAAGACGGAACTACTAACCAACGCTTCGTTTAATAATACCGTTAACACCGCCTTAGGTGGCAATAAAGAGGCTCGTGAGTTGGTCATGCGCGCATTTTCCGATGCATGCCAAACTCGCACATGGAACTTGCTGATCGATGTGATCGCGCAAAGTGGACGCTATCCGCCCAACGCGAACAGCCTCATAGGCTTCGTTGTTGAAGGGGAGCAGCATTACTGGGTGCATGTGGCCATTGACCGGTTTACCGGCCAAGTGATCGACAAACAAATCGAGGTCGTAAACGAATAGCGGTCGTCGCGCCGCTAGTTATCCGCCACGGCGGATTCGTCCTTTGGCGAATTCGTTATCCCTCCGGGCCCGCTTCTTGCCCGTAGGGCTTACAGGCCGGAGGGTAGGCCCTGCCAGGCCAGAAGCAGTCACCCACGGCGTAGGGGGATAGCGGAAGAAACAGCCAGAGTCTACATTCGGCGGCAGTGTCCTAATTTGCCGTGAACATTGCACGCCAGCCATGGCCGCAGGGGTTACGGATAGTCTGTGGACAGTCCGCGACCCCGTGAAAATGGTAGAAGCGGTGAGTGAGCGGATAGACCGGATAAAAAAGGCTCTAGAGAACAAAGAAAAGTGCCATGCTGCCCATGTTACGTCTCTGCTGGTCAGCGAGCAGTTTGAAGGAAAAGTTATTTGGGAAGGGATCGTCGAAACATTCGATCTCCATGATCATCCAACTGCCAAAGTGGCGTATGCGTGGGAACGCTGGCGTGACGACGAGAAGGCTGATGCTGAATACACTGTAGTTTTGGGCGTGCCGCCAATTAACTCCGCCCAAGACGCTGTTAAAGCCGCGATTGTGGCTTTTCCGGAGTGATCTTAGTTGAAATTAGGACACTACCCATTCGGCACCAGCATTTGGGCTTCGGCATCATAAGCGGCTTATGATGCAGCCACATCGCTCCAAAAGAGCCGGTGAAGATGTCGATCTTAGGTCACAAGTCAGAGATCAGAGGTTGGAAATGGGCGCGTATCTTCCTCAACTCAAACGAGCTTGTTGTAATCCTCGTGACTTCCGATCCACACCCACTCAACGGACTCGCCAATAAGATGGCCGATCGCCCGATGGTGATTCCCTATTCGCACTGAGAAACGATTGCCCGTGCCGCCTTTGAGTTTCTTGAAATCGAGCGACGGATGATTATGATCGCGTTTCCAAAGTTCGTAGCTCTTCTTCGCGCGCCCTAACGTGCGCCGGAAGCACGTCGTGAAGTTTCCAGAAACGGCGAGTGCATTTTGATTTCACTGACCTTCAGGCCAGTCGCGTAGTTTTCCTGCCGCACGTTCCCGCTCAGCTTCTTCAAAAAGGAAATCCAGTTTCCCCGAGGCGGCGTCTTGCTCCATCTGCTTATCCCACGCCGCGTTGTCTTGTTCTGAAACGAATGCCGCCAGCTCAGCTAATTCTTTTGGCGGAAGCTGACGCACTGCGCTCTTAATCTCCGTCAAGCTCATGTCAGGAGTTTACCGGGCTCGTCGTCGAATTTCAAAGTCACCGCACCGTTCGCGACCTAGAGCACGGTAGCTACGATTTCGGCATCGATTTTTCCCAGCACGGCTGCGTGCTTTCCGCCCGGAGAAAAATCGCGCTCGATTTCTTTATCCCAGGCGAGCTTGTCATGGCGCACGATGTAATCAGCGAGTTTCGCCAGCTCGTCCGGCGACAACCGATCAACAGCTTTTTCGATTTCAGCCAGGCTCATGACGAAACAGTAAATGCGAAACGATCTGCTCGCAAGAAACGGGGCCGTTCCGTGCGTACCATCGCAAGCGGCTGATGATGCGCGCCGAATTGGCTGCGGTTAAAATTGTTAGGCGTGACCAGTGATGGTATGCTTAGCTTTGTGGAAAAGACGGTTCGAAAGTTCAAAAATTTTGCCGAAGGCGAGAAAAGCGATCACGATTTTTATAAGAAGCTTTCCCCGCAAGAGCGGCTCAATATTCTTTTGAAATTAAGCGAACATGAGCCTGAACGCGGGCTTGAGAGAGTTTATCGAGTTATTAAACTCCCGCGGCATTGAGTACGTAATCGTCGGTGCGCACAGCCTGGCCTTTCACGCACGGCCGCGCTACACCGGCGATCTCGATGTTCTTGTTCGTCCGTCGCGCGAAAATGCGGCCAAGTTGGTTTCTCTCCTGCGCGATTTTGGTTTTGAAAAAGCAGATTTCACAGAAGCCGATTTCACCGTCCCTGAACAGATGATTCAGCTCGGTCGCGCGCCAAACAGGGTTGATCTACTGACGAGCATTTCGGGAGTGGAGATCGACGACGCGTTTCGGACAAAAATATGGACTGAAATGGACGGTTTGCCGGTCTTTGTGCTGAGCAAAGAATTGCTTATTCAAAATAAACGCGCGGTTGGGCGCCCTCAGGACATAGCAGATCTCGAAGGCTTGGAAGGAAACTGACTACCGACAAACGGACACGCCTTGGTATCTCGGCAGCTCCCGCTGCGCTCGCCCGCTACCCTCGCGGCTTTGCCGGCCATGTCGCTCGCCCCACTCGCTCCGCCCGAAGCTTCGGCGTGGCAGGCAGCCATTAACAATTAACTACTAACTATTAACCGCTGAATGACGCGCATCCCCGCGCGCTTCAGCAACAAACTGAGCATCTCTCAGCCTGGCGTCTGAATCGGGAATTCTTTCGCAAGGAAGATTTTTGGATTTTCTTGGAAACTTCGTCCCGGAATTTCCGTAGAACTTGTTGGAAGCAGCTATTTATCGATGCCTATCCGTCGCCCGATCACCCTGAAGGAACGTGAGCGTCCCACTTTGCGCTCTGGTCGCGCCCTAGCCCGGGCGGGCGCAGGCGGATTTACGTTGGTCGAGTTAATCGTTGTCATCGCACTCATTTCCACTCTGATGGTGCTGGTGGCGCCTGCGTTCACAGGCATCAAGAGCGCGGGCAATGTCACCAGTGCTGCTTACACAATCAAGGACGCGCTCGAACAGGCGCGGACCTATGCGATGGCCTATAAAACGTACGTCTGGATCGGCTTTTATGAGGAACCTGCCGGTCAACCATCGACCAATCCAGCTACACCAGGGACTGGCCGAATTGTAATTTCGACGATCGCCTCGGCTGACGGAACGACGGTTTACAATCCAAGGAGTCTTGCTGCTATTGATCCAACCCGCGTCACTCAGCTTAACAAGTTGGTAAAAGTGGAGGGAACTCATTTAGCAACTTTTCCCGACGGCAGTGGAACTGGTGATACATTCGATTTGCGCCCTGCGGCTATCTACGAGACCGCAAAAATCGGAGACACAACTCCGCCGAATCCCTCTCTGACTCCATTCCAGTACCCGGTGGGTAATCCAGCCCCGGCCGCACAATACACGTTCGTGAAAGCAGTCGAATTTAGTCCACGAGGCGAGGCGCGGATCAACAACCGCAATTACACTTTGAAGACGGTGGCGGAAATCGGACTACAGCCGACACACGGCACGGCCGTAGACGTGAACAGCCGCAATATAATCGCGATTCAATTCGGCGCGCTCGGCGGAGATCTAAAGATTTATCGACGATGAAATTACAATGTCCCCACACCAGTTTCTCACTGATGGAGGTAACGATTGCGTTAGGGGTCGCGGCAATTTGTCTGATCGGAATCTTCGGCTTGTTGCCGATTGGCCTGCAAACTGACCAGAATGCTACCGAACAAAGTCGTGCGTTAGGGATTTCATCGGTCGTCATTGCCGATTTGCGGGCGACACCTGGTTCGGGATCGGGAACTTCCCCTCAGCTCGGAATTTCGATACCCGTGCTGTCAGCTACATCGGTGTCGGCTGCCCCACTCTATTTCAATAGCGAGGGGCAATCATCAACATCTTTGATTAGCCAGTCACGTTATCGAGTAAGCATTACGTTTCCTGCGAATAGCGCGGGTGGACGCGTTGCGACATGGGTCAGCCTGAAGATCACGTGGCCAGCTGGCGCTTCGCCAACTGAGGCCACCGGTGCTCTCCAAACCTTCACTGCCTTAGATCGAAATTGAATTTCACAGTCCGACGTCCAATTGCGAAGGCAGCATTCACCCTGGCCGAGATGCTAGTAAGCGTCGCGGTGCTGGCGATTCTGGTGGTGCTCGTCGCCAAGCTTTTCTCGAGTGCAGTAAACATGACTGAAAGCACGATCAAGCGAATAAACATTGAATCTCAGTCGCGACCGGTGCTTGACCGTCTCGCGATTGACTTGGCTCAAATGATTAAGCGAGCAGACGTCGATTACTTTACCAAGTCGCCATCGGTGCCTCTGACCGGCAACGACCGCATCGCTTTTTTCAGCCAAGTCCCCGGTTACGGGGCGAGTTCCTTAAGTCCCATCTCGCTCGTCGCGTATCGGATCAATTCGAAGAACCGACTCGAGCGGATGGGAAAAGCGCTGGCTTGGAACGGCGACACAACAACTGTTTTGCCGTTGGCGTTTCTGCCGATGACAATTTCCGGGAATTGGCCCGCAGCAACCGATTCGACGGCCGATACGGATTACGAAGTTATCGCGCCAAACATCTTCCGGTTCGAATACGGTTATGTTCTGCGGAACGGCTCGCTGACAACGACTCCATGGGACACGAGTGTGGGGCATACTACAATCAGTGGCATGCAAGATGTCGCGGCAATATATGCGGCTGTGGCTACAATTGACACGAAAAGCAAGATTCTTCTTTCAGATACTCAACTATCGACGCTGGCAGGCAGACTACCCGACTTCACTGCAAACTCCCGACCGGGAGACATGCTATCTCAATGGCAAACCGTTCTAAATGGCACTACTGACATGCCGCGCGCTGCTATTTCCGAAATCCGCCTGTCGGAACGATGTTTTCCAATCGGGCCGAGCTTTTAAAATGCTCTCGTCTATGACCTGTAATTCGGCGCAGGCCAAGAGCGGAATAGCGTTGCTCATCACACTTGCTTTTGTCGTACTTCTAGCCGCATTAGTCGTCGCGTTTTTGAGTCGGACCACAAATCATCGTCTCGTCGCCAACACAGCAACTAACGAAACAAAAGCTGATCAGCTTGCTCGAGGTGCGCTGGACATCGTCGTCGGTAATCTCAAACAGGAAATTTCCGCGGGCTCGCCTATCAGCAGCGCCAATATCTTACCACAGCGCAGTGGCACGCCCGCACCGGGCTCCCTACCAATTCCTAATTTAGTCCGAATAAGCTTTCAGGGCGAAGCCACGGGCACTGCTCCAATCCCGCCGCCGGCCGTTTCGAGTCAGGCGTCTCGAGTAAATTCCACTGCGCCCTCATTAAATGGCCGATCGATCAGCGGCGCCCGCTGGAATAGTCATTACTTAGTTCCACGCGCGACCACGTCGACAACCTTAGATTCTACTCCGATCGCGACTTTCAACGCGCCGGATTGGGTGTTCGTTACCGCGGACGGACCAGAGGTCCTCACACCTCCGGCCACTGGCGCGGTCGGGAGATACGCGTTCGCAATCTACGATGAAGGTGGGTTGCTGGATATGAACGTCGCGGGTTTTCCTTATTCGCCAAAGTCTCCCGCGAGCGCCGCGGCTCCTGGCGTGCCCACTACAGATGTTGGCAGGAAAGGAATTGTCGCGCTCGCAGATCTCACTGGTCTTCCGACTTCACCCACCGTCATCACGGCAACAACGTCCACCCCAGGTAGTTGGCATAGCGCAGATAGCATCAGCGACTGCGTAGGTTGGAAAAATTACGCCACCGTGCAGCCGACGGGCGCTTTTAACAATTTCAGTTTTGATCCAGCGACAGTTTCGCCAGGAACTGGTTCGCGCTTTCTCGGTGTGTTTCTGAGTACAACCAACGGGTTCTTGACTGCTTCGACGACTACCACCCCCGG
>Ga0209648_10005926_pt1 | contig 10501 bp, 9 predicted proteins | sample GraSoi2013_115cm_FD_185830 | JGI IMG/M metagenome (GOLD analysis project Ga0209648, IMG submission 185830) | Grasslands soil microbial communities from the Angelo Coastal Reserve, California, USA - Sample 9_17_2013_115cm (SPAdes) (version 2) | ecosystem: Environmental > Terrestrial > Soil >...
GCGTACCTTCATCGTGACCCCTCGTGCATCGAAATCGCCCGCAAAAAGAAGGCCCTGGACAGGGCTTTGAAGGCGACCGTGAGTGCCGAAATGTGGGCTGAACTGGGTTCGTAGGCGGGCCGGCCTCAGGTTTCGAATTCGCCCCGGGCGGCATAATCATACGTTCGGGCATGAAGGCACACGAACTCGCACGCGAACTCGGGATCAGCCAAAAGGAGCTGGTGAACTTTCTCCAGCAACGGCGGCTGACACGCAACGCCTCGGCACCATTGGCGCCGGGCGCGATCGAGGCTGCCCGCTCGGCCTTCAAGCCCACGTCCGTCGCGGTCAAGATCGAGGCCAACGGCGAACGCAAGGCGGTGCTGCCGCCATCGCTGTCGGTCAAGGACCTCGCCGAGAAGCTCGGGGTGAGCCCGGTGGAGGTCATCAAGAAGCTGATGGCGTCCAAGATCCTGGCCTCGATCAACCAGGTCATCGACTTCTCCACCGCCGAGATCGTGGCGGACGAGTTCGGCTTCACGGTCGAACCGGTGTTGAGCGAGGACGTGGTCGCCGTCGAGGCCAAGGAAGGCGAGGGCGACGTCGTCACGACCTCGCGGGAGGAGCTGTTCTCGGTCGCCAACGAAGACCCGACCAAGCTCGTCCCGCGACCGCCCATCGTCACCGTCCTCGGGCACGTCGACCACGGCAAGACGTCGATCCTCGACGCGATCCGTAAGACGCGAGTCGCCGCGGGCGAGGCCGGTGGCATCACCCAGCGCATCGGCGCCTACAAGATCCAGACGGCCGACGGCCACGATGTCGTCTTCATCGACACCCCTGGCCACGAGGCCTTCACCGCGATGCGCGCGCGCGGAGCGCAGGTCACGGACCTCGTGGTGTTGGTTGTCGCCGCCGATGACGGCGTGATGCCGCAAACCATCGAGGCGATCCATCACGCCCGCGCGGCCAAGGTTCCGATCATCGTTGCCATCAACAAGATCGACAAAGAGAACGCCAACCCGGACCGCGTCCACCAGGAGCTGGCGGCCCAGGGCCTGGTCACGCGCCACTATGGAGGCGAGCTCGAGTGCGTCCATCTCAGCGCCAAGACAGGGCAAGGCATCGACGACCTGCTGACGACCATCGTCCTGTCCTCGGACATCCTCGAGCTCAAAGCCAACCCCGATCGCAACGCCCTCGGCACAGTCGTCGACGCTCACCTCGAGCGCGGCCGCGGCCCGGTCGCGACCGTGCTCGTGCAGGCGGGTACGTTGAAGGTTGGAGACGACTTCGTCTGCGGCCACATCTACGGCCGCGTGCGGGCGCTGACCGACGACCGCGGCCAGGGCGTGACGGCAGCGCCGCCCGCGACGCCTGTAGTCGTGTCCGGCATGAGCGAGGTCCCGCAGGCGGGCGACATCTTCCAGGTCGTCGGCTCCGAGAAGGCCGCGCGCCAGATCGCTCTCACCAAGCTGACCGAGCGCCGTACCACGGAAGCGGCCAGGGACGTGGCCCCACGCATCACCTTGGAAGAGCTCGCGCGCCGAGCCAAGGAAGGCGAGGTCAAGGAGCTCAGCCTGGTCGTCAAGGCGGACGCACAGGGCACGCTCGAGGCTCTCCTCAGCGCGCTCCAGAAGATCGAAGACCCAGTGGTCGCCATCAAGATCGTCGGCCAGGGCGTCGGCGCCGTCAGCGACTCAGACCTTCTGCTCGCCGGCGTCTCCAACGCGATCATCGTCTGCTTCAACCTGAAGCCGACGCCGGCCGCAACGGCGGCGGCGGAGCGGGCCAAGGTCGAGGTTCGCTACTACGACGTCATCTACAAGCTCACCGAGGACGTCGAGCGCGCGGCCAAGGGCTTGCGCGAGCCGACCTATCGACAGATCCGCGAAGGCAAGGTCGAGGTGCTCATCCCCATCAAGATCCCGCGGCTCGGCATCATCGCCGGCAGCCGCGTGGTGGAAGGCAAGGTCAGCCGCGGTGGTTGGGCCAAGCTGTTCCGGGGCAAAGAGCTGCTGCACGAAGGCCGGATCAGCTCGTTGAAGCATTTCAAAGAGGACGTGCGGGAGATGCCGGCAGGACAGGAGTGCGGCATCGGGCTAGAGGGCTTCGAGGACTTCCAAACCGGTGACACGATGGAGACGTACCGTCTCGAGCGCGAAGAAATCTGAGATCCGCCAATAAATTGACTGCGGAGGTCGCTATGCCGAGCTACCGCGCCGATCAGGTCGGAGAGCAGGTGCGTGAGGAGATCATGTCCATAATTCGTCGCGAGCTCAAGGATCCACGGATCGGTTTTGTGAGCATCACCGCAGTCCGCATGTCACCGGACCTGCGGTCGGCGCGCGTTCGAGTAAGTGTGCTGGGCGATCCCGATGAGAAGAAGGCCTCGATGAAAGGCCTTGCCTCTGCGAAGGGTCTCATCCGCCACGAGCTGGGGCGCCGGCTCCAGAACCTCAGGTACTCGCCCGACCTGCGCTTCGAGCTCGACCCGTCGATCGAGTACAGCGTGCACATCTCGGAGCTGCTGAAAGAAGTTCTCCCGGCACCGGAGGAGGACAAGAAATAGCAACCCCGAAGCCCGCGACCCGTCATGAGTACGACGAGATCAAAGACCTCATCGACTCCAACCAGCAGATCCTGATCTTCGGACACAAGGACGCCGACGGCGACACCCTGGGCTGCAGTCTCGCTTTCGCCGAAGCCTTGCGATCCGCAGGCAAGCACGCGTGGGTGGTAATACCGCCACCGCTGCCTCAGATGTATGCGTTCCTGCCTGGATTCGAGCAGATCGACGTAGAGCCGCCTGCAGGCGCCGATCCGGAGCTGGTGTTCTTCTTCGACTCCGGCAACCTCGAACGTTCCGGGAGCAGCGTCAAGCAAATCGCCTCACACGCGACGATCGTCAACATCGACCATCATCCATCAAACTCGCGATTCGGCGACATCAACGTGATCGAGCCTGAAGCATCCGCGGTCGGCCAAATGGTGATGGAGATGCTCGACCATTTCGACTTCCAGATCACGCCCACCATCGCCATCAACCTCTACGTCGCGCTTCTCACCGACACCGGAGGGTTCCGGCACGAAAACACGACCCCGCGCGCGCTCGAGGACGCGGCGAGGCTGGCCCGACTCGGAGCGGATCCCGGCCACATCGCGACGCAGGTCTACAAGATGCGGCCCGAGACCACCTTGAAGCTCAGCGCTCTGGCCCTGGCGACGATGCGGATCGAGCTCCAGGGGAAGCTGACCTGGGCGAAGGTGACGCGCCGGATGCTGCGTGAAGCCGGCGCTGTGATGGCCGAATCCGAGGGCATCATCGACACCCTCAACAGCATCGCCGGGCTGGAGCTCGCCATTCTCTTCAAAGAGGTCTCGTCCGACTTGACGAAGATCAGCGTGCGCAGCCGGGGCGCGGTTGACGCGGCGGCATTGTGCGCATCGTTCGGGGGAGGCGGCCACATCCGCGCGGCCGGGGCGGAGATCGAGAAGTCCATGGACGAGGCGGTGCAGATGGTGCTGTCGGCGGCCAAGGAGGCGATCAGTGCCGCCTCAGCGAAGCCCTGAACGCACTTTTGTAAGCGGCGTCCTCAACGTCGACAAGGCCGCCGGTGAGACGTCCTTCACCGTTGTGAGACGGCTCCGAAACCTGACGGGGGCGCATCGCGTCGGCCACGCCGGCACGCTGGATCCGCTGGCCACCGGCGTGCTGCCCATCCTTTTTGAATCCGCGACCCGCCTCGCCGAGTTCGCGCATCAGCTCCCCAAGACGTACGTGGCCGACATCCACCTGGGCTTTGCGACCGCTACCGACGACGCCGAGGCAGAGGCGATTCCACACGGCGATCCGAGCGGCCTGACGATCGCCGCTATCGCCGAGGCGCTGACACACTTCACCGGCCGCATCCTCCAGGAGCCGCCCTCCTTTTCGGCGGTCAAGGTCGAGGGCGAGCGCGCGTACCGTCTCGCGCGCCGCGGCGAGGAGCCGAAGCCGGCCGCGCGGGAGGTGGAGGTATACGAGGCTCGCGTGCTCGACTTTGCGCCGGGACCCCAGGCAGTCGCGCGGGTGGAAATCCGCTGCGGGAGCGGGACCTATCTGCGTTCCATCGCGCGCGACCTCGGCCGGCAGCTGGGGGTGGGGGGCTACCTGGGCCGCCTTGTGCGCACGGCGTACGGCCCGCTGACGGTGGAGACCGCGATGACGGTCGGAGCGCAGACAAGCGCCGAAGACGTTCGGGATCGACTGCTCCCGGCCGAAGTCATACTGCCGGACATGGAGCGCGTGCGCCTCAACGTCGAGCAGGAGGCGATGGTCCGCCAGGGACGTGCGGTCCGCGTGCTCCCCGAGCCAGGACCCGGCCCCATCCGCGCTCATGATTTGACCGGCCGCCTCGTGGCGCTCGGCCATACCGATCCGCTTCGCCGCACCTTTGTCCCCGAAAAGGTTCTGAGCTGAAGGTTCACCTCGGGCTGCCATCGAGCCCGATCGGCCCCGTCGCGCTCACCATCGGCAGTTTCGACGGCGTCCATCTCGGCCATGCCGAGGTGATCAGGAAGACGGTGGCAGCGGCCGCCGGCGAGCAGGGGCAGCCGGCCCTGATCACGTTCGAACCACATCCGCGCTGCCTGCTCGACCCCGCCAACTGCCCGCAGTCGATCACCACCCTCCAGGAGAAGCTGGCGCTGATGGAGGCAAACGGCATCGAGCACGCGATCGTGCTGCGATTCGATCGTGCGCTGGCCACGCTGTCTCCCCAAGAATTCGTCGACCAGGTCTCCGCGGTGATGGACGTGCGGAGGTGGGTGATCGGGTTCGACTTCGCGTTTGGTCGCGAGCGCCAGGGCAGCGCGGGCTGGCTTCGCGACCGCGGTCACCTGGTAGACGAGGTGCCTCCATTCCTCGTCGATGGAAAAGCCCTGCACAGCTCGGACGTGCGGCGTCTGGTCACGTTGGGCGACGTGGAAACCGCGAACCGGCTGCTGGGGCGCGAGTATTCGCTGTCAGGCCCGGTCGAGGCGGGGGACAGGGTGGGCCGAACACTCGGCTTCCCCACAGCCAACATCGCCATCGAACCGAACAAGCTCGTGCCGGCGCTCGGTGCCTACGCCGGCCGGGTCAGAGCGCCCGAGGGTGGCTTCATCGCAGCGCTCTCGGTCGGCTACCGCCCCACGTTCGGAGGCACGCAGCTGCGGGTCGAGGCGTTCCTGCTCGATTTCGAAGGGGACCTCTACCAGCAGCGGCTCGAGTTCCATTTCGTTCGCTATCTGCATGCGGACATCGCATTCCGAAACGTCGGCGATCTCGTCCAGCAATTGAAGCGCGACGTGGCGGATACGAGACGCATCGTCAAGCCGTGACTGGGTCTAAGGGGTCCCCGCGAACTCGCGGCGCAGCCTCGGAGTTCGTGCGGCTTTGAGTCGCGTCATCGTCATCGGCGGCGGCATCGCCGGGTACTGCGCCGCCTTGGGCGCAAGGCGCGAGGGCGCTGAGGTGACCGTCGTCGCGAGAGCGCCGGGCGCCACCGCGCTGTATGCGGGGGCAATGGAGGTGGTCGACGACCTCGAAGCCACTCTCAGGACGCAGCCGCATCACCCGTTCACCCGGCTCGGGCTCGACTCCGTACGGCTCAGCCTGGAGCTCGACGCCGCGATCCAATCGCTGCTGCTCGCACTCGAGAAGGACGGCTTGAAGGTCGAGGGCGGCTGGCGGACGCGCGGCCGCTACGCCGACATCCATGGCCTCGCCCGGCCCGGGAATCTCGTCCCAGCCACGGTTGCGCCAGGCGAGCTGCAAGCGCTCATCGGCCGCAGGGTGGCGGTGGTCGGGGTGGAGGAGGTCGGAGATTACGACGCCACGGCGACGGCGCAAGCGCTGAGTGAGCTGCACGGCGTAACGGCCTTCGCTGAACAGGTCTCGATCGCCGAACTGCCGACGTCGGCCGCGCTCACGGACCTGTACGGCCGCCGAGCGCCGATCCTCACGAAGGCTCGTGCGGCCACAGCCGCGTACCCGCCGGGGTTCACGAACCTGCCCTCTGATTCATTCGAGCTCCTTTCGACGCCGCCGTCGCCACACGGATGGCGGCTCCAGCAGGCGATCGGGCTGGGCACGATCAAGGCGACGGTGCAATCAGTCGAATCGGCGCGCGGGCGGATCGCATCGGTACGCGCGGGCGAGCGCTCGCTGCGAGGCGACTCGTTCATCCTGGCGACCGGCCATCACATCGGCGGAGGTCTCGATGGCGGCCGGGTCACGAGCGAGCCGTTGTTGGGCCTGGGAGTCTTCCACGACGCCGAGGCCGTGGCCACGACCGGAACGCGCCTGCAGCATCTGCAATACATCGACGCCGCCGAGGAGCTGCGCAGCGGCCTGCGCACGGACCACCAGCTCCACCCCCTCGATGAGAGCGGACAGGTGCCGTACTCGAACCTGTATGCAGCCGGGGCGGTGTTGGGTGGATACGAGTACGCCGGAGCATGTGGATTCGGTGTGCCCATCCTCACCGGTTGGCTGGCCGGCCGCTGGGCGGCGAAAGCCACATGAGGCAAGAGCTCGAGGCCATCGTCGGCGCGGCCGCGCTCGATGAGCGCGCGGTGCGCGACCTATGGCCGCTGGCGATCATGGATGAGCGCGCCGGCAAGTCCGCGCCCCGAGTGCTCGTGGCTCGGCCCGCCGGCCGTGAGCAGATCTCCACGATCCTCCGCTGGGCGGCGGCCAACTCGGTCACGGTCACGCCTCTCGGCGGGGCGACCGGGGTTTGCGGCGCGGTTGGCCCGGATAAGGGCGAGCTCGTGATCGACCTGGCCGCGTTCGATCGCATCCTCGAAGTCGATGAAACCAACCTGAGCTGCACGTGTGAGTCGGGTGTAAACGGGTTGGCGCTCGAACAGCATCTCAATGACCGCGGCCTGACGCTGGGCCATTACCCGAGCTCTCTGGCCGGCACGACTGTCGGCGGGTTGTGCGCAACACGGTCCTCAGGCCAGGAATCGAGCCGCTACGGCAGCATCGAAGACATGGTCCTCGGCCTGGCGGTGGTGCTTCCTGACGGGACGTTCGCCGGTCCTCGGCCGGGCCCGCGCTCTGCGGTGGGACCGGCCCTGCACGAGCTCTGGCTGGGTTCGGAGGGGGCGCTGGGAATCATCATCGGCGCGGTGCTCAAACTGCACCGGCTCCCCGAGGCCGTGATTGGTCGGGGCTACGGCTTCGCCGACCTCAAATCCGGGCTCGAATGTATGCGCGCGATCATGCAGTCGGGGATCCGGCCGCTTCTGATGCGCCTCTATGATCCGGAGGATGCCGCCTTCAACGGTTACGACCTTCCCCTTGGCACCAGCGTGCTCGTGGTCGCGACCGCAGGGCATGAGAGCATCGCCAGTGCGGAGGCCGCAGAGGTGCGGAAGCTGGCAGGTCGCGCGACAGATCTCGGCGAGGAGCCATGGGAGCGATGGAAGCGGCACCGGTTCGACTTATCCGCCGAGCGACTCAAGAGGATGCTCGAGCCGCCATGCTCCTATCTCGACGTGATCGAGCTGGCGGCGCCATGGACCAGGCTCCCAGAGCTTCACTCCCGCGTCAAAGCCGCAATAGCCGTCGGAGGAGTCGCGTTATGCCATTTCAGCCATGCCTATGAGCAGGGCTGCTGCGCCTACTTCTCGTTCGCGGGCGCGGGGGACACGGAAGAAGAAGCGCGGTCGGCTTACAACCGAGCCTGGGAGGGAGCGATGACATCGGCGCTGGAGCTTGGCGCTACCATCAGCCACCACCACGGCACCGGTCAGGTGAGGGCAAGGTGGGTCGCCGATGAGATGGGAGGGTGGATGCAAGTGTGGAGGTCGGTCAAGGAGGCAATCGATCCCGCCGGGATCATGAATCCGCACGCCCTCGGAGGCGCGCGGTAACGTGGCGGACGTACTTTTCATAGTCAACCCAGCCTCCGGCGCCGGACGCGCCGCACGCGAGTGGTCCGCGATCGAGGGTTGGCTGCCATCGACCGGAATCCCATACGAAGCCGCGCTGACCACCAGGCCGCTCGAGGCGACAGAGATGGCGGAGCGGGCGGTACGCCAATCGCGGCCTGTGATCGTGGCGGTCGGAGGCGACGGCACATTGAACGAGGTCGTCAACGGCTTCTTCCACAATGGCGCGCCGATCCCCACGACGAGCCGCTTGGCCATGCTGCCGCTTGGGACCGGCGGCGACTTCAGGCGCACCTTGAAGATCCCGCTGGACCCGAAGGCGGCGGTCCAGATCCTCCGGACAGGCATCCCGCGCCGGCTCGACGCCGGCTGCGTGTCTTACAAGGCCAACGACGGCAGCACCGCGGTCCGGCATTTCATCAACATCGCCGACGCCGGGCTCGGCGGCGATGTCGTGCACCGCGTCAACAACGGCGGCAAGCGCCTCGGCAGCGCGACTTTCACGCTCGCCTCCCTCATGTCGCTGCTGGCCTGGAAGAACAAGCCGATGAACGTGGTGGTGGACGGCGTCGCTCACGATCTCAAGGCCCAGCAGGTCGTGATCGCCAACTGCCAGTACTTCGGGGGTGGCATGCGCATGGCGCCGACCGCCTCGCCGACCGACGGCGTGTTCGACGTGATCCTCGTCGGCAACGCCGGCAAGCTCGAGACCATCCGGGGCATCGGCACCGTCCGCACCGGCGCGCACATGGACGAGCACAACCCGAAGGTCCAATTCATGTACGGCAAGCGCATATCGGTGACCTCGCCGCAGGAGGTCCGGATCGACCTCGACGGCGAGGATCCGGGATTCCTGCCGGCGCTGTTCGAGATTCAGCCGGGGGCGATCGAGTTCATCACGCCGCGATAATTTCTGAGTGACGAAGGGGGTCATCGCCACCCCGCACCGGCTCGCCTCAGAGGCCGGGGCGCAGGTGCTTCGCGACGGCGGCAACGCCGTCGACGCCGCGATCGCCGCGGATGCCGTTCTATGCGTGGTCTACCCGCAGATGACCTCGGTCGGCGGGGACCTGATGGCGATCGTTTGGCCCGCCAATGCTGACGTCCCGATTGGCCTGATCGGCGCGGGGCGCTCCGGCGAGCTGGCCACGATCGAGGCGGTCCGCGAACGAGGTCACGAGTCGATGCCAGAGCGCGGGGCGCTGAGCGTGACCGTTCCCGGCACGGTCGAGGCCTGGGGCCGACTGCTCGAGCGCTTCGGGACGCTGGGCATGGCCGCGGTGCTCGAGCCGGCAGCTGTGCTGGCCCAGAACGGATATCTCATCACCGACCGCCTGGCGGTGTTTCTCAAAGAGGGCGCCGAGCTGCTGGCCAAGGAGCCCGCGGCGCATGAGCTCTACCCGCCCATGGAGGGCGGCATGCTCCTTCGCAATCCGGACCTCGCATCGGTCCTGCACGACATCGGCCGCAGCGGGATCGGCACGTTCTACCGAGGGGAGATCGCCGCGGCGATCGCAGCCGCGATCAAGCGACGCGATGGCTTCGTGACCGCCAAGGACCTCGCCGCACACAGGTCGCAGTGGGTGGAACCGCTGAGCGTTCGCTACCGCGACCTGCTGGTCTTCGAGCTGCCTCCTCCGACGCAGGGACTGACCGCCCTGGCGATGCTGGCCAGGCTTGACCGCCTGTCGCCCCACCAGGTCCAGCCCGGAGTTGGTTTCGTCACCGCCTTCAAGCAAGTCCGTGACCAGTGCTACCCGCTCCGCGATCGCTACATCACCGACCCTGAATTCGCCGTCGCACCCCTGGAGCCGTTTTTCGACGCCGGCCATGCCGCCGTCGGAACCAGCGACGCCCGAGAGGGCGGCGACACGATCTACATGTGCGCTGCTGACGAGCACGGAAATTTCGTGTCGCTGATCCAGAGCGTCGCCTACGGATTCGGCTCGGGGATCGTGGCCGAGGGCACTGGCATGCTGCTCCAGAACCGCGGCGCGTACTTCAAGCTCGATCCCAAGCACGTCAATCGGCTGGAGCCGAAGAAACGCACGATGCACACACTGATCCCGGCCATGGCCGCGCGTGACGGCCGCCCCGCGATCGTATTCGGGTCGATGGGAGGCGACGGCCAGCCGCAGCTGCAGACACAGGTCTTGATCAACCTGGTGGACCGCGGGCTGGAGCCCGCGGAAGCGGTGGCCCGGCCGCGAATCCGCGTCCAGGCCGGCGGGGAGGTGATCTCGGTGGAGGCCGACGATCCCGACGCGCGCGACCTCAATCGCTCGGGCCTGAAAATCGAGCTGATGCCCGCCGGGCACCACAGTCTCGGCCATGCCCACGTGATCGTGATCGACGGTCCTGGGGCATGGCGGGCTGGCGCGGATCCGCGCTCAGACGGGAGCGTGGAATTAGTCACTTAATAGCCCCACGAACTCAGAGGCTGTCGCCGTGAGTTCGCGGGGACCCCTGAAACGGTGGTTACCCCTTGGCCGGTATAATTTCGCTTCGGTTTGGCAGAAGAGACTGAAGTCAAGAGCAAAGTGATCGCCGAGTACCGGCGGGCTGAGAAGGACACGGGCTCGCCCGAGGTCCAGGT
>Ga0209648_10005928_pt1 | contig 10496 bp, 6 predicted proteins | sample GraSoi2013_115cm_FD_185830 | JGI IMG/M metagenome (GOLD analysis project Ga0209648, IMG submission 185830) | Grasslands soil microbial communities from the Angelo Coastal Reserve, California, USA - Sample 9_17_2013_115cm (SPAdes) (version 2) | ecosystem: Environmental > Terrestrial > Soil >...
AGAAACGTCCGCCAGCTTTGCCCCGTTGGGCGAGGCGTACGCACGCCCCGCATGTATTTCTGGATCGTGCGTTTGCACACGCGCATACCCAGCTTGAGCAACTCGCCTCGCATGCGCTCCGCTCCCCAGAGCCGATTGTTCCTTGCCATGTCCTTGATCAAGGCGATGGTCTCTGAGGAAAGCTTTGGCTGTCTCGAATCAGCCTTTGACCTGTGCTTCCAGAACAAGCGGAAGAGTTCCCGATGCCACCGAAGCACTGTCTCCGGCTGCACAATGAAGAGTGCCTGCTTCCAGGTCCGAACCATTCGCGCAAACAGCACCAAGAGGAACCTATCGGTCTTCCTGCAGACCGGTCGTTTCACGTGCCGACGCAGGATGATGAGATGCTGCCGTACCATGGCGTTTTCGACCAGCAGTTCGGACTTCCCTTTGGCAAGGTCTGCGATCGTTCCAAGCAGGAGGGAGGTCGAGCGCGGTTTCATCCAACGAACCATGCCACTGTAGAGCGCGTGAAAGCACAGAGCTATTCGTTGCCTGAGAGGGATGAGAACAGGGAACATCGGCTTCTCCTTTGCGAAGAGAAAGAAGGGTACCAACGTATGAAAGACAGGCATGCTCTCTGATTCTACCTCTACCGCTTCACTCCTGCAAGCAGCATGGGACCCATAGATCGCTCTCAAGGTGCCTTTTTCTGAACGGATGTCCTAAGTAGCCAGCACAGCCAACGACGAGATCGACCTGGCGTGTCTGGGTGTGCATTTTCCAGTAGCAGAGGCGTACTTTTCCTCGGGAGAGGCAAACGATACCTTCCCAGGACCATAAGAAGCTCATGAAGTCTGTGGATTAATACTCCATCCCATTCCAAAAAGATGAGGCATCGCAAAAGGCTGAGAGAACTTCGTCACAAGTGGGCAGTAGCGCTCATTACTGCAATGCTATTTCCAAAGCTTGTATTGTTTGGACCTGCATGCATTGCATTACAGGTTCCACTCCCTTTGAAGGAGATGCACTCCTGGTTGCGGGGCATTTGACGTGCCATCCTGCGTTGCTCTCTTAAACGCCGCTAATGCTCGCTCTGTTGCTTCGCCAACGGCTGGAGCATGATCGATATTGAGCACCCCTGTCCTTTCGCCTCTCTCAAAACGGGCAGCGAGTTCTCGCAAGATCTCTACAGGCAAGGCAGCAAACGGGATCTCCGTTTGGTACAACCAGAGGGTCAGCCCAAGCTCTTTGATGAGCGGGTCCGTTGCATCCTCTTGTTTCCAGATCACGACAACATACCAATGCCCCAGCTGGTACAGCTGATGAACCAATACCTGAAGCGGAGATGTTTTCAGCTTTCCTCGTACGGAACGATAGCATGCCTGCGCTTCTCGCTGGCTGATAGGCCCATTCCCGTCCTTCTGCGCTCCAAAGTGGAGCACGAAGTACTCTTTCCCTTTCAGTGGACATATCTCAGTTGGATGAGACTGCCAACAAAGCATACATATCTCGCTTGGCGCTTCCTGGCGGTGAGTGTGTTGTCTCTTCCTCATGGTATTTCCTTACCTGGCTTTCTTTTCACCGAAACTGGAGGGCTCCACTGAAGAGAATAGGCGTCGCGCTTCAGTCAGGGCCTGAGTGAACTGAGTTTCGACATCCTTTTCCCGGTACAGAAACTTTTCTCCCTCTTCGAGCCTCCGTCCAAATCGGAACAGACCATCTTCTTGCTCTGCCTGCGTTACATGAGGAAGCGAGTGCGGAGGCGGCAAAAATGCTAGCCCCGCAAGGTACGGGATATGAAACGCAAAGCGCATGTCTGGACGCACGTCGGCAACTATCTCGAGCGAGTAGAGGGAGTAATAATCAAGCTCAATGGTAACATGACAGCCGGGGCAGGCTTTGATCTCTTTGGTGTGGGCGACATAGAAATCCCGCTTGCCTTCGTAAAATCCTTGCTTCATGCTCTGGCAATGACCATCGCAGAGGGACAAGATGATCTTGTCAGCCTGATCTGGCCTGTAAAACGCAATACGTGCATAAGACGAATTCGCCAGCACCGAGAGAGCTTCGTCTTTTCTTGCATACCAACGCTCTCGCCGCTGCTCATAGAGCGCCTGGTGCTTGACCGCTTTGATTCCCTTCACGTGATTTTCCTTCGCCCACCTCGATGCCCACATCGTCCAATAGGCGAGACGAAAAACCGCGGCGAGTTCTGGAAACTCATGCTGTTCCCACTCGCTGAACAGGCTTTCCACCATTGCAAATTCGTTCTGCCGGGCCTGTTCGTTTTGTACTCTCCTCGAAGACGCCTTCTGCGCTCCCGTTTTCCTGCGCATGGCCACCAGTGCAGCATGCTCGGCCCGCCACCCTTCTAGGTCTTTCTGGGTCAGACGTTGGATACTGCTCCGATCAAAGACCGGAAATATTAGTTTCCTGCCCGACTTGAAGATGCTTCTGGTCGTCAGAGGTGTCAGCTTGCCATCAGCAAGCCACTGTTTTCGTTCGGTTGTTGAGCATCCAAGGAGCGTTTCCAACTCCCAGGGCTCGACCGCCAGCTCTTGTGCAAACACGTGAAAGAAGCGTGCTTTCGCGCGTTGATCCGCTTCCAGGAGCGTACGCAGCTGCTGCACGAGGATGGCTTTCCGTTCTTTCGTCTTCGTCGGCAGACCGAGAAAAGCGCAGATCTGCACCTTGGAGAGAAGGGTAGAGAGGCGTTCAGGAACCTTGAGGGTATCTCCGAAAGAAAGAACCATCGCTGTCTCTGCTTGTTCTTCAGCCTGTTTGAGCGCTACCATCCAGGCTGGTTCCGCCAGCTCGGACGAGTGTGTCTCGGAAATATCGGCTCGATGGCGTGTCTCAAGGAGCACTTCGTACTGCGCCATAGCCTGTGACCAGAGGGTCAGCAGATCGTGCACGGCTTGCTCTGCGTCTTCGGCCAGGATGTTTTTCAGGATGGTCTCATCTCTTCCTGCGCGAAAGAACATCGCCTGGTACGGGGATCGGGAGAGGTAGTATTCTGCCAGCCGAGTCAGTTGCGCCTGCAGATCAGGGGTGGCAGCAAGCGTGGGCCAGGGGTCGCTCCTCCAGAGCCTCCCCTGTGCTTCCAATCCTTTACCGACAGGTCCGGTATCGGCGATGATGGTTGTACATGCTCCTTGTAATTCTACCGTGATTGCTGGATGAAGTGCTTGCTTGCACCAATGGCGAAAATGGTCGGTCGCCAGTTTCGGTGTTTCAGGTGTCACAAGGAGGTAGCCCCGTTGCTCGGCCTGCCCGACGAGATACCGCACGAGTTCTTGACGTTGTGCTTTGTTTGCTTCACCCTGCCATGGTCTTTTTTTCTTCTGCACTGTTTCCCCTTTTTCTCTGTGCTCGATACCATGCTCTATCACTGACATCGTGTAGTTGATGGCTGGTTCCTCTTGCTTTCGCCCATAGGCAATGGGAAGGCGACTGTTCCTCTCAACGCACATTCCTCTGTTCCCTTTCTTTTCCTTTTGTGCTAAATCGGAAGAATTCTATGGCGAAACTATAACCATTCTTATCCTATTACAGAGCGTCTGAATGCGATTCAGACTACCAGCAACACATTCCACTTCTCAGCTTCTCTTTAGAGACGATCAGCTCCCTCAGTATAGCACTGCAAACCTTTCATGCCTCTGTACTCTTGTAATGTGTTCCGACGACCATTGGTCTTTTTTCTCCCCTAGCAGAGACGTCAAGCGTATCTCCCTGGTCTTGTCGGTCGCACCTAGAGAAGTTCATCATTGTCGTCATCTTCATCTCCCCATCCTTAAATCCAACTCAAAATCCATTCTGGGAATTGTACATCATACGGAGATCACCCATACTCCTATGATAGCAGAAGAAAAGCATTCTTGCTTCGACTCTGCTCGGTAAAGGCGTCTACCAGCAGCAATGAACCTGAAGAGGAGCCATAAGCTGTCGCAAAGACTGTCAATCGGCCTATTCGTTCGATAGAGATATCTGTTCGAGCAGGGTGGAAAGCCGATGGAGTGGCATTGCAGAGCAGAGAGTGAGCTTTGATCCCGTCAGCTCGAAACAAGCACACCACTAACTCAACATTGGTGGATCCCGACATGGTGTTTTGTAAGATCAATGCGAGATTCTTCAACCCTCTGTCATTATCACAGAACGGCAACATCGGTGGAGCAAAATGTCTTGACTTATGCATTGGTATTCGGTACACTCATCGCAGGTAAGCTAACCGGAGAACACCATGAGAACACAATCAATCGATACCGCACCCGAAGTCGAGCGCCTGCAGGTTGCCAGGATACGCTCCTTTTCCCCAACCAGAAAGTTTGCCTCGGTTCGCAGCTGGACACATACGCTTACCAGCGCGAATTTGCACGCGATGCATAGTGGTACTCCTGAACCCAACGAACGTGCTATCGCAATGCGCTTTGTCACGCGAGAATATGGAAGAGCGCTAGCTACTGATTTCCAGGCTGCGGTGGAGCAGCGACCTGAGTGGACCATCCAGGAACACGATCTCCTGGTAGCACTGATCCCGGTCATTGAGGCATTTGAATGCCTGGGCATACGATACTACCTCTCAGGCTCTATCGCTTGTTCCATGTACGGTTTGCCACGAGGAGCGCAGGATATTGACGTTGTAGCAGACATGCAGATCGAACATGTTTGTCCTCTGATAGATCATCTGCAGGCAGCCTATACCATTAATGAACAGGCATTGCGTGATGCCATTGCGCAACGGAACACCTTTAGTCTCCTCCATCTCTCTAGCCTGGTCAAAGTGGATGTCATGCTGCCGCGTGGCACCCCATTGGATTCTTTGGTGTCGCAACGGGCGCAGCAGCTTTTACTGATAGAGGGATACCAGCCCTTCTGGATTGCATCCCCCGAAGACGTAGTCCTGATGCGGCTCGAATGGTATCAGGAAAGTGAGGCAACCGCTGACGATCAGTGGAATGACATCCTGGGAGTATTGAAAGTACAAGCTCCCACCCTGGATCTGACGTACCTTCGCCTCGTGGCGCAAACCCTGAACGTTTCAGGTCTCTTAGAACAGGCCCTTATAGACGCCGGCATCCGCGAACCATAGCGCCTGCGTCTCTGCATCTGCACCTACCGAGAAGCATACCGGCGAACACTGGATTGCATCGAGAGTACTCTTAAGAGGCTGTGGAATCGCTGCTCTCGCTTCTTATCGCAAGGGAACCATCTATGGCAATGTCACCGATGAATACATCCGAGATTATCCAGGCGCTTACACCGCTCGTCGAGGTCCTTGATCGCTTCGGCATCAAATACTACATTGGCGGATCAGTGGCAAGCTCAGTCCACGGGAAAAGGCGATACACGCAAGATGTCGACGTGGTAGCTGCTCTCCAACTCAAGCACGTCCAAACGCTGGTGGCGATGCTGCAACAAGCATACTATATCGACGCCGATATGATTCGCGATGCCATTCAAAACCAGTCGTCGTTTAACCTGCTGCATCATGACACCGGGGTGAAAGTTGACGTGTTTGTCCAGAAGTCCAACCCCTTCGCCCAGCAAGAGCTGCGACGGGCAAGAGAGGATGTGCTGGAGGTAGGGAGCCGTCCCTTTTTCTTTGCCTCTCCTGAGGATATGATTCTCGCCAAACTCGATTGGTGGAAGCTAGGCGGAGGCATTTCCAATCGCCAGTGGAACGATATTCTGGAGATGATGAAGGAAAAGCATGCGGCGTTGGATATCGCCTATCTTCGTCAATCTGCACCCATGCTGGGAGTAGTCGATGTGTTGGAGAAGGCCTTCAACGATGCAGGTCTCCAAACTCCTTAGCAGGCTTATGAGTAGCAAGCGTCTTGTTCCCTTCATGTGAAAGTGGAAGGCATTCAGGAATTGAGCAAAACAAGCTGGGTTGAGCTGTGCGTGAGCGACTTCGAGCAATCTATCACGTGGTTTGAGAACGTTCTGGGCTTTCGTGTCGTCGCCCTCGAGGCAGACGAGTATGCCGAATTGTCTCGTGGGGAGACCGCTATCCAACTGGCGCCAGACCATGCACCGTACTGGGCCTCCGAGCGCCCCCGCCTTCTTCCATCGGGACAGCGCGGCAGTGGCGTTGAGATCGCTCTCCTCGTAGACGACGTGGATGCCATCTATCGGCAGGCCCAACAGGCCCAGGCAGAGATCGTGCGCGAAATCGCGGACTATCCCTGGCACATGCGACAGTTCTGGGTGCGCCATCCCGATGGCTACCTCATCCGCCCCGCACAAAAGATCCTCTCCGTGAACCCGGCTACCTATCGTCAGCAGGTCACCAACGCTTTTGAACGCAATACGCCGCGCATTACCCAGGAACTGCTCGCAGTGAAACAGACGGCTGATCGCCTTGCTGCGCAAGGCGACTTTCTCGGCGCGGCCACGATCTATGAGACGCTGGTGACGGAGATCTTCGAGCAATCTCATCTCTACTTTGATGCGGAGGCTGGGTACGACGACTCCTACGGAGAAGAGTGGTACTTTCCAGAAGAGGAGGGATTGGAGCAGCTCGTTGGTGAGTGTATTGAAGCGCTGGGCAACTGTCTGGCGGACGAACGGGCCGATCGGGTAGCGCGCGAGAAGAGCATCGAGGTGCTCTTTGCCATCTACCAGCGCGACCTGCATGCCGACGACAGCCACGGCTTTTATACCAGTGCAGCGGACCAGCTCGTCACATACGCCGCGCCGCTGGAACGACAAACGATCGCGGAGAGTATTCGCGAAGCGCTGGCCGATGAAGAGCAACAGATCGTTGGCTCAGAGCGCCAGGCGTATGGCAAGTTCTGGCTGGACCTGCAGAAAGAGAGCCTCGACGATGAAGCCTACCTGCGCATCTGCCGCGAGACCGGTCGCACTTTTGACCTGATTGATCGACTCCTGACGCTTGGGCGCATTGACGAAGCCGCAAGAGAAGCGCAACAGCTTGACGATAATGCGCTCCTGGGACTGGTAGATCTCTTCATCCAGCACGGGCAGGATGCCGTGGCCGAGCGCCTGATGAGAGCACGCATCTCGGCACCTATCCGTCCCGCCAACGGCGCTGCGCATCTCTTGCTGCGCAGTCAGCCGGGACGAGCGGAGGCAGAGAAACCAGACTGGCGCGTCCTGGAATGGCTCCAAAAATACTATCGGACGCGGGGCAACTCTGCCGCCGAATTGGAGGTAACTGAAACATTGTTCCACACGCAGCCCTTTCTTAAGCGCTACCAGGAGCTACGTGATCTCGCCAGGCGACTTGATCGCTGGGAGACAGATCGGCCGGAGGTGCTCACTTTCCTGGAGCAGGCACAGAACACCCCTCTCTTGATTCAGATTGCTTTGGATGAAGGCGACATCGACAAGGCATTGCACCTGCTGAAAGGCACTGCGAAGAAGGATCATTATGGCTATACCTACATTGAGAGCTACGGCTACTACGGATACAGCAATATCGCCTTGGAGGTTGCCAGGGTCGCCGAGGAGACGCGACCGCGCGAAGCTATCGAGCTGTACCAGCAGTACGCCGAACGACTGATTGCACTGCGAGAACGTAAGAATTACCAGACAGCTTGCACCTATCTTGTAAAGGTGCGCACCTTGTACGAGAAGCTCGGCGAGGGCGAGGCATGGACGAGCTACATTGCGGCGTTGCGTGAGCAGAACCGCAACCTGCGCGCCTTGAAGGAAGAATTAGCTGCCGCGGGGCTGTGAGAAGGGGGAACTGATGAACACAAACCAGGTTCAGATTGACAGCAAAGCCGAGGGACAACAGCAAACAACCACACACTCTGGCGGACAACAACATGAGGAGAGAAGCACGAGGAGGACACGAACAAACGCCGACAAACAAGCCCTAGCGAGTCCCGTAATCGATACCCTGTTGTACTGGTGTACAGCACCATGAACGAATATCGGCGAAATAGAAAACACAAGATGAATGGAAAAGGGACTATCTCAGCATTTCAAGAAGGAGACGAGCCCTTTCTTGCTAGCACCACTCACAGCAAAGCCGACGATTGACAGGAAACATCGGCGAACATCAGCAAACTGCTCAGCAAGCACAACGCGAACAAGAACGAACGTCAGTGAACGGCACAACAACCCGCTTGCTCCTTCGGGGAATGATCGTCTGATTCTTGCTTCCATTCGTTTCTCAAACACTGTTGTACAAGCAAACGCTGTACAGCAACCCATACAGCAACGCCGATGAACACCAGCGAAAATACATAACACGCGATGAACAGAATAGAGGCTTTCCAAGCACCACGAGAACATTAGCGAACACCAGCGAACGACTCAAGTCGAGTCCCCCCTTCGGCATTACTTGTTTTTCGCCGTCCACCAATGTCTTTCATCCGCTCCAGAAGCCAATCGCATGTCCACTGCCATCCATGAAAATCCACTGTTGTCTACCGGTTTTGCTGTCAGTTTTGCTGTCAAAGGTGACAGCGTTGGCGAATTGCTCTTGAGAGTGGTTGAGGGCATTTCCTGACTCTTGAAAGGGGAGTAAACTGACTTCGGGCGAGGCTCGCTCCGTCGTCCAGGAGAACAGTTCCTCTCTAAAGATCACCCCTCTGGAGATACTTCAACTGGCAAGGTAAACCAGAAGGTCGCGCCGCGTCCGGGTGCACTCTGGACCCCAACACTGCCCTGATGACACTCGATGAACGCCCGGCTCAGATATAAACCTAATCCTAAGTTCAGATCCAGCTCATGCTGGACGGCGATCCCCCTGGCATGATAAAAGCGTTCCCAGATGCGCTCTTGCTCTTCTCCCGGGATACCCGGCCCCTGGTCCTGGACCGACACACGAGCTACTGCACCCTCTACCCCCAACTGCACCGTTACAGGCTGATCAGCAGGTGAATAGCTCAGAGCATTGACCAGGTAGCTGGTGATCACCTGGGTGATCCGCTCTGCATCAGCCATGACGGGCACCACACGCTCTGGAGGCAGGCTCTCCAGCACGATCGTGCGCTCAGGTGCTACGAGCTGCTGCGTAGCCACGGCTTCTCTGAGCAGCGCGTTCAGATCCCAGCGAGCCGGGTGCAACTCGAGGGTATTGGATTGGATACGTGCATCATCCATGAGCGCCTTGATGATGCGCTCCTGAAGACGGGCACTTTGAGCGGCAGACGCTAAGGTATCCTGGAGCTGCTCAAGTTTCTCGCTCATTCCCCCGGGCTGCTGTGCGAGCTGGCGCTTGAGCGTGGCGAGACGGCGCTGGGCTAACTGGATATTGCCCTTGATCACAGTCAGAGGCGTCTTCAGTTCATGGCTGGCCAGGTTGAGGAATCCAGTGATGAGCCGATCCATTTCTTGCCGCAGCAGTGCTCTGGTGCTCGTCTCGGCCTGCTCATACAAGCAGCGGAGGCAGTCGATGACCAGCATGGTCTCCGCTGCGACGGCTTTGACGAACTCGATCTCCTCTGGCGTGTAGGCATGGTCAAAACCTGCCTTGGCGATGACAAGTGAGCCCACCCACTGCTGCCCGAGAAACAGGGGAACCAACAGCAAATTCCTGGCGCCAACATTTGCCTGGTAGCCGGGTGGCAGGCACAGGCGATCAGTTGGGAGAATCACCTCCTGACCTGCGGCCAGGCGGGTAAGCACCGTTTCGTCGAGAAAATCTGAGGGCAAGAAGCGCCCGCTTATCTCCCGTAGGTACCGTTCCCACTGCAGGGTAATGCCGCTTCCCACGGCATAAATCACACGACCGGCTCCAGGCTCAAGGGCTTGAAGACTGACACCCTGGCAATCAAGAACCTGAGCGATCACGTCCACCAGCTGCTGGGCAATCAAGAGCACCGGAGGCGATAGGAGAAATATCCCTTCAGGGAAGGCGCAAGGAATATGCTCAGGAATGTGCGCGATGGCTGCGGTCAGGGCTGACACCGCCTGGTGGACGCGTTGGAGATGGAGCGCCTTCTGATACTGGTGCGTGATGTCATGGAACACAGAGATGGTGCCGACCACCTGCTGCTGTGCATCAAGCAGGGGCAGACCACGCCTGGTAACATAGACCGTGCGCCCGGAAGGCGGCTGGAGGACCAGGGTTTCTTTTTGCAGGCTGGATGCCGCCTCGCCATCGATGAGGAGGTTCATGAGCCATGGCTCGAGTGCGATGGCTCGTTGGGGCTCGTCACCCAGGATAGAGCCATGAAGGAATTGTTGGTAATCTACCCCTCGACAAAGATCTTCAGAAGCCACCTCAAAGAGCTTGAGGGCTGCTGCATTGGCTCGTAGGATCTTCCCCTCACGATCACAGACAATGACGCCATCCGGTAGTAGATCAAAGTTATCTTCGAGTTGTTTTGACGGCATGATCCCTTCTTGTAGCGCTACTTTGTTGTGCACCTCATTCAACACAGGAGAGTTTGTAGCAATCCATGGCAGATGGGCTACAGGGGCGGTTTTAGCATCACGATGGCATTTCCTCATGCAAAAGCCCACTGCCAGGGAATAGACCCTGTCCTGCCTGCTACCAGTATAAGGAGGAAGCATCATGAAAACGTCATGAG
>Ga0209648_10005931_pt1 | contig 10494 bp, 3 predicted proteins | sample GraSoi2013_115cm_FD_185830 | JGI IMG/M metagenome (GOLD analysis project Ga0209648, IMG submission 185830) | Grasslands soil microbial communities from the Angelo Coastal Reserve, California, USA - Sample 9_17_2013_115cm (SPAdes) (version 2) | ecosystem: Environmental > Terrestrial > Soil >...
CCGAGGATGGCGGTCAGCGGGTTGTTCAGTTCGTGCGCCACTCCGGAGATCAACTGTCCCACCGCTGCCAGCTTCTCACTGTGGAGCAATTGTTCCTGCGTGCGGCGCAGGTTTTCGTAGGCTTGGCGGGCCTCTTCATAGAGATTCGAGCGCTCGATGGCGCTGGAAATCTGGCTACCCACAGCAATGAGCAAGTTCACGTCGGCTGGAGAAAACTCCCGCGGCGTGCGGCTGCCGACAACCACACCGCCGATGACCCGATCTTTAGACCACAAGACGACGACGTAAACCGCTTGGAGCTCTTCTCGTGCCTGGATGTCGCGGAAAATCTGCGGCAGTACCAAGCCTTGCACGGAAAGGAATGTCGCGTGCGCAACCTTAATGTTCTGCATCAACTCCGGTTTCACTGGAACGGCTGGAAAACTTTTTGAGAATTCCGAACGATGCCCAACGGCCACCATGCGCCGCAACTGAGTGCCGTCCTCTTCGAACAAGTAGAGCGACGTGGTATCCAGGCTGAAAAGCTCGGCCATCTGACTCAGCGCGCGATGCAACGAATCTCTGAGGTCCAGCGATTCCGTCAGCGTCTGGCCGATCGAATTCAATACCAGGAGCTCGCGATTGCGACGCCGGATTTCGGATTCGGCCTGCTTCCGTTCGGTAATGTCCAGCAAGAATCCTTGATACGCTGAAACGTTGCCCGCGGCATCCCTGATGGCAATGGAAGACTCCAGCATGGTCCGTATTTCGCCGTCCTTACGCCTGATTTCGAATTCGAAATCGGCCACTGTGCCGTGCTGCTGCAAGAGTTTCTTGAGCCTTTCGCGGTCCGAGCTATTAGCATAGAACGCGGTCGGAATATCTACCGCCAACAGCTCCTCGCGGCTTTCATAGCCAGTCATTCGAAGAAGCGCGTCGTTAAAATCCAGGAATCGTCCTTGGGGCGTGGAGATGAACACGCCTTCCTGAACGCTGGACACCAGCGTGCGGTATTTTTCCTCTGCGCGCTTGCGTTCCGTGATGTCTTTCAAGACGTGTACGGTTCCGAGCTGCAATCCACTTGGATCCGTAAACGTGGAATTGGAAGCCAGGAAATACCCGGGCAGCCACGGATCAGGTTCATCGCCTTCTCCCCCAACTCCCTCGCAATATGGGCAAATCTTGTAACCCGCGTTTTGAAGAGGGAGGAGTTCATGGACACCGCGGCCGATAAGAGCGCTCCCCTCGCGCCCCAAGAGTTGGCTCAGTCGCTGATTGCTGCGCAGAATGCGCCCTCCGCGGTCGTGGACCAGGATCGGGTCGCCAATGGAGTCGAAGGTGTATTCCCACTGACGCTGCACGGCGTTGACCTGTTCAAACAAGCGCACGTTCTGTAGGGTCATGCCGAGCAAGTTCGCGATGTTGACCAGATAGCTTAGCTCGTCAGGGTGAAACCGTCCTTGTCGCGTCGAACCAACAGCGATGGCCCCCAATGGCCCTTGCTTGCCCGGAAGAGGCAGAATGACCAGCCGTGCCAACCCCGCTTCATCCGCTCTCTTTCGAGCCGTGAGATCCCACTCCTCGTTAGTCTCCAGGAACTGGCAATCACCGCTCAGCAGACGCTGTGCCCATGGCTCCGTTGATGAAAGCTGGGCGTAGCGGGTCAAGTAGCTCTGGTCGAATCCTACCGACGCCCGGGCGACCATTTGCGCCGAATTCCCCTCGCCTTCTTTCAGACGCACGAGGCCGTGTGTGGCGCCAAGACTTTCCACGAGATGCGACAACACTTGGTCAATCACTTCCTGGACGGAAAGCGTTTGGGTGCTTGCGGTCGTCAGAAGCGTCAGCCGGCGCATCTTGTCATTCAATTCTTCGCTTCGCGTGCGCGCGCCTTCTAGCGCAACCACTACCATGGCGATTCCCAGAGCCACTACCAGAAGATGGTCAAATGCCACCCGCAACAGGAAGAGAGGACTAACCAGCCACAGCGGATAGTCCATCCCATGCAATCCCTTCAGCAAGAGAATCCCTGCAAGAAGTTGTGCGCCGTAGCTGTGGCGCGACATCTTCGCATTCCACATCATCCCGCCGGCAACCAAGCAGATTGCGCTCTCGAAAATGGCAGTTTCCCAGTGAAGAGAAGCAACCTGTTGCGGGCCCCTTCGCTCGATAGCGTAGATGACAACCAGGATTAGGCCGGTCCAAGGAAGCGGAGACCAGATTAGTCGCTCCGAATCCGCCGCGAGGTGCAAAACGGCTAGCAAGGAAAAAATCAAGGCGGCGGCTTGCGCCAGAACGCTCGTCAGATGTAGTCCTGGAAGCGGACGAATCAGCAGCGCCACTTCGCATAACGAGGAGAAAGCAAAGAAGTACCACCCGATAAGCCAAAAACGGAAATAGCCCGCCTGGTGATCGCGGCGGAACAGAAGAAAGAGGACCAGCAAAATGAGAGAGGCAGTCGCTTCGAAGAATGCTATGCCGAGCAACCCTTGATTCTGCAGCAGCATGTGCCCCGCTCCCGGGCTGGGAAGTGCCGTCACTGCGGTGCTCGTGCTGCCGCAAAGCTTGCTTGGACGGCGAGAAACTCCGATCGATGACCCTTCACTGACGCTAACACGCTATTTTCTGACTGGGCAAGGCCCTCCCCATTTGTGTGTGCCGTCACATATAATGCCTACTGGGGGCCGACCAACGTGGAGATGGAAAACATACTCGTCGTGGACGATGAGGAGGCCATTCGAGAGGTCGTTTCGACCATGCTCGAATCAAAAGGCTATCACTGCACGGCTGTGCACAACGGCCGCGTCGCGCAAGACCAGGTCAAAAAGGCGACTCCCGACCTTGTCTTGAGCGACATGATCATGCCAGAGATGGATGGCATCCGCTTGCTGGAATGGATGCGGCAATACGATCCGGAAGTGCCGGTAATCATGGTTACGGCCATCCACGACATTTCCACAGCACTGGAAGCCATTCGCCGCGGAGCCTATGATTACATCCTCAAGCCCTTCGAGAAGGACCAGCTCTTTTTGGGTGTTGGGCGAGCGCTGCAGCACCGCCGGCTGATCATCGAAAACCGCAACTATCAGCGCAATCTGGAACAACTCGTCGAGGAACGCACCGCCCAGCTTACCGCAAAGCACGTGGAACTCGAGCAGTCCTACGACGATACGCTCGAGGCCCTTGGTAGCGCCCTGGACTTGAAGGATGCCGAAACGGAAGGCCACTGCCAGCGCGTCACCGCCTTTTGCATATCCATCGCAAGATCCATGCCCGTGCCCGACCCGTATCTGCCCATCCTGGCGCGTGCCGCTTTCCTCCACGATATCGGCAAGATGGCCATCCCGGACAGTATCCTGCGCAAACCCGGCCCGCTGGACGACGCAGAAAAAAAGAAAATGCGCGAACACTGCGAAATTGGCTACCACATGCTGATTCGCATTCCGTTTTTGCGTGACGCCGCGGAGATCGTTCTCGCACACCAGGAGTTTTTCGACGGTTCCGGCTATCCCCGCGGATTAAAGGGCGAACAGATTCCTCTCGGGGCGCGCATCTTTACCATCGCCGATTCGCTCGACGCCATGATCAGCGACCGTCCTTACCGCCGAGCCTTACCGATGTCCCACGCTCGCGAAGAAATCAAGCGTTGCTCCGGAAGCCAGTTCGACCCCAAGGTCGTCGACGTGTTTATGACCATTCCGGAAAGACATTGGCTGGACTTGCGTGAAAACCTTGGCTCCCCGTTCCGCCTCGCTCATTTGAAGAACCTTTAGTGGCACGCTCTCCACGCCGAGCACAGACCCGCTGTTATACTAGCCTCTACTTCAACACTGACTGACTGCCGCCCGCCGGACCTAGGGCTTCTCTTGCTGTGGGGGTTGCTTCGAGTTCTCTTCTGGAGGAGGGACATTCTTCGGAAGAGCGATCTTATCGCTGGTGTCGACCGCAAAAAGGCTGAAGTTGCTTAGCGTATGGTTGTGATGATAGCGCTTGCCATGCAGCTCTAGATACATGTCGGCATACCACGGCAGCCACAGTTCCGTTTTTCCATTCTGGAAATTCACCGGCCCATAATCGATCGCCAGATGGTCACGCATCAGCTCCAGTTCTTTCATCGGCTCGCGCAGGTCGGATTCCACGTGCAAAACATCATAACTGCTCGCTGCAACCCACACACGGCCCTTCAGTGGAATCTCGATAGTCTTGGTTTTCGTCTCCCAAAGCCGCAGGAACGACTTCATATTGCTCTTCTGCTCGAAATGTAATATCCAGGCTGCTTTGCCGCGCCACTGCCCGAGACCTTCGCATTTAAAGTCCAATGCTTTGGCGAACCCGGGATGAAACACGTCGACTCCGAGGCTGACCAGTCCGACGGTAGCCAGCGAAGTGGGAAAGGAATCGGTCCCCGTGCCTCCGTCGCGTTTCTCATCCAGGAACACCAGGCCATCCTTGGCGTGCTGGATAAAAACCATGTAGGAAAAATTCTTGTCGCGGATTTGCGAGACTTCCCCGCGCGCGTTGACTTCTTCGTGCTGAATGTGCTCGGTGGCCAGAAACTTTTCGAGGTTTCCGAGCTGGCGGTCGATGGTGTTGCTGGTGAGCGCGACAATCTCGTCCACGGAACACGGCACGTCGGTAGCCACGCCGGGCACTGAGGTGTCCACGTTAGGCGGCGCCCACGGCGTCACGGAAGCGGCAGAGGCGGAAGGAAGCAGAGCGGCGTTCACGCTGGCGATCGGAACCGCCACTTCTGTTGTACCCGCGGTTGTGGTTTTTTCAAGGCTGGCGAGCGACTCGCGGGCCACCGACGCCGATGGCGCTTTGGGAAATTCGCGCAGCACTCCTTCGAGTTCCAGCTTGGCCCCTTCGCGATTACCCTCTGCGGCAAGAATTTGGGCCAGCAATGTTCGCGCAGAGGAAGTGTATTCGGAATTGAACGCCGCAGCGCGCTGCGCATGTTCCTGCGCTTTGGGATATTCGTGCAGTTGCGCGTACGCATTAGCTAGCAGCAAATGTCCGCGTTCCGAAGCCGTATTCATCTGCAGCGCCTTCTCCAGCGTTTGCGCCGCCGCCGCAGCCTGATTCAATTGCACCTGAACGTAGCCCAGCCCCAGCAAAGCACGCTCTTGCGAACGCGAAGAACTCACTGCTTTTTGGAAAAATTGTTCCGCAACGGGCAAATTATGGTGGTCCAGTTCCATCATGCCTTGCAGGTAGGCGACATCCGGATTGGTCGGCGATATGCGGGCTGCTTTGTCCAAGTGTTTGCGCGCGTCCGCGTCGCGCTTTTTCTGGATGGCCTCCATGGCCTTGTCCATTTCTTTGATGAGCCCGAGCGGAACAGCCGGGGGCCGCGCCGCAACCTCCGCGCTCTCCGATTCCGGATGCAAATAGATGAACACGTACTGATTATGAGACGTCAGCGATTGCGTAACTTCCGTGCGATCTTTAGCGGTCCTGTAACCTGGCGCGCTAACCTCAATGTTGCAAGCTCCTACCGGCACCCTGTTGAACTGTACCTGGGCGCTTGTGCCCTGTGCGGCTCCGGCCACATCTATACCCGTAAGTGGACAAGACAGCTTCACCATGGCCTTCGCGCTTACAGGAAGCCCGGTGGCTTCGCGCACGCTGACGTAAACGTTTGCAGAAGGTGTGCTCCACGACGCATTATTAGCGAAAGACGGATCTCCCAAGGGAGTCGGATCGCCCTGCGCTGCGACAGATGGGGCCTCCAAAAGCGACACAGTAAACGCCGTAAGCAGAGCCGAAATCAACCCATGGATTTTCAATTCTGTAAGCATGGTGTACCACTCTCGGGAAGTTCGAGGTGCAGGACCAGCACGCAGTGGCGCGGCCTGCCGCAGTCTCCTACCCACCAGTGTACTGCCTTGTGAGCTAACCCACCACGACGAAGTGAGCTCCCAAGCGCCGCGCTTCGCTTGCAAGGAAGGCCCGGAAAACGTACTATTTTCTTCAATGGCTCTGATTCCTATCAAGACGGCATCCGAAACTGGCTATTGCGATTGCATTTGCGGATGCTATGAGCTCGCCAGCCTGCGTGACGAAGATACCGGCAAGGGCTACTGCCCTGCCTGCGCCAAAGACCATCTTGAGCTAAATGCCGGTGCGGGCATCCCCCAGCCGGCACCCGTGCAGCTCTCACCGAATGCTGCGGGCTCTCCTCGTGCCGCTCAGATGCCTTCTCCCGCTGATCCCCCCGGCCGCTTGCGCTAGCCCTATCCTCAGCATTCGGCGCTTTACTGTTCCGAACAACCAATGTCTCCCAGCAGATACAGCGGTCCGGGAGCCGACAAATTCCAAAAGCGACTCCTGACCACTCTTCTGAAGCCAGCCTCTCGAGAGCGTTCAAATCAGGTCCCAAGAAAGTTGAGGGGCGTCCGGCAAGCCGGGACGCCCCTCAAGAATTCCCGCCTGCCCGAGCAAGCAGTACTGTTGACCTAGTTTAGAACGTAAACCTTACTCCGAGCTGCATGGTCCGGGCATTGCTCGGGAATACGGTCTGAATCTTGTTAAAGACCCCCGTGGCCGGATTCAGGAACGAGCGATCATTCCCGTTCGTGAAGCCGATGGACGCCACATCGTTCAAGAAGCCCGGATTAAACTGCGCGTGGTTAAATAGGTTGTACGCCGACGCGCTGAATTGCAGTCTAAGCCGTTCGGTAAAGTCGAACTTCTTGGAGACGGAGAAGTCCCAGTCATTGATGGCTTGCCCTTTGAGAGTGTTCCGGCCAGCGGTCGCGCGGGCGTATCTCCCTAGACGGATGTACTGTGCATTGGGGTTATTCGCCAAGTAGGCAACGACGTCCCCAGCGGTGTTTTTCAGTGCAGTGACACCCGAGCCAGTCCCCGGCACCCCGGCAGGATTAAAGATCGCCCGGTCGCCCGCGCTATCTCCGTTCCCATTGGCATCGGTGGCGGACTGGACCGTCATCCACTGCGCCGTCTGGTAGGTATAGATGGGTGAGAATTGCCAGTTCCCAACCACATTCTTCTCCAGCCAGTTTCCGTGCTTGAAAAACGGCAGGTCATAGATCAACGCAAGCGTAAACCGGTTCCGGTGGTCAAGCGCCGAGTTGGAACGAGCCTCCGCCAGGTTCTGGAAGTCCTGGGTGCGGCGCGGCGTAAGAATCGTGGAGAAGAAATCTGCCGTGGAGTTGTCAATGGTCTTGCTAAACGTATACGACGCGACGAACTGCAGGCCATTCGACATGCGCTTTGTGAGCTGCGTGGCTAGTCCGTGATACGTCGAGTGACCGTTCGGCTGGAACGACACCACGTTCGACCCATTGAATCCGGCATTGTCATAGGCGGGGACCAATCCAACTGGAGTACCAGCGGCCGTTGGCTTGGCGTGGACGAATCCATTGCCGTAGACAGCGCCAGCAATTCCAGTTCCTGGCGTAGTTGTCGTCGCCTGTACCCCTCGGATATACGGCAAGGCATCTAGCGCCGCCTGCCCCGGCTTCTGTAGATACGTCGGCAGAAAAACCGTGTCGTTAATCAGGGCGGCCGCGTTGAGGCGCTCCTGAGTGTTCAGGTGGATACCGCTCGTCCCCACATAACGAACCTCCGCTGTGAAGCTCTTCGAGAACGTGTGCTGCACACCCAAAGTCCAGGTAATGGACTGCGGATCAATTTGGTCCACACGGATTTGACTGGCGGTTGCGGCGCGCTGTTGCGCGATGGTGGAGAATACCGGAGTGGTCGAGGGAATCCCGCCACCCGCCAGAAAGCCGCCGCTGGGGCAACTCGCGTTACCAGGGCAGTCAGCGGTGCCGCTCTGCTGCGGAGGCAGCGATAGCGACCCGATGTTGTCGTACAGCACGTCATAGCCGATGGCAAAGCCGGCGCGGATGGAAGTATTTCCGCTGGAACCGGGCGTATACGCGATGCCAATGCGCGGGCCCCAATTGTTTTTGGGGGCTCTTGGTTCAGCGAAGCTGATCAGACCCGGTACGCTGGCAGCCTGGTTCAGCGACTGCTTTCTCTCGCCAGACTGGATGGTTGTGTATTCGTAGCGCACGCCCAGGTTAATGGTGAGGTTCGAGCGGATGCGCCAGCTATCATTCGCGTACCAATAAATGGCGGACTGGTCGCCGTAGTACACGGTAGTCCCGGAGCTGCGCTCGGCAAAGGTTTCAGGGGTAATGTCATGCAGATAACCATCGAGTGTCGACCACTCATAATCACCACGCGCGCGCTGCGTGAAGAATTGCGGCGAGATGTACTTGCGGCCCTCGATACCAAACTTCAGCGTGTGGCGGCCCTTCGCCCACGTCAGGTTATCACCCAGGGTGTAAAGGTTCTGGTACGAATACTGCGGCGCGTTCCCATCGGGCCCGATGTTCAGGGAGAGTTCATCATAACTCAGGTTCGGAAAAGCGTCCAAACCAGGAAAGGTGAAGTTGCCTGCCGTAAAATTATAGTACGAGCGGTTAAAGCCCAACCGCACTTCGTTGCTCACCGAAGGGCTAAAAGTATGATACTCGTTGACTGTGACCAGCCGGTTGATGTTCCCCGGAACCAGCTGGTAAAACACCGGCAAAGTAGCTGCGTTGTCGATGAATTTGGTGTCATTAAAAATAATGGCGCCACGAATTTGATCCGACGTTGAAATGTCGTAATCAAGCTTGCCTAGCCAAGTCAAATTATTGATATAGTTGGGGGCGACCACCGGCAGGTTCCCCACTTGCACGGCCGTGAATTTCGCGCCACTTGCATCCAACAGTGTGCCATTCGGATCCGCCACAAAGATGTCAGCATTTGAATTGGCAGTCTTACCGTCTGGTAGAGTCGTGGGCGCACTGAGGCAGTTGTTGCCTGTAGGCGCGGGCGCGGCGTACTTTTTAAACTGCGTCAGGTTATTCTGCGAAAGTCCCGTTATGCCACTAATCGTCGTATAGCCAGCGGCCGTGGGTGTGCACACCGCGGCACCTGGCAAAGTGGCCTGGCCGACCGGGTTATACTGCGCGCTGCCGAAGAAGAACAGCTTGTTCTTCAGGATCGGGCCGCCGATATTGCCGCCGAAGCGGTTGTTATCGAAGCGCGGATTCTTCGGAGTAGCACCTGCTGCTGTATTGCGTGCCACTATCGCGTCGATGGCGTTCAGGTTGCGGTTCTGAAAATACTCATACCCCTGGCCATGGAACGTATTCGTTCCGCTCTTTAACACATAATTGAACTGCCCGCCGTTGGAGTGTCCAAATTCCGGCGAGTAATCATTCTGCAGCACCGTGAATTCCGCAATCGAATCGTTGGGCACTGGAACCAGGGGGCCCGTCACACCCTTGCTGTTGTTGTCGATGCCTTCGACCGTAAAGTTGTTGTTGCGCGGACGCTGCCCGCCAATCGTTGGGCCGGAACCGGCACCCAGCGCCCCGGCGTTCGCCACACCCGCCGTCAGCAGCGAAAGATTCAGAACTCCACTTCCCCCGTTGGAGCCGACGCTCGGCAAATCCAACTGCTGCTGGTCGAATGTGGTCGAAATCGTTGGTGTCGTCGCGTCCAGAGCCGGCGCCTCGCCGGAAACCTCAATGGACGTCACCGCACCCTTGATTTCCAGTGTAATGTTCTGCGTGACCGTTCGGTTCAAGTCCACCTTGAAATCATGAATCGTCGTGGTCCCAAAGTTGGCCGCTGACGCCGAAAGGTTATAAGTGCCCACCGGCAGGTTGGTGAACCGATATTCGCCGGTTTCGTTCGATTTCGACGAATATTTTACGCCCGTTGTCGTGCTCACCGCTTCCACGGTCGCGCCCGGTACAGCCGCGCCCGTCTTGTCGAGAACCGTACCAACCACGTCGCCACTGATTGCTTGCGCGTTTAACTGGCTGGGTAGCATCGTCGCTAGCGCAAGAATCGTGAGGCTGATCAAAGTCCAAAATCTACGATACGTCTTACTCACTGAACCCTCCTGAATTTGACAAATAAACTTGGTGAAACCCTTTGACTGCACACTCTTCCAGCTATTCCCGGTGTCTTCGTGAGTGCAATCTAAACTCCAAAGATATTTCTAGCTGAGATAAAGATTCGCGCGACTAATTGCAGGTATATCTATAACTTATGTAACGTGAGCATGTCTCTTTAGGTGAAATTTATATCCATCAATCCCTTGTGACGTAGACTATATGAAATTTAGGAGAATCGCACTCGTCGGTAAGATGCAACGCAAGTCCATTCAATTTAGATCCTGAGGCAGTCCTAGTACTGCTCGATCTTCACTCCCTCTCCCACTTGGCCCCATCTGAATAACCATCTGGGATTTCCATGGACGTTAGAGAGCGGAGAGAATGCGCTTTGTTCCCTCGACAAATACTTGCTCGGGCGTGAGAAGGCTGACTATGAGAGCACCCTCCGACGGAAACTCGTAGAAGTGGCCCGGATGCGCATAAACGCTCTTCGACACAAGGAGGTGAATCGCGAGGTCCTCGTCAGAGCGCGTCGCCGGGACCCGCAGCACCGCGCACCAGCCGCTTTCCACCTTTAGCCGCGAAA
>Ga0209648_10005932_pt1 | contig 10493 bp, 5 predicted proteins | sample GraSoi2013_115cm_FD_185830 | JGI IMG/M metagenome (GOLD analysis project Ga0209648, IMG submission 185830) | Grasslands soil microbial communities from the Angelo Coastal Reserve, California, USA - Sample 9_17_2013_115cm (SPAdes) (version 2) | ecosystem: Environmental > Terrestrial > Soil >...
CGCAAACGTTCAACGGCCAGTATTTCAACAATTACACCCAAGGTGACACCGGGCCGACCGTCAACATCGCCAACAAGGCGACCAACTTTAGCGGCGGCAACGCCTACGTCCGCTTCAACCACACTGCGCTGCTCGAGCCAGCCGGGGTCACAGTCGAGTTGTGGCTGAAGCCCGCTTCGGTGCCGGCTAACGACACCACGGTCCTGATTTCTCCGCAGTCGGGCACGGGCGAGAACTCAAGCAACGGCTACGTGATGACCTTCGACGGGACCACCAACGGCCAGGGCGGCAAGATCACCTGGGCCGGGATCACGACCGCGGCCGCGCTGCCGACTGGAGCATGGTCCTACATCGTCGCCACGACCGACGGTACAGCGACCCGGATCTACATCAACGGCAAAAAGTCGAGCGCGGTTACGGGGGGCGGGCCCAACTACGCTGGCACGCCCAACTTCGACGCCCAGCTCACCCGCTACACCTTCCCGGGCGACATCGCCGACCTCGCCATATACTCCTCGTCTCTGAGCGCATCACAGGTGGCCGTTCACTATGCGGCGGCTGGCTACGCGCCCGGACCGGTCTCCAACCTGGTCGCAACCGCGAGCACCAACTCAGCCAACCTGACCTGGACCGTGCCTGGCTACGCCGGCACCAGCCCGATCACGACTTACACGGTGACCCCGGTGGTGGACGGCATTTCGAGCACCCCGATCACGGTCAGCGGCAACGGCACCGGCGCCAACATCCCCAACCTGCCCGGGGGCGCCAGCTACACATTCCAGGTCCAGGCCAACAACGCGAGCGGAGTCGGTAACGTCGTGACCTCCGCCGCCGTCACGATCGGCTCGCCCGCGGCTGGTCCGGGCAGCTTCGGCACCTATCTATTCATGAAAGGGGGCGCAGGCCAAGGTCAAGCCTTCGCCCACTACGGGTTCGTCAGCCGAAACAACGTCACGGCGATGAACAGCTGGACCCTCGAGGGGCGGCTGTGGGGCTGGAACTCGCTGAGCGTCACCGGCGGCCACACTGCACTCGGCCTCCTGAGCGGAACGCCCAGCAACCCTAGTGACCAGAACCCGATCGCCGGCCTCAACTTCAACGTCGGCGGCAACCCTCTCCAGACCTACTTCGTCTGGCCCGGAGGCGGTTCCTGCACCATTCCGAGCGACCCTCAGGGCCTGCCCCTAGGCTTCGACGCTTCGGTCACGACGCCAGCCCATGTCGCACTGAGCTACGACGGGACCACCGTCCGCGGCTTCATCAACGGAACCCTGGTCTCCGGCTGCAGCGTGGCCACCGCCGGCGGCGCCGCCCCCGCAGCTCCCTTCGGTTTCATGGACAACTCCGGGCTCAGCCAGGCCTATTTCGACGAGATCCGGGTCAGCAACACCGCCCGCTACACGTCGAACTTCACGCCGCCGACTCAGCAGTTCACAAATGACGGCAACACCCAGGTCCTGTGGCGCTTCAACGACTACCCGATCAGCAAGCTGCCCTCGACCCACATCATCCCTGACCAGAACGACGGCGGGATCTTCTCCAGTGGTCTCATACCTTCGACCTACCGCGACTCTTCAGGCAACACCAACCATGCCAACACCATCTGGGCGACCAGCCACGCGGCTTTCGCGCCGGGTTGGGAAGACTGGAGGCGGCCCTACTCCCTCGGTCAGGGAGTCACCGCTGACGAGTTGACTGGCGGCGAATCGAACTGGTTATGCCCGTGCACAATCAGTTCGACCGCGCGTCCGGTAAATGACGCGACCGGCGAGTTCTATCACACCTTTACGGACTTCCACATTCCAGGGCGCGTCGACCTGGATTACACCCATACCTATTCGTCACTTCGTGCCGGCACAAACGATGCGATCGGACCAATCGGCTATGGCTGGACCGACAACTACAACGAATACCTGAGTTTCGACGGGTCAGGGAACGCCACCGTGCACGAGAACAATGGCAGCGCCGTCGTCTTCACATTCGCCGCACCCAGCACCTACACCGGTCCACCCAGCGAGCACGTGAACCTGGTTAAGAACGGGGACAGCACCTTCACCCTGACCGACGCTGGTCAGAACCAGACCGTCTTCAATGTCGCCGCCGGCAATATCAGTACCCTCATGAAAACGGTCGACCGCCACGGCGGAGCCGCCTACACGATCAGTGTGACCCACAACGCGGATCTGACCCCCAATGTGGTGACTGATCCAGCCGGTCGGACATTGACCTTCAACTACTCGACGATCACTGGCTTCAGGCTGGTCAAGATCACCGACAGTGGCTCTCCGGCCCGAACCCTCACGCTGCAGATCGGCAACGACTCAACTCAGCCACTTACTTATAACGATCTCGTTCAGGTCACTGACGTGGGCGGTGGCTTGACCAAGTTCACATACGACGCAAGCCACTATCTGCAAACCATGACCGACCCCAACAATGGGGTTACCACCAACACCTACGACCCGAGCACGCACCAGGTCACCAAGCAGCAGGAGCCAATCACCTCCCGAGCAACGACGTTCTCCTACTCGGGCGGGATAACGACCATCACCGACCCCAAGGGCAACGTGACCAAAGAGGAGTACATCAACGGCATCCTACTCTCACGGTCGTCCCTTGACGCCAACGGCAATGCAATCGCTGTCTGGACCTACTCTTTTGACCCAGCAGCGGTCGGCCTCACGGCGTCAGTCGGTCCCAATGGCGAGACCGTGACCACGACTCGCGACGCGAATGCAAATGTGCTGAGCCGGACCGACGGCCTCGGCCGCACCACCAATTACACCTACAACTCGTTCAGTGAGCCCCTCACGATCCAAGACCCAACCCAGGTCACCACGACCAACACCTACAACACCACAGGTGACCTGGCGACGACCTCGCGACCGCTGGTCGGCACCGGCCAGACGCAAACCATCATCTACAACCACACCGATACCTCGCACCCCGGCGATGTGACCTCGATGGTCGACGCCGACAACTTCACTTGGACCTACACCTACGACGCCAACGGCTACCGCAACAGCCTCACCGACCCGCTCGGCGACAAGACGACCTACATCTTCAACGCCGACGGCTGGATCACCTCCTCGACATCCCCCAACGGCTATCTGACCCGCCAGGACACCTTCGTCCGGACCCCGGTCAGCGGATCCTGGGGGACCGCGACCGACGGGAACGTCTGGACCAACCAGAGCGGCTCTGCCACGTATTCGACGAACGGAACCCAGGGCGTCATCGCCAAGCCCTCGAGCGACAGCTGGGAGAGCCTGGGCTCGGCTCTGGCCAACGACGGCGGCGAGATCTTGGTGCGCTGGCAACTCGGCAGCACCAAAGACAAGGCGGGCGCGGTTCTGCGCCTGTCGAGCGGCGCAACCACGTTCTACGGTGTGCGATTCAACGGCGCAGGCAACGTCGAGCTGTTCGGCAAGTGGGGTGGCAGCATCCACACCAACATCGGCGGCGTCCAGATCGCGTACTCACCGGGCACCGCCAAGCAGTGGTTCCGCTTCCGGGTCGCCGGCAGCACGCTGTACTTTAAGGTCTGGGCGGACGGCAGCTCTGAGCCGGCCAACTGGTCAGGCCAAGCCACCGACACCAACGTCATGGGCACCGGCTTCGCCGGGCTCTACGGTAACGGGACCACCAATTCCGGGGTCAAGTTCGATCAGTTTTCCGCCAACCCCTACGCGACCACCACCTATTCCTACAACTCCTTCGGCCAACGCACCGGTCTGACGGACGCGGAGAACCACACCACGACCTGGCACTATGACCCCAACCAGAACCTGGACCGGGTCACCGACGCCGACAACAATCTGACCACCAACGTCTACGACGCCGACAACGAGCTGACCCAGGTCAAGCGCGCGGACTCGCCCCAGACCACCTTGACCACCGACTACAACCCGGACGGCACCGTGCTCGACCAGAAGGACGGCAAAGGCAATGCCATCCAGAGCTACCAGTACGACACCCTGGCTCATGTGACCACGGTCACCGATGCCCTGAACAACGTCACCACCTACGTCTATGACGCCTACGGCAACATGCTCAGCAAGCAGGACGCGGCCGGCAACTGCAGCGCTGTCCCTGCGACCGGATGCACGACCTACACCTACGACGCGGGCAACCAGCTGACCGCAATCAGCTACAGCGACGGGGTGACGCCGAACGTCTCCAATGTCGCGTACGACGGCGACGGCCAGCGCCTGGGCATGATCGACGGGACCGGGACCAGCAGTTTCGGCTGGGACAGCCTGCACCGGATGGTCAGTTACACGAACGGCAATGGTGCGCAGGTGCACTGGGTCTACAACTTGCGCAACCTGGCGATCACGATCACGTATCCGGGCTCGCTGAACGCGACCCGTAGTTATGACAACGCCGGGCGGTGGACCTCGGTTCAGGACTGGAACACGAACACGACCACATTCGGATACGACGCCGACTCCAACCTGACGACCGAGACGTTTCCGGCCGCTTCAGGAGTGGTCGACACATTCACCTTCAATGCGGCTGACCAAATGACCGTGGCTACATCGGCCAAAGCCGGAAGCAGCTTGTCCCCTTACCCGACGAATTATTCCCGAGACGCAAACAACCAGCTGACTAGCGATTCATCGGCGGCGTCAGGTACTGGATCGTACAAGTACACGCCTCTGAACCAGGTCTGCTACGCCGGCTCCAGCAACACCAACGTCTGCTCGTCACCGCCCTCGGGCAGCATTGCCTACATCTATGACCCTGGGGACAACCTCATCCAGAAAGGCTCTGTGCAACAGGCCTTCAACAACGCCGATGAGCTGTGTTGGACTGCATCGACCTCAGGAGCGTGCGCTACCCCACCCTCGGGGGCGACCACATACCAGTACGACAGCCGCGGTAACCGCACCAACGTGATACCGAACGGCGGACAGGCGCAGACGCTGACCTACGACCAGGCCAACCGGCTTACCAAATACGCTGCGGCCAGCACGACTAGCTATGGCTACAACGCCGACGGACTTCGGATGTGCAAGTACGCCGGGAGCTCGACGCAACCGTGCCAGGCGATGGGCAATACGGCTTTCGTGTGGGATGTGGCCGGTTCGCTACCGCTGCCTGTCAAGGACGGAACAACCATCTATGTCTACGGGCCGGGGGGCCTGCCAGTCGAACAAGTCAACGGCAGCACGACCTATTGGTTCCACCACGACCAAATTGGCTCGACGCGCCTCATCACTGACTCGACGGGCGCTTCTCAGGCCACCTACACGTACGACCCGTATGGCGGCCTTGCTTCGAGCACCGGCTCGATTACCAACCCATTCCGATTCACCGGACAGTATCTGGATGTTGAATCGGCTTTCTATTACTTGGGCCTGCGCTATTTCGACCCATCGACAGGTCAATTCGTGACCCTGGATCCATTGGTCGGTGGGACGCGATCACCCTATGCCTACGTTAACGGCAACCCGTTGAACCATATTGACCCGACCGGTCAATGCGGCCCGTGTTTTGTCATAATCGCGATCGTCCTGATCGTTGTCGTCGTCGCAAAAGCGGTCTTCGATCCGGGCAGGAGAGGCGGCAACAATCCGGCTAACGACCACAACTCGAACACCGGCCCTTGGCAATACCCTAATGGCAAGCCAAGCCCGACAAATTGTGCGTCACCCCCAGGGCCGTACGAGGCTCCACCTGGATACCAGTATCCGTGCTATCCCAAACCATCGCCAAGCCCAGAACGCCCATATTGCGGACTACCAATTGCCCCGACTCAGCCATGCCCCTCGCCCGCCAGTTCTGCGCGTACGTCGTCCATCCGGTTGGATAACTGCCAGGCGCCAGACACGACGATGTCCTACTTGTCGACTCAAATCAAGCAATATGACTAGACGCGATGCGGAACTGTGTGTCGGGCATGACGTAAAACGATGCAACGTTTAACGTCGCCGATATGGTGGGGGGTCTCTCCGCTGATGCTTCTGTTCGCTGCTCTCATCGTGGTAGGACTGCTCCTGCAGCTTCTTCAAGGCTGGGTCTCGCCAATTGGCGATGCTGTTTGGCTCTTGGCTTTCTTGATCGTCGCGCTCATAGGGCTGACCGCCCGCGTACACGGTAATAAGCCCTCCGTTTTGAGCAGGGCTGCGATCACTCTGCTGGGATTCTATTCCGCGGCTCTTATGGCTTATTGGTTCGCGGTTGACCACGGTCGTCTAGCGATGCTCGACTGGAAATTTCTGTTACCGATCTTCGTGTTTGGCGCGCTCGTAGTGGTGGGCTGGATCCGGGACAGACGTGGACCGCAGGACCTAGGAAATGAATCGACGTAAACCCGTGCGAATGAGAGTCGGATTGAAGTATCGGCGCTACCTGGACGCACAACAGCAGCAGTTAAGCGGGAACAAACGTACGCCGCGACCAGCTCGTGCTCAGATCCGCTCCACATCCTCGGGATAGGCGCCACCGCAGCGATATCAACCGGCGTGCTCCAATTGCAGCGATGGGTCGCAACGCCCGCAAACGTGCGGAGGAGCACGAAGAGCACCGACACCATGGCGTCCCTGGTGATGCGCCCGAGGGTAGCGCTGGTCGGCCCACGAAGTGTCCGCGTTGCGGCTCGACCAACCTTGTTGTTGGGTCTTATATGGCTGGGATTACTTCAGGCGTCGACATTGTGTGTGGCCACTGCAATTGGCATGGGATGATCGAACCCGGGATCTGGTAGCACGTCGAAGTCACTGACGCCAGCCGGTCGGTTTGACACCTTATCCGGTGGACTGGGGCGGACATTGGCGGAGTAATCGACCATCGGCACAATCAGGTCTGAACTCGAAACGACTCTCGTGGACGTTGATGGACGGTCATCCCGATGCATGGCATTCAGAGGGTCATGTCAGCTGTGTCAGCCACGGCCTAATGCCCATCTCGTACAGCAACGCCGGCGATAAACCGTGGCAAATGGCGGCACTCAGCGGCACTCAGCGAATTCGGGACGCCATTTCTGAACGGGGTGCAGCGATCTGTTAACCGCAAGGTTCAGGGTTCGAATCCCTGGTCCGGAGCCAAATCTGAACTCGAATCGGCCCACTCGGGGCTCTGGTCGGTGATGAACTACATCAGTTTTACATCAGTTCTACATCAGTTTGGACTCGTATCGCCATGGAGCCTGTGAGCGCTAGTGGCGTTCCAGAGACCATCAGCCAGGCGGGCCCTGGTCCGTTACCCTTTTCTGAACTGTCGAATTTCCGACGACGCGTGTACAAGCATCGGGCGCTGACGATGAAATCGTTGGCGGCGGGAGCATGTGCCGATACCTTCCTGCTCCTGATGACCATCACGCCCTCACAGCCATGGACGGTCTAGTTTGCGCTGGGACCCGACGCTACTTGAACTGACGCGTCTGATTGTTCACGAGGTACCGAACAGGCCGGTCGGCGGTGGCGGCTCTGATCCGATTCTCAGCGACGAAGATAGGCCGTTTGACTCAGACGTGCGCGATTACTTTCGCGACCGGATAGCGGAAAGTCTTCGATCGGCGGCGGTTGATGTTGTGTTCGATCCAGCAACTGCGTCTCCCGTACCCGGTTTGGTGTTGCACGGATTGGGTGATCCGGGAGCCCTCGTGCAATTGTCACGAGAGATTGCCAGCCACCTTTACGTCAGTCAGACCGGTGTCAATTCGGGCGGTTTGTTGACCGTAATAGTTGGTTCGCTGGGCGACGCGCCGGCCGTGACGATCATGAAGCTAGAGAAGGAGGAAGGCATTCGAGTACTGCAACGCCGTGCCGAAGGCCACCTTTCATTTGACATGCAGTTCCTGCATGACCTAATGCTGAACAAGCGAACCAAGGTCTTTAAGGTTGGCTTATTCATTCGAGAGGACGATGGCCCCCAGGGAGTCTACGGTGCGGTTTCCGACAACCAGCTCGGTGTGACAACCGACCGCGACGTCGCCCGCTTCTTTCTACATAAGTTTCTCGGCTGTCGATTTGCCGAAGAACCGGAACTAGTCACCAAGCGACTATATGAAGCGGCCCAATTATTCATCAATGCGGACGTACGTGATCCCCAAGACAAGGGCCGCTACGAAATCGCCCTAGTCGCTGAACTTCAGAACAATGAGAAGACTTTTGACGCTCGGATATTCGCTGACCACAGTCTCAAAGCTCAACATCGCCGGCACTTTCTAGACCGTGTCGCGCAACAAGGGGTGGCGGGTCAAAGGATCGTGAAGGATCTGGGCATGATTAAGGGGATCCTCAAGCGAATCCAGGTGCAATTTGAGAGTGGCGTCGCCGTAGTTGGCCAACCTAAGGCCTTTGAAGAGCAGGTGAGAATGACCAGTCTCCCCGATGGGCGCACTCGGGTTGAGATTGAGGATCGCCTTCGAGACATTCGAACAAAGGGAGGCTGACTAGAAGCAGTGCACTCTGCCGATCGCGACTCCAAGACATTCCAATGAGCGATGTCGTTGCAGCGGCTGCAATTGCCGGAGCTAGCGGCGTGCTTGGAACCCTATTTGGCGGAATCGTTGGCGCACGGCTGGAAACCATCCGCGGGCGTGAGGCTCAAAAAGCGCGGCAATATGAGCAGCGCGTTCAGCGCCGCGCATTCGAACGTGAAACGCTGCTACGGGCCCAAGAAGCCGCGGCAAGGTATGCAGATGATATAGGCAGCCTAACCGTGCTCGTGGTCAATGACAAAGACTCCCCAGAGTACAGGGAGCATTCGGAGGCCGTTATGAAAGGCGCTACCGAGCTTCAGATGCTGGGAGCTCGAATACAAGATGCAGAGTTGCGAAAGGGCGAACGTGACTACAGGGTAAGAGGACTTGCTCAGACCGAAGCCTCTAACCAGAACGAGGCCGACCAGGGTTTCAAAGAGTTCTTAGAGGCGCTGAAGTCTTTCAACGACCGGTGGGCAACAGTGTTTGCTCAACTTCTGGAGCCACCGACCTAGTCCCAATTCGATAGGACGCTTAGGGCGACGGACCTAAGTCATTCAATAGGTCATCCATTCGGTCGGCCGCTTGACGTCGCAGTTCCGGAATCACGTGGGTGTAGGTGTTCATTGTTAGGCCGATCTGCGAATGGCCGAGCACGTCCATCACTACTCTCGGGGAGACCCCTTGCACGAGAAGCAGGGTCGCGCATGAGTGGCGCAAATCGTGAAACCTGCGCTGCGGAAGGCCCGCTCGATCCAAGTGCCTATGGAATTCTTTACTGACCCTCGTAGGGTCGATTGGTTTCCCGTTTGGCCTAGTAAAGACCAGCCCGTGGTCCACCCAGCGGTCAGCGGCCGCTTCCTTCTCAGCTTGTTGGCGGCCCTGATGTGCTTTCAATGCACTCACTATCGAGATCGGCATCGCGACTGTGCGCCGGCTCCGAGGTGTCTTCGGCTCGACGAGCTGCGATTTGCCATCAATACGCTGCAGCTGCTTCGAGACCTTGAGGTAACCAAGGCTAAGGTCGACATCATGCCAGCGAAGGCCCAACGCCTCACCTTGTCTGAGGCCCATCGTGAGTGCAACGGAGTACAAGGCCTCGAGGCGATCACCCTTCATTGAGGCCAGGAATGTCCGCGCCTCGTCGGGAGTAAACGGTTGTATCTCGTAGCGCTCGACACGCGGGCCGTCGACGAGCGACGCCGCGTTGCGAGCAATGAGCCCCCAGCGGACTGCTTGGTTCAGAGCTGTCCTCAACGTTCCTCTGATGTAGCGGACGCTCTTCGGTTTCAGGCCCGAGGCGGCCTTTGTATTCAGGAGTTGCTGTACTTGTAGCGGCGTTAGCCGATCCAATTGGAGGCGTCCGATCGTGGGTTTTAGGTGGAGCCGCACATTGACCTCGTACCCAGCAAATGTCCAAGGCCTGACGTTCGGTCGTACCACGTCAGCCAGCCACTGGTCTAGGAACTCGCCCACAGTTATGCCACGCGAGTCGGACATGGTGCCGGTATCAACCGCGTGTACGGCGGCGGCCACCTTCCGTCGCACCTCCTCGCGTGAGCCGTAGAGAAACTTACGGCGACCGTCAGACATCGTCACTGCGCCTTGCCAGAGGCCGTCCTTTCGTTGGGTGAGGCTGCCTTCGCGATTACCTCGGCGTGGCGCCATCAGCTCTGATGGGCGCCCCAGTCACGCGACGGTCCACCAAACTCCCGGCCATCGCGAGGGTTTGTTGCCTCTGCCATGATCCATAACTCGAGAGCGGATCGCGGCACCCGAACGCAGCGGCCAATGCGGACGACGGGAAGGTCGCCGCCGCGTATCAGTTGAAACGCCTTTGTTCGGCCGATCCCCAAAAGCAGTGCCACGTCGCGGCTGTCCAAAAGCAAAGGCGCGACCCGGTCAATGTTCGGGGGAACCGGATGCGACGCCGAGGTTCCCCACAGTCCCCTTCCGCGCCGCCCATTCACAGAGGCCGCGCGCGCGAGTTCGAGGGCGGGCGGTTGCAGATGTTTCTTTTGAGATCGCGTTGACGACGCTGAGCCACCTCGCGACACTTTTC
>Ga0209648_10005933_pt1 | contig 10493 bp, 10 predicted proteins | sample GraSoi2013_115cm_FD_185830 | JGI IMG/M metagenome (GOLD analysis project Ga0209648, IMG submission 185830) | Grasslands soil microbial communities from the Angelo Coastal Reserve, California, USA - Sample 9_17_2013_115cm (SPAdes) (version 2) | ecosystem: Environmental > Terrestrial > Soil >...
GCCGATCCTATCCTGCAGGACGCGGTTCGCTGGTAGCCGGATCGCATACTTGATCCGCTCCGCTTCGAGAAACTCGTAGACCTCGGGATTGGCGAAGCCCGCGTCAGCGCGAAAATAGATGCGCGCCGCAAAAATGCATGGCGGCACGCGTGGAGGAACCCGCCGGCATGCGGCGGTTACCCGCTCATAGCGATGGCTTGCGCAGGCCTAAAAAGCAAGCTTCTTTGGGAGTGGAAGCGTGTTATACCGCTCGCGTGCGATGTCCTTCCGCCACGACGCGGCATCGCAGGGCTTAAGGGAGTCCGGATGTGGTAGGTGTCGACCTAGAAAATAAAGTCCAAGCTTCCGTTGTATCCTCCAGTTCGCTTCCGCTGGTCATCGATCTCGACGGCACGCTCCTGAAGACTGATTTGCTCTATGAGAGTTTTTTCGGTGCCATCGCAGCAGGCAACGCAAAGCCAGTGTGCTTCGCCTGCGAATTTTGCCGCGGACGGGCAGCGCTCAAGCAGCATCTCGCTGGAGAGTGTACTCTCGACTATGCGACGCTGCCCTATGATCCGGAGGTTTTGGCCCTCGTTGTGCGCGCCCGCAAGGAGGGCCGCAATGTCTATCTCGCGACAGCCAGCCATGAGACGCATGCGCGCGCGATCGCGGACCACCTCGGCATTTTCGACGGCGTGTTCGCGTCGGACGGCCTTGTCAACCTCAAGGGCGCACGAAAGGCAGCCAAGCTCGTCGAGTGCTTCGGCGCCCGTGGCTTCGAATATTGCGGCAACAGCTCCGACGATTTGCCGGTCTGGGCTCAATCCGCGAGGGCCTATACGATCCGGACACGTCCCTCGGTCCGTAACAAACTGATCTCCATCGTCTCGAACGTCGAACATCTCGCGACACCGTATGCGTCCGCGCGCCCTTGGTTCAAGGCGCTCCGCGTCCATCAATATGCGAAGAACCTACTTCTGTTCGTGCCGATGTTCACGGCGCATCGCTTCGATCTCTGGACCTTTTTTCATGCCCTCCTTGGCGTTGTCGCGTTCTCGCTCTGCGCGTCCAGTGTCTACCTGCTGAACGACCTCGTGGACCTGAAAGCGGATAGAGTCCATCCGAGCAAGCGGCGGCGTCCCTTCGCGAGCGGCGAACTTCCCATCAAAGCGGGATTGTTTCTGATTCCTGTGCTCTTCGTCCTCGCCGTGGTCGTCTCAGCGATCATCTCGCTGAACTTTATACTCTGCCTGCTCGGCTATTTCGTCCTCACGACCGCTTACACCTTCGCGCTTAAGAAGAAGATGATCGTCGATGTGATCGTGCTTGCGACGTTATACACGGTCCGCATTATCGCAGGCGGCATCGCGACAGACGTCGTCGTTTCTCAATGGCTGCTGATGTTCGCGATCTTCGTGTTTACATCGCTCGCCCTGATGAAGCGCTATGTTGAGCTTTCAGCCCGGCTCGAGAACAATCTTCCGGATCCCGAAAACCGCAACTACAAGACCAGCGATCTGCATATCGTGGCCACGCTGGCCGCGGCGAGCGGCGTTAACTCGGTTACCATCTTCGCGCTTTATTTATCCTCTCCCGCTGTCGCTGCCGCCTATTCCCGACCCGGGGCTCTATGGCTGATCTGCCCGATCCTGCTGTACTGGTTCGCACGGGCCGTTATGATGGCTCATCGAAGGACCATGGACGACGATCCGGTTGTCTTCGCCCTGAAGGACCGGGTGAGCCTGATCGCAATCGTCAGCATCGTTGCGCTGGTTCTGATTGCGATATAGCAGATAGTCATCCCACGGCAAATGTTCCAGGAGATTTTGCGGCTGACGGCCGCAGCCGTCACCAGCGCCAGCGTGAGAAGCCAGCGTGAGAAAAGCGTGATGGTCATGCGTCAGGTGGAACCACCTGATCCAAATGCTTGGGGAAATCGCCCGATCAGGCCCTCGACCACTGTTCGGGCTGCCCAAGGTGACGGTAGCCCTTCCATACCCCGCGTCTGCCTTGCTGGTAGGCGCAAAAAACGCGAATACCATCATCCGGGGAATCCCGGTTCACATCGATTGACCTTGTCGCACATCGGCATATCATGGAGGTTGCAGGAGCAAGACAAACAATCGCAAGATGAAGGCTCGGAAAGCGCGGCGGTCCGGCAGGGATCGCGCGTGAAGATGGGCCCAAAAACCTAACGATTCAGTCCAAGTATGGGGGCTCACATGGCTACCAACACGCCTGACACCAGTGCCGTCAAAAGCGACGCAACGCATTCCGACTAAAAGCGCCATAAAAAAAGAAAATCGCAATATGGCTACAACCCTAACCAATCCTGCAACCTTAACGAACAGGGATCTGTTACGCTATCTGAAGAGCCTGAATTTCCAGGCGGGATTCGTGGATCGCCTGAAAGTCTATTACCGTCCGCTAGTCTGTCCTTTTGTCGAATTGATCAGCCTTGTAAAGGAAGGCGAGAAGTTGGGAGATATCGGCTGCGGATCGGGTCAGTTCGGCTTATTGCTCGCAGAATTCGCCCGGCCTTCCTTTGTATTCGGCATCGAGATCAGCGAACGGCTGGTGAATAATGCCCGTCAACTCTTTGAAAAGTATGCGAAGACGGATTACGCCTTTGAAGTATTCGACGGCGTCCGTTTTCCCGACAGGATCGGCGAACTCGACGTGATCTTTTTAAACGATGTCTTACATCATGTCCCGCCTGCCGCCCAGCAACAGTTCGTCCAGGATCTCATCCGGAAAATGAAGAGCGGGACTCGGCTTATCCTGAAAGATATCAACGGCGGCAGTCCGCTGGTGTATTGTAATAAGATGCATGACCTGCTGTTCGCGGGGGAAGTAGGCCATGAACTGCCCTACAGGACGGCGCAATCCTGGCTCGAACAAAACCATTTAGTCCAGTCGGAATTTTCAACAAAGAGAATGTATGTCTACCCTCATTACACCATCGTTGCAAAAAAACCGTAGTAAAAAGCTTGTCTTTATCGTTTTGTATCTCCCTGTTGTCCCAGTACCCTATCTACCGGAACTTCTATAATGGCAGGGCTATTACTACCTATGAGCGGCATATTGCGATGATACACGGAGTTCGGAGTTTTACAATCCCTGGCAATATCGCATTAACATGTCTGTTCCAATCGTCCTCGTGCCGGCGACGTTCATCATCGTTGCTTGGAGCGCGACGTCATTCTCCACCCGGTCGTGCGATATCCATTCGCGCACTCCCGCAAATGATAAGCGTCGCGGAGTGCGTTATGGCGGCACAGCTGTTGCTATGATCGGCCGCGACCGCCTTAAACTCGTGCTGCAGCTTTGTCAAAAGATGGGCAGGTTCGGTAAGGTCCAGGGCACCAGCCATCGTGGTCGGCTCCGGGGTAGTTAGAACAAGATAGATTCTCGCCAAGGTCACCGCCTCGGCAACCCGGACGCTTCAAAACCGCCTTGCCCTGCAATAGCCAGGCTACGACATGGAACAGCTTCCACGGACGCATTACCACAACAGCTAGCACCGATTCGACAAGCAGGTCCGTTCGCAGCAAAGTGCCATCCAAATCGAGCACGAGTGGGAGCGACAGATCTCTCCGCCTTCCGCAGAAGAGGCCGTCAGCTTTGTTTCCCTCGACTCGTACGTTATTACGTCCGAGCGTTACTCCTAATCAAAGAAATTCGACGACCCGCACGCAATAGATGACGGTTCTAGTTATCGCGGGACTCGCACCTACAAATCTGTCCGCCCACTCGATCTGGTCCGTACCCCGCTAAGGGTTGCAGCTTCGAGCAAGTCGCATCGGCTGGATTCGCTAATGGCGTGATCACCAGGGCTGCCTGTCTAAACAGCACTATGCGTGATTGCGCCAAATCAAAGAACACGCAGGGGCGGCCTCCTTCATTTCTCATTTGGCGAATTTGCTCGGTAACCGCCACATGCCTCTGTGCACCGAGCTTGGCAGTCGCGGCCATTACGATCGTCGAATCCACCAGCAAAACCAATATGATGACCCAACCAGCCCAGACAATGTACGGGCTCGTAGTCAGCGCCGCGGCAATTCCGATCGCCGCTGGTACGATCCACAGCTGGGGCACGTAACGCGCCCACCAATTCTCTGGAAAGAGCAAAACCAGCACTGAAACCGCAGCGCCAATAAGCAGTATGGAGGAAACCATGGGAGCTCTTTTTTGAGCCGTTAGAACAGCGAGCAGTGAAATCAGCGCTATCGTGATTGCACCCGAGAATAGCGGACCAAAACCAGCAAGGCGGACATCGATACCTCCTGAATGCCGAATCTCGCCTGGAACAATCCAAAACGGCACTTTCAGGTGCGGCACGTTACCGTAACCGTAACCGCTGTTTGTTTCGGAGAATAGCGAAAATAAGAAGCGCTGAATGCCCGACATCGGTCGGAGCACTTCGGGCATATTGCTTCCGATGAGGTCAATCGAATTGGCCCCCATCAGAGGATAGAGAGGATGTCCGTATGCAAGGAGGTTCGTGACATACGGGGCATATCCGAGGATGGCTATAGCGGCCATGTATACGAGGCCAAGCACAAGTAAGGCTCGTAGCCCGGCTTTCGCGCCGCACTGGATAATCCAAGCAACGCATACAAACGCGCAGAGACCGAGGAATATAGGAGCAGCCGAGAACTTCAGGTTCAGGGCAAAGATCATTGCGGCGCAAGCACCGATAAGCGCGCGCGAATCGCGTAAAGCAAGCCAAAGTACTGCGAAAGTGATGAATAGAAGTATGCTTTCTCCGAGCAATCCATCATTCATGTGGGTAAAAAGTTGGGCGAGAGCAACCGCATTGGCAGCCCCAGCCAGAGCTGCAATTGATGACAACAGAAATGACAATTTCAGCCGCAATAACGCACCGGCCAGGGAAAAAAATGAGGCGAAGAACATAATGAAGTTTTCAGCCTTTGTGGCTTCGAACGAAAGGCCAGATGAAAGCTGCACCGCGGCGACAATCCAGGAGGCCTTCGGGTAATAGATAACCCACGGAATTGCCGGCAACGGGGCCAATTCGGCGGGCATCTGATATGAGCCATGAAAAGGATTCCATCCGCTTGCGAGTGCATAGATTGCTTGGAAATGATAATGTTGACCGTCTATCGATGTATCGTACAGCTGCGAAGATAGGAGCACTGACGCGAAATACAGCAAGATCGTAAGGACGGCAGCGGACAGTCCTGTTCGCGGTGCGTACAAGATTGGCAAACTTATCGAGATCAACATGCCGCCAATCAACAGAGCCCGAGAGGCGATGGGCTCAAGCGACTGCCCCGCAATCAGCCATATTGCGGCCATCACATAGGTTACGGATATGGACAGGAGCAACCCGGCACCGGTCTGCAGAGACAGGTTCGACACCTTGTCACCGAATGCAACGTTGGCCGTGGCGGCTATCTTACTTTTGTCAACTAGATCTGTCGCCATCGGTCCCTAATTGCATCAGTTCGTGTGGGCTTCGCCTTCGACGAGTGGCAAGAAGCCGAGAATCATCCGGGAAGAGCGGTATCTGCCGTCACCCCACCCTCCTGCGCCAACACGGAAACACATCGGAACACGGGGAACATCATTGATCCCAAACAACGGTCCCGACGTTTCATCCAAAATAGGAATACTCCAAATCTCGCAACCCGGACAACTGTTTCCACGCTGACCAGCCCGCGAAACGATCATAACGGTAGTCGAAACCACCTTACCTTGTAAACGCCTGGGCACTATGCTTGTCGGTTGATCGAGCTGCGCACGCGAGAAAATATCTGCAAACTGGAGGAGTGCGTCCCTAAATGTCAGGGAAAATCGCCAGATGGGGCCTTCTTAACGCCGTTCGGACAGTCTGGAATGCCGGAGCCATCGACACCTCGCATCTGGGCTTCCGGCCAATCCAGAAAATCGCTACCATTCCTCGCCAGTTCGGGGGTCCATTCGGGGAATCCCGGATAACGCCGTGCCGTATCAGATGCGCGCCCGTCCAAGAGTGGGCGCGATCACGGGTGGGATACTGGTCTGTTCGCTATGGACGCAACAAAATGACAAGGTGGATTGGCAATATTTTTCCCACAAAATCCGATCTTTCCGCCAGCCCGAGACTGGCCATTGATGGAGGACCGTCGGCAATCAAACATCCTTTACCTCCAATGTATCCCGGCGGAATGCGTATCGGTGCCGAGGAGGAAAAGGCAATATTGGACGTCCTGCGCAGCAAACGGCTTTTCCGTTACTACGGGCCATATTCTGGCGTTTCCCGCGTCGACGAATTCGAGAAGGCATTCGCGGCCTACATGGGAACAGGCCATGCGGTAGCCGTCAGCTCTGGTTCCGCGTCGCTCGTTTGTGGATTGGCTGCCCTGGGGGTCGGGCCGGGGGACGAAGTGATCGTACCGGCCTATACATGGATCGCTTCAGCAGAAGCGGTGATAGCCGTCGGGGCGGTGCCCATACTAGCGGAGATCGATCAATCGCTGACGTTGGACGTGGCGGACGTCGAGTCCAAGATCACCGGCCGTACCAAGGCAATCATGCCGGTGCACATGCGCGGCGCTCCATGCCAGATGCACAGGATCGTGGGGCTGGCCCAGCCTCGTGGGTTGAAGGTGCTGGAAGATGTCGCTCAGGCAGCGGGGGGAAGTTTTTGCGGGCAGCGACTGGGCAGCATCGGGGACGTTGGCGCGTTCAGTTTCCAATTCAACAAAATCATCACATGTGGAGAAGGCGGCATCGCCATCACAAAAAATGCGGAATTATACCAGCGAATTGTCATGTATCACGATGTTGTGGGAGGACTGCGCAATAGGATTCCAAAGGAGAAAATATTGAATGGACTGAACTTCCGCATGAGCGAGCTGCATGGCGCAGTGATGCTTGTCCAGCTTCGCAGGTTGCATGGTTTGTTGACGGACATGCGTAAGCGAAAGGCCGCACTGAAGGGCGCAATGCAGGACGTGGCAAGGCGCAAGGGGGTCTCCTTCAGAGCGATAAACGATGCGGACGGCGATACGGCCATATCTCTTGTCTTTTTTGCGCCCAGTGCGGAACGCGCTATCCGAATTGCGGCGGCTCTCAATGCGGAGGGAGTCAGTGCATTGGTCATCTACGAACCCGGTCGTGTAGATTACCACGTCTATCCGCATTGGACGCCGGTCATGGAGAAACGCACTTGGTCCGAGAACGGCGGGCCGTGGCGGTGGCATGATGGGGACGTCAGATATAGACGGGATATGTGCCCTCGATCGCTCGACTTGCTGAGCCGTGCTGTGCATCTTGATATCAGCCCGGATATGAGTAGTGTGAACGTCGAACAGTTGGCCGGGGCGGTCCTCAAAGTATTGGATGCATTGTTGTAGATCCGAGATCTTACAACGTGAACCATTTGCACCTTTTAGTGCTTTGGATGTTGCCGGAAATGGACCTGTGGAAACAAGCATCGTCCATCCTCGACTCGTCAGCCGGATCCGCTCCATGATAACCCGAGCATCTAATGCTGCACGGTCCTGCGCTCACCGCCGCGCTGCGCGCCACCACGTCGGAAGTTCTGCGCGTTGCCGGCGCCTATGACGCGGTGGTCATAGGCGCTGGAGCCGCAGGGGGGCTAGCGGCACTATTGCTCGCCGAGGCTGGCTTGCGGGTACTGGTCCTCGAGGCCGGTTGGGCTCGACCCCCGCTACGTTCGCACTCACTCCGCCCCCTGGGGCCCGCAGCTGTGGAGATCCTCCAGCGGCGGCAGCCCATCCAGTCTCGCTGTTACGCATGGATCCTCGACCCCGAGGCATTCGTCGACGACGTCGACTGCCCTTACATCACGCCGCCGGGCCATCCCTTCGTCTGGGTGCGCGCTCGGCAGCTGGGCGGACGCATGGTGGTCGCCGGCCATGGCCGGCAGTACTATCGCCTGGCCCGGGACGATTTCGCGTGCACCGACGGACTGAGTCCGCCGTGGCCGCTGCGGGCGGCGGAGCTGGACCCATGGTACGCCTTCGTAGAGAGGCGGCTCGGGCTCGCCGGTATGCGCGATAACGTCCCTTGGTTGCCCGACAGCGAGCTCTCATACGTTCTCGATCCGGCGCCAGCCGAGGCGGCATTGCAAGCGGCAATCGCCGCACGCTGGCCTGGCGCGCGCCCGGTGCTAGGGCGCTTCGCCCCACCGTTTGATGCGCTCGAAGCAGCGGCCCTGACCAGACGCCTCCTTATCCGTACCGGTGCGATCGCGCGAGAGATCGAGGTGGACAGATCGGGTCATGTACTGGGCGTCGTCTGGATCGACCAGCGAAACCGCAGCGAAGAGCACGCCCGCGCTCCATTGGTGTTCGTCTGCGCTTCGGCGTTGGAGTCCACACGCCTGCTTCTCCTCTCGCGCTCGGCGCGAAGTCCAGACGGACTGGGCGCCACATCCGGCGCACTGGGTCGCTATCTTATGGACCACATCCTGGTGATCGCGAGGGGGCGGGGACCGCCGCTGCCGCAGGGGGCCGCTTCCCAGCAGGCCAACTGCCTCTACCTTCCCAGGTTCGATGCGCGCGAGTTGCCAAAACCGCTGCCAGGGCGGGGGTTCGGCGTGCAATTGTACCAAACGCCGGCAAGGGGGGGGCGGTCCTACTTCAACGTCGCTTCGTTCGCCGAGATGCTGCCACGGCCGCAGAACCGGGTGACGCTCGACCCCGAGCGGCGAGACGCCTGGGGCATCCCGGTGTTGCGCATCGACTGCGCCCACGGCGATGGGGAACTGATTCGCGCGCGTGAGCAGATTGCAGCACTGCGGGAGCTTGCTAAGGTGGTCGGCGTGACGCTCACCGAGATCGACGAGGGGCCCGGGCCGCCGGGCATCGCCATCCATGAATGCGGCACGGCGCGGATGGGAAGCGATCCCGCGAGTTCGGTGCTCGACCCTCACAACCAGTGCTGGGAAGCGCAAGGGCTTTACGTGACCGACGGCGCCTGCTTCCCATCTCAGGGTAGCCAGAACCCGACTTTGACCATCCTCGCACTCACTGCCCGTGCATGCGATCACGCCCTGCGAACAAATCGCCCCTGGATCCCAACAAAAGGCGAGCGCATCTCGGGCCTCACTAAAAAAATCTGCATCTAACCCGTTCGCGAAGCTGTCTTTCTGTCGCTTCGTAGCCCCGCGGCCGTTGTCACGTCGGGCTTCTCCGCGAAGGCGTCGACCGCGCGCAGCGATGAGTCCAAGTACGCGGCGTTGGGTGAGCGTCGCTCCCATGCGATGGCGCGTAGCGGGAGCGAACCGCCGAGTCAGGGGAAATCTATTTCAAGTCCTTATTTTCCCATCGGACGCCAATCTGTCCGGAATCATCTTCCATGAAGTGAATGCCGGCTTGCTCAAGAGTTTTGTATTTTGAGGATCGTGGAAAAATTTCCTTTCACGATCCCCTCGTTTTGTTCGATGCGAGCAATCGGCCGCGTTGCGCAAGAAGTTGCTGACCGAGCTTGGGAACATCACGTCGGCTGATCCGCCACGGCTTGGGCACGTTGAGGCGCTTACTGCCAAGAACCGCCTGACCGCAACCGATGCCAAGCTCGTGGAGGACGCTTTTGAACGCAGGTTCTCGGGGCTCCCATCGTCCGTTGCGGCTGTACCCTCGAAGGATGATTCTTCGGTGCCTCTGCAGGTGATTGCCACCACAGAAAGCACTGACGCTGGTCAAGCGAAGGGCGTCGACAAGAGCATCCTCGCGGTCGCTGCCCCGCGGCGCTATCGCAACCGGGAGCACCTGCGCTATGTCGCCCAACCGGCGTGTCTCGTGTGCGGCCGCAAGCCCTCGGACCCCCACCGCCTCGGGTTCACCCAGCCCCGTGCGCTCGGCCGCAAGGTCAGCGATGAGTTCGCGGTCCCACTCTGCCGCGGGCATCATCGTGCGGTGCATCGCTCACGCGACGAGCGCGCGACCGCATTGACCCGATCAAGGTTGCCCGCAGGCTCTGGAAGGAGACGCGCGGACTGGGCCAGCGGCGGTCCCAACGACCGGCATTACCTCGGCCGCGGCGCGCCGCGTCCTCTAACACAGCCCCAAAGAAGGAGGAAATAAGCGCAACCGCACCGCTGCACACTCCCGCCTGCTTCGGGCCACGTCCGCCCGCTGGTGACAAAGTATCTTTATCGAGGACCAAAGATCGATGGATACTGATACTTCACCCGGCTCACAAAACGCCGGGCTCGTCGAATCAGTTCTTGGAGGGGTCGAGGCACAAAACGCCGGGCTCGTCGAATCAGTTCTTGGAGGGGTCGAGGGTCCAACCAGGCTAAGGCGGGGTGGACAGGGGGTAGATGTAGCCGCCGCGGAATCCGGAGCGGCTTCCGTGGACCGCTGCTATTTACGAGTTCGTGGAAAAGCTCTTGCCAGCGATCGGCACATACTTTTTCGGAGTAGTCAGCTTCCACTTTGGCATGGGCTGAGCGCGCCAATCGCTCCCAAAGCGCCGGATCTTCCCGCAACCGCCGAACAGCTGCCACAAATTCGTCACCTCGGTCGCCGACC
>Ga0209648_10005934_pt1 | contig 10492 bp, 10 predicted proteins | sample GraSoi2013_115cm_FD_185830 | JGI IMG/M metagenome (GOLD analysis project Ga0209648, IMG submission 185830) | Grasslands soil microbial communities from the Angelo Coastal Reserve, California, USA - Sample 9_17_2013_115cm (SPAdes) (version 2) | ecosystem: Environmental > Terrestrial > Soil >...
CAGTTGCCAGCATGGTGGGGGCTCCTGCGGCGGAGGTTAAGTTCTGACAACTGCTTGCTGCCGCAGGAGCCCCCGGAGGTCAAGCACCGCGCTCGGCGCGTCGCAACTTCAACTCACATAACGCGCCTAAGGACGTCGCCGCCGACGCCAGGACCGCCGGCAAGCCGTGGTCGGCGGTCAAGACCAGGTACATGAGCGGCAAGACAATGCTCGCGGCGATCGAGGCCAACGGCGGGCTGGCCGACCTGATCGCCGAGCACCAGGCGCTGGCCGCCCAGCACGGCGATAACTACCTGCCGCTGCTGGAACGGTTCTACCGATCGAGCAGGGCATCGCTGATCCGGCTGGCGAGTGTGCTGAAGCTGGAGTCGACAACGACCGACCGGCGGCTGCTGGATGCCGTGGAATTCGTGAAGGCCACCTCGTCGCGGACCGGCGAGTACATCCCCGATTCCTGCACGATCATCGATGACCAGACGGGCGAGGCGCGCCGTGTGGAGGTGGACGCCGGTTTCGCGCCCGAGGCGTGGCAGAAGGTGGTCCGCGACAGGCGCCGGCCGGGGAAGCTGGTGCGGCGCCTGTTCGAGATCTGCGTATTCTCCTGCCTGGCCGACGAGCTGGTCCGCGGGGATGTGGCTTCGGCCATGTCGGAGACGTATGCGAACTGGCAGGCGCAACTGCTGTCGTGGGAGGCGTGCCAGCCCTACCTGGCCGGGTACTGCGAAGAGGTCGGCCTGCCCCCCACCGCAGCCGAGTTCTGCCAGGGCCTGCGACAGCAGATGAAAGAGCTGGCGATCAACGTGGACGCCGGGTATCCCGACAACGCCGATCTGCTCATGGACGACGAGGGCCGTCCGTCGTTGAAGGCCCGGAAGGGCAAGGAACGCACCGCCTCGGCGCTGGCGCTGGAGGCGGCCGTCAAGGACCGGCTTCCCGAACGTTCGCTGCTGGAGATCTTGGGCCGGGCGACCCGGTGGCTGCGCTGGTACCGGCATCTGGGGCCGCTGTCGGGCTCGGATCCTAAGCTGGCCGATCCGCTGGAACGCTACCTCCTGGTGGCCTTCACCTACGGCTGCAACCTTGGTCCGCACCAGGCGGCCCGGCATCTGGCAGGCTTGGTGACCGCGCATGAGCTGAGCTCGACCGCTCGCCGGCACGTGTCGCTGACCAGCCTGAACAAGGCGATCGGTGACGTGGTAAACGCCTACCTGGAACTCGATCTGCCCAAGATGTGGGGGGACGGGAACGGGGTGGCCACCGACGGTACCCAGTACGACATCTACGTCGACAACCTCATCGCCGAGTACCACATCCGCTACGGCGGCTATGGGGGGATCGCTTACCACTACATCGCCGACAACTACATCGCGCTGTTCTCCAGGTTCTTTCCCTGCGGGGTGTGGGAGGCCGTCTACATCGTCGAGGGCCTGCTGCAGCAGGAGAGCAAGGCCGCCCCGAAAGAGATCCACGCCGACACCCAAGGGCAGAGCTTCCCGGTGTTCGGCCTGGCCTACCTGTTCGGCTTCGACCTGCTCCCGCGGATCCGCAACTTCAAAGACCGGACCTTCTACCGCCCCGAGCCGGGCGTGACCTACACCCACATCGACGCGCTGTTCGGTGATCCGGTCAACTGGAAGCTGATCGAAGAGCACTGTTCATTAGTCAAGCCGATTGTCGGATTGAAGCGTGTCGGATCAGGTGAGCTGGCAGGAGGCGCCGCCGTACTGCGCAACGGCAGTCATCGCGGGAGGGTGATCACGCGGTCTGGTGCACGAGGCGACTGCACGACATCGCCCGTGGAGCACCGTTCAGCGAGCAGACCAGATGATGGGCGTGCTGGTCTTACTACGTGTCGGCGGCGGGTTCAAAGCTGAGATCGTGCGGCAGGACGAAGCCTGGCGGCATCCATGCCGTCTCGAACATCTGGATCCAGCCGGGCGACTTCAGGGGGGTGAGGATGCCGAGTGATTCGCCGGCGTGCCGGAGCCGGTAGTACTTCTTGTAGATGTTCCCGACGGTGTCGAGGGCGGCATCCAGTTCGCTCCAGGTGACCGCCAGGCCCGCAGGCACTCCATGCGGGTCGTCATCACGGTGGGCGATGGTCTTATCGGTGTAGGTGTTTACCCGGCTGATCACGGCCTCTAGCGCGGTGATGTCCTGCTTGACGCGCGCGGAGTCGATGAACGGCTGGCCGGGCGCGGCGAAGATGTTGAATGCGGCGTCGAGTTGCGCCAGTTCCCAGGCATCCGCGCCCTTGTTGCGCTGCCGGGCCTCCTGCTCATACCAGCTGCGGGTAGCCATCCTGGGGGTGCTGGCCAGGCTGTTGAGGGAGCGCCGGATGCCGATGCTCTGATTGTTGGCCCCGGTCTCCCGGCGGATGCCGATGAGCATGCTGTCGGTGTAGCACGATCCGAGCCAGTACTCACCGAAGCCACCGCGGGCGACCTGGGGATTGGCATCAAGCATGGCCAGGATGGTCCGCCAGATGCCACGGTCGTGGAAGAGCCGGAGGATGCCGTTGTGGAGCTTGTCGAACCGGTCGCACCAGCGCTGCCAGTCGTCTTGCGCAGTCACGGGGCAACGCTAGCGGCTGCCTTGGCTGTTGCGCCCGCCATTTACCGGCGGCTGGGCTTCTCCCGGCCCACGTTCATTCCCCCGGGCCGGTCACCGGGTCGTGATCCTCTTGAGGATGGCATCGACCTGGTCTGGCGACAGGGCCGCCGGGATGTCCTCGGTCTTGTCCAGCCCGACGATGACGATCGCCCCGCGGAGGCTGAACTGCCAGCCGTAGGAGTGCGCGACGAAGGTGGCGGCTTGGTTGACCGGCTTTCCCGCAGCCGTGCCGTTCTCGTCCAGCCAGGCTTCCCACCGGCTGGTGATCCAGATCCTCTCGACGCAGTCCGTGCCGATGAGCGCCCGAAGCGAGCGCATGAACCGGGTGCCACCGCCCTCAGGCAGGTCAACGACCCGCGGTGGCCCGTTAGCGGGGATGAGCAGCGACTTCACTGGCCGTCCTGGTTCGTCGCGGGCGCGCGCCGGCTGTCGAGCCGGGTGACGGCCGCGCCTGCCTCGGCGTGCGCCCGCGACTGGTCCAGCTCGATCGACAGCTCTGCGACGACGCGGCGCAGGAGCGCCGTGGCGGCCCGCTCGCGGCTCAGTTCCTCCCTGGCGGCTGTGAGCTCCTTGGCGAGCGTGCTGCAGCGGTCGGCAAGCTCCTGCATGGCCTCCGGGACGTGGTAACGGAGCCGGGCCTTGGCCTTGAAGTCGTCGACGAGGTCACGGTGCTCGTAGAGAATGTCGCGGCGGACCCCGGACTCAGCGATGAGCTCGGTGGCGGTGAGCTTCCCGGACGTGGTGCGCAGCGGGGTTCCGGCCAGAAGCCGGGCCGCGGCAGCCGTGATGGCGGCGCGCTCCGCAGCGCGGTCGCGTGGCGGACCTCCCATTAGCTGGCACCGGCGAGAGCGCCGGCAGCAGGCCGGGGCATCTGGTGGCGGTCGATGATGGCGCGGATGCGGGAGGCTTGCGCGACGCTGCGGTCCCGCAGCGGCTTCGGGGCGAGCGGGTCGGCAGCACCCTGCTCCAGAATCTGCAGGCGCTGGGTGAGAGCGTCGATGTCCCGGTCGGTGTAGGCGAGGTTGGTGCAGGCCGACCGGCAGTCGGCCTCGTCGGGGCCCTCGCCGTCCAGGCCGGCCTCCTCGCGGGCGATGCGGCAGAGCGCGGTCTCCGCCCGGTAGACGCAGGTCATGCCCTTGCCGTGGTGGATGTTCGGGTCGTCGCTGGCCAGCAGGCGCTCGGCGTTGCGGACCTTGTCGACCGTCCGCCCGGCGAAGGCCAGGCTGCGGTCCAGGCGGCGCCGGTACTCTTCCGCTGAGGGGCCGCTGACGTGCTCGCCCGAGTCGAGGTGGTCGATGTCGTCGGCGGCCTGGTCGATGACCATCTCTAGCCGCTCGATGACCAGGTCGTCCATCCAGCCGGTGTCCGCGTCGCCAGAGTAGCCGAGTGTTACTTTTGTGCTGACATGCCCGTATTGCAGGGCGGCGGCGATGAGGCCGCCGGGCCTGCGGACCACGAAGTAGGCAAGCGTGCGCCGAAATCTCGCGGCGTGGACCGGCTTGACGGGGTCGGGCGGGATCGGCGGCCGACCGTCGGGCCGGGTGAAGGTGGCGTTGACCCAGGCGGTGAACGCCAGGATGTCCGCGTTGACGATCCGGTCCTTCAGGTGGCGCTCGGCGTGGATGGGCTCGACGGAAGCGCGCTTGGTGCTCGGCGGGAACAGCCAGGGCGAGTCCGTCAGGGACTCCAGCATGGTGACCGCGGTGGCGACGACGGAGACCACGGCCCACGTCCGCTCGCCATCATCCCTGGCGCGTTGCTTCAGCCCCTTGCTGGCGAGCCCGGCGAGGGAGAACTGCCCGTGCTCATCCTCGCGCAGGCACCCGCGCCGTAGCCCAAGAACCTCCCCGCCGCGCATGCCTGACAAGTAGCAGATCGTGATGAATGCGGCCGTCCGGAGCATGCGGACGAGCCGGTCGACCTCGCTCAGCCCGATAGGCTCCCTCCGCCAGGGCAGCCCGTTGAGGCGCCCCGTGACCTTGCCGAGCGGAGCGTCCTGGCCGAGCGGGATGCCGTGCTCCGCGGCGGCGGCGATGATCTTGCCGGCGAACTGATATGCGGGGCCAGCGCCCTCCAGGGCGAGCACCCTCGCCAGGTGCCCGCAGGCCAGCGTGACCGTGCCGTCCTCGTTTCGCTGGCCGGGCAGCGGCAGCCCGGCGTGGCGCAGCTGCGGCAGGTAGTGCTCGACGCGCTTCATGACCGGCCGGCCGAAGTAGTTCTCCCGGTAGAACCGGGCCGTGGGGTGGGTGCCGTTCTTGAGCTGGCGGTCCTCGAGGAACGCGTCGCGGATGTCCGGCCCGAAGTCCTCAAGGACGCGCAGCGCCCAGGCCAGCAGCGCCTCCATCGTGTCCGGGTGGATCCGGGGCGTCTTGTTGTAGCGGCTGTGCGCGGTGTGGCCGGCGAGCTGCCGTGCCGTGGCTGTCCCCCAGGGCCGGGGGGCGGGGAGGCGGCACTCGGGCGGCAGATGCTCGCGGTAGGCCCACAGGACCCGGACCGCGTGCAGGTAGTCGGCCTGGCGTGCCTTGCTGGCCGACAGCCCGGTAACGTGCGCCCGGAACAGGTCCAGGTCATCGGCGGTGACATCGCAGATCCGCTGGATGTCCCGGGCGTCGAGCCACTCGGCGAGCACGCGCAGCTCGTATAGCCAGCCGCCCAGCGATGACAGGCTCGCCTGCTCGCCGGGCGAGCCTGTCATCAGGGATGCCGGGCGCTCGTGGTCCAGGACCGCCAGGGCGAAGGCCTTGGCCGTGTCCCGTAGCGCGGGCGGGTAGGGCGTGAAGCTCAGCGCCGGGGCGAGCACGGCGTTGTCGACATCGGCGGCCCTCGTCAGCCACACGTCGTCACGGAACCGGGACAGCGCCGTGGTGTCGGCGAGCGGGTGCAGGCGGCGGGCGTGCAGGACCATGGTGCTGGGGTCTGGCCACGGCACGTCCTCGCCCGGAGCGGTGGCGGTCGCGGTGAGCTGGCTCATCGCAGGTCGAGCCTTCCGCTGAGCAGGTCTCCGGCCAGCTGCCGGTCCTTGGGGGTGATCTGGCCACGGGCAGCGGCCCGGCCCTCGGGCGTGTAGTGGCCGAGCAGGCTGGTGAGCCGGCTGAACGCCTTGCCGAACCGGTGCTCCCAGGCCCGAGGAGGCAGGTCGGCCCGCAGCGCCTTAATTCGGTCGTGGACGATCACCTGGACCGGGAGCTGGTGCGGCAGGGCGCGCGCGTTCGGGCAGTCCAGGCAGTCCAGGAAGGACGCGCCGCACGGGTCTCCTGGCTCGTCGTGCGGGCTGCTGAGGTGATCGGTGCAGGAGGCCAGGATGGTGTCCTGCTCGCGGGCGATGATCCGCTTCAGCGTCATGGCGTCCACGCCCATCTCAGCCGCGGCGCCCGCCGGGTCGGTGTCGGCCCGGGCCAGGAAGTCCGGGGTGAAGACCGGGATGCCCTGGACGCTGCGGGCCTTGGCGACCTCGTCGTCCAGCGCCTCCCGCACGATGTCCTGGCTCTCCTTCATCACCTGGGGGCTGCGGCGCAGGTAGTGGTCGTTCATCGTGTCGCGGGTGTGCGCGACTGGGCGGCGGCCTCGCTCGATCGCGGTCTGCCGCAGCCGGAGCAGCAGCACCGGCGGCTTCGCCGTGCCAGCGGAGGCTGGCTTCGGCCTGCCGGGCCGGTCAGGACGGCTGGACGGCGGCCGGGGGAACCCGTGGTCCTCAGCCCAGCACCCGACGTAGTAGGAGTGCATGCCGGCCCGCCACCTGCCTGTGCCGCCGATCGCGACGTAGGCGAACGCGATGTCGAACCCGCCGTGGCGGCGGGCCAGCGAGGTCAGGTCCAGCAGCAGGGAGTAGACCCGCAGCGGAGACCGGAACGTGCGGTGCTCGCCGTCGCCGGCCAGCGCGCCGGCGACCTCGCCCGGAAGATCCTCCAGGGCGGCGATCATGTGCTCCCGGTAAGGACCCCGGCGTGGCTTGGTCTCCTCCACCAGGGCGACGTGCTGGCCGCCGAGTCCGCCGTCCGGCCGGAAGTGGGCGGCCGGCCAGTCGATGACCGTGCCGAAGTTCTCGCCTGTCATGTCGACGAGCAGGACCGCGAACGCGACCGCCTCCATCCGGGTCAGGCAGAGCATCGGCCCGAGCTCCCGGGTGCCTCCGACGTCCTGGACCCAGTCCGGGATGGCCCCGCGATCGTGGCGGGGGAGGTCGCCGGTGCGGTCCAGCACGTCCAGTGCCTGGACGGTGCGCCGCTCCCGCTGGCCAAGCCCGGTCATCTCGCCCCGGCGGTAGCGGTCCAGCAGCTCCCGTGCGCCGTGAATGCGGTCGCGGGCCTTGCGGATGTCGGCGCGGGCGGCGGCGAGGATCTGCTGCCGCTCCTGCTCGTTATAGGCGAGGATCCCGGCCACCGGGCGGCGGGGCAGCCGGCCCGCGCAGATGCAGCGCCGTGTCTCCGCGGGCAGCTCGTCGTCCTGGCGGACCAGGGTCCGCAGCCGGTGGATGCTGCTGTTCAGGGTCGCGGGCGTCAGGGACAGCCGGAACGCCGCGATGTGAGCCGGGGTGACCTGCCCGGCGGACGCCGGCGGGTGCTGCGCCGACGCCAGCAAACGCGATAGGTGCGCGAACAGCGCGTAGTAGGAGTTGGCCGTGGTCAGCCGCTTCGCCCCGCCACGTGGCCCGGCGGCGCGTGCGAAGCAGCGCGCCATCCATCTCTGCAGCTCCCCGGAGACGGGGAACTTGGTGAAGTCGTAGACCCGTGACCTGCGGCCCTTCTCCTCGGTGAACAGCACGGTGCAGGTATCCGGCGTGACGACCAGCCGCTCTGGCGGCTCCCAGCCAGCGGGCGGCAGGCTGGCCCGCCGCCCGCGCCCGCTCACCATGCCCCACAGGGAACGGCGCCCGCGCCCGGCCGTGCCCGGCCCAGGACCCTGTCGCTGCCGCGCGCGACATGGCCCACCAGCTGGTCGATGGCGGCCAGCTCCTCTGCGTCCAGCAGCGACATGATGTAGTCAAGCTGCAGGCCGGTGAACGGCTCCAGGTACCAGTCCCTCGTGACCTCCGGGCTGCTATGCCCCAAGAGCGTGGCCAGCTGAAACCACACGTCGCCGAACTGCTCGCGCAGGTCCCGCTTCTCGCTCTCGGTGAAGCCCTCCAGCCGCTGGTCCCAGACGACCGACAGGATCGAGAACCAGCGCAGCGCGAAGGAGTGCCGCGCCATATGGGGGCGAGCCCACAGCGGGCACTCGGCGCCCGCCGGGTCCTTGCCGTGCGCGGCCGCCCAGGCACGCGCGATCCGGGCGTTGGCCATCTGGAAGGTCTTCTCCCAGCTGTGCGCCTGCTTGGGCATCCCGTCGTTGCCCAGCCAGACCGCCAGCGGCTCCAGCCCGTCCGGGGTCTTCCGGAACAGCCGCAGCCGCTCCTCCGGGGCGATCAGGTCCAGCGACAGCACCGTGCTGCCCCCGGAAGCCAGGACGTAGAGCGTGCGACTGTGCCGGTTGCATCCCGTCACGATCTGCTTCCCCGGCACCTGCTCGTAGCGGCCCTTCCGGCGGGCCCGGCCTATCGCCTCGGCCCGCGACCCCTCCAGCGGGTCGAGGTAGGCGGCGATGCCCTTCATCACGCTGCGCGGAACCCGGTAGTAGCGGCCCTCCCGGCCGCCCTTGATGCAGGCTGCCGCCAGCCACGCCTTGGGGAACCGGCCGGACTCGCCCTCGGGCGGGAGCTCGACGTCCAGGACGCTCGACCACTCCGCCAGCCGGAGCCCCGTGCCGTACAGCCCGTCGACGAACGCCGCGTCACGGTCCTCGTTGAACCCGCGCCACCCCGCACGGCGCTGCCCGCCGAACCTGAACCCGCGCAGGCCAACATCGCGCCACTGCTCGAACGCCGGCCGCAGCAGCCACTTCACCTGCCGCCGCGTCGCCCCCGCCGGCCGGGCGGGATCCCGCTGGCCGTCCCTCGCCGGCACCACCGGGTCATCCGCCACCGTGACCACGGTCGGGACCGGGTTCACCACGCCATACCGCTTGCCAGCCCACCCGTAGAAGCTGTTCAGCGCCGCCCGGTCGGCGCTGAACGACGTCGCACGGACCCGCGCGACGTTGCGGTGATCGGTCATCCTCCAGTGCTTGAAGTCATCGAAGTCCGCCATCGTGACCGCGTCCCATGACCGGCCCAGGCCCGTCAGGAAGTCCAGCCACACCAGCAGCGAGTACGCGTACCGCCGCCACGTGCGTGGCCGCCTCCCCGCGACGTCCCCGATCCGGAAGAACAAGTTGACCCGCACGTCCGCCACCCCGGACGGCCCGACCAGGACCGGCGTCCCATGACGCGCCCCGTTCCGCGCCGCCCACTCGTGCACGTCCCCGAACCTGGCAACGTGCTCATCCCCCGCAGAATCCAGCTTCGCATTGAAGTCGTAGAAGTCCAGAGACCAGGACCCGACCCCGCCCACTGCCACCCCCGTTGCAGATCGTAACCGACAACGAGACTTAGAGTAGTGAAGCACTGGGACGACCTGTTGCGCCTGGGAGCCTCGATCCACGAGGGAGCGGCGCTGCCCTCGCTGCTGCTCACCAAGCTGCAGGCCTTCCCCCGCCAGAACGCCCTGGCCAGAGCGCTCCAAGAGCACGGCCGCCTGGTCAAGACCCTGTTCATCCTCCGCTACCTCCAGCGCCCGGAGATGCGCAGGCGCGTCGGGGGCCAGCTGAACAAGGGTGAGAACCTCAACGGGCTACGGGAGACGGTCAACTTCGCCCACGGCGGCGCTATCCGCCACCGCCAGCTCACCGACCAGGTGGCCCAGGCCCTGTGCCTCACCTTGGTCGTGAACTGCATCGCCGCCTTCAACGCCGGGCTCCTCCCCTCGGCCGTGGAAGCGCTGCGGGCCGCCGGGTTCGAGGTCGACGACGCCGACGTCGCCCATGTGGGGCCGACCATCACCGAGCACATCTCGGTCCACGGTCGCTACTACTACGACCTCGACCGCCTGCCGAAGGGCCTCAGGCCAGCCCCGGCGCGGCGCCTGGAGCCCCCAGCCCCGGCCGTCCACGGCCAACAAGCGCCCGGCCAGGGCGCAGAGGGATTGAGCGTGGACCTACGACGCTGCTCGTCCGACGGTTGCGTTGGTTTCTAGTCCGCTAATGCTGCTACCCGTGCATGGCCTGCTCGTAGGCACCCGGGATGCCATCGAGTACCGCGACGATGTTGCGCGCGTCGGGATCGGCTTCCTCGATCGCCATAGAGAGCAGTGACCGTGCGAGGGTGCCTTCCTGGACGTGGGTCCGTTCGGCAAGCTGCGCCAGCCGTGCGGCGTGCTCCGGGTCGAGCGTGACGTTCAGCCGATGGCCAGATCGCTCCATGCGGACAAGGATACTACACGGCTTAGCACGAAACGTGCACGCGCTTCGTCAGCTCAGCTGGCAGGATGCCTGCCGAGGGGGCTCCCGGCAGCTTCCCGTGCAGAACTGACGATTAGCGGTGGCGGCAGGCTTGGCTGCCTGTCCGGGCGGATGGCCAGCCATGATCCTTGAGAACGGCCATTTTCAGGAGTAGGGGCGCCGGTGAGAAACGCGTTGATGCTGCGAGCTCTAGTCACCCGGCGACGCGATCGACTCGGTCGACCGTGATCAGGTCACCTTCGACCAGGTAAACCACGCGGTACGGGCTGACGCGCAGCCGGTGATACTCGCCGCGGTGGAACGCCTCGGCCGGGTACGGGTCGTAGGCGAGTGCGGCGACCGCTGCGTCGATCGCTCTCATGCCGTCCTGATCGTACATTTGACGCCCTCTCCCGCCTGAAGGCGAGAGATTCCGCCCGTGCCGCGTCATGCGGCACCTCGGAGGGCTCCTGCTTCACCTGCGACCGCGAGGGCCGTCCCCCGTCTTACATCACCTCCGCAGGCGTTT
>Ga0209648_10005936_pt1 | contig 10492 bp, 10 predicted proteins | sample GraSoi2013_115cm_FD_185830 | JGI IMG/M metagenome (GOLD analysis project Ga0209648, IMG submission 185830) | Grasslands soil microbial communities from the Angelo Coastal Reserve, California, USA - Sample 9_17_2013_115cm (SPAdes) (version 2) | ecosystem: Environmental > Terrestrial > Soil >...
TGGCAATGGGCACCTTCATCGGCGCCACGACCAAGATCGTCGACCGCGACACTGGCGAGGTTCTGATGGGCCGCGTGCCGGCCTATTCGGTCGTTGTGCCCGGTTCGCTGGCTGGCAAGAACCTGCCCGACGGCCGGCCGGGCCCGAGCCTTTATTGTGCCGTGATCGTCAAGAAAGTCGACGAGGGTACCCGCGCTCGGACCTCGATCAACGAGCTGCTGCGGGAATGAGCGAGACAGCTCTCGACCCGGCGGAACTCGCCGCGGCGCTGATCCGCTGCCCGAGCGTCACCCCGAAGGACGAGGGCGCGCTCGACCTCATCGCCGCTGCATTGGAGAGGCTGGGGTTCGACTGTCACCGCCTGGTCTTTGGCGATATCAATAATCTTTACGCCTGCCGCGGCGATGGGCGCCCCAATCTGTGTTTCGCTGGCCATACCGATGTCGTGCCGACCGGGACTGCTGAAGCCTGGTCCTTCGATCCCTTCTCCGCCACGCTACACGATGGCGCGCTGTGCGGCCGCGGCGCTGTCGACATGAAGGGGGCGATCGCCGCCTTTATCGCGGCGGCGGAGCGTTTCCTCGGTCAGCGTGGGCAGGAGTTCGCCGGATCGATCAGCCTGTTGATTACTGGGGACGAGGAAGGCGACGCGGTCGACGGCACGCGCAAGGTTCTGGGTTGGCTCGAGGAGCGCGGCGAGAGGATCGACGGCTGCCTCGTCGGCGAGCCGACCAGCGCGCAAACACTCGGCGACATGATCAAGATCGGCCGGCGCGGCAGCATGACCGGCCGTCTGACGGTGCACGGGGTGCAGGGTCACACGGCCTACCCGCACCTCGCCGACAATGCTGCCCATCGTCTCGTTGCAATGCTTCACCCCCTGACTGCCGCCGAGCTCGACCGGGGCTCCGAGCATTTCCAGCCTTCCACCCTGCAGGTCTCGACGATCGACGTCGGCAATCCGGCCGCGAACGTGATACCCGCGATCGCGCGGGCGGTGTTCAATATTCGCTTCAACGATTGCTGGACGAGTGAGAAGCTCGAGCGCTGGCTCAGGCAGCGGCTCGATGAGGTCGGCGGGCGTTACGCGCTCGATATTTCGGTCAGCGGCGAAGCGTTTGTCGTCGCACCGGGTATGCTCAGCGACTGCCTTGCCGAGGCGATCCGGCGGATCACCGGAAGGACGCCCGAACTCAGCACCACCGGCGGCACCTCCGACGCGCGGTTCATCCGGGCCCACTGTCCGGTCGCCGAATTCGGCCTCGTCGGACTGACGATGCACAAGGCAGACGAACGGGTCGAGCTCTCCGACCTCGCCGCCCTGACCGAGATATACCGCACGTTCCTCCATTTATTTTTCGACAATTCTTGAGAACCGCGTCGGAATGATCCTCGCTGCATCGCGGTCGTGCGTGCTCCGAGACACGCCCCCAGTTCCAGCCTGGGGCAGGCTCTTCGGGCGTTCTTCAGCATGAGGTGGGTTCTTGGTGGGATATAGAAAAACTCCTCATCCTGAGGAGGCCGCCAAGCGGCCGTCTCGAAGCACGCACGTCGGTTGTCCAACCGCAAGCCAGTGATGCCGACGGCATGGTCGGAAGTGCGGCTGGCGCTCGTTGGTGCGCTGCGGCTGGCGCGCGGCGATCGTGGCGGTCTGTCGTGTTTCGACCGCTCCGTGGACGGGTTCTGGCGCTCGTTCCGCGCCGCCGTCATCAGCTACCCGCTCTATCTCGTGTTGCTGTCGATGCGCGTGAGGGTCGCCGAATGGGAGACGTCCGGGGCCTTCTTGATCATCACGGTCGAGACGATTGCCTATGTCATTGCCTGGACCGCGTTCCCTCTGCTGATGCTAATCGTGACGCAGCGGATCGGCCGGCCTCACCGCTTCTTCGATTTCATGGTTCCCTACAACTGGTCACAATTGCCGCAGAGCGCGCTCTTCGTGCTGGTTGGGCTGGAAACCGAGAGCGGAGTGCTGGGCGGCCAACCCGCCCAGGCGATTGAGGTCGCCACTGCCGTCGCCGTCCTCGTCTACGAGTGGTTCATCGCCCGCGTCGCGCTCGAGACGACCGCCGGAGCCGCGGTGTTCGTCGTCTTCGTCGACCTACTGCTGGGGGTACTGATCGGTCACGTCGCCGGCGGCCTCTACTGAGACTGTTGGGGCAACAGCCGCTCGATTTCCCCGGTGATGCGGCGGTCGGTCGGCGCGACTTGCGCCGGCCACGCGCCGGCGAGCTGGCCATCCGGTCCCACCAGATATTTGTGGAAGTTCCAGCGCGGCGTGCCGGCCTCGCCGAGGTTGTCCGCAACCCAGCGGTAGAATGGGTGCGCCGCGCCGCCGATGACCCGGCACTTTTCGGTCAAGGGAAAGTCGACTGCGTAATTCGTAGCGCAGAACTGCTTGATCTCGTCGGCCGAGCCCGGCTCCTGCCGGCCAAAATCGTTGGACGGAACGCCAAGCACGATGAGGCCGCGATCGCGGTAGCGCTGCCACAACGCTTCGAGATCGCTGTATTGTGGGGTGTACCCGCAAAAGGAGGCCGTGTTGACGACGAGCACGGGCCGGCCGCGCCAGGCGTCCAATGGCAGACTTTCGCCATCGATCGAAACGAACCGGAAGCGGTAGACATCTTCGGTATCGGTCATCGCGACCTCTGAGGGCTCGTAGGTTGCAGCAATGCCGAATAGCATAGCGCGACTTCGGTCACGGCGCAGCGGCGGGATTTCATATTGCTTTTAGTGTTCCTAGTGAAGGGCATCGCGGTCGGCATTGTGATCGCCGTGCCGGTCGGCCCGGTCGGCGTCATGTGCGTCCGCCGGACGATCTTCGAGGGCAAGAGGGCCGGCTTCGTCTCCGGGCTCGGCGCCGCGACGGCGGACGCGCTCTTCGGGTTCATCGCCGCGTTCGGGCTGACTTTCGTTTCCGATTGGCTGATCGGCTATCATCAATGGCTGCGCGTGGCCGGCGGCTGCTACCTGCTCTATGTCGGCGGCTCCGCATTGCTCGCCGAACCCGAAGCCAAGCAATCCTCCGAACCCGATACCGAGGGCCTGCTGCGGGATTTTCTGTCGACCTTCGCTTTGACCCTGACCAACCCGATCACGATCCTTGCCTTCCTCGGCATCCTTTCCGCGCTCGGCCTCAGCGGCGCCGACGCCACTTTCGCACGCGCAGCAATCATGGTCCTCGGGGTGTGGCTCGGTTCGCTGCTGTGGTGGCTGACGTTGACCTTCGGGCTCGGATCGCTGTTCCGTTCCTTCGAAGCGCGTCATCTGAAGTGGATCAACCGTACCTCGGGTGTCATTCTTTTGCTGTCCGGGGTAGGGCTGCTCGCCGCGCCGCTGATTGCGCATATGAGCTGATGCCGCCGAGGCTCGGCAAACGGAGACGATTGCATGGTTTACCTGCCACCCGCCTTCACCGAAGCGCGCCCCGAAATATTGGTCGAGCACATCGAGCGGTACGATTTCGGCCTGCTCGTCAGTCATGGTAGCGCGGGGCTCGTGGCGAGCCACATCCCTTTCCTGATCGAACGCGACGGCGGGCGGCTGCACCTGCAAGGCCACCTCGCCCGTCCCAACCCGCAAGTCGCCGATCTCGCGCGAGGCGGCGAGGTGCTGGCGATTTTTCACGGGCCGCACGCCTACGTCTCGCCCAATTGGTACGCTAGTGGGCCGAGCGTGCCGACCTGGAATTATGTCGATGTACATGCCTATGGAACGGTGCAGCTGGTCGAAGACGACTACTGGCTGCGCCGGTTTCTGGTTCGTCTGTCGGAACGCCACGAGGCCCGCAATCCGCAAGCGTGGCGAATGCAGGGGCTCCCAGACGGCTATGTTGAGACCATGCTGAAGGGCATCATCGGGCTCGACATCGCCGTCACCCGGCTCGAAGGCAAATACAAGCTGAGCCAGAACCGCCCGGCGACCGACCGCCCCGGCGTCATCGCCGCGCTGGAAGCGCAGAGCGATCACGACGCCCGCGCGGTCGCTAAGCTGATGCGTGACCGCGAGCCGGTTTGAGGCTGCGTTTTCTCTGTTCCCTCTATGCCATGCGAGCGCGGACGACGTCAGTCGGGCTCCCCGCGTGCCAACGCCTCGACCGCCGCGACATCGGGACAGGCGAGCACCGCCTCGGCCACTCGGCGGCTGAAGCCCGCTCGCGCAAACGCGCCGAGCTCGCGTGGAAGGTCCGCTGCAGATCGCCGGAATGGCCCGAGTCGGCGCCGCCGGGCAAAGGCGCAGGCCGCGGCGAGATCGGGATCGGGCGTGGTGGCCCGCAGGCCCGACACGGCGTCGGCGACATCGGCGGCCCGCACTCCTTTCGCCGCCAGCCGGGCGCGCATCGCGCGCAGCGACTCGCCGCGGCGATGCAGCGAGTGCACCCGCGCCGTGGCATAAGCCGCGTCGTCGAGCAGCCCCAACTCCCGGTAGCGCGCGACGAGCGCATCGATCAGCGCTGCCGCCGCAGATGCAGCTTCGGGAGAGCGTCGGCGCACTCGCCGCCTCAGCACCCGCCGCAGGTTCTCGGCCGAACTGGCATAACGCCCGAGATAGTGCAGTGCCCAACGCTCGAGGAGGTCGGAACCTATTTCACGATCCTCCACCTTTGGGCCCCACTGCTGGTTCACAATCGGCTATGGTCCTGGCGTCCTACACGTGTCAACTGGAAGCGGCAAAAAGCCGTAAAGTACCAGGCATCCCAGGCTGAGCGAGACGAGCCACCTCTCCGACACCACGCGGAAGCCACGCCTCAGGATCCTTATCCCGCTGGTGATCGGCTGCGCCTTTTTTATGGAGGGGCTCGATTCGACGATGATCGCGGTGGCGATCCCCGACATGGCCAAAGGCCTCGGCGAAAGCCCGCTGCGGCTCAATCTGGTGGTCACCACCTATCTGTTGAGCCTTGCCGTTTTCATCCCGGTCAGCGGCTGGATCGCCGACCGGCTCGGCACGCGTGTCGTCTTCTGCGTTGCAATTGCGATCTTTGCCGCCGGATCGGCCCTGTGCGGATTGTCGTCCAGCCTTCCCATGATGCTGGTCATGCGCGTTCTTCAGGGGTTTGGCGGCGCCATGATGACGCCCGTCGGCCGCCTGATCCTGCTGCGCAGCTTCCCGCGGTCGGCCCTCGTTTCGGCGATGAACTGGATGACCATCCCGGCGATGATCGGACCAACTGTCGGCCCGATCGTCGGCGGCTTCCTGACGACTTATTTCTCCTGGCGCGCGATCTTTTATCTCAACCTGCCGATCGGTATCGCCGGCGTCGTGCTGGCGCTGTGGCTGATCGAAGATTTCCGCGCACCGGCGCCGACGCGGTTCGATCTGCGCGGGTTTTTCATCGCCGGACTGGGCCTCGCGTTGCTTGAGCTGGCGATCGAGAATGTCGGGCGCCCGATGATCCCGGGCCCTCTCGGGGCCGTTTTCTTCGCCGGTGCCTTCGCCATTCTGCTGCTCTATCGCTCGCACGCCGGGCGCCGCGAAGATCCGATCCTCGATCTCAGTCTTCTGCGCATCCGCACCTTCCGCATTGGCACGGTTACCGGCAGCATCTGCCGGATGGGCCTCGACGCGGTGCCGTTCCTGTTGCCGCTTATGTTCCAAGTCGGGTTCGGCCTCAGCCCGCTGCAATCCGGTCTCCTGTCGTTTTCGTCGAGCCTCGGCGCGATGCTCGTGCGGACGATTTCGGGGACCTTTCTGCGCTTCTTCGGGTTCCGTCGGCTGCTCGCCGGCACCGCCTGCCTCGCCACCGCGGTGACCGCCGGCTGCGGCCTCTTGCGCCCCGAGACGCCAGCTTGGCTGATCGTGCTGTTCGTTCTGCTGTCCGGGTGCGTGCGCAGCATCCAGTATCTCGGCCTCAACACGATCAGCTACGCCGACGTGCCCGGCGCGGTATTGAGCAAGAGCACCAGCGTCGGCGGCGTCGCTCAGCAGCTGGCCAGAGGCTTTGGCATCGCAATCGGCGCCGCCCTGCTGGCGCTCATCGCCGGTCCGCGAATGCTGACAGTCGAGGATTTTCGGCTCGCCTTCTTTTTTATAGCTGTTCTCCCGTTGCTGTCCGCCCTGGGATTCTTGCGCCTTTCTCCTCAGGATGGGGCCGAAGTGAGCGGTCACCACCGGACGCATCCCCGCTCGGCATGAGATCGATACATGAGACAGTGACTCAGTAAACTGAGGCACCACGGTGGTCCCGCGCGAATTGACAGGGGCGATAGCCCCCCCCATACTCCGCCGCTTTCCTGCTCGGCGAAGGGGACGGCGGAGCCGCCCCGGCAAGCGAGGAGAGGGCGATGATGAGCGATCCCGGCGAAGTGAGTCGGCATTGGGAAGAGGGCCGGGGAGCCGCGCTTGTGGGGCACCGGCGACGACGATAGACCTGCGTTCCCGCTGATCGTCCACCACTAAAATCGCGCAGGAGAGAATTCCGTGATACCAGCCGTTATGCCGACCTATGGTCGGTGGGATGTTGCCGTCGAACGGGGCGAAGGCCCATATCTTTACGCGACCGACGGCCGTAAGTTTCTCGATTTTACCAGCGGCATCGCGGTGACCGGCCTCGGTCACTGCCATCCGCATGTCGTCGCCGCCGTCACAGAGCAGGCGAAGCGGCTGTGGCACACCTCCAACCTGTTCCGCATTCCGGGGCAGGAGAGGTTGGCGCAGCGGCTCGTCGACAACACGTTTGCCGACACCGTGTTCTTCGGCAATTCCGGCGCCGAAGCGTGCGAGTTGGCCATCAAAATCGCGCGCAAATTCCAGTCCGAAACCGGCCATCCCGAGCGCTATCGCATGATTGGCTGCCACGGCTCGTTCCACGGCCGCACCTTTGCGACCTTGGCCGCCGCGGGCAATGAGGCCTATCTCAAGGGTTTCGGACCACCGATGGAGGGCTTCGACCACGTCGCCTTCGGCAATCTGAACGAGATGCGCGCCGCGGTCGGCAAGGAGACCGCGGCGATCATGGTCGAGCCGATCCAAGGCGAAGGCGGCGTACGGGCCGGGCCCGAGGGGTATCTGAAGGGGCTGCGCGACATCGCCGACGAGTTCGGCCTGCTGCTCGTCTATGACGAGGTTCAGTGCGGTGTGGGACGCACCGGCAAGCTGTTTGCCCATGAATGGGAGAGTGTGCCGCCCGACATTATGGCGATCGCCAAGGCGCTCGGGAACGGTTTCCCGGTCGGCGCCTGTCTCGCCACAGAGCGCGCAGCGGTCGGGATGGTGGCAGGGACCCACGGATCGACCTTTGGCGGCAATCCGCTGGCGATGGCGGCCGGCAATGCCGTTCTCGACACGATGCTCGAGACCGGCTTCTTCGCCCGAGTCGACCAGATGGCCAGGCTGCTGCGGCGACGGCTCGAAGCATTCGCCAAATCCTACCCCAAGCTGTTCGCGGAAGTGCGGGGCGCCGGTCTGTTACTCGGCATCCGCTGCGTCGTGACGGCCGGCGATTTTGTTTCGAAACTGCGGCAGAACGGGTTGTTGACCCTGACGGCAGGCGACAATGTGCTGCGCATTCTGCCGCCGCTGATCGTCGGCGAACACGATATCGACGAAGCGCTCGACATCATGAACAAGGTGGCTCGGGAATGGCCGGCGTGAGAAGCGCGGCGCGCGAACTGGCGTCGATCGGCGAGCGGCATGCGCCGCCCGGTCGGCCGCGGCACTTCCTGGACATCGACCAGTTTGACTCGGTCGAGCTGCGTGCGATCCTCGATACGGGCTTTGCCTATAAGAGCGGCCGTCGGGACCGGCCGCTCGCCGGTAAGACCTTGGCGATGATCTTCGAGAAACCGTCGACTCGGACCCGCGTGTCGTTCGAGGTCGCGGTGCGCCAACTCGGCGGCGAGACGATCTATCTCAGCACCGCCGACAGCCAACTCGGCCGCGGCGAGACCGTGGCCGATACCGCGCGCGTCCTGTCACGCTATGTCGACGCGATCATGATCCGCACCAACCAGCCGCGCAAACTCGACGATCTCGCCCGGCACGCCACCGTTCCGGTGATCAACGGGCTGACCGACACGTCGCATCCCTGCCAAGTCATGGCCGATGTCATGACATTGCAGGAAAAAAAAGGCCCGATCGCCGGCAAGGTCGTGGCGTGGAGCGGGGACGGCAACAATGTCGCCGCCAGCTGGGTTCACGCGGCGGTTCGTTTCGGCTTCACATTGCGGCTCGCCTGCCCGGCGGAGCTCAGCCCGCCGCAGCGTCTGCTCGACTGGGCGAGCCGCGAAGGCGGCCGCGTCGAACTGACCACCGAGCCGTGGCGCGCGGTCGCCGGTGCCGATTGTGTCGTCACCGACACCTGGATTTCGATGGGTGTTGAAGCGAACGTCAATCGCCACAACATGCTGGCCTCTTACCGCGTCGATGAACACCTGATGGCGAACGCCAAGCCCGACGCCATTTTTATGCATTGCCTGCCGGCAAAGCGCGGGCAAGAGGTAACCGCTGGGGTCATCGACGGCCCGCAATCGGTCGTCTGGGACGAGGCGGAGAACCGGCTGCACGCCCAGAAGGGAATTCTTGCCTGGTGTCTGCGCTAGTCATTCCAGGGCGGGGGCGAAGCCCCCAAGCCCGGAATCCAAGGACACGGACCTGGGGGATTTAGGCAAACACTGGTGTGCATGGCTTCCGGGTGTGCCCTTTGGGCATCCCGGAATGGCAATCCGACTGCTATTCTTTTCCAAGCATTGACGGTGGGGCGCCTGACATTGAATTCGCCTACCCGGACCGCACCAGACGACCTTGTCCAACCGTTCCGCATCGATCCCTTTGCGCTACGCGGCCGGCTTGTGCGGCTGGGTCCGGCGATCGACCGCATCCTGTCGCAGCACGACTATCCGGAACCGGTCGCCGCGATGCTCGGCGAAGCCATCACCTTGGCCGTAGTGCTCGCCGGTGCACTCAAATATGACGGGATCTTTACGCTCCAGACCAAGGGCGACGGACCGATCCGGATGATGGTCGCGGACGTCTCGACCGAGGGCGCATTGCGCGGTTATGCGCAATATGACGAGGCCAAGCTCAAGGCGGCGCTGGCCCCTGCCCGGGCGTCCTCGCCATCGGTGCCGCTGCTCGTCGGCTCCGGCTACATCGCCTTCACCGTCGATCAAGGCGAGGACACCGATCGCTACCAGGGCATCGTCGAGCTCGCCGGATCGACGCTTGCCGAATGCGCCCGTCACTATTTCCGGCAATCGGAGCAGCTTCAGGCGGGCATCAAGCTGTCCGTCGGGCGCTCCGGACCGGGCAGCACGTGGCGGGCCGGCGGTCTGATGCTGCAGCGCGTGCCGCCTGAGGGCGGCTATGCCGTGATTGCCGATGATGTCGAAGATGGCTGGCGGCGGGCGATGGTCCTGATGAGCTCGGCCACCCCCGAAGAACTGGTCGACCCCGATTTGCCGCCGCATCGCCTCCTGTATCGGCTGTTCCACGAAGAGGGCGTACGGGTTTACGACACGCATTCGCTCGAAGCGCGGTGCCGCTGCTCGCGCGAGCGCATCGAGGGGATCCTGCGCGCGTTCCCGCCGGATGAACTCGATGATATGCGCAAAGACGGGGTCACCACCGTGACCTGCGAGTTCTGTAACACGCGGTACGTGTTCGACCAAGCAGGTCTCGACCGGCTCATGCCGGGCTGATTACGGTAGCGGCCCGGTACCATCCCTTTTTGAGGCTTGCCGAATCGCGCTCCGCTCGATCGCGGCGGCTTGACCGCGTCGCGCCGCAGAAACATGCCGAGGACAGAACGGCAATTGCCGTCGTCTTGACCCCGGCGCCCAGGCTCAGGAAAATCCGGGCGCCGCTTCGGCGCGGAACACCGAACAGACGATGTGCGGAGAGATTCAGGTGCTCGAAAACCGTCCCCCGGCTCGGATCGCCGGCTGCGATCGTAAGTTGCGAGTGTGTTCGGCGGTCGTCTTCGGGTTGCTGCTGTGCTGCGGCGGATGCGCCTCTGCGCCTCGCGGTGTGACCGTCACAGATGACGCCGACACAGAGCATGATCCGGCCGAGTCGGTCAACCGGGCGATCTTCAAGGCTAATGTCGCGGCCGATCATGCGGTCATGAAGCCGGTCGCCGAAGCTTATACCGACCATGTGCCGGAAGGCGTGCAAAAGGGTATCCACAATGTCGTGCAAAACCTCAAAGAACCCGCCGTCGCCGTCAACGACGCACTGCAAGGCAATGTCAAGCACGCCTGGGAGTCGGTTCGGCGGCTGGCGGTCAATTCGACGGCGGGGGTCGCCGGGATTTTCGATGTGGCCGATAAACTGGGACTACCGCCGCACAAGGCCGATTTTGGCCAGACCTTGGCGGTTTGGGGGGTTGGAGAAGGCCCGTTTATCGAGCTGCCTCTGCTCGGGCCGTCGAATGCGCGCGATGCGGTCGGCACGGTGGTCGACATGGCGATGAACCCGCTGACCTTCGTCGGCGGCGCGCCGGCGACCTACGCAGGCGTTGCTACCGGGAGCGCGAATGTGGTCGACACGC
>Ga0209648_10005937_pt1 | contig 10491 bp, 10 predicted proteins | sample GraSoi2013_115cm_FD_185830 | JGI IMG/M metagenome (GOLD analysis project Ga0209648, IMG submission 185830) | Grasslands soil microbial communities from the Angelo Coastal Reserve, California, USA - Sample 9_17_2013_115cm (SPAdes) (version 2) | ecosystem: Environmental > Terrestrial > Soil >...
TTGTTCTCGACTCCTCGACGTCCTTTCGAAAACCTTTGAGCCGCGCTTTGCCGAGGTTGCTCTTCATCACCCATGACACATCTTGGTCGGACGAACGCAGCCACTTCACAATGAGAGGTCGGGCAGCCGCCGGGTTGGCGGCGGCCGCCACGCTCCAGCAGTAGCCCATGGCCTGGCGGAGCACCCGAAAGCCTTCGTGCTTTCGATCTCGGGTGGCCGCCATCGAGCGTGTGATGTGGTCGAGGATCAGCAGAACGCGCCGGACCTCGTCCGCCTTCTTCAACAAGGCCGGCTCGCACAGTGCGGCGGCCGCTGCCCTCTGCACCAGCGGCCCACTCTTCGACCAGACCTCCATCTCCGCGATCAGCAGCGACATGCTCGCGTGCCCGAGCCGCTGCAGCGCTATCGCCACACCCTCGCGAACCCGCCACCTCGGGTCCGCGGCCAGCTCCTTCAGCCAGGGGAGCACTGTGTCCGGATCGGTCTTGGCCAGGCGCCCGAGGCCCGCCGTCCCGGACAGCGCCAGGAACTCGTCGCTCGACGCCGAGAGGCGCCAGAGGAGGTCGGCGTCCGCCTCCTCGCCGACGGCTGTGACCAGCTCCAGGTTTGCGCGCGGGCCGGGGAGTCCCGAGTTGGCCTTCAGGTAGGGCTCCCACTCGCCCCGCCTCTTCTTGAGCTCCGCCCGGTAGTGCTGGACCCGGTTTGCCATCTGTGCCGCCGATGGTAGGCGAATTGTGCTGCACGCCCCTCTCCCTAACCCTCTCCCCTCCGGGGAGAGGGGATTGCGCGGGATAATCGCGTCGTGTTTTCCAGGATCGTGGTCGCGGTTGGCGAAACCGAGCACGCCACCGAGCTCGTGCCGGTAGTCACCGGCCTGGCCAAGGCGTTCGACGCCGAGGTGCTCGTGGTCCACATGCGGGAGCGGATCGTCACCTCCGGGGCGACGCTCGAGAAGGAGTCGATCCCCGAGTCGTTCCGATTCGGCGAGGCTGTGGCTCGCAGCCTGATCGAGGCCGGCATCAGGGCTTCCTCCGACATCGACAGCCACCGCCCGGATCGCCTGGCGGAGTTCATCCTCGAGAAGGCAGACGAGTTCAGCGCGGAGCTGATCGTCATCGGCAGCCACCACCCCCATGGCCTCCAGGAACGCATCACCGGCGACCTCGGCAGGAAAGTCGTGCACGGCGCTCACTGCCCCGTGCTCTTGATGCCCAGCGATGAGTAGCTCCGAGGTATCAGGCCAGAGTCACATCGATTTCGTTCACGAGCCGCATCCGCACACAGAAAAGAGAAAGCTCAAGGCGCCGCCCCTCGTCGCGGATGAGCACGTCGGCTTCAACGGCCGCATCGCCGCGGCGATCACCCGCAGCGTGGGCACTATGTGGGCGGTCTACGTCGCCTTCGCCATCCAGGTGACGTACATGATCCTGGCCACGGTCGGGATCTGGCTGTTCGCCCGCGACCCCTACCCGTTCGCGTTTCTGCTCTTCCTCTCCAACATCGTCCAGCTCTTGCTGATGTTCGTGATCATGGTCGGGCAGCAGGTCTTGGGCCAGGCCTCGGACAAGCGAGCAGTCGTCACCTATCAGGATGCCGAGGCGATCCTGCATGAATGCATCCAGATGCAAAAACATCTCACCGCCCAGGACAAGGCGCTGTACAGCCTCATCAAGCGCATGGAGCAGCTCGAGGCGCGTATAGAGAAGACCGCAGGATAATTGCAGGGCGCGGCAACCGCCGCGACGCAGGCTGGGAATGGAGGACCGCGGGAGCGGTAGACCGATGACCGACAAAAACAATCACGTGGACGGGCGACCGCAAGCGAGCGCCGCGGACACCAAGCCGGTGGCCAGCAAAGAGAAGCGGAGGCTGATGGTCACCCAGCTCCTGCGCAGCCCGGTATTGAATCCGGCCGGCGCCGAGGTGGGCCGGCTCGAGGACCTGATCGTGAAGCTCGACGGCGGCGGCTACCCGCCCGTGACCGGGATCAAGGTCCGGGTGGGCAGGAGCGAAGTATTCGTCAGCAGCAAGAACATCGAAAAGCTCGCGCCTGGAGAGGTGCGGCTCAAGACCCAGACGCTTGACACCGGCGCCTTTCAGAGACGTCCCGGCGAGGTGCTGCTGGCGGCTGACGTCCTCGGCCGGCACCTCATGGACATGGCACGCGGCCGCATCGTGCGGGCGCACGACCTCGTCCTATCGCCCGGCGAGGACGGATGGCGAGTGACCGGGGTCGACCGCAGCCCGCGGGCGATGCTTCGTCGCTTGGTCCCGCGCAAAGGCCGGCCGGACCTGCGCCGGCACGCGGTCCTGGACTGGAAAGACGTGCAGCCTTTCGTCGCGCACGTGCCGACGGCAAAGCTGCTGATGCCGCTGCAGCGGCTCCGCAGGCTGCACCCCGCGCAGATCGCCGACCTCGTGGAAGGTGCGTCGCACGAAGAGGGCGAGGAGATCCTGGACGCGGTCGAAAGCGATGCGGAGCTGACCGCCGACGTCTTCGAGGAGCTGGACACCGAGCACCAGGTCGAGTTCCTCCGGTCGATGTCGAACGAAGAGGCCGCCAAGGTCCTCGAGCGGATGGCTCCGGATGACGCCGCCGACCTCTTGGGCGAGCTCGATCAGGAACGGCGGAAGCCGGTGTTCGACCTCATGTCGCCGACGGCTCAGCACAAGCTGCGCAAGCTCCTTCAGTACCACCCGAGCACGGCCGGCGGGATGATGAGCCCCGACTACGTCTGGGTGACCAGGGGCTCCACCGCGGCGATGGCTCTCGAGGCGGTGCGCGTCGACGACAAGGCCCCCCATCAGCTGCTCAACACCGTCTTCGTCACCGAGGAGGACGGCAAGCTGCTCGGCAGCGTCAGCACCGCCGACCTGCTGCGGGCGGATGGCGCCCGCAAGGTCGAAGAGCTCGAGCTCGTCAACTGCCGCGTGACCACCGGGGCAGACGTGACCGACGTCACCCTCACCATGGCCGACTACAACTTGATCGCGCTCGCGGTCACCGACGCGGCCGGCAACCTGCTCGGCGTGGTCACGGCGGACGATGTGATCGAGGCGATCGTCCCCGAAGAGTGGCGCGCCCGCCTCGAAGCCAGCACCGGCGTCTAAGCCAGCGTGACCGAGCGCGAGCCGGTGAAAGACGACTCGCAATCGGTCCCCACATCAGCCGTCGTGGCCAAGGCGCACCCTGGGGACATCCATGGCGCCTTCGGGACAATCCGCCTCAGCGACATGGCTCCGCGCCGCACCTGGCGCCGCCGCCTGCTCACCCTGGCCGCGATCATCGGCCCCGGCCTCATCGTCATGGTCGGTGATAACGACGCCGGCGGGGTCTCTACCTACGCACAGGCGGGCCAGGACTATGGGTACTCGCTGCTGTGGACCCTCGTCCTTTTAATACCGGTCCTCATCGTCAACCAGGAGATGGTCGTCCGCCTTGGAGCCGTGACCGGGGTTGGCTACGCCAGGCTTATCACCGAGCGGTTTGGGCGCACCTGGGGTTGGTTTTCGGTCGGCAACCTCTTCCTGCTCAACTTCCTGACAATCAGCACCGAATTCATTGGCGTCAGCCTCGCTGCGGAATACTTCGGAATCAGCCCGTACGTGGTCGTTCCGCTCGCAGCTCTTCTCCTGATCGCCATCACGCTCACTGGAAACTTCCGCCGCTGGGAGAGGGCGATGTTCGTCTTCCTCTTCGCGAGCCTGTTGGTTCTCCCGCTGGTCATCCTTAGCCATCCCGACCCTGTCGCAGCCCTGAGCGGATTTCTGCGGCCCGGCATCCAGGGCGGCCTCACCTCGAACGGCGCCCTCCTGATCATCGCGATCGTTGGGACCACCGTCGCCCCCTGGCAGCTCTTCTTCCAGCAGTCGAACGTCGTGGACAAGCGCATCACCCCGCGCTGGCTCGATTACGAGAAAGCGGACACCGTGCTGGGCGCAATCGTGGTCGTCGTCGGCGCCGCGGCCATCATGATGGCAACCGCCTCCGCCTTCACGGGCACCAAAGACTTCGGCCACTACGACAACGCGCTCGCAGTGGCGCGCGCGCTCCATGGACACATGGCCCCTGTCGTGGGCGCGATCTTTGCTCTGCTTCTGCTCGACGCCTCTATCGTCGGCGCTTCGGCGGTGACTCTCACCACCTCCTACGCGTTCGGCGACATGTTCGGCTTGGGCTTCTCGCTGCATCGGGGCCTCGCCGAGGCGAAGCTCTTCTACAGTTTTTACGCCGCGATGGTGGTGCTGGCGGCGGCCATCGTCCTCATACCCCATGCCCCTCTGGGTCTGATCACGACTGCAGTCCAGGCTCTCGCGGGGATCTTGCTGCCCAGCACCACGGTATTTGCAGTCCTGCTCTGCAATGACCGGGCCGTTCTCGGCCCATGGATCAACCGGCCGTGGCTCAACGCGCTGGCTGCGGTCATCGTGGGCGTCCTTCTATTGCTGTCGTTCTCCCTGGTCATCTCGACAGTGTTCCCATCGGTGGACGTGACGCGGCTGATCGAGGTGCTCGCGCCGCTGATGCTCGTCGCCCTGCTCGCCGGTGGGGCGGTGACGTGGTGGAGGGCGAGGGGCGCTGAACCGGGCCAGGCTGTGTCTCGTGTCGAGCGCGAGAACTGGCGAATGCCGGCCCTCGCCCTTCTCGAACGCCCCACGGCGTCCGCATTACGAAGGGGGGCCATGGTGCTATTGAGCGGCTATGTCGTTCTTGCCGCGGTCATGCTGGCTGTAAAGGCGGTCGAGATCGCGCTGATCAAGCACTGAGCCACTCGTTAACAACTCGCTTACAAACCTGCACAGGCCATCGGTCTAGAATGTTGGCCCGTGCCGCTCGGTATCAAGCCGGGCCGCCGCGCTAGAGCTTCGCGCAGGCGCCTGAGCATCGTCCGCACCGCCGCCCTCGCCATCATCGCCATCGGTCTGTCGGCGATGGCGGGCAGCTTCGCGTACTTCTTTCCGGCGGCCAAGCTGGCCTGGGACGCAACCAGCCAGGTCATCACCATCGCTTCGCCGTCGCCTTCACCGATCAGCACTGCCCCGTCGTCACCGTCGCCCGCTCCCCTCTACCAACCGGGCGCATTCACCGTGTTGCTGCTCGGCTCCGACGACGATTCCAAGTTCTCGTCCGACCACGTCCTTACGCAGTCGATGATCCTGGTTCGGGTCCTCCCGGAATCGAAGCAGGTGATCATGCTCTCGATCCCCCGTGATCTGTACGTGCCCTTCTGGACCGGGGGATCCGGCAAGATCGACGGCGCCTACTCGTACGGTCAAGCCGGCGGCGCGATCGCGACGGTCGAGCGAGATTTCGGCGTCCACGTCGACGAGTACATCTGGATCGGATTGCTGGGGCTCGTCAAGCTGATCGACGCGATCGGGGGCATCGACGTGGTGACGAGCAACCCCGTCCTCGACGACTACTACCCGCAGGACATCTTGAGCACCTTTCCTTACGACTACCAGCGTGTGGCCGTCCTCGCCGGTCCGCAGCACCTCGACGGGATCCATGCGATGCAGTACGTGCGCTCGCGCCACAACGACTTTCAGAGTGACATCGGTCGGTCCAAGCGACAGCAGCAGGTGCTGCTCGCCATCCGTAAGAAAGCCAAACAAGTCTCATCGACGGACGTCCCGTCCATCGCAGTCGCCCTCGGCGGTGAGATCAAGACGAGCATCGGCCTCGATCGTGTTGCACAGTTGATCCCGCTCGCCGCCACCTTCGACAACCCGGACGCGATCTCGTCCATCGTGATGCTCCCGCCCTTGTGGCACGGGGGCGGCCCCGGCGGCAGCCTCACACCCAATTGGGGCGCGATCAATTACTTCGTTCATCAGTACTTCCCATACGGATGATCTCGAGGTTCCTGCTGGGCGTCGGTCTGGTCGGGCTGATGCTGGTCGCCAGCTTCGGCACCTACACGTATCTGGGGGGACGCCAGTCGAAGGTGGCGGTCGTGGCTCAGAAGCCGACCACCGCGACACCGCGCCCGAACGCATTCACCTTGCCGGGCACCCTTTACCTTTCCCAGTCCGGCGCGATCTACAGCCTCAGCTTCGGGCGGTTTCACCAACTCACAGCCCAGGATGGTTGGACCCAGCCTTCCCTGTACCCCAACAACAGCTATCTGCTGGCCGTCCATCGCCTGTACGACCACTCGGACGTATTCGTCCTCAGCCGCTTCGGCCAGCCCGTTGAACAATGGACCAGCAACAACGCGTCGGGGCCCGACACTGGCGCCCGGCATTGGTCGTTCTATCCACGCCTGAGCCCAGACCAGACCACGCTCTGGATGAGCTACGACGAGCCAAAAGTTGGATATGACGTGCCCCTCTCGATCTGGGCGGTGCCGGCCGGTAACACCATCCGCCAGGGCAAGCTGTGGACCAACTCCATCGACTACACGGGTGGCGACATCGAACCGATCCCCCTGCGCACCGGTGGGGTCATGTACACCAAGTACAGCCGCGATGACAACCAAAACCTGACCGGCCAGCTCTGGTTTGCGACGCGGCCGACCCGTCCGCCGGCCGGGCTGACATTGACCACAGACGGCGCCGAGGGCCAGGCACTCACCTCCACCGACGAGGACTGCGCCCAGCCATCGATCTCACCTGACGGTAGCCAGGTCGCGATGATCTGCACTTACCAGAAGCAGATTTCGTACCTGGAAATCGCGTCATGGGACGGCTCGAGCCTAGGACCTCGCCGAGTCGTGATCAGCGATCAGCTGGTCTCCCAGCCGACCTGGGCACCCGACGGCTCCGGGATCGCGTACCTGGCGCCCGGCGCGGGGGCGTCCAACTTCCAGCTGTGGTTCCTCCCCAAGGCGCGGTACAACCCGCCCGCGCCGAGCCCGATCCCGGTCCCGACGCCGACCCCCGGCGGGCCATACCACGGGCCGGCGCCCAGGCCAACCCCCGCCTCGCCTGTGGCGGTACCCGTCGTCAACCCGATTCAGCTCACCATGAACGCCGGATTCGACGCCACCTCGCCGATGGCGTGGGCCGGATAGGCCACTAGGCGGTCAGGCGCAGGCCGGATTCGGCTGCGTGCTCGTGACCAGGACGGGCTCGGCGTTGGCCGCGAGCGCCTCGGCCGGCGTGATGTACCGCTCGGAGATCATCGAGGCCAGCACCTCACTGCGCCGCTGCTCCGCAGCCTCGGGGTCGACCGTGGGGTCATACAGCGACGGGGCCTGGGTGACGCCGGCCAGGAGCGCGTACTGGCCGAGGGTGAGGCCTGGCAGCGGCGCCTTGAAGTACGCGCAGGCGGCGGCGCTGACGCCGCGACGGCCCAGTCCCGTGGTGATCTCGCTCAAGTAGTCGGCCATGATCTCCTGCTTGGTCAGGACACCTTCGACCTTCAGGGCCAGGACCGCGTCGACCATCTTGTTGTAGCCCCGGTCGGAGCCGTTGAGGTACACGTCCTTGACGAGCTGCTCGGTGATCGTGGATCCGCCCTGGCACAGGCATCGATTGGACGCGTCATATGTAAGGGCGCGCGCGAGACCGATCGAGTCGATCCCGTGGTGCGTGTAGAACCGCTCGTCCTCGGTCGCCACGACTGCCTTCGCGAGCAGGGAAGGGACGTCGCCAGGACCCAGCAGGACCACCCTGTACTGCCGGGTGAAATCGATCACCCGAGCCTGGACGTCGCTTGCGGACGGGGTTGAAATCCACAAGGTCGCCACGGTCGGGCCGAGCACGACGGCGAAAACGAGCAGCGCGATGACAAGCCGCCGCGCCGCCGTCGGCACCATCAAGCCGTCGGCCCCACTCTGTGCTGAACGGCGCTCCCCGTGTGCCCGTTACGGCTATGCGCACGTTCAGGCGCACGTTCCGTGGGAGAATGCCGTGGGGGTAAGCGATGACTATTCGATGGAAGGTCGCGCTCGTGGAGGATGACCGCCGGCTGGCACGGGCGGTCTCCGCAGGTCTCGGCGAAGAGGGCTATACCGTGCGTTCGGTCGACTCGGCCGACCGCGGCTTGCAGCTCGTCCGCCAGTGGAATCCGGATGTCGTCCTCCTCGACCTGATGCTGCCCGACAACGACGGCCCGGAGCTCTTCCAGGCTTTCCGGGCGGAAACCGACGCCGCCCTGGTTGGGATCAGCGCCAAATCATCGGTGAGCGACCGGATCGCCGGCTTGAAGATGGGCGCCGACGATTATGTCGCGAAGCCTTTCGCGCTCGAGGAGCTGATGGCCCGCGTGGAGGCGGTCATCCGCCGGCACCGAGGCAACGGTGACTCGCGGCTGGTGGTCGGCGACGTGTCCCTCGACCTGAGCGAGGGCACCGCCGCGCGAGGCAGCCGAGCCCTCGGCTTGACGGGCATCGAGTTCCGGATCCTCGCGGCGCTCATGCGCAACCGTGGCCGCCTCGTGACCTACGCCCAGCTGGCGGAAGCGGTTTGGGCGCAGGATGCCGGCCCGGAATCGAACTCGCTCGAGGTGCACGTGTCACGCATTCGCCAGAAGCTGGAGGCGGGGGGCGAGCGGCGACTCGTCCATACCGTTCGTGGCATCGGTTACAGGTTTAACGCGGAGGACTGAAATGAAGCTCACCAGGATCGTGCCGGCGGCGGTGATCGCCGCGGCGTTCTCGTTTGCCGGCGCGGCGCCGGCCTCGGCGATGGTGCTCTGGTGCGAGTCGGACCCGCCGATCCAGGTGCTTACGCCTGGGGGCACGAACCTAACGGTGAACAACATGATTTACGTGCCCATTTTCGACATGCACGTCGCAAGGCAGTTCCTGGCTTCGGCGACGACAGTGGCCGACGGGCACGGCGGGACGCTGATCACGGTTCAAGTCCAGATCGCGCGGGGGGTATCGATGGCGCACATCGTCTCGTCAGAGAACCGCTTCCAGGTCGCATCCCCCGGTGACGGGACCGGAGGTACGGTCGTGACCACTTACCTCGACGTGCCCATAACCTGAGGGCGAGCGTGTCCGGGGGTTTCCGAACGCTGAGCCCACGGCTGCGGGCGGTGATCGTGGGCGTGCCCGCGCTCGGTCTTGTGCTGGCGGCCGTCGCCGCGGGCGGGGGCATCACCGCGGCCGAGCCCTGGCGCGCGGTGCTCGTCCCGATCTGCCTGGCCGCGATCATCGTGAGCGAGAAGTTCCCGGTCAAGATCGGGCCCGAGCAGAAGGTCAACCTGGGCGCCCTTCCCATCCTGGTCGCGGCTCTGCTGCTGCCGCCGGCCGTCGGTCCGGCCACCGCCGCGGCGGGGGTGGTGGCCGGCAACCTGATCGTGGGGCGCCGGTGGCGCGAGGCCGCCTTCAACTCCGGCAACGTGCTTGTGGCAAGCTCCCTGGCGGCTTCGATCGGTCAGGTCGGAAACGACACCAACCCGAGCGTGGCTGCTCGCGCCGCACTGGCCGGGCTCGTCTTTGCAGTCGTCAACCTCGTGCTGGCCGTGCTGCCGGCATCGCTGCACACCGGCCGGCCGTACCTGGTCTTGTTGCGACGGGCCGCGGAGGCGTCATGGACGGCGTCGCTCTCGCTGGCGGCCAGCGCGGTGAGCGTTGCGCTGCTGGCCGTGGAGGCACCGGTGGCGGCGGCGCTGCCCCTGGTCGTGCTGCCGCTCATCTTTAGGATGAACCTCGCCATCCAGGCGCAGGGCAGGGCCAACGAACAGCTCGCCGGTGTGCTGGCCGCCCAGCGCCGGTTCCTCACCGACGTCTCCCACCAGGTGGCGACTCCGCTGGCGACGATCATGACCAATCTGTCGATCCTCCGCCGGGCCCAGCCCGCGTCGGGTCCCACTGAGGACGCGATCTCCGACAGCGTCGCGGAAGCGGAGCGCATGAAGAGGATGCTCGCGCGCTTGCGCGCGCTTGCTCACGCCGACGAAGACGTCCCTCTGCGCCGCGAGCTGGTCGACCTCGCCGAGCTCACCGCCGATATCGTCCACGCCTACGCGGCGCAGGCCGGCACGTCCGGCGTCGCGTTCGTGACGGAACTCCGCACGCCCACTCGCATCAGCGCTGACAAGGACCTGCTGCGCGAGGCGGTCGCCAACCTCATCGACAACGCCGTGCGCGTGACCCCGCGAGGTGAGGCGGTGACCCTTCGCGTGGCCAACGGAGTTGCCGGCCCGCACATCGAGGTCATCGACCACGGGCCGGGCATCGACGCCGAGCGGCTCAAGAGTCTCTTCGATCGATTCCAGCGCAGCGACTCAGGGAGCGGGCTGGGCCTGGCCATCGCGCGGCGAGTCGTCGAGCGCCACGGCGGCACGATCAGGGTTCAGACCAAGCCTGGGTCGGGCAGCACCTTCACCATCGAGCTGCCGGCCTCCTAGCGCAGAAGCCCTCCCGAGTAGGGCTGGAGGTTCACCGCCTGCAGGCCGCACACCCAGTGGAACACCTGCGCGCCGTTGCCACCACCCTGCACGGTCATGCTCGCCACGATGACCGATCCTGTGAACTGCGGGCTCGAGTTGCCGTCGCTCACGTAGGCGCTCTTGGGCAGGTAGATGATCCCGCT
>Ga0209648_10005938_pt1 | contig 10490 bp, 6 predicted proteins | sample GraSoi2013_115cm_FD_185830 | JGI IMG/M metagenome (GOLD analysis project Ga0209648, IMG submission 185830) | Grasslands soil microbial communities from the Angelo Coastal Reserve, California, USA - Sample 9_17_2013_115cm (SPAdes) (version 2) | ecosystem: Environmental > Terrestrial > Soil >...
TGTGCCACCCAAAATGGAAACAGCACATTGGCCAGAATATCGGCGACGCGCGATTCGCCGATTAGCGCCATTTTCTTGGGCGACGCTTTGGAAGTGAGCGTGTAATGAAAATTCCAAAACGGATGCTCGAGCGCTTGAAAGAAATCACTCGCCGCGGCGACGCTGCTCTTGCCCGATGCGCGCTGGAGACGGGACCAATCGCGTGCCAGGATTGCCAAGGCGGCCAGCCGGCGCTGCGGGTGATTTAATGGACGTGTGCTGCTCAGCCGCCAGGTGTTGGCTGGCAAAATGAATCTTTGCAATTCATCGCGATGCGGCCACCAACCATCCCATAAGTTTCGCACATATTCGCGTGTCGATTTTTTATAGACGTCGAGATCTGATGTTTCCAGGAAACCGGCTTCGCCAAAGAGCAATGCTTCGCAGTCGCGAACATTTTCACGCAGTAACCGCAGGGGCAGCCGCTGTGCGAGAAGCGTAAACGGGAGCTTGTTTTCCTTGTAACCGAGCGCGCTGGCGATTTCCTGGAAAAGCGTTTCGTCGCGTCCATGCGTGTCGATCTTCTTGTGAATCCGGTTCGCTTTTTGTCGCAACCGAAATTGCGCTGCCGCTTGCAGCACGCTGCATACCCGTTCCTCCGGCAAATCCTTGAGCGGCGCCTGACAGCGTCCCGGCCGCGCCAGCGGGACATTTGCGTTAAAAACCTCGGGCAGCGTCGTTGGATCGATGCATACCTGCGCGACATTGCGGTTCGATTTTGTGCGCGTGAAAAATTCGCGGTCGCTTCTCTCGACAAAAACGTGAAGCACAGTCGGTTCGAACGCCGGATTGATCGCGTGACCATGCGTTTCCCAACTGCGATCGAGCAGATCGATCTCGATGCAGCCGCGAACTGGCTCGTTGCCATTCATCCGAATTACAGCATCGCGAAAATCAGGACCAGCTTCGCGGTTCCAGGTGCCGAATTGGATGATCTCGATTTCGTCTCCGGCCGTACTAACAAAACGTTTGCCAAAATCCCCGGCAAACCAGCGCGCTTGCAGCTCCAGCTCCGATGGGATTCGTGGTGAGACAAACAGCGCGCTCTCACGAACACGATCGGTATCGCGTATTTGCGCGTAGTGATCTGCGAGCGACGTCACGCTCAGATTATGTGAAAGGCGTGGTCGAAAGTCACGCGTTGCGTCATGGCGCCAGCCGCGCGTTTTGGAGTGCGCGGACATGTCCGCGCTTTGAAAGCGGCGACATGTCGCCGCACTCCAAACTTCGCCAGATCCGGGACGCGCGCGCTACCCAATCGGGCTCACAGATTCCGCGGCGACTTGTTCCTGCAGCGCGGATTCATGCTCGCGCAAATACTGGACAATCTGCTCGACTAACCCCGCGTCCGGTCGCGCGAAGATGAACGAATACTTTGGGGCTTTCCCGGTTGCGGCTGAAATAACAAGGCTCTCGAACAAGAATCGTGGCTCGTGAGTTATGATCGAGTCTTCCAGATCGATCGTGCGCGTAAACGGACGTCCACCTTTGCGCGCCACGAAAATGAGTCTGCGCGGTTCTTCGTTCGTGGCGACGAGCGCGCCGAAAAGATTTGCTGGAATACCGCGGCCGCGCGCGCTGATGCACCGCACAGCCCAGGCGATTGTTTCACCTAAAACATTTTCATGGGCGAAAACAGAGGTGAGCCGCGCTGGTAGCGTACCCGGCAGGCTTACCGGGATGCCGCGATCAGCTGGTCCGTTGAGTTTTTTCCAGGCCAGCCAGATTTTCGCTTTCATGGCGCGCAGAATTTTCGGCGCAAAATAGAAAAATGCGGCGATACCGATAAAAAAGATAATAAGGGCAAGCACGGGATTGAAATGCACGAGAGCCAGCCCGCCCAGAACTGCAGCGTCTTCGCCAAGACTAAGCCCTATGTTCGAAAATGGCTCGGGTGACGTGTTGCTGGCGAGACGCGTCGCTGCTTTCGCAGTGTGCGCGACGAGGCTGGTGCCACCCGCGAGCAGTGCGACAATTATCGTGAACGCCGGACTCGGATGGCCGAGCACCTGGATCGCAAGCAGAGCGCCGCCTATCGGCCTAATGAAAGTGTGCACGGCGTCCCAAGCCGAGTCGAGCCATGGAATTTTATCGGCGAAAAATTCCAGGAAATAGAGAATGCCAGCGATGGTGATGATCCATGGGTTTCCAAGAACCTCCAGCGACTGATATTGCGGCGCCAGAGTAATCCAATGGAAATGGATCGCGAGCCCGGTAGCGAAAACCGTAAGATAAAGATTGATGCCGGCGAGCGCGGCCAGACCGAGAGCCACGGCAAGGAGATCTAATTTCGCCACGTAGAAATATTCGCGCGAAGAAATCAAATGTCACGCGTGAGCTGGAGCCGCGGATCGAAATGACGAATGACGAATGTCGAAAGCTCGAAGGAATGACTAATGAAGAATGACAAGAGATACGAAGAGTGCGTCGCCTTCCGTTTCGTCATTCGTCATTCGGGTTTCGTCATTGTCAGGTCATTTGCCTTCGACATTCGACATTCGTCATTCATACTGCGCGTCATGCTCGACATTCGTTTGATCCGGGAGAAACCCGATTTTGTGCGTGCCCGCCTAGCGACACGCGGCAGCGGTGACGAAGCCAAGATCAACGAAGTGCTACGCGTCGATGTGGAGCGGAGAAAACTGGAAACGGCGCTGCAACAATTGAACGCCGATCGCAAACGATTGAGCAAAGAGATCGGCGGCAGGAAATCGCGCGGCGAAACAACCGACGAGCTGGAGCAACGCGTGCGCCAAATCGGCGAAGAGATTGCCGAACTTAATGCGCGGGCAACGGCTGCTGAAGAGGAGCAAAACAATTTGCTTCTTCAAATCGCGAATCTGCCGCATGAGAGCGTTCCGATTGGCAAAGACCCAAGCGCAAATCGGGTCGTCCGCAGCTGGGGCGAAAAACCACGACTCACCAAGCCGTCCGATCACGTTGCGCTCGGCTCAAGGTTGAATCTTTTCAATCCTGAGTGGGCGGCAAAACTCAGCGGGAGCGGTTTTATTTGTTTCACTGGCGCCGGCGCAAAGCTGGAACGTGCCTTGATCAATTTCATGATCGACCTGCACACGCGCGAGCATGGTTATATCGAGATTAGTCCGCCGTTTTTGGTCCGGCGCGACTGCATGATCGGCACATCGCAGCTCCCAAAGCTCGAAGCTGACATGTACGGCTTGGAGGACAATCAGGTTTTCCTCGCGCCGACTGCGGAAGTCCAACTAACAAATCTTCATCGCGAGGAGATCCTCAGCGTTGGCGATCTTCCGAAAAAGTTCGTCGGCTACACGCCGAGTTTCCGTCGTGAAGCCGGAGCGGCTGGGCGCGAGACGCGTGGGATTATTCGGGTCCACCAATTCGACAAAGTCGAATTGGTTAAAATCACAACGCCTGAGAAATCGTACGAAGAACTTGAGTCACTTGCCGCCGACGCCGAACGGGTATTGCAACTCCTCGGCTTGCATTATCGAGTGGTCGAGCTTTGCACTGGCGATTTGGGTTTTGCGTCGGCCAAGACGTATGACATCGAAGTCTGGTCGCCCGGTCAGGATTCATTTCTAGAAGTTTCAAGCTGCTCAAACTGCGAAGATTTCCAAGGGCGTCGGATGCAGCTTCGTTTCAAAGATCGCGATGGGAAGAACCGGTTCTGCCACACGTTGAATGCGTCGGGTCTTGCATTGCCCAGGCTGTTCGCGGCGTTGATCGAGAATTATCAACAGGCGGATGGGTCGGTACGGATCCCCGAGAAATTGCAGCCCTACTTTGGCGCGGAGAGGATCGGAATGACGAAGCAGGAATGACCAATGTCGAAGGAATGACCAAATGACGAAGGCCGAAGCAGACGTGTCGGTCTCTATTTTGTCATTCGGGCTTCGTCATTCGTCATTAGGATTTCGTCATTATTGCAATCCAGGTATGCCGAGGCCGCCGGTGATTTTTGTCATCTCCGATTGGGCGAGCGCCTTGCCTTTTTCAACAGCGTCCTTAACGCCGGTCAGGATAACGTCCTCGAGAAATTCGACATCGTTCGGATCGACTATTTCTTTCTCGATTTTGATCGCAATGATATCGCCCGCGCCATTCGCCGTAACCTTCACCTTCCCGCCACCGGCGCTCACTTCGATAGTTTGTTTCTCCAGCTCAGCCTGCGTCTTGCTCATTTGCTCCTGCATCTTCTGAGCCTGCTTCATCAACTTGTTTAAGTTCATGGTCTCGTTTCGGTTAGCCCTTTCTGTCATTCCGAGTGAAGTCGAGGAATCTCTAATTTTGAGTCAATGGTTAGAGATGTTTCGACTTCGTTTCGCTCCGCTTAACATGACAAGGAAATCGTAATGGCGGATCACGACCTTATTTCCGCCTTAAACAATTCGATAGCTTCCTGGATGAGCGGGTCATCTTTGAACGACTCCGCTGGTTTCGCTGCGTCAGTCGTAATCGGGAGAATTCCATCTTTCGCCACGAATTTCACCGACCAATCGCGTCCGGTAGCTTCGTTCAGCAGCGTTTCCAGCTGACGCCGATTATTTGCGCTGGCTAGCGCTTCAACCTTTGGCTTGTCATCCGGCGCATGCCCAAGCAAGAAATTGCGGCCGTCGATTCCAATCGGACGAATCAATTCGCTTAATGTGCGCAAGAAACTTTTCGCCGGAATTTTGGCGAGAACCTTCTGCCAGATTTTTTCGGGATCGACGACCTCGGCTTTCTCCTCTACGCGTGGAGCGCTTTTGTTGTAGCCGGGGGCGGTGATCCCGGGTTTTTGCGCCGCCGATTTTTGCGGACCGCCATCACCGATGCCGGCTACAGGTTGCGCCGGTGACCCGCCTTCGCGATGCTTCGGCGTGGCAGGCACGCCTGCCGCCACGGAGCCGGATTCTTTTTGTGAAGTGGTTTTTCCATCGCGAAGTTCGCCAAGTTTTTCGATAACCTCATCCAGCGTCGCCTGTCCCAGAGTTTGGATCGCCTTAATGATCGCAACTTCGAAATGCAGCTTTTTGTTTGGCGCCCATTTCATGCGGCCTTCGGCGCCGGCAAACTGATCGATCAGATCGAGCAAACGATCCGTAGTAATCAGTTCCGCCTGTGTGGCGAGCGACTTTTGCACGTCCGGATCGACATCTTCCTTGAGCGCGTCAGGTTTGGCCTTGAACACGAGCAGATCGCGTAGATAAGCGATCAGGTCTGACATGAGCCGCATCATGTCTTTTCCGCTTTCGCTTTGCTGATGCAACAGATCGATTGCGTCCGGGGTTTCTCCTCGCAAAACCCGCCCCGTAAGATCGATCACGGTTTGTTCGCTCGTGAATCCGAAAACATTAAGCACATCGCTCTCGCTGATTTTTTCGCCGCAAAACGCGACCAGCTGATCGAGCATGGATTCGGCATCGCGCAGGCCGCCTTCCGCTCCGCGCGCGACCGCGTGCGCTGCCGCGGGCTCCAGCGTGATCTTCTCTTTTCCGGCGATGAATTGCAGGTGCTGCGCGATCAGGTTCGCTGGGATACGATGGAGGTCGAACCGCTGACAGCGGCTCAGAATCGTTGGCAAAACTTTCTGCGGCTCGGTCGTCGCGAAAATAAATTTCACGTGGTCGGGCGGCTCTTCCAGCGTCTTCAAAAGCGCATTAAACGCCGCCGCCGACAGCATGTGGACTTCGTCGATCAGATAAATTTTATAACGGCCCTTGGCCGGAGCATAACGAACGTTTTCGCGCAATTGGCGCACATCTTCCACGCTGTTATTGCTGGCGCCATCAATCTCAATCACGTCGAGACTATTGCCCGCTGCGATCTCCTGGCAGTTATCACATTCTCCGCATGGCGTGATCGTCGGGCCTTTGATGCAGTTGAGCGACTTCGCAAGAATTCGCGCAGTCGATGTTTTACCGACGCCGCGCGGCCCAACAAAGAGATAGGCGTGGGCAAGCCGATTTTGTGCCACGGCGTTTTTCAACGTGCGCGACACGTGTGTTTGCCCAACCAGATCGTCGAAAGTCTGTGGCCGATATTTTCTGGCGAAAACTTCGTAGCTCACGCGCTCAATCTAAATGCGTTGATCGAAGCCTCAAAACAGAAATCTGTTAACCACAAACAGAAGACGACGCAGGATTTCAGCTTTTGATTGAGCGTTGGACGTTGAGCGTTGGGCGTTGGACGTTTGCTTCATGTTCACAAAGTCAAGGCGCGGCTTGATCTTCCCGTTCTTAGTAGTGCTCCTGTTCGCGCTCGACTCTTCCGCGCGCGAGCCGATCAAATCTCCGCCGCCGACAACTCAGGCGAAGATGGTTCGTGCACGCGACCTGGGTATTCCGTTTGAAGGGACACCGGGAAAGCTTAACGCGATAACGGACGTCCCCGGCGTCGAAGTCGGCTATACGACGTTGATCAGTGGCGAAGGAAAACTTGAAGTTGGCAAAGGCCCGGTGCGCACCGGCGTTACCGCGATGTTGCCTCGCGGTCATGCTTCACTTAATGACCCTGTTTACGCGGGTTTCTTCAGTTTAAACGGCAACGGCGAAATGACCGGTACCGTATGGGTCGATGAGAGCGGTTTCCTTGAAGGTCCGATCGTAATTACAAATACGCATAGCGTCGGCGTCGCGCGAGACGCGGTGATTGCCTGGCGGGTTAAGCACGGTGCAGCCGATAAAACTGGTTACTGGTGGAGCTTGCCTGTTGTTGCCGAGACCTGGGACGGTTGGCTCAACGACATCAATGGTTTTCATGTTAAGCAGCAACACGTCTGGCACGCGCTCGATACCGCGCACGGTGGCGTCATCGAAGAGGGGAGCGTTGGCGGCGGGACCGGAATGATTTGTTATGAATTCAAAGGCGGCAACGGGACCGCCTCGCGCAAAATCGAGATTCGTCCGGCAGCTGCCGGAAAAGACGCTTCGCCGCGGAGTTTCATCGTCGGCGTATTTTTACAGGCAAACTTTGGTCGCCGCCCGCAGCTCACAATCGCGGGTGTACCGGTGGGTAAAGAGATTCCCGGCGAAGTTTACAAACAAGAAAGCGGCTCTTGCATTGCGGTGGTTGCGACCGACGCGCCGCTGCTGCCAAATCAATTAAAGCGGCTCGCACGCCGCGTTTCGCTCGGCCTCGCGCGAACGGGAACAATTTCCGGAAATGGGTCCGGTGATTTGTTCATCGCCTTTTCAACTGCGAATCCGAACGTTGCGAGTCCCGATCAAATCACACATGACGTGCAAACAATTCCGAACGATCTCATGGACCCGCTATTCGCCGCCGTGGTGCAAGCGACCGAAGAAGCAGTCGTGAACGCGTTGGTCGACAACCACCCCATGATCGGCCGCGATAATCATCGCGTAGAAGCGCTCCCGCACGACCGGTTGCGCGAACTGCTGAGAAACTACAAACGACTTGAGTGAGCGATCCGCGCCCTGGTTATCGTTATTTCAGGGCTTGCTGTATCGCCGTCGGATCATCGAGCAAAATCCATTCGACCACTGAGACTGGCAGACTGCCGTTTTTGATAAGGTCGTCGTGGAACTGACCGAGTCGGAACTTTGCGCCTTGTCGATCTTTGTAGCGGCCGAGCAGATTCATAATCTGCCATTTGCCGATGATATAGCTGATTTTTTGCGTTGGGCTTGAAGCTGCGCCAGCCGCTTCGCCTTCAGCCGCTTCGCGATCCAGTCCACCCGCATCCATGAAATATTTTACGGCTTGTTCAAAGGTCCACCGGCCGGTGTGCAGGTTCACGTCTACACCGATGCGAGCTGCGCGATATCTCGACAAGCGCAGGATTTGTCCCTGTGCGGGCGAATTGTTCGGGTAAAGGCCCGTGCGCATCAGCATCTCTTCGCCATAGAGTGCCCAGCCTTCCACAAATACAGTGTCCTCATGCTGACGCCGCATTTCGTCGCCTAAATGATTTGCGATTGAGAGCTGGAGAAAATGTCCGGGAATGCCTTCGTGCCCAAGGATCGGCCGCGGATCTTCAATCGCAGCGCGAATGTAAAAGTTCTTCGACTCTGGGTTGTAGGTCGGAATAAAAAAGAACCCGGTTGGATCTTTATCGTAAACGCCGGGGGGATTCATGAAACCGCCCGGGCTGGTGGGCTTGAACGCCTCGGGCAACTGTCGAATTTGAAACCGCCCGAGGTAATCCGGCAATGTGACAAGATGGTGTTCCTTTAAAAAACTGATCATTTCTGCCTCGCGACTTTCGTACGTTTTCAGGAACGATTTCTGGTCGGGCGGGATGTGTGCGGCGCGTTTTGGATCGGGATCGGCCAGCTTCGGATCGGGCAGAAGCGCTTCCAGCGCGCGATAACGCGCCAGCTCCGCGCGTCCGATCGTCTCTATTTCCACGTCGTTGAGCGGCAGAAGCCAAACGTTTTTGACATAATAATTGTAGTTCGCTTCGCCCATCGGAGTGAAATCGGCCATTTGCGGTAGACGTTTCTCCAGTTCGTCGGCATAGCTGTGCAAAGCAGCCAGCGCTGCATCGCGCGCTTTGATCAGGTCATCGTGCTCGTTCGGCGCAAGCCCGACATCGAGCGCCATCAGGCTCTTATTCAAAAGCGGATCTATCGAGCGCGCCGATTGGATCGCGAGCTGCGCGTAAAGCTTTATCGGGTTTTGCAAATTGCTGAGGCCTTGCTTCAACAGCGCCGGCATTTGCTTGAGACGAGCGGTGGCAGCAAGCGCGCGTTTTCTCGGTGTGTCGTATTCCTTCTTCAGCAATGAAAAGATCGCGCTCGTGCAGTCACCCGTGTAAACCTGCGGATTTGTTTGCTCGAATTTCAGGACGCGATTGCCGAAATCGACATTCTCCAATTGGGCGCGGAAAAGGATCCAATCGATGCGCTCGTCCTTCGGCCAGCTATCAGTCTTCATCGCGCGCACCTTATCTAACAGCGAACGCACATGCTGTGCGCGCTCCGCGATTTTCGCGGGTGAATAATCCGCCAGCCGATCGTCCCACGTGTGCAGTCCGGCATCACTGCTGCGGACAGGATAATTTTCATTTCGCCAGGCGTAATAATCGTCCGCCATCTTGTGCAAGGCGGCGCGTGCGTCTGCCCTCTGACTTTTGAAGGCATCCTCGTTGATGCTAGGCATCGATTTCGTGATCAGCGCCTTGTTCGACACGTCGGGATTGCGGCCCGACGGCGACTGTGCCTCAGAACTGCCCGGTGCGAGTAACACGATTACGATCAGAAAAACGTCAGCTGGTTTCACCCGCGCAATCGTAATGTCAAATGGGAAAGCCGCAAAGGATATCACGTGTTCGCACCATCGTTAGCGCTTCACTTTAGCTGTTGCCCTGCGAGCGACACGCTTCGCACAGCGAACCGGCTACAACGGTCTACTGTCATGGCTTCAGTCACGCTGCTCCAATTCCTTGAGCAGTTGCTGCTTCAAATGGCGTCGCGCTGCCTTTTTGATTGCGCGCCGCTCCGCCGCGACCGCTTCCTTCTCCGCCTGGCGTTCTCGCGGTGTTCGCACCTCAGTGGCCTGCGGAACGTGTCTGATCTTTGGCCGATGCGCGCCCACTTTTCGCTCTTTTGGTTTCGCGTATGGATCCATCAAACGTTTTGACGAGGTGTTCGACTCTTAATTGAGCGATAGCGTTCAACTGTGAACGCCTCGTTTTGGAGTGCGCGGACATGTCCGCGCTTTTCAAAGCGGCGACATGTCGCCGCACTCCAAAGTCAATCGCGCCTCTACGGGAAACTGGGACAACCGTTCAAACTTCTTGAGATGGTTATCGGTTTTTATTTGCGATAAAAAAGACCGGAAGAGCGGCAAGTTGAAGGCTCACTGAAACAGCGCAACCGCGAGGATTGATTTGTCATATAGCAATCCCATCACTGCGCTTCCGAGAAACCACGCGATCCCGTATCCGGTATCGAACAGGCCAAATGCCGTGCTGCGTTTCTGAGGAGGAATGACGCCGGTGAGCATCGCTTGAAGCAACGAACCCTGAGCAGCCATTCCAATTCCCCAAAAGATCATCCCGATCAATGCAGGAACAGATGTGCCTAGAAAAACAAGAGGCGCAGCCGCGGCGGAAATAGGAAACGCAAACAGGGAAATATTTGGGCCGAACCGATCAAACAATCGCCCCAACGGGATCGAAGCGAGCGCGCTGCTCGCCATTGCAACTGCATAAAACACGGGAATTAGATTTGCTGACACTGTGTTCGCCTTGTGAAAATGAAAACCGATTAAAGCGAAGTCCGCGAAACCAGCGGCAATTAGTGCGCCAGCCGCCAGATAAATCCAGTAAGCGCTCGTCAACTTCGTCGTCGCAAACGTGTGGTCCGCGCCTTCTTCGAGTTCGTGCGGACGTGGATGCAGCAACCTTGCCGCGACCAGAATCGCGAGGCAAATCAACGCTGGAATGAGCAGCACACTGAATCCGGTCCGAAACCCTCCGTGATAATAAAGAATCAGCGCTACGAGCAACGGACCGACTGTCG
>Ga0209648_10005939_pt1 | contig 10489 bp, 14 predicted proteins | sample GraSoi2013_115cm_FD_185830 | JGI IMG/M metagenome (GOLD analysis project Ga0209648, IMG submission 185830) | Grasslands soil microbial communities from the Angelo Coastal Reserve, California, USA - Sample 9_17_2013_115cm (SPAdes) (version 2) | ecosystem: Environmental > Terrestrial > Soil >...
ATCTGCCGACGAACGACCACCATGGCGTACCCTCCGAACTGGAATATGAAATGACCGCTTACCGAGCCACGACGCAGAGCAATGGTAGCCCGTGAGCCTCTCCGCAGGCCAGGCCTGTCTTGATCCTTGCTGGGGTACGCTGGCGGGCGTGGATCACGTCCTGACCACGGAGCGTTTGGTTCTGCGCCCGGTGACGCCCGGCGATCATGCTGTCTTGCTGGCCCACTGGACCCTGCCGGATGTCCGGCGTTTCCTGTTCGACGGCGAGGCGCCGTCCGCGGCCGAGGTCACCGAGACCATCGAGGAGAGCGCCAGGAACTTCGCCGCGGGCGGCTACGGTGTCTGGCTCATCGAGGCGGCCGGCGGGGCGGGGCTAGTCGGCACGGCCGGGCTTCGCCCCCTCGATGACCTCGGTCTGGAGATCTTCTACAGCCTGGCTCCCGGCTCGTGGGGCCTCGGATACGCCACCGAAGCCGGCCGCGCCGTGATGGACCACGCCCTCGGCCCGCTCGGCCTGCCCGAGGTGCTGGCCGAAGTCGACGAGGGCAACGCCGCCTCGGTCGCGGTCATCAAGCGGCTCGGCATGACCCCGTTCGCCGTGATGCCCGGCGTCCTCGGCCCGATGACCCGCTACCGCAAGACGGCGTAGCCCAGCGGGCCGCCGTACTGGCACGAAATCGGACTTTCGCCACGATGGCACCATCAGCGCCGCAGCTCACGGAGCGGCACCGTGGCGAACTTCATGATCAACTCACCCTGGGCGGCGGCGCTCTTTGAGCCTATTCGGTTAAAGTCAAGAGCAATATTCGCTATCATATTCTATAAGGTCAAGTTCAAGATCCTTGTCCCGAACGGATGTGGTTCATGCCCCCTGAGCCGGTTCCCGCGGACCTGCCGCCAGACCCCATGTCGGCGGAGGAGCGGGCGGCATGGCTGGATCGCGTGGCCGATCACCTCGATATCTGGCCGCAAACCCGCTTTTGCCGAGAGCGATCGCTGCGGCACTGCGCTGATCGGCCCGCCCCGTCTAGTGGGTCGTCCCGGACGTCAAGAGCCCGGCGCGGCCATACCGACCTCCAGTGGAGCAGCGATTTTGCTCGGGCCCAAAATCTGATTCGCCCCTCTTGACGGCGGCCAGCCCTGGGCTTATGTTTCGTGAAACGCTGTTCGACGATGTCGAACGCATGTCGAGAAGGTCACATCTCGCCGAAGGAGGTGAGGCGCCCCGGTCCAGGCCGAGGGCGAACCGCATGGCAGCACCACCAACCACCCCTCAGAAACTCGGTGCCGAGTTTCTCGGAACCGCGTTCCTCGTCTATGTGGGCGCGGGATCAGCGGCCGCCACCGGCGTGATCGCGGCCGGCACCAAGGTCGCCTTCTCCATGGCGCAGCTCGGAGTCATCTCGTTCGCGTTCATGCTCGTCATCGTAGGTGCGGTCTACGCGATCGGACACATCTCGGGCGGTCACATCAACCCGGCGGTCACGATCTCGCTTGCGGTGTCCGGCAAGTTCGCCTGGCGTGAGGTGCCCGGCTACATCGCCGCTCAGGTCGCCGGCGCGATAGCCGGGGCGGCGGCGATCTACCTCACGCTGGGCCGACTGGCCGCGGTCGCCGCGGGCGGCGGGGTGACCGCGTACAACCCCGCGACGATGGGCTTCGGGCGAGCACTTGTGATCGAAGCGATCGGCACGTTCATGCTCGTCTTCGTCATCTTCGGTGTCATCGACCACCGTGCGGTGCCGGGCTGGGCGCCGATGGCGATCGGCGCCATCGTCTTCGCCGTCATCATCATCCTGGGGCCCGCCACCGGCGCCGCGATCAATCCCGCCCGCTACTTCGGCGCCGTTCTGATGCTGAAGGCGTTCGGCGGCAAGGTGCTGTGGTCGCAACTGCCTGCCTACCTCATCGGGGAATTCGCCGGCGGTACGCTGGGCGGCCTCGCGTGGGCGGCGATCGGCCGGGTGCGCGCCGACGCGGCGATGACCAGCCTCTCACCTGATCCCGATCCCGTAGCCGAGAAAGTCAGTGGAGCCACGTCATGAAGAAGCTCATCAACAGCCCGGAAACCGTAGTCACCGAGGCCCTCGAGGGCATCGCCGCGGCGCATCCGTCGCTGTCAGTGGACATCGAGAACAAAGTGATCGTGCGGACCGGCGGCCCCACGCCGGGCAAGGTCGGCCTGGTCTCCGGCGGCGGGTCCGGTCACGAGCCGCTGCACGGCGGGTTCGTCGGCTACGGGATGCTCGACGCCGCCTGCCCGGGCGAGGTCTTCACCTCGCCGGTGCCCGACCAGATGCTCGCCGCGACCAAGGCCGTCGACGGCGGCGCGGGCGTGCTGCACGTGGTGAAGAACTACACCGGTGACGTGCTGAACTTCCAGATGGCAGCCGAGATGGCCGGGGACGAGGGCATCGAGGTCGTCCCGGTGGTCATCAACGACGACGTGGCGGTCGAGGACTCACTCTACACCGCGGGCCGCCGCGGCACCGGGGCCACGGTGTTCGTGGAGAAGATCGCCGGGGCGCTGGCCGAGGAGGGCGCCGACCTGGCCGCCGTGGCCGCGGTGGCGCGCGAGGTTAACGAGCGGAGCCGGTCCTTCGGCGTGGCCCTCAGCTCGTGCGTGGTGCCGGCGGCCGGCAAGCCCACCTTCGAGCTCGGCGAGGCTGAGGTGGAGCTCGGCATCGGCATCCACGGCGAGCCCGGCCGGACCCGGGCGGCCCTCACCCCGGCCAGCGAGCTGGCCGCCTTCGCGCTCGACGCCATCCGTGCCGACCTGCCCGTCGACGGCGACCTGCTCGTCATGGTCAACGGCATGGGCGGCACGCCGCTAATCGAGCTTTACCTCATGTTCAACGAGGTGCGGAAGTACCTGGAGGCCCACGGCGCACACGTCGCCAGGAACCTGGTGGGCAACTACATCACCAGCCTGGAGATGCAGGGCTTCTCGGTGACGGTCGGCCGGCTCAGCGAGGAGCTCACCCGGCTGTGGGACGCGCCGGTGGACACGCCCGCCCTGCGGTGGGGACGCTAGGTCCAGCGAATCCCTTCTGGTAGGAGCCATCATGGACGCTGAAGTCTTCTGGGCCTGGATCGTATCGGCCGCCGAGGTGATCGAGGCCAACCGCGACCACCTGACGCAGCTGGACGCCGCGATCGGCGACGCCGACCACGGCACCAACCTCTCGCGAGGGTTCACCGCGGTACTAGGCGCGCTTGACTCGGCGTCAAAGACGCCGGGGGCGATCTTGACCCTGACCGGCAACACCCTCATCTCCAAGGTCGGCGGCGCTTCCGGACCGCTGTACGGCATGGCGTTTCGCCGGGCCGGGAAAGCACTGGGAAACGCCGCCGACGTGGACCTGTCCGATCTGTCCGCCGCTCTGGAGGCGGCCCTGGCGGGCGTCCAGCAGCTCGGCGCCGCCCGCGAGGGCGATAAGACCATGGTCGACGCGCTCGCCCCGGCGACCAGGACCTTCAGCAAGGCGATCACGGAGGGGGCGTCGCAGGACGATGCCCTGTCGTCACTGGCGGAGGCGGCCTCGGCCGGCGCTACCGCAACCATCTCCATGCAGGCGCTGAAAGGCCGCGCCAGCTACCTCGGGCCGCGCAGCGTCGGCCATGAGGATCCGGGAGCGGCCTCGACCGCGCTCATCCTCGCCGCTCTCCGGGACGTCGCGCGGGGGAGACGATGACCGCGGCCAGCCGCTACCGGGGACAGCCGGTATCCGAGGGAATCGGCGTCGGCGAGATCTATCTCGGCGACGCACGCAGTGCTACCAACGGCGAGACGCCAGGGGCCGCCAACGGCGCGGCGGCCGCGGCCACCGCGGCTGAGGTGCGAGTGGCCTTCGCCGCGGTGGCCCATGACCGCGCCATGCTCGCCAGGGAGCTTCGTTCTCTCGGCCGGGACAGGGACGCCGGCATCGTGGACATAGGCGCGCTGATCGCGGCGGATTCCGCCCTGGTCGGCCCGGTGCTTGACGCGGTGCGGGGCGGAGCCGATGTCATCGTCGCCGTCCAGGAGGCGGCCGAGACCCAGGCCACGTTGCTCGCCGCGTTGCCCGACCCCGACCTGGCCCAGCGGGCCGGCGATGTCCGCCAGATCGCCAGCGCCGTGGTCGACTACCTGAGCGGGAACAGCGTGCCTGCGCCGCCCGAGGGAAGCTTCATCCTGGTCCGCCGCGAGGTGGACCCGGCCGACCTGATCCGGATGGCGGAGGCCGGACTGGCCGGCGCGGTGTCGGTCGGCGGCGGAGCCAGCTCACACGCGGCGATCATCGCCCGCGGGCTCGGCCTGCCCATGCTGGCCGGCGCCGATCCGCGGGTGCTAGCCGCGGCGGCGGGCAGCCGCGCGATACTCGACGCGGAACCGGGCGCGGGGGAGCTCACCGTCGATCCTCCGGGAACCGAACTCGCCGCCGCCTTGGCCAGGTCCGCGGCAGCCATGAACCGGTCGCGCAGCGCCCCGGTCACCGGGCCGGTACGCACCGCCGACGGCGAGCAGGTTACGTTGCTGTGCAACGTCGCGTCCGCGGCCGAAACCAGGCTCGGCCTGTCCGGCGGAGCGGCCGGCGTCGGCTTGCTGCGTACCGAAATCCCGTTCATCGGCGCCACGGGCTGGCCCGCGGAGGCGGATCATCTGGCCGAGCTGACCCCGGTTCTCGGCCTGCTCGCCGGCCAGCTGGCGGTCGTCCGGCTGCTTGACTTCTCCGGCGACAAGATCCCGCCGTTCCTCTCCGGCCGCGTACCCGGCCTGGCGGGGCTGCTCGGCGAGCCGGGAGCCCTCAGGGCCCAGCTCAGGGCGATACTGCGGGCGGGCCGCGATACCCAGCTCGCCGTGCTGGTGCCCATGGTCAGATCACTGCAAGAGGTGGACCACGTTCGCACCGCGCTGGCACAAGCCGCGGCTGAGGTCGGCACGCGCCCGCCCGACCTGGGCATCATGGTGGAGGTAGCCGCCACCGCGGCGGCGGCCGAGAAGTTCGCGCCGGAGGTGGATTTCTTCTCCATCGGCACCAACGACCTGACCAGCGAGGTCCTCGGCCTCGACCGCGCCGGGTCGGGCAGCCGGCCAGCGCTTGCCGCGGACCCGCGGGTGCTCACCCTTATCGAGTCGGTCGTGCAGGCAGCGAACCAGACCGGGATAAAGGTATCGGTGTGCGGTGACGCGGCGGCCGATCCGTCCGTGCTGCCGCTGCTGATCGGGCTCGGGGTGCGGACGGTGAGCGTCGGCGCGGCGCGCGTACCGCAGGTAGCGCAGTGGATTGGGCAGACCAACGCCAGCCAGGCCGCGGACCGGGTCGCGCGGATCGGGGATACCGAGGTGGAAACATGAGGACCGTCCGCCAGGGTCCCTCAGCTGAAGGCAGAGAGCACCACGCCGCCCCGCCCGGCCCCCAGGTCCCTGGAGATGGCCCGGGCGGCCTCGGTCACCAACCGCGCCAATTCCTCCTGGGTGCCCGGGGCCAGCAGCCGGTCGGCCGCGCCCACGACGCCGATCGCGCCGGCCACCACGCCGTCCCGAGACATGATGGGCGCCGCGATCCCGGCGTCGCCCACGGTCGCCTCCTGGTCTTCCACCGCGTACCCGCGCTGGCGGACCTGCGCCAGCGCCCGGTTCAGCGCGGTCCTGGTGGTCTTGGTGCGCCCGGTCAGCGGAGCCAGCTCGCCGGCCAGCGCCCGGGTGCGCTGCGCGGCGGGCAGGTGCGCCACGATCGCGTGGCCCAGGGCGCAGGCGTGCCACGGGATGGCCGCGCCGACCTCGAGGATCTGCACGGTGTTGTCCGGCCGGAAGACGTGGTGCAGCACGATCACCCGGGACCCGGACAAGGTGGCGACCCAGACCGCCTCGCCGGCCCGCTCGGCCAGCGACTCCGCCCAGCGCAGCGACCTGGCCCGCAGGTCGGACCCGTCCAGGTAGGCGTTGCCGAGCTGCAGCACGCCCGGGCCCAGGCTGTACTTGCCCGTGTCCGGGTCCTGCGTCACCAGCTCATGGGCCTCCAGGGTGCGCAGCAGCCCGTGCACCGTTGGCTTGGCCAGGCCGACCCGATCGGCGATCTCGGTCACGCCGAGACGTGGCGTACCGGAGCCGAGGACGGCGAGGATCTGCGCCGCGCGCTGCACCGACTGGATCATCAGCGCCTCTCTCCTGGCCTTTCAGCAATGCCGAACAACATTCAGGATATGCCATGACCGCCCATCCCATGAGCACAGCCACTGTCGGAATCGTCCTCGTCTCGCACAGCGCCGAACTCGCCGAGGGCGCCGCGTACCTGGCCGCGCAGGTCAGCGGCGGCACGGTGACCATCATCGCCGCGGGCGGCACCGACGACGGCGACCTCGGGACCAGCGCCGCCAAGGTGGAACGCGGGCTCAGCGAGGCCGACAGCGGGGCCGGCGTGGTCGTGCTGCCGGACCTGGGCAGCGCGGTGCTCACGGTGCGGGCGGTGCTCGAGGACCTGAGCGACGCCGAGAGCGTGCTGCTCGCGGACGCGCCGTTCGTCGAGGGCGCGGTGGCCGCGACGGTCACCGCCGCCGCCGGCGGGGACATCAAGGCGGTCGCCGCCGCGGCAGAGGAGGCACGTCATGTCCGCAAGCTGTGAGCAGGGCATTACCCTGGCCGGCGACCTGCACGCCCGCCCGGCCGGGGCGCTTGCCGTCGCGGCCGGCCGGTTCGCCTCGGCGGTCTCGGTCACCGCGGGCGGTAACACCGCCGATGCCAAGAGCGTCCTCGGCGTGATGGGCCTGGGGGCCACCAGCGGCCAGCACGTGACGGTCGCCGCGACCGGCTTGGACGCAAGGGAGGCGGTCGCCGCCCTCATCACCATCCTCGGCGAGGCCACCAAGGTGGGCGGCTTACTCACCGCTTCACGCGGTAATGGATGAAGGTCGCGTAGGGCGACTGGCGGACGCCGCGGTACTCGAGGTCGAGCGACGGCGTGAACCCGTCGAAGAGTCGCTTCCCGGCGCCGAGCACCACCGGTGCGATGATGACGGTCAGCCCGTCGACGTACCCCGCGGCCAGCGCCTTGCGGATGATGTCTGCGCCGTCCATAAGTGGGAGAAACCTACGTGTCACCAGCCGCAAACGAGCGTGAAGGCCCCGCGGTGTCCGGGCGCCGCTAGGACAAGGTGATCGGCGATTTGCTGCCGTGCATGTGGTACGGCCAGGTCCCGGGCATAGGCCGCTGGCCGGGCCGCCGGTACGGTAGTGGCCATGGTCAGCGACCAACGGAGCCCGATTCGCATGCCCACGGCGGCACTCGGCGGCGAGGGGCCGGTGGTCTCCCGGATCGGGCTGGGGCTGGCCGCTTTGGGCCGCCCGGCGTACATCACCAGCGGCCGTGAGGAGGATCTGCCCGACCGCAGCGTGGCTGGCATGCGGACCCGGACCTTCTCGATGCTGGATGTTGCCTACGCGGCCGGGGTCAGGTACGTCGACGCGGCCCGTTCCTACGGCCGGGCGGAGGAATTCCTGGCCGGCTGGCTGGCCGAGCGCGGCCATGCGGACGTGATCATCGGTTCGAAGTGGGGATACCGCTATACCGGCGGCTGGCGGCTCGACGCTCCTGAGCAGGAGGTCAAGGAACATTCGCTGGCCATGTTCACGACCCAGCTGGCGCAAAGCCGGGCCCTGCTCGGTGACCGGCTCACCCTGTATCAGGTGCATTCGCTGACCCTTGATTCCGGATTGTTTACCGACGCTGCGCTGCTGGCCGCGCTGTCCCGGCTGCGCGCCGGGGGTGTGATCATCGGGCTGAGCGCGAGCGGCCCGCATCAGGCGGAAACGATCCGCCGGGCGCTGACAGTGACCGTTGACGGGCAGCAGCTGTTCACGGCGACGGAGGTGACATGGAACCTCCTGGAGCCCTCCGCAGGCCCCGCCGCGGCCGAAGCCGCCGGGGCCGGGTGGGCGGTCCTGGTCAAGGAGGCGGTCGCCAACGGGCGGCTGACTGCGGCGGGCGGGCCGCCGGCGCCGTTGACCGCGCTGGCCGCGGCGCGCGGTGTCACCGAAGACACGATCGCGCTGGCCGCCGCGCTGGCCCAGCCGTGGGCATCGGTTGTGCTGTCCGGCGCCGTCACCCGCGCGCAGCTGGATGAGAACCTGGCCGCGCTCACCGTCGGCCAGCTTCCGGCGCTCAGCCTCGCCGAAGCCCCCGACGCCTACTGGGCGGAGCGGGCGGCCAGGCCATGGCACTGAGCTGTTCCCCAGCCCGCCGCCCGGCGTCGTGACCTTCGACCGCGCGGGACCGGCGGCACTCGGGGCCAGTGCCTGCTGCGCACCTCCGACCCCAAGATGACGACCTCCGAGGACATCGCCCTTGGCCACACGCAGCTGCTGCGGGTCGAGCGCGGCTGGCGTGACCCCAAGCAGGTCATCGACCTGCGCCCCGCCTGCCACCACAAGGAAGAGCGGAGCTGCCGGCGGCTGGCCAGCGGGCGGAAGTCGAACCGGTCATCGCCCTTGGACTCGCAGATCACGATGAACTCGCCGACGTCGGGGCGGCCCGCGAACTCCCAGCGCGACCTGTGGTTGACGCAGAACGGCGAGTTCCCCTGCCTCCACAGGGTGCAGAACGACAGCAAGCAGACTGCGTGCCCCTCATCGGCGACGGCGGGCAGGGAAGCCAGCCAGGCCGGGCGGTCCGGCTTCCCGGCGCTTTCCCAGAAACCGTGGTGACGGACGCAAAGACCCCGCCGGGCACCGGCGCGGTCTCCCGGCCGATGGCCGCCTGGCGCACCAGGCGGAAGATGTATGCATCGGCCTCGCCGATCTCCGCCGGCCCCGGCCTGCGCAGCACGATCATCGCCTTCTTATCATCTGACATGGGGGTGGGCTGATGAGGCTGCCGACCAAGTCGCATGGGTCCAGACTCCCCATTCGCCGATGAAGATCACCCAGAGGCTGCGGCTGATCAGCGCGCCAAAATGGCTGGTGCCATCACCTCGGCAGCAGCGCGGCTAGCAGAAAGCGCACCTCGGCTCCGACAGCAGCCGCCTCACTCAAGTGCCAGAGTCCGCAAAATGGCGGCAACGCCGACATTGTCAATCATCCATTCCCGCCCCGGCGCGTGGATTGATGCCGGTAGAGCAGCGGCAGCACGCGCAGATCTTTCGGCCGCCCGGCCGACTCTTTGGATCGGATCACGTCGGCTAGGTCTGCGACGATCACCTCAACGTCACCGACGCGGAGGCGGTGCGCGTTGACCGCGAGCTGGGCGTAGCCTCCTTCAAAGCCTGATGGATGGAAAGAGATGTCGAACTCGCCGTCAGGACAGGTCAGATTCCAGACTTCGGCGGCCGCCAGGGACGCGGCATCGTGGCTGAAGGGCAGCCCACCCGGCACCGCCTCGGTTCGGATCCGCGCATCGAGTTCCTTCAGCGCCGAAGAGAGCCGGGCCAGGTTCTCCTGGCTTGCCTCCGGCGTCAGGTCGATATCTCTTGTCGCTGGTATCGGGGCCTGCTGCGCAATGGCGGCAAAGGCACCGATGATGACGTAGCGCACCTGGTGTCGGTTCAGCGCGGCGACTATGGCGGCAGCGTTGAGTTCGGGTTCACCGGCAGCCTCCTGGTCGCTCACGCCACATCCTCTGCGGGCGTTGCCTGCCGCCATGCCTGAAGCTGCCGGTCGCGGCGAAGCCGCTCGGATTCGGAGCGGCCGGCTTCCAGCCCGGCGAGTATGTCGTCATGCGGATCGTAGGTGGCTAGGTGCAGGCGCAGGTCGAAGCCAGCCGCGCGCAGCAGCCTCAGCAAAGTGCTGAGCGTCGGCTGTCGCTGGTCACGTTCGTAGGCTGAGATCATCGTGACTGGTACTCCCGCCCGTTCGGCCAGTTCCCGCTGGCTCATGCCGGACTTCAGGCGGGCGAGCTGCAAGAGCGCCGACGATGGCGACGGCAGCGCTTCAGGACCATACGGTTGTGTCATAACACAATCGTATGACTCGACAATACTGCCCAGCCAGTTGCCCCAGATAACCGAAGCGGGAGTTACTGATGATGGCAGCGCTAGCTGCCGTGTCAGCGATAACGACACACTTTAGGTTCAGCGCTCAGGCGACCCTGACTGTCCAGTCGCCCACCCGGGCTACGACGTCGACCGTCCCGCCGAGGGCTTCGACGTAGCTGCGGATAGCATCCACCTCGGTCACCTTGCCGTGCTCGATCTGCGACACCCGTGCCTGCGATACGCCCATCACGGCCGCGACCTGAGCCTGGGTCAGCCCGGTGTTCTTCCGCAGCTGCGCGAGCTGATAGCCGCGCTGCTCAGCGCGCATCGCCGCACGGCTCCGCTCGCGTGACGCAACGCGCTCCGGAGTATCCCAGTCCGGGTTCAGCTCGCGGACCTGCCGCTTGGTGTCCTCCCAGGGGACGGCTTTCATTCTTCTTCTTCTTCTTCTTCTTCTTCTTCCTCCTCCTCCTCCTCCTCGGCTTCTCGCTGGTAAGCCGCGTACCGCTCCTCCGCGAGCGGGATCGCCTCGGCGTACCAG
>Ga0209648_10005941_pt1 | contig 10486 bp, 10 predicted proteins | sample GraSoi2013_115cm_FD_185830 | JGI IMG/M metagenome (GOLD analysis project Ga0209648, IMG submission 185830) | Grasslands soil microbial communities from the Angelo Coastal Reserve, California, USA - Sample 9_17_2013_115cm (SPAdes) (version 2) | ecosystem: Environmental > Terrestrial > Soil >...
CTACGTCATCAACGGCCGCAAGTGGTGGTCGTCGGGCGTCGGCGATCCCCGCTGCAAGCTCGCGATCGTGATGGGCAAGACCGATCCCAAGGCGCCGCGCCATCAGCAGCAATCGCAGATCCTGGTTCCGCTCGACACCAAGGGCGTCAAGGTTGAAAAGATGCTGCCGGTGTTCGGTTTCGACGACGCGCCGCACGGCCATGCGCAGGTGCTTCTCGACAACGTCCGGGTTCCCGCCAGCAATATCTTGCTGGGCGAGGGCAGGGGTTTTGAGATCGCGCAAGGGCGTCTCGGTCCCGGCCGCATCCATCACTGCATGCGCACCATCGGCAAGGCCGAGGAAGCGCTGGAGAAAATGGTGAAGCGGCTGTCGTCGCGTACCGCGTTCGGCAAGAAGATCATCGAATATTCGATCTGGGAGCAGCGCATCGCGGAAGCCCGCACCGACATCGAGATGAACCGCCTGTTGTGCCTCAAGGCCGCCGACATGATGGACAAGGTCGGCAACAAGACCGCGCAGCTCGAGATCGCCATGATCAAGGTGGCGGCGCCCAACATGGCGCTGAGGATCATCGACAACGCGATTCAGGCGTACGGCGCCGCCGGGGTCTCCGACGATGCCGGTCTGGCGCGGGACTATGCCTCGATGCGCACGATGCGGCTGGCGGACGGGCCGGACGAGGTCCATAACCGCGCCATTGCCAGACTTGAACTTCGGAAGTATGCAAACGCTCCCACTTCGCACTAACGGGAGCCCCTAAAATGGCGCTCCCGAAGAAATCCAAGGGAGCGTCATCGTGGCCGAGGGCGTCAGAAAAGACGAGGAGTTTTCGGGCACCAAGCCCGTCGAGGAGCGGCATCGGATCGATGAACTGAGCCTTGATGGCTGGCTGCGCGAAAACGTCGAAGGCTATCACGGACCGCTGACCGTCCTGCAATTCAAGGGCGGCCAGTCGAACCCGACCTACCGGCTCGATACCCCCGGCCGCTCCTATGTGATGCGCCGCAAGCCGTTCGGCAAACTGCTGCCGTCGGCGCATGCAGTCGACCGCGAATTCCGCGTTATTGCCGCGCTCGGCAAGCAGGGCTTTCCGGTCGCCAAGGCCTATGCGCTGTGCACCGACGACGCGGTGATCGGGGCTGCCTTCTACATCATGTCGATGGAAGAGGGCCGCGTGTTCTGGGATCCGACGCTTCCCAGCCAGCCACCGGAGGCGCGGCGCAAGATTTTCAGCAGCAAGGTCGAGACGCTCGCCAGGCTGCACACCTACGATCCGCAGGCGATCGGGCTCGGCGATTTCGGCAAGCCGGGAAATTATTTCGCGCGTCAGGTCGATCGCTGGACCAAGCAGTACCGCGCGTCCGAGACCCAGCACATTCCCGAAGTCGAAAAACTGATCGAGTGGCTGCCACGCACCATGCCGCAACAGGAGCGGGTCTCGATCGTTCACGGCGATTATCGCCTCGACAACATGATCTTTCACGCAACCGAACCGCGGGTGCAGGCGGTGCTGGACTGGGAGCTATCGACGCTCGGTGACCCGATGGCGGATTTCACCTATCTCCTGATGCAATGGACCATGCCCGGCCTCGCCAACGCCGACCTGAAGGCGCTGAATATTCCGAGCATGGAAGAGGCCGCGGAAATCTATTGCAACGTCACCGGCAGCGCCGTTCCCGACCTCAACTGGTATTTTTCCTACAACCTGTTCCGGCTCGCCGGAATTACGCAAGGCATCGCCGGACGTATCCGCGATGGCACCGCGGCAAGCGCCAAGGCCATGGAATCCGCCAAGCGCACGGTGCCGCTGGCGAGGGCTTCCTGGGAATACGCGCAGAAGGCGGGCGCGGAGTAGGGACCCTCGTCATCGCCCGCGAAAGCGGGCGATCCAGTATTCCAGGGCGCCGGCAATTCACGCACGGCGGTGATTACTGGATACTCCGCTTTCGCGGAGTATGACGACCTCTCGTGAAGGCGAGACCCTAAATCGGTTTTCCCGCATACGGCATCGATGCGGTGAGGCCGCCGTCGACCGGGATCGCCTGGCCGTTGACGTAGGACGCATCGTCGCTGGCGAGAAACAATCCCATCGCCGCCAGTTCATGCGGCTGGCCGGCGCGCTTCAACGGGTTGAGCTGACCGATCTTGCTGTCGGTGCCGCGCGCTTTGGCATTGTCGAAGATCGGTTTTGTCATCCCGGTTTCGATCAGGCCCGGACATACCGCATTGATGCGCACCCCGGTGCCGGACAGCGAATAGGCTGTCGTCTGCACCAGGCTGATGACGCCGGCCTTGCTCGCGCCATAGGGATGGCCGCTGGCGCCGGCTTTCAGGCCCGCGACCGATGCGGTGCAGACGATCGAACCGTATTTCTGCTTGATCATGTGCGGCATGGCATATTTGATCGCCAGGAAGGGACCGATCAGATTGATGCGCAGGACCTCCTGCCAGTGCTCCACGGTCTGTTCGGCGAGCGGCACCAGCCCGCCGCTGATGCCGGCGTTGGCCCAGATCGCATCGAGCCGTCCGTAAGTCGACACCGCCTTGTCGATGAAGGCGATCACGTCTTTTTCCGAACCGGCATCGGCCATCACGGCCTCCGCCGTGCCGCCGGCCTTGCGCACTTGCTCGACGGTTTCCTTGACGCCCTCAGCGCGGTCGACCGCGATCAGGTTGGCGCCTTCCTTCGTGAACAACAGCGATGCCGCGCGCCCGATGCCGCTGCCCGCGCCGGTGATGATGACGGATTTGCCTTCGAGCCGGCCCATGAGCTTCTCCCTGTCACTTTATAATCCGTAGCATTTTCCCGCGAAGTGGCTACCGGTTTGCGTCAAGAAAACGCGTCAAAAATAGATAGGCTTGCCGGCCTGCGCCGCCGATTTGAAGTTCCTGCACCGCTTGCTGCGATTTCGCAATGGGAACTTCAAATCGAAAAGCGGCACTGGCATCAAATACTTGCCCGTGCCTCTTATGTTTTCGAAGTTCGTGAAGGTGCCCGCTGCGAAGTAGCACAAACTTCGGAAACGGGGCACTGGCGGAATTTCAAACAAGATTTCAAACGCGGAAAGTCACTTGAGGCGATGTGTGCTCTGACGTAGGACACGCAACAGTATTGAAGGGTCCTTGCGATGTCCAATCCAGACAAGCCGTTCGTCCTGCAGCATGCCGTTCCATCAGGTGTTGTGGCGACGCGATGGTGGTGGGTACGTCACGCGCCGGTGCGCGAGGACAATGGCTGCATCTACGGGCAGAAGGACATTGGCTGCGACACCAGCGACCGCGTGGTATTCGAGGCTGTGGGGAAAATCCTGCCGCGCGATGCGGTCTGGTATGCAAGCAACCTGAAGCGGACGCATCAAACCGCCGATGCGATCTGGTCCGCGGGCTTTCCCAAACCCGCAAGGCTGCAGCACGAGGCGGCGCTGGCCGAACAGCATCTCGGCGAATGGCAGGGATTGAACCGCGCGGCATTTTTTGCCAGCCGTCCGATCGAAGTCGGCAGCTACTGGTTCGCGCCGATCGACGACCCGGCGCCGGGCGGCGAAAGTTTTATGGATCTCTACAACCGTGTGCGCGGCGCGATCGAGCGGATCAACGCCGAACATGCCGGCCGGGACGTCATTGGCGCTCGGCAATCAGCCGGAGCGCGGCCTCGCCTTTACCATCGACAATTGCTCGGTGACGCGGCTCGATCATCTCGCAAGCGCAGGCCACAGCGGCTGGCGGGTGCCGATGGTCAACCAGCAGCCGTGGATCGCCGATGCCTCGCACAACGCCATGCATCAGCCGGCCGGACCGGAGATTGCAACCGCCAGCAAACTGGCCTGAAGTGAGACTTGTTGTCTGATAGCGCGAACGCTGCTTAGCTGAATTGAAACGAAAACCGGCGCATCCGCCGCCGGGTCAATATTTGGGAGAAACGCATGACCTTGTTTGATATGTCGGGAAAAGTCGCCGTCATTACCGGCTCCTCACGCGGCATCGGCCGCGCCATCGCCGAGCGCATGGCCGAGCATGGCGCCAAGGTGGTGATCTCCTCGCGCAAGCAGCAGGTCTGCGACGAGGTGGCGAAGGCGATCAACGACAAGGCCGGCAAGCAGGTCGCGCTTTCAGTGGCCGCGAATATCTCGACCAAGGACGATCTGAAGCATCTCGTCGAAGAAACCAACCGCGCGTTCGGCAAGATCGACACGCTGGTCTGCAACGCCGCGTCCAATCCCTATTACGGGCCGCAGGCGGGCATTTCCGACGACCAGTTCCGCAAGATTCTCGATAATAACATCGTCGCCAATCACTGGCTGATCTCACTCGTGGTGCCGCAGATGATCGAGCGCAAGGAAGGCGCGATCACCATCATCTCATCGGTCGGCGGGCTGAAGGGCTCCACCGTGCTCGGCGCCTATTCGATCTCGAAGGCCGCCGACATGCAGCTTGCGCGCAATCTGGCTTGCGAATACGGCAAGCACAACATCCGCGTGAACTGCATCGCGCCCGGCCTGATCAAGACCGATTTCGCCAGGGCGTTGTGGGAAAATCCGGAAACGCTGAAGGCGTCCACCGCGCGCTCGCCGCTGTTGCGTATCGGCGAGCCCGATGAAATCGCCGGCGCCGCGGTGTTTCTTGCCTCAAGCGCCGGCACGTTCGTGACGGGGCAGACCATTGTGATCGACGGCGGCGCGACGATCAGTTGAGTGTGTTGGAAGGCGCGCGTAGCACACCCGGCGTCATCGTCCGCGAAGGCGGACGATCCAGTAAACGCCGGCGCCTCGATTCTCATAGGCGTCGCGGCGTACTGGATGCCCCGCTTTCGCGGGGCATGACGGCGGAGGTGGGTGGCGAAACTAGCCGCGCCTCACTCCACCGCCGCGTACACCAGGCTGCGCAGCAGCGTGCGGAAATATTCACGTTGGCCGGGGCCCTGCGCCATGAAGATGGCAAACAGCTCTTCCTTCGGATCGATCCAGAAGAACGTTCCACCGATCCCGCTCCAGAAAAACTGGCCGACCGAGCCCGCGAACGGCGCCAGGCCCTCATGGGTTCGCACCGCAAAGCCGAGGCCAAAGCTGTGGCCCGGTAGCCCCACCAGATGGCCATTAAGCTTGACCTCGGGACCGAGATGGTCGGACGCCATCAGCTGCAGCGTCTTGCGGCCGATGATCCTGACGCCGTCGAGCACGCCGCCATTGAGCAGCATCTGGCAGAAGCGGGCGTAATCCATCGTGGTCGAGACCAGACCGCCACCGCCGGATTCCATCACCGGCTTTTCAAGCATGTTGAAGAGCTGCACTTTCTCGCCGGTCCAGGGATCGGTGGGGAACGGCTCGGCGAGACGGTTGGCATTCTCAGGGCCGGTATGAAACGCGGTCTCGGCCATTTGCAATGGTGCCAGAATGCGTTCGGTCAGGAACGCGCTTAAGCTTTTGCCGGAAACGACCTCGATGATGCGGCCGAGAATGTCGGTGGAACGGCTGTAATTCCATTCCGCGCCCGGCTGGCACATCAGCGGCAGGCTGGCGACAAGGGTGGCGTGTTCAGCGTTGGTAATCTTGCGGCTGCGCAGCCTCGACTGCTGATACAGCTGCTGTACCAGTCCGTTGCCGGTATGATCGTAGGTGATGCCTGAAGTGTGCCGCAGCAGATCCTGGATCGTGATCGGCCGCGTCAGCGGTACCAGGTCGAGCTTGCCGTTGTTTTCGACGCCGACCTTCTGGTTCGAAAATTCCGGAATGTACTTTGCTATCGCGTCGTCGAGCAGCAAATGGCCTTCCTCGAGCAGCATCATGATGCCGACCGAGACGATCGGTTTTGTCATTGAGAAAATGCGGAAGAATTGTGCGCCATCGGCGTTGACGACGCCGGGCTTTGCTTACCCAGCGCATCGAACCAGCCGATCTGGCCGCGGCGCGCGACCATCACCGTCACGCCCGGTATGGTTCCCTTGTCGATGTCGCGCTTGAACGCATCCGACATCCGCTGCAATCGGATGGACGAGAGCCCGAGCGATTCCGGTTTTGCCTGAGGGAGTGGCGGTGTCTGCGGCGCGGCGGCGTGTTTTGCGGCGGTTTGCGCGGTCATGGGTTCTCCCTTTTGCTTTTGTCGTTTGCCGTGAAGTCTGGCCCAGAACCCAATGCTTGAACAGGGCGTTTCCGGCAGACCGATCAGGCGCGTTTGACCGCTTCGCCCTTGCAAACGGGGCGTCGCCTATGCTTGAAACGGCGCGGATCGGCGGCGACGCAGGCATCCCACAGGAGTGTAGCTCAATTGGTAGAGCACCGGTCTCCAAAACCGGGGGTCGCAGGTTCGAGCCCTGCCACTCCTGCCAGCTAAGCCCTCGATTTTGAGGGGTCCAATTCCGGCGCTTTCGGAGGCATTCTCAGCCCAAGGGTTCCCGGTACCTTGACCTTTGGCCGCAACCGAAGTACATAGCCGCACCTGCTGTCGGCCCGCTTTGACGGATATCCGGCGCGGCTTTGAATTCCCCCCGAACAATCGAGCCCGCTTGCCGGCTCATCCTTCAAAAGAGGGCTGGGCGCTAGAGGGCTGTTCGGATTCCTTAAATCTAAATTCGTCTTACGACGCGGATCACATCAACGATGGCTTTCAGCCCGTTCAAATTCCTGCAGGAAGTGCGCTCGGAGACCGCCAAGGTCACCTGGCCGACCCGCCGCGAGACGACGATCACCACCATCATGGTGTTCGTGATGGTGGCGATGGCTTGCATCTTCTTCTTCGCCTCGGATCAGATCATCCGTTATCTCGTCACCTTCTTGCTCGGGATCCACTGATGACAAGCGCCGGAACTCAAACGATGGACAAGCGCTGGTATATCGTCCACGCCTATTCGAACTTCGAAAAGAAGGTCGCGGAGTCGATCCGCGAGCAATCGAAGCAGCGCGGGCTTGACGAATTGTTCGAGCAGGTGCTGGTGCCGACGGAAAAGGTCACCGAAGTGCGCCGCGGCCGCAAGGTCGACGCCGAGCGCAAGTTTTTCCCGGGCTATGTCCTGGTCAAGATGAAGCTGACCGACGAAGCCTTCCATCTGATCAAGAATACTCCGAAGGTGACGGGCTTCCTCGGCGCGGAAAACAAGCCGATGCCGATCTCGGAAACCGAAGCGATGCGGATCCTGCACCAGGTGCAGGAAGGCGTGGAACGCCCGAAGGCGTCGGTGTCGTTCGAGATCGGCGAGAATGTGCGCGTGGCCGATGGGCCGTTCGCGTCGTTCTCAGGCGTGGTCGAGGAAATCGACGAGGCGCGTTCGCGCGTGAAGGTCGCAGTCTCGATTTTCGGCCGCGCCACGCCGGTCGAACTGGAATTCGGTCAGGTCGAGAAGATCTGATCTTATTGTCATTGCCGGGCAAAAGCGCGAAGCGCGTCTTCGCACTAGATGACCCGGCAATCGATCTGCTTCGTAACAATGCATTTTACGAAGATTGATGGATGCCCGGATCAAGTCCGGGCATGACGAACGAAGGAAGCGGCGGCGCCGCTTCGGAAGAGCCGTGGGAGGAGATGGATGATCGCCAGTCATCCGTTGAACCGCACCACGGTCCTGTGAAGTTTTCGGGCTGGTCCGGAAACAACATGAGGAGTGACATATGGCAAAGAAAGTGACCGGATACCTGAAATTGCAGGTGCCGGCCGGTGCGGCGAACCCTTCGCCCCCGATCGGACCCGCGCTTGGTCAGCGCGGCCTCAACATCATGGAATTCTGCAAGGCGTTCAACGCGCAGACGCAGAAGGAAGAAAAAAATACCCCTATCCCGGTGGTGATCACGATCTACGCCGATCGCTCGTTCACCTTCGAGATGAAGACGCCTCCGACCTCCTACTTCCTCAAGCAGGCCGCCAAAATCCAGTCCGGGTCGAAAGCCCCTGGACGCGACAAGGCCGGCAAGGTGACGAAAGCGCAGGTGCGCGAGATCGCCGAGAAGAAGATGAAGGACTTGAATTGCGACACCGTCGAGTCGGCCATGAAGATGGTCGAGGGCTCCGCCCGTTCGATGGGTCTTGAAGTTGCGGGGTAACGGGTCATGGCAATCGGAAAACGCTTGAAGAAGGCCCGCGAGGGCGTCAACCGCGAGAAACTCTATCCGATCGCGGACGCCATCAAGATGGTCAAGGAACGCGCCAAGTCGAAGTTCGACGAGACGGTCGAGATCGCGATCAATCTCGGCGTCGATCCACGTCATGCCGACCAGATGGTGCGCGGCGTGGTGACGCTGCCGAACGGCACCGGCCGCACCTTGCGCGTCGGCGTGTTCGCGCGCGGCGCCAAGGCTGAAGAGGCCAGGGCCGCCGGTGCCGACGTCGTCGGCGCCGAGGACCTGGTTGAGAAGGTGCAGGGCGGTCAGATCGACTTCGACCGCTGCATCGCGACCCCCGACATGATGCCGCTGGTCGGCCGGCTCGGTAAGGTGCTGGGACCGCGCGGCATGATGCCGAACCCGAAGATCGGCACCGTCACCATGGACGTCACCAATGCCGTGAAGGGCGCCAAGGGCGGTTCGGTCGAGTTCCGCGTCGAGAAGGCCGGCATCGTGCAGGCCGGCATCGGCAAGGCCTCGTTCTCGGAAGAGAAGCTGGTGGAGAACGTCAAGGCGCTCGCGGATGCGGTGGCCAAGGCAAAACCTGCCGGCGCCAAGGGCACCTACATCCAGCGCGTCGCGGTCTCCTCCACCATGGGGCCGGGCGTGAAGGTCGAGCCCGGAAGCCTGCACTGAGGTCGATCGCGCGCAAGAATGAGTACAAAGGCGGGACAGGGGAAACCTGTTCCGCCTTTTTGTTGAATGTTAGTTTCGATTTACTTCGTCATGCCGGGACGTCTAGCGCGAAGACGCGCTTCGCGCTTTTGCCCGGCCATGACGAGAGAGAGTAACGATGCCCGAGAAGGTTCTGGTCTATTCGCGCTTCCCCAAGGCGATGATGGTGCGCATCGGGGAGCGCTTCGAGCTGATGGACGCAGCCGGCAAGCCGCCGCATGAAGTGTTCACACCGGAACAGCTCTCCGGCATCCGCGCGATGATCACCGCCGGCGGCACGCCGCTGGGCGGGGCCATGATGGACAGTATGCCGAAGCTCGGCGCAATCGTCTGTTATGGCACCGGCTATGACGGCGTCGATCTTGCAGCCGCGGCGCAACGCGGAATCGCGGTCGGGCACAGTCCGGCGGCCAATGCGGCCGCGGTTGCCGATCTCGCGGTGACGCTGATGCTGGCGGTGACGCGCCGACTGCTGCCGGCCGACCAATATGTGCGGAGCGGCAACTGGTCGGCGGCAAAACCGTCGCCGCTGATGCGTCCGCAGCCCGGCAATCCCGGCCGCCGCGTCGGCGTCTACGGCATGGGCGAGATCGGCCGCAAGATCGCAAGCCGCCTCGCGGCGTTCGAGACTGACGTCGCCTATTTCAGCCGCAGCCGGCACGACGTGCCGTACCAATACCTGCCGAGCCTGGAAGCGCTGGCGGAATGGTGCAGCGTACTGATGATTGCGGTTCGCGCCGGCCCCGATACCCATCAGGCCGTTGACGCCAGGATTCTGCGAAAGCTCGGCAAGGACGGCTATGTCGTCAATATCTCGCGCGGCTCGGTGATCGATCAGCAGGCCTTGGTCGACGCGCTTGCGGAGCAGTCGATTGCGGGCGCCGGTCTCGACGTCTACGCGACGGAGCCGCACGCGCCGGACGCGCTGACCGGGTTTCCGAACGTCGTGCTGACCCCCCATGTCGGCGGCCATACCATCGAGTCGCACATGGCGATGCAAGACTGCGTGATCGCCAACCTGGAGGCGTTTTTCGCCGAAAAGCCGTTGCCGCACGGGGTTAAGCAAGCCTGAACCGGGGTTTTCCGACGAACTGGTCGAAATATCGGATCGGTTGGATGACGCGAATTTTGCGCTTGGCAAACGGGAAAAGACTCGTTAAACAATCGTTTCCGGACGTGCTGGCCGTTTGCTGGCACGTCTGTGCGCGCATTCCGAAAACCCGACACAATAGGAGCTCATTCCTTTCCGATCCATCCGCATGGATTGCTCGAAAGGAACGGAACCCGTCGCGTTGGAAGGAATGCGGGCAGGGGTCTTCCGGCTTGCCGGATGGCCTCGATCCTGTCCAAGACTGCAGGCGCCCGCGGCGAGACTTTTTAGTTTCCTCAACGGCTTAATCGCATGGCCTGCATAGACGGGTGAAGACCGGATTTCGCTTCGTCGCGCTTTCACGCGACGGCCAGCGGATATGGTTCGAACCTCGACACCCCGTGGCCTCTGGGCTCGGGAGGGCAGGCTTTTCAATGTCGTTCTGCCCCGCGTGTCCTGAGACCTAAGACGTCTCGAGGTCAGATTTGGGCGGGACGGCGGGTGTAACCCGGCGGTCCTGCCCTTGGGCAAAGGCCGCCAACCGGAGAGAGCTTGCTGTGGAAAGAGCGGCAAAGAAGCACACGGTCGAGGAGCTGAACGGTCTGTTCAAGACCACCAGCGTTGCGGTCGTGG
>Ga0209648_10005942_pt1 | contig 10486 bp, 11 predicted proteins | sample GraSoi2013_115cm_FD_185830 | JGI IMG/M metagenome (GOLD analysis project Ga0209648, IMG submission 185830) | Grasslands soil microbial communities from the Angelo Coastal Reserve, California, USA - Sample 9_17_2013_115cm (SPAdes) (version 2) | ecosystem: Environmental > Terrestrial > Soil >...
AGGGATTGTAGTTTGAACCGCTGATCGTTTTCAGGTCTAAGACCAAATGCCGGGAATGTTTTCACCGCACGACGGGCATTTGCCCCCGGAGGTGACTTTCATTTGCCTGATTAAATAGCCGTAACGCTCGACGAGTAATTCATCACACGACGAACAGTACGTATTCTCCCAGCGCCCGACGCGTCCCGGAAGATTTCCCGCATAGATGTAACGCAAGCCGGCTTCTCGGCCAATCTCGCAAGCACGAATCAGTTGCGCGGCGGTGGTGTTCGCGTTCTCTGTCATTCTGTAGTCCTGATGGAATGCCGTCACATGCCAGGGAATGTCAGGAGAGACAGCGGCGATGAAATCAGCCGCGCGCTTCAACTCGTCTGCAGAATCATTAAAGCCGGGGATGACCAGCGTCACGATTTCTTCCCAGAAACCACGGTCGTGAACCATCTTTACCGTGTCCAGGATGTTGTCGACGACCCCGCCGAGCTGACGATAGTTGCGGTCACTCATGGATTTCAGATCGATCTTGTAGCAGTCGGTCCACGGCCGCAGGTAATCGAGGACTTGCGGGGTAGCGTTGCCGTTGGAAATGAAAGCCGTGCGAAAACCTTCTGGCCGTGCTTTCTTGAATACCTCAACCGCCCATTCAGCGGTAATCAAGGGTTCGTTATAGCTTGACCCGACCATTGAAGCGCCGTAAGCGCGGGCCATCGCGACCAATCTTTCGGGCGTGACCAACTTCGGCGGTGACACGGCGGCGTCATCGCGCAGGGCTTGTGACGTGAGCCAGTTCTGACAATAGGCGCAATGCAAATCACAACCGAGCATGCCAAAAGTCAGCGTGTCCGAACCCGGAAGAACGTGAAAGAAAGGCTTCTTCTCAGTTGGATCGCATTGCAAAGCGGCCACGTAATTCACGGGCACACGCAGGTGTCCGCCTTCGTTAAAGCGAACTTTGCAAATGCCGCGCTTGCCTTCCTTGATCAGGCAGCGATGTCCACAGGCAAAACAGCGCAAGGCATCGTCGGGCAGATGCTCGGTCAATTCCGGCGCGCCTTCGGCCGTCATCTCGTCCAAAACTTCAGCAAGTGAAGTTGCTGTCGCGCTGAGTGGCATAACTACCTAAATCCGTTCGTGGTGGAAATTCCTATGAGGAATTATACTCCTTTCGATGCGAGAAGAAGGCGTAGCGCCCGCCAGACTTCCAAGTGACAAGACATTTGTTACTTTCATGCTAAAATTAGGTTGAGGTAACGAAATGAGTCTGGTAATCGAAGAACAAGCTCTCAAGCAGCTGCCCATCAATATTGACCCGGAAATAATGAGCGGCACACCTGTCTTCGAAGGAACGCGCGTCCCGGTGGCGGCTCTCATCGATAATCTGGCCGCTGGTGTTTCGCTGGACGAATTTCTTGAAAATTTTCCAACGGTGCATCGAGACCAGGCCCTGGCTGTTCTGAACTTTTCCAGTGAAACACTGAGGAGATTAGGTCCGTCAAGGTGAAAATCCTGCTCGACGAAGGCGTACCGAATGTTATTCAGCGACGCTTGAGCAGCCTTTCGATTTTCACCGTCGAGGAGATGGGTTGGCGAGGCGTCAAAAACGGTGCCTTGCTCGATTTGATGGCCGGCCAATTCGATACTATCGTAACTACTGATAAGAACCTACCGTTCCAACACAACCTCAAGAAGAGAAAAATCTCGGCTATTATTCTTCCAACGAATCAGATTCCGGCAGTAATCGAATTGCTCCCTCAGATCGAGGCAGCGTTAACCAAGATTACTCCTGGCGAGTTCCATAAACTAGAAATCCCTCTTTAGAATGTTGTCCATGATCATCGAAGAAATCACCGTCACTGCGTTTCAACAACATACCCGCATCGTGGGCTGTGAAAAGACCAAACGCGCCATCTGCATCGATCCAGGCGACGGGTCTGGGGATATCGTCCGCGCGATCGACAAACATGGCTTCGAATTGCAGGCCATTGCCTGTACGCACGCCCATCTGGATCACATTGGCGGCGTGGCGGCGCTAAAGAAGCGCAAACCGGAAGCGAAGATCATGATCCATCCGGCCGATGAGTTCATTTATGACGCACTGCCCACTCAACCAGCCTGGATTGGTATTCCGCGCTCTCAATGGGCCGAATTTGGATTCGATTTTGAGCGGCCGCCAAAAGCCGAGGGCCATTGGAGTGACGGACAGATTTACGAGGTTGGCGAGTTGAGTTTTAAGGTCATTCATTGCCCGGGTCACACGCCGGGGCACGTGGTGCTGTTCGAGCCAAACGAAAGAAAAGTCTTTGTGGGTGACTGTTTGTTCGCAGGTTCGATTGGCAGAACAGATCTACCTGGCGGTTCGACCGAGCAATTGATGGACTCGCTGTTTACAAAGATTTTGCCGCTCGGTGACGATGTGAAAGTTTATTCCGGCCACGGACCGACCACTACCATCGGTCAGGAGCGCCTTACCAATCCGTTTCTGACCGGTGCGTACTCAATCGGAAAAGGCGGAAGGTTCTAGCTGCAACAACCATGCGACAAATTGCTTATGCCCTCTTCCTCTGGGAGAGGGTTAGGGTGAGGGCTTATGAAGCGAGGGCTTCTTAATTATGTCGTCAGCACCTCGCCCTCACCCCGGCCTCTCGTCCAGACGGAGAGAGAGAGAAACCTATTTCTCGACGATGTCCTTTTTTTGTGTACCCACAAAGGCCATCAGTTCGTCTTTCTCAGCCTGAGGCACTTTATACTTATCAAGCGCCGCAACCAGATGTTTGGCGGCGGCGTCCCAATCCGCTTCCGTAATTCCGAGGCCCGTATGCGTGGTCTTCATGTCGCGGCCCATGTAAACGCACGGCCCGCCCGCCGCGACGCAAAATTGATCTAGGATATGCTGGCGCAAGCGCTTCTTTGAGTCAGTGCTGAACCCCGCGAAGAACCTCTCAAAGCGCTTGTCGGTGGCCAGCCGGGTAATGAAATCGTCAACCACCAGGGCGATGGCGTCGTATCCGCCCAGGCGCGTGTAAAGCGATTTCTTCTCCTGGGCCATGTTGACACCGCCGGCCATTGAAGCCTGCGTCGTCGCCTGCGGCGCTTGCGCCGAGGCGGCCACGGCCAAAATACTCATCAAAGAAAAAACCAAAGCAATTCTCTTAAACATTACTGAACTCTCCTCCTTTGAGCGAACGGCCCAGGGCCATTCGAAGTTTGAAGTGTCAGGTCAGGAAGGGCCTGTTGCGAAAACTTGCCCTTGCTGACGCGCGGGCTTCTGACACGCTCTGATCTCGGAACTTTGAGACTGCACGACTGACTCTATTTACGAATAGGGATCGATTTCGGATTTATGCGGCGGCCAGTTATCAACTTGCGCCACAACTACGAACTCGAGCTGCTGAGATAGGTGGCGCCCGTCGGCACGGCGGATCCGCGTTTTGGCTCGAGCGTGATCGCGATTACCGCGTTCTCTCGGGCTTCCATCGGAACATGATCGGATATCATCGCGTGCCCGGCGGCATCGACCGTGAACATCTTACCCGGCATCGGCGAGTGGCCTTTAGGGATAAACCAAACCTCGTACGCCATGTCAGCCGGAGGCGCCGGAAGGCCTTCAGTCAAGAGCACGGATCGTCCCGTTTCTCGATCAAAGACAAAAGTAGCACGCGCGTTTTTTGCGGTTTGGCTTCCGGCCAGTTCCATTTTTTTCATGCCGGGCGAACTCAACAGCGCCAGCGCTTCGCGTTGCCGAGCCAGCACCTCGCGATCACGAAGAAGTTCACGTTGCTGAGTATTAATCTGACGTGAAAGCTGGGCCATCTCTCGGCGTGATCTGACGTCGCGCCGCCAAAATACAATCACGCCGATAAGCAAAGCCACGAAGGCGAGAGCGGCTGCCAACCTCAGTACAGTCGGCCACCGAGTAGCTACTGCGCGCGGCCTCAAAGGCACCATCTTCGCGGAAGTCCTGGCCACCGGCTGACCGCCCGGGGATTCGTTGCGCGCATCCTTCAAGATTCGCTCGCGAACTTCGGCACGCGGTTCAGCGGGTGTCGACGCATGCGCAAGCAACGCCGCGGCCTCGCGCAACCCGGCCAACTCAGCACTACACGCGGCGCACGTGTTGAGATGCGTTTCGAGTGCGCGCGCTTCTGATGCGTCCAGCGCATCCAGCGCGTACAACGCCAGCAGTTCCTGATATTCCTGGTGTTCCATCAATTCAAACCGCGCGATCTCTCGCCCAGCAACTCTCGCAATCTCATTAATCCCGAACGCATTCGCGTCTTGACTGTTCCCAGCGGATCGCCCAGCCGCGCCGCAATTTCAGTTTGTGTCAGGCCTTCAAAGTAAGCCAGCAGCAGCGTTCTTCTCTGTTCGTCCGGTAGTTCGGCCAGCGCTTGCCGCACGCTTGTTCCCTGTTCTGACTTCAGGGCATCTTCAGCGGCGTCACCGACGTCATCGCGCGGGGATTGCGCAACTTCATTGGCTAATCTCGCGCGCGCTCCGACGGCCCGCAGACGATCGAGGGCCCGACTGCGCGCGATTGTGACCAGCCAGGTGAACGCGCGCCCGCGCGATTCGTCAAAGTCCGCAGCCCGGCGCCAAACCTGCAAAAACGCCTCCTGCAGGCAATCCTCGGCCTCCTGCCGGTCATGCAATATACGAAGGATTAGCCCGAAGAGGATTAATCGGTGCCGATCATAGATAGCCGCGAGTGCGGTTTCATCGCCACGCGAGACCGCGCGCAACAGATCGTTGTCGGAAATTTGTGAAGCTTCGGCTTGCAAGCGCGCGGAGCTTTTCAGCTCTCGGTTTAATGTGGCGCGACGACGGCCGGACTCAACCTGATAGACGCCCCGTCGCGGTTAGTGCGCACCCGAATTCTGCGATGGCTGGTGCTGTTTGCATTCGAGGCGTAAGTAATCGTGTAAGCGGTGCGCATCTGTGCTACCACATCGTCGTAAGCTTTCTGTAAATCTTCCAGCCGCTTGATTGAATAAAAAACACCGCCGGACGCACTCGCGAGTTTTTGTCCTTCTTCCTCCGCCCGCGTCGTAATTGTCAGATAGCGAGTGCGCATGGGATCGACGGTAATCGACGGCCGGGGCACGCTCGATTCCGGAATCAGACCCGAGGGGACGTAAAGCGGATAGATCAACGCGCCCGATTCACTCGTCGCTTCCAGAATCGCCGGAAAGGGCACGAATGACTTGTTGTCGTCGCCATCAGACAAGATCACGATCGCTGTGCGCTCTCCACGCAAAGGTTTCAGCGTGTCGACCAGCGTGTAGGCAATCGCGTCGTACAGCGAGGTCGCGCCGCCGGCGTCAATCTCGTCCAGCTTTTTCGAGAGCAGGCTGCGGTGGGTTGAAAATCCCGAAATCACCTGAATATCGTCGCGAAAGCTGATAATGGAAATACGATCCTGCGGGCTGGCCGTGTTGAGAAAATCGCGCGCCGCTTTGCGAATGAAGTCGATTCGCTCTTCCACGCTGCCGGAGACATCGAGCAACAGGACGAGATTAAAAGGTTCCGAGGTGGGCGTCACGTTCACGATTTTGCGTTCGCTGCCATCTTCGTAAACCAAAAAGTCTGAAACCCGCATGTCGTGAATGGCCCGTCCATTTCGATCTGTGACGCTGGCGTTCACGCGCATCAATTGAGGCGAGACTTCAGTCGCAATTTCGCCGGGTGGACGCAACGTGACCAGCGACGGTTCGTTGCGGGGCGGCGGCAGGGTCCTGGCAAAATCCCCAAACATGCGCGGACTGACTTTGCGAATCGCATCCATCAGCGGGCCATCGCCGCTGCGAACAATAGCTCGCGCGGCCTCTGTCAGCGGCCGCTCACGCAAATCATTTGGCGCCATGCTGGGATCGACATTCAGCAAGATGACGCCGCGCTGCGTCGTGAAATTCAACTGCACCAGCTCCTGCTTCTTCGGCCGATCCGGAGAAGGAGCCGGATTCTGAGTGCCGTCGTTCTGCCCGCCGTTGGTCTCCGCAGTTGCGTCGGGCTGCTGCTCTTTTTTCTTCTGCTTCCGTTTTTTTGCGTCTGGGCCTGCGGTGCCTGAAATTGAAAACGCTCCCGCGCGGCCTTCTTTGACTCGCGGCAGTTCGATATCGCTCAAGTAACGCGGCCGCGAAGATTGCCAGAGAAACTTAAACTTGAGCGCTTCGACGGGCACGTCGGCATGAATCGTTCCCGTGTCGGTGAGGACGTCGGCGACTTCAAAATCTCCGACGATATCCACCATGCCGGTGGCACTTTCGACCTTTACGCGGGCGCGTGCCGGCACATGGATCACCAGGTCGATGCGATCCTGTGGGCGCCGCGCGCGTACGGTAATCTCGCTGCCCGATACTATGACGTCGCTCGGCTCAACTGCCGCGCCCGCAGAAGTTGCCAGCAGGGTTGATTTGTCTTTCTCACTGTTTGAGGCTATGACCGACACCCGGCCGTTAGGGTTTCGGATAGTTAAGAGTGCTTTGCCGCTCGCGGACAACTCTTTTTCATAGCTCTGGGCCGAGGACTGAGCGGGCAAAAAAGAAATCAACAGACAAGCTATGACGATTAGCGGTGCCGGTCGAAAGATTGGGCCGGAAACATTCCGAACGGAAGTCGAACTATAATGCATGGCGACTGATCTTGCCTGTCCCTTAAGGCACTGGTCAAGTTAACGAGAGTTCTTGACGGTCTCATTAGCACCTCGCTTTAGCGAGGTGTCGTGAAGGAAGGTAACAACGTTTAGCCGTTTCAACGGCTTCGAAACCATTGAAATGGTAATAATATACTTCACAACTCCACTGGACAAGTGTAAGATCGGGGCGGTGTGACAGGCTAAAAAATTAGGCGACGGCTTTCCGTCGGGTTGGCTTCTTAGTACGTGCGCGTTTCTGCTTCGCCTCTGCCTTCAGAACATCTTCTTTTGAGACTGTGAAGATATGACGAACGGCATTATCTAATCGCTTCCACGGCGTTTTGCCTTCGACCTTTGGCGCTGGCTCTGGTTTCATAGGTGGAGTCTATCATTCTCGCTGCTACATGAGAAATAAATTCAGGCTCCGTTAGTGTGTTGCTAATTTTTTGGTTTGTGCATTTCAGTCCACAAATTGATTAGCTTTTCCCGTGGCTCATATTGATCCTCGTCAGGGTCTACATCAGCTTGATACGTGAGATACCCCTCTTTAACCAGCATTGTCAGTGTCTGGCGAACAATGAACCTACTCGGCACTTTTCGCACCGAACCTCGAAGGTAATAACACGCCCAATTATCAATGCTCTCAAAAACACGCCGTCGATCTGCCATAATCACGGTTATCACGGCAACGGCTGTCCGGCTTAGTCTGCTTATTGTTTTCCTTAACCGTGCTTCCTCGCGTTCGCGGTCGGTCTCTGCCTGTGTTTGTTTTTTCTTACGCCTATCTTCCTGCTTACGCCACTGCCCCACATGCGCGTCGCACGCTACCTTGTCAGCTCTGCCAGCCCAAAATAGACGCCTGCAAATTGGGATTGGGCACTCTCGGATTAAGTCAACCATGGCGGGCAAATCGATTTCAGCTAGGGCGAGGGCTAGGTCGTTGCGCACGGCGACGGTGCAGTCAGTGAGATTTATTGTGACCTCACTCGGGAACTTCACTGCGAAGGTTTCCGGGCCTTTATTCTGCCTTTTAGCTTGGAAAGCTTTCAGAATTTGTCTAAGCGGGTGCGGATCACTCGCTGGCAGGGCGTTCTCGCGCTTTATCAGCCTTTGCAAACGCAAAGGACATTGTTTAGGTGGCATGTCACGTTTTCACGGCTCAAAAACGCCGATATCGGTGCTATAAACGAGACAAGGCACTTAATAATAGGCTTATGCGCGGTTCATTGTCCAGAAAATGAGAGCGCATCGGCGTATAGCACCCGCCGCGATTACAATTAAGCCGACTCGCTTAGCGAGTTCAACCAGACAGTCGATTACTTGGAGGTGCTACCAGGGATCGGCTGTTTCGGTTTTACGGAGGCGACCACCCTCGGCGTCACCAAAGAAAGGGCACGAGCTAAAGTAATCCACAAAGGGATGCTAGTTAGAAAGGAAATCTAGACGGAAAACAGAAAAGCCGGGTTCACGGCCCGGCTCTCTGCAAAACAAAACCTATGGATGTCAAAAACACTGCCCAAAGGCAGCGGGGTCAAACTGTCCGCATCATAACCGATATCCCGGTTCTTGTGCAAACTCCGGACACAGTCACCGCGAGGGGCGAAGCAAGCCGATTTCGCTTCGCCTAGGTAACTACACGTTTACGCTGAGCCTTACCGATTCTGGTCTGCCCGTAGTCAGGATCGACAAGCCGCCATAGCTACCTATGACGGCCCTTAGTCTTGCCTCTGCCTTGTCTTTTGCGCCGTAGCCTTACGCTGGTTGGCGGGAGTTGTCTTTACCTGTCACCTGTGCGAAGGTCAGGCGCTTTCCGATGATTGCGCGTGATGCTATCTCGAATCGCTGGCCGTCTGTCAGTGTGCGGTTGTTGAATCGGAATGATTGTTCATCAAGGTAGCGGAACAAGTGAAAAGGCTCTACCGAAACGTAGGTGCCGCCAAGTGTCCGCTTTAGCAGACTCCAAAAGTTTTCGACGCCGTTCGTATGAATCTGGCCGTCAACATACTTCTCAGCGTGGTTGATGACTTGGTGGATATATTCGCGGTCGAGTTCGTTGTATGAGCGAAGCGCGTCAGTGTAAACCGTAGAGCCAGATTCGACGTGCTTAGCGACTCCACCGTGAAGTGATCGGCGCTTCGTGTCTGCAACTACCATTGTTCTGATTTGCCCATGACGCTCAAGCAATCCCATCACGGCCACCTTGCCGATGTTCTGGTTGCGTCCGGTGCGCGGCGTAGCAAACTCAGCCACACGCTTCGCCAGCTTCGTGCGGTGCATATTGCGGGCCTTGCCGCCAATGTAAGTTTCGTCAGCCTCTACGTGGCCCGTTAGCTTTTCGGATGACTCCATGCCCAGAGCAAGGCGTACACGATGGCTCAAAAACCACGCGCTTTTTTGCGTCACGCCGATGGCTCTGTGAATCTCGTATGAGCTAATGCCGTTCTTGCAGTTTACAACCAGCCACATGACCGCTAACCACTTGTCCAAGCCAATCGGCGAATCCTCAAAAATAGTGCCGGTCTTTAGGGTAAACTGTCTGCGCTCATGGTGAGAGGCACACTGCCAGCGGTTATACTTCGGTTGCTCTGTCACGCTCTCGCTGCCACAGGTCGGGCAAGTGACACCGTTAGGCCAGCGACGGGCAACTAGGTAGTCGCGGCAATTGTCACGGTTCGAGAAGTAAACGATGGCTTCCTGAAGTGTCTTAGGTTCCTTGTTCATGGTGAGGCCATTGTCTCACGAACCGAGTGGAGTTGTCAAGTATATTATTACCATTGAAATGGTTTTCCAGGATCTCAGTTGCCTGATCACCTCGCTGAAGCGAGGTGCTACTGAGACGTAAACTCGACAGCGCCCCCCGCCTCAAAACCGATTTCTGCTAGAATATCGCCCGAAAACTTCGCATGACCGATCGCCAGTTCAATTCGTTTTCCGACTTCTGGCCTTTTTACCTGGGCGAGCACAGCAAGCCGGCAACGCGCTTGCTGCATTGCCTTGGCACGCTGGCGGCGATTGCCAGTGTGATCGCGCTCGTCGCGATTGGAAAATGGTGGCTGTTCCCCCTGGCGCTGGTTCCGGGGTACGCGTTCGCCTGGGCGGCCCACTTCTTTGTCGAGAAAAATCGGCCCGCGACGTTTCGGTATCCGCTGTGGTCGTTCATGGGTGATTGGAAAATGCTGGCGCTGATGCTGACCGGCAGGCTGAGGTGATGCCGAGAGCGCGATGTGTCAGAAGCCCGACCGTCAGGGAGGGCTAGAATCGCGATGGGCATCTGCGGCCAAACTAAATTTGTTATTAGTTGCCCTCCCTAACGGTCGGGCTTCTGACACCATGAGAGAGACCAAGTCCCAACGCAAGGAACGCACTGAACAGATTATCAAGCTGCTCAAGCGCGCCCACCCCGACGCGCATTGCGCGCTGAATCACTCGAACGCTTTTGAACTACTGATCGCGACAATCCTTTCGGCGCAGTGCACCGACGAGCGTGTCAACATTGTCACCGCCGATCTGTTTCGCAAGTACCGTAAACCGGAAGACTACTTGAAAGTCCCGGCAACTGAATTGCAGCAGGACGTTCGCACGACGGGCTTCTTTCGCAACAAAACAAAATCGATTCAGGGCGCCTGTCGGATGCTCGTCGAGGATTTCAATGGCCAGGTTCCGAAAACCATGGAAGAGCTTTTGCAGCTTCCTGGTGTCGCGCGCAAGACGGCGAACGTCGTGCTCGGAGTAGCTTATGGCATCGCCGCCGGCATTGTGGTTGACACGCACGTCAGCCGTTTGTCCCAGCGTCTTGGCCTCACCAAAAACAAGGACGCCGGCAAGATCGAACAGGACTTAATGGAGTTGGTGCCGCGC
>Ga0209648_10005943_pt1 | contig 10486 bp, 4 predicted proteins | sample GraSoi2013_115cm_FD_185830 | JGI IMG/M metagenome (GOLD analysis project Ga0209648, IMG submission 185830) | Grasslands soil microbial communities from the Angelo Coastal Reserve, California, USA - Sample 9_17_2013_115cm (SPAdes) (version 2) | ecosystem: Environmental > Terrestrial > Soil >...
GTGGGCGTCATCACCTACAAGATCGCGGCCCACGCCGCCGACCTCGCCAAGGGCCATCCCGCGGCGCGGCTGCGCGACGATGCGCTTTCCAAGGCGCGCTTCGATTTCCGCTGGCGCGATCAGTTCAACCTCTCGCTCGACCCGGCGACGGCCGAGAAGTTCCACGACGAGACGATGCCCAAGGAGGCGCACAAGACGGCGCATTTCTGCTCGATGTGCGGGCCGAAATTCTGCTCCATGCGCATCACCCAGGACATTCGCGAATACGCCAAGAAGGGCATGGACGAGATGAGCGAAAAGTTCCGCGCCGGCGGCAACCAGCTCTACGTGCCGGACAAGGCTGCAGACTGAAGGCTGTCATCCCGAGCGCAGCGAGGGACCTTTCAGGCACAGTAAAGGTCCCTCGCTTCCGCTCGGGATGACAGCCGTCGCTTATCGACGCGATCCTTTCCAGGTCAGCTCGTAGTTCAGGATCAGGCGATACTCCTCGATCGACGTCAGCGTGCCATTGAGGAACTGGTCGACATAGGCGGCGCGCGCCCGCAGCTGGAGCGGTTTTAGCCAGTCGGGCGCCGTCCGCGCCGCCATCTGATAGATCAGGTCGAAATCGTATTCGTTGATGCGGGCGAGGGCCGCGCCGTTGGCGGGATTGAGGGCGTTGTCGCCCAAGGTGGCCGATCCGGTGAAGAGAAGGCCGGGAAGCCCGATGCCGGCGAAATCGTAGATCATCCCGACCTGCCAGGCGCGCTCGCCGGCCCGGTCGAAATCCTTGGTGATCTGCTTGGTGTAACCGATCCATTGGCCGTAAGGCGCGCGGTATGCCGCGGCACTGCCGGTCTGGGTGAACACGCCCCACAGCGTCGCCGGTCCCCACATCAGATCCACGCGCGCCCCGGCCGCGAAGGTGCTGACCGCGGTGCCGGTCAGCAGGTTCAATCCGTTGCTTCCCTGCACCATGAACTGGCTGCCCAACCGCACCTGGAACGCCTCGGTGATGGGCAGGGTCTTTGCGATGTCGGCGTAGCTCGAGGTAAGGATGTCGGGCACGTGGTAGACCGACGCGCGCAGCCGGAGATCGTCGATCGAGCCGTATTTGAGGCTGGCCAGCGCCATGCCTGCATTGACGTTGAGCGCTCCGGCGCGCTCCGCCATGTTGATGAAGGTCGGTAATTCCTTGGGCTTGATCGCGGCGACGTAGCCCGCGAAGTAATTGACCGGACCGATCACCCCCCGCAGCGCATAGGCCTCGAAGAGGAGGGGGACCATGCGGTCGTCGTTGGGGTTCACTTCCAGCTCGTCGATCATTTGACGATAGCCGGTGAAGACTTGGTCCTTTGCCCTGATCGACGCGTAGGCTTGGCCGAGGACGAAGAAGCCGTATTGGCCGGGCTTCAGCAGCTGCGTGCCGTCGTTTTCCGGGGGCGCCCACAGGGGCTGCGTGGTGTAGCCCACGGCGCCTATCTGAAAGGCGTCGTAGAACCAGCCGGTTTGCAAGCCGACCCAGCCGCCGCCCGCCCATGCCGCGTTGTTGTTGGGCGTCGGGTTGGTGCGGTCGAGATAGTAGCTGCGGAAATGCATGGTCGCCGTCGCATCGTCATCCAGGAAGCGACGCAGCGCCGGGCCCAGCCCCTGGCCGTAGCCGGGCGGGACAGACAGACCCACCAGGGCCGCCAATGGCCCTGCCAAGCGCGCCGCCAAACGGCAGATCCCTCGTGCTCGCAGACCGCTGCCCACCGCCGTCAGGATCCCTCTCCCCAACCCCTCCAAACGATAGGCCCGAGCGGTTACCAAATTGCTGAACAGCCGAGTTTTTTGGCGACCTTTTGCCTCTGGCGCGCGTTAAGCACACTGGCAGGAGGTGATGCCTTGCGCCGGTCCGACCGCTGGGGGAGACTCCACCGCTTCGGCCCGTATGACTAGGAAACGGGCTTCACTTGGGGGCAGATCGGACGATGAAAAGACTGCGGACCCTGCTTGGGATCGGCTTGGGGCTTGCTGTAGTGGCGGGCGCCGGCTGGTATATTTCGCAAACCGGAACTGCCACGACGACGCAGGCCGCGCGGCAGGGCCGTTTTGCGGCAGGTGCCGCGACTCCGGTTGGTATGGCCGCCGCCGCCAAGGGCGACATTCCGGTGGTGGTGCGCGCGCTGGGAACGGTGACGGCGCTCAACACCGTCAACGTCAAGACCCAGATCACCGGCCAGCTCATCAAGGTCGAGTTCAAGGAAGGCCAGATGGTCAAGCAGGGCGACCTGCTGGCCGTGGTCGATCCCCGGCCCTATGACGTGGCACTTCAGCAGTCGATCGGCACGATGCAGAAGGACGAGGCGCTGCTGAAGAATGCCCAGACCGACCTCGAGCGCTACAAGAAGCTGGTCGCCCAGGATTCGATCGCCCGGCAGCAATACGACACGCAGATCTCCCTCGTCCGCCAGTACGAAGCGGCCCTGGTGGTCGATCAGGCCCAGGTCGACGCCGCCAAGCTCAACGTCACCTACACCAAGATCCTGGCGCCGCTCACCGGCCGCATCGGCCTTCGCCTGGTCGACCAGGGCAACTACGTGACGATGGCCGACGCGACCAGCATCTGCATCATCATCCAGGTGCAACCGATCTCGGTGCTCTTCACCATCCCCGAAGACACGCTGCCGCAGGTCCGCGCGCGTCTGAAGGCAGGCGCCGCGCTTGAAGCGCGGGTGCTCGATCGGGCGCAGAAGACCGAGCTCGGCGTCGGCAAGCTCGACACGACCGACAACGTCATCGACACCACGACCGGCACGGTCAAGCTGCGCGCCATTTTCGACAACAAGGACGAGAGCCTGTTTCCCAACCAGTTCGTCAACGTCCGGCTGCTGGTCGACACGGTCAAGGACGCCACGGTGGTGCCGGTTGCCGCCATCCAGCGCGGCCAGCCCGGTACCTACGTCTATCTCGTCAAGGCCGACGACACCGTCGCGATCAAGGTCGTCACGCTGGGCGTGACCGACGGCGAGAAGGTGCAGATCACGGGCGGCCTGGAGGTCGGCGACGAGGTCGTCATCGACGGCACGGATCGGCTGCGCGACGGCGCCAAGATCCGCCGGCCGAGCGCCAACCCGCGCGCGACGTCCGGCCCGCCGGTCGCGGCCGCGCCGCCCGACGCCGCCCCACCGGCCAGCGCCGTCGCACCGGCCAACGCCGCCCAGCCGCAGGGTCAGCGACGCCAGGGGAACGGCAACGGCGGAGGCGCCGGCCGGCCCGCCCAGACCAACCAGTAACACCGGCCGCGACATGAACCCGTCGCGGATTTTCATCGAGCGGCCTGTCGCCACCTCGCTGCTGATGGTGGCGATCATCCTGGTGGGCGTGATCGCCTATAGATTCCTGCCCCTGTCGGCCCTGCCGCAGGTCGACTACCCGACCATCCGGGTGCTGACGCTCTATCCCGGCGCCAGCCCCGAGGTCATGACCTCGTCGGTCACGGCGCCGCTCGAGCGCCAGTTCGGCCAGATGCCCGGCCTCAACCAGATGACGTCGACCAGCTCGGCCGGCGCCTCGTCGATCACGCTGCAGTTCGACCTCAAGCTCGGCCTCGACGTGGCCGAACAGCAGGTCCAGGCGGCCATCAATGCCGCCGGCAACCTGCTGCCGTCCGATCTACCCTCGCCGCCGGTCTACGCCAAGGTTAACCCCGCCGACGCGCCCGTCCTCACACTCGCCGTCACCTCCAAATCGGAGCCGCTCACCAAGGTCCACGACATCGTGGATACGCGGCTCGCCCAGAAGATTTCCCAGCTTCCCGGCGTCGGGCTCGTCAGCCTCGAGGGCGGCCAGAAGCCCGGCGTGCGGATCCGCGCCAATCCGACGGCGCTCGCCGCCTACGGGCTGAATGTCGACGACCTCCGAACCACGATCTCCAACGCCAACGTCAACACGCCCAAGGGCAATTTCGACGGCCCGGCGCGCTCCTACACCATCAACGCCAACGACCAGGTCACTGACCCCGCCACCTTCCGCGACATCGTCGTCGCCTATCGCAACGGCGCGCCTGTGCGGGTGTCCGACGTGGCGACCGTCGCCGAGGCGCAGGAGAACAACCGGCTCGCCGCGTGGGCCAACTCGACACAGGCGGTGATCGTGAACGTCCAGCGCCAGCCCGGCGCCAACGTCATCGCCGTCGTCGACAGCATCAAGGCGCTGCTGCCGCAGCTGCGCGAGACCCTGCCGCCTTCGCTCGACGTGAATATCCTCACCGACCGCACGCTCACCATCCGCGCCTCGGTGCACGACGTGCAGGTCGAGCTCACCTTTGCCGTCGTCCTGGTCGTTGGCGTGATCTTCCTCTTCCTCGGCGACTGGCGCGCCACGCTGATCCCCAGCCTGTCGGTGCCGCTGTCGCTGATCGGCACCCTGGCGGCGATGTATCTCGCGGGCTTCAGCCTCAACAACCTGTCGATCATGGCGCTCACCATCGCCACCGGGTTCGTGGTCGACGACGCCATCGTCATGATCGAGAACATCGCGCGCTACATCGAGCGCGGCGACGATCCCAAGGAAGCAGCGCTCGAAGGCTCGGGCCAGATCGCCTTCACGGTCGTGTCGCTCACGGTGTCGCTGATCGCGGTGCTGATCCCGCTCTTGTTCATGAGCGACGTCGTCGGCCGCCTGTTCAGCGAATTCGCGGTCACGCTCTCCGTCACCATCCTGATCTCGGCGGTGGTCTCGCTCACCCTGGTGCCGATGCTGTGCGCGCAGCTCCTGCGCCGTCGGTCGGGCCATGCGGCAGCGGGCGAACCGCAGGCACATCTCGAGGCCGAGGCGCTGGGCGCCCGCTGGTTCGGGCATATGATTTCGTTCTACGACCGCTGCCTGATCGTGGTGTTCCGCCACCAGCCGCTGACGTTGCTGATCGCGGTCGGCACCATCGTGCTGACCGTCGTGCTTTATATCGTGATCCCCAAGGGCTTCTTCCCCGTGCAGGATACCGGCCTGATCCAGGCCGTCACGGAGGCGCCGCAAAGCGTTTCCTTCGAGGCGATGAGCGAGCGTCAGCGCGCGCTCGCCGATGCCATCCTGGGCGATCCCGATGTCGCGAGCCTGACCTCCTTCGTGGGCGTCGACGGCACCAACCCGACGCTGAACTCGGGCCGCATGCTGATCAACCTCAAGCCGCGCGACTCGCGCGACACGACGGCCAGCCAGGTCATCAGGCGCCTGCAGCGCGAGACCGCGAGCGTACAGGGCATCACGCTCTATATGCAGCCGGCGCAGGACCTCACCATCGATTCGACGGTGAGCCGCACGCAGTACCAGTTCGTGCTGGAGAGCGCCAAGCCCGACGATTTCGACATCTGGATCCCGCGCCTGGTCGACCGCTTGCAGAAGGTGCCGCAGATCGCCGATGTGACGAGCGACCTCGAGGGCAAAGGGCTTTCGCTGTTCATCAAGATCGACCGGGACGCCGCCGCGCGCTTCGGCATCACCGCCGCCACGGTCGATAACGTGCTCTACGATGCGTTCGGACAGCGCATCGTGTCGACGGTCTATACCCAGTCGAATCAGTACCGTGTCATCTACGAGGTCGAGCCGTCGATGGCCCGCTCCATCGATTCGCTTGCCAATCTTTACCTGCCGGGTTCCAACAGCAAGCAGGTGCCGCTGTCGGCCATCGCCACGTTCGAGGAACGCTCGGCGCCGCTTCGGATCGACCGCTTGGGGCAGTTCCCCGCGACCACCATCTCGTTCAACCTGGCGCAGGGCGCCTCGCTCGGCCAGGCGGTCGACGCCATCACCGCCGCGCAGCGCGAGATCGGCCTGCCGGCCTCGCTCACGACGCACTTCCAGGGTGCCGCACTCGCCTTCCAGAAGTCGCTCGACAGCCAGCTGCTGCTGATCCTGGCCGCCATCGTCACGGTCTATATCGTGCTGGGCGTGCTCTACGAGAGCTACATCCACCCGGTCACGATCTTGTCGACCCTGCCGTCCGCCGGCATCGGCGCCTTGCTCGCCTTGATGATCGCCGGCGACGATCTCGACGTCGTCGCCATCATCGGCATCGTGCTGCTGATCGGCATCGTCAAGAAGAATGCGATTATGATGATCGACTTCGCCCTCGAGGCCGAACGCCACGAGGGCAAGGCGCCGCAGGAGGCGATTCATCAGGCCTGCCTGCTGCGCTTCCGGCCGATCCTGATGACCACCGTCGCGGCCCTCGTCGGCGCGCTGCCGCTCATGGTGGGCAGCGGCACCGGCTCGGAGCTGCGCCATCCGCTCGGCCTCACCATCGTCGGCGGCCTGATCGTGAGCCAGGTGCTGACGCTCTTCACCACCCCCGTGATCTACCTTGCCTTCGACCGGCTGGGCCGGCGGCTGCGCGGTGTGCCGCTCGATACGCCGCTCTATCCCGCTCGCGTTGGGCCCGCCCGCGTTGGGCCCGCGCGCGGCGACGCCGGCGAAAGACCTCTGCCGTGAACCTGTCGGCGCCCTTCATCGCCCGGCCCGTCGCCACGACGCTGCTGACCATCGGGTTGGCGCTCGCCGGCATGATGGCCTTCCTGAAGCTGCCGGTATCGCCGCTGCCCAAGGTCGACTACCCGACGATTCAGGTCCAGGCCAGCCTGCCGGGCGCCTCGCCGGAAACGGTTGCCAGCAGCCTCACGACGCCGCTCGAACGGGCGCTCGGCGCGATCGCGGGCGTCACCGAGATGACCTCCCAGAGCACGGTCGGCAATTCCCGCATCACGCTGCAGTTCGACCTGTCGCGCAGCATCGACGGGGCGGCGCGCGACGTGCAGGCCGCCATCAATGCCGCGCGGATGGACATGCCGGGCGACCTGCCCGCCAACCCGCAATATCGCAAGCTCAACCCCGCCGACGCGCCAGTCCTGGTCCTGGCGCTGACCTCCGACACGCTGGGCCAGGGCCGCCTCTACGACGCCGCGTCCAACGTCCTGCAGCAGAAGCTGAGCCAGGTGAATGGCGTTGGCCAGGTGGTGCTGGGCGGCAGCTCGCTGCCGGCCGTGCGGATCGAGATCAATCCGACGAGCTTGTCGAAGTATGGCGTCGGCCTGGAAAGCGTTCGGGCGGCTATCGCGGCCGCCAATGCCAATTCACCCAAGGGCGCGCTCGAGGTCGGCGACCGGCGCTATCAGCTCTACTCCAACGACCAGGCGCGCACCGTCGACGAGTACCGCCCGCTGATCATCGCCTGGCGCAACGGTTCGCCAGTACGCCTGTCGGACGTGGCCGAGGTCATCGATGCGACCGAGAACATCCGCAACGAGGGACAGGCCAACGGCAAGCGCTCGGTGCTGGTGATCATCTACCTGCAGCCCAATGCCAACGTCATCGAGACGGTGGACCAGATCAAGGCGCTGCTGCCCGAGCTGCAAGCGGCGCTGCCCAACGACGTCGATGTGCAGACGGTAGCCGACCGCACGACGACCATTCGCGCCTCGCTCCGGGAGGTCGAGCACGCGCTGATGGCCAGCATCATCCTGGTCGTTCTGGTGACCTTCGCCTTCCTGCGCTCGGTGCGTGCCGGCTTCGTCGCCTCGGTCGTGGTGCCGGTGTCGCTGATCGGCACGTTCGGCGGCATGTACCTGCTGGGCTTCAGCCTCAACAACCTGTCGCTGATGGCGATGGCGATCGCCGCCGGCTTCGTGGTCGACGACGCCATCATCGTGCTCGAGAACATCTCGCGGCATATCGAGGCGGGCATGTCGAGGATCGAGGCGGCGCTGCAGGGCGCCCGCGAGGTCGGCTTCACCGTCGTCTCGATGAGCCTGTCGCTGATCGCGGTGTTCATTCCCATCCTGCTGATGGGCGGCATCGTCGGCCGCCTGTTCCGCGAATTCGCGGTCACGCTCACGATCGCCATCCTGATCTCGATGGTCGTGTCGCTCACCACGACGCCCATGCTATGCGCCTTTGTGCTGCGGCCCCACAGCACGCGGCCGCCCGGATGGTTCTTTCGCGCCAGCGAACGCGGCTTCAACGCGATCCAGAGCTTCTACGGCCGCAGCCTTGGCGTGGTGTTGCGTCATCCGTTGGCGACGATGTTCGTCTTCCTGGCGACCGTGCTCCTCAACGTCTATCTCTACGTGACGATCCCCAAGGGCTTCTTTCCGCAGCAGGACACCGGGCGCATCGTCGCCGGCATCCGCGCCGACCAGAGCATCTCGTTCCAGGCGATGCGCCAGAAATTCCGGCAATTCATGCGGATCGTCCGCGAGGATCCGGATATCGCCAGCGTGGCCGGCTTCACCGGCGGCTTCTCGACCAACTCGGGCTTCATGTTCGCAACCCTGAAGCCGCTCGGCGAGCGCACGCTGTCGGCCGACCAGGTGATCGCCCGGCTGCGTCCGCAGCTCGCCCAGGTGGCCGGCGCGCAGCTTTTCATGCAGGCGGTGCAGGACATCCGGGTCGGCGGCCGCCAGGGCAATTCGCAATACCAGTTCAGCCTGCAGGCCGATGCGCTGCCCGAACTCTACACCTGGGGACCGAAACTGCTGGAGGCCTTGCGGAAGGATTCGTCGGTCATCACCGATGTCGACTCAGACCAGGCGCAGAACGGTCTGCAGGTCAACCTCGTGATCGACCGCGATGCCGCGGCCCGGCTCGGCGTCAACACGCGCAGCATCTCATCCACGCTCTACGACGCCTTCGGCCAGCGCCAGGTCTCGACCGTCTACAACGCGCTGAACCAGTACCATATCGTCATGGAGGTCTCGCCGGAGTTCTGGGAGAATCCCGAATCGCTGAAGGACATCTATGTCAGCACGACCGGCGGCGCGATCAGCGGCGCCCAGGCGACCGGCGCCATCGTGTCGACGACGCCGCTTGCGGCGGGTGCGGTCGATCCTTCGGCGGCGGTGCGCAACCAGCGCACCAACCAGATCGCCGTCAGCGGCCGCGGCACGGCGTCGACCGGGGCGGCCGTCAGCACGGCGCAGGAAACGATGATCCCGCTGCCGTCGGTGACGCGCTACGATTTCGGCACCACGCCGCTTGCCGTCAATCATCAGGGCCTGTTCGTCGCCAGCACGATCTCGTTCAACCTGGTGCCGGGCAAGACGCTGAGCGACGCCGTCGCCTATGTGAACGAAACCATGCGCGAAATCGGCCTGCCGGCGACCATCCACGGCTCCTTCCAGGGCACGGCGCGGGCTTTCCAGGATTCGCTCAACAACCAGCTCCTGCTGGTGCTGGCCGCCCTCGCCGCCGTCTATATCGTGCTCGGCATCCTCTACGAGAGCTACATCCACCCGATCACCATCCTGTCGACCCTGCCGTCGGCCGGCATCGGCGCGCTGCTGGCGCTCAGGCTGACGGGCGTGGAGTTCAGCATCATCGCCATGATCGGCGTGTTGCTGCTGGTGGGCATCGTCAAGAAGAACGCCATCATGATGATCGACGTGGCGCTGGAGCGTGAGCGCAACGAGGGGCTCGAGCCCAGCGAGGCGATCCACCAGGCGGCGATCCTGCGCTTCCGCCCGATCCTGATGACCACCATGGCGGCCATTCTGGGCGCGCTGCCGCTGGCACTGGGCTTCGGCGACGGCGCGGAGTTGCGCCAGCCGCTCGGCATCTCGATCATCGGCGGCCTGTTCGTGAGCCAGATCCTGACCCTCTACACGACGCCCGTGATCTACCTCTACCTCGACCGCTTCCGCCGTCGCGACCGCGACCGGCCGAGCCGCGTGGCCCGTGCCCTGGGAAGCACGGGAACGGGCAGTGCCGGCGTGCCGGCATGACGGCATCCCGTCGGGCCGTGGCCCTGGCCACGGCGCTGTCGTTGTCGGCATGCATGGTCGGCCCGAATTACAAGCGGCCGCCGCCGGCCGACCCGCCGGTGTCCGAGTTCAAGGAGACGACGGGCCCGGTGATCGGGGCGGCCGCGAACTTCCAGCCCGCCCAGCCGCGCGACGCCATCGACCGCGGGCCATGGTGGACGATGTACGACGATCCCGTGCTCGATCGGGTGGCGGCCCAGGTCGACATCTCCAACCAGACGCTCATGCAGGCCGAGGCGGCCTATCGTCAGGCGCGCGCCCTGGTCCGGCAGGATGCGTCCGGTCTCTATCCGACGATCTCTGGTAGCGCCGCCTATCAACAATCCGGCAGCGGCGGCGGCAGCAGCCGCAGTACCCAGGGCGGCATCGTCAGCTCAAGCAGTGGCGGCAGCATCGGCCAATTCACCATGGGCCCGGCGCTCGCCTGGCAGGCCGACCTGTGGGGTCGTATCCGACGCCAGATCGAAAGCGATTCGGCGAGTGCCCAGGCCAGTGCCGCCGACCTCGCCAACGCCCGGCTGTCGGCGCAAGCCAACGTGGCGATCAACTATTTCTCGATGCGTATCTCGGAGCAGCGCATCCTGCTTTTCGAGGCCTCGGTGGCGGCTTTTACGCGCTCGGCCGAGATCGTGCAGAACCAGCTCGACGCCGGCATCGTCTCGCGCGTCGACCTGGCGCAGGCGCAGACCCAGCTCGAGCTGACCCACGCCCAG